>Ga0136621_1000604_pt1 | contig 14244 bp, 14 predicted proteins | sample AntDryUQ445A2306_FD_104673 | JGI IMG/M metagenome (GOLD analysis project Ga0136621, IMG submission 104673) | Polar desert sand microbial communities from Dry Valleys, Antarctica - metaG UQ445A (23.06) | ecosystem: Environmental > Terrestrial > Soil > Desert | place: Antarctica: Dry Valley...
GAACACTGGGCCGTCGGGCTCTGATCAGCACAGCGACAGTGGCGCCGGTGGTCGACATCACGGCGCACGGGCGCGTGCACCTCAACCCGCGGAGTGACTCCATGCGGCGAGGCGCCTCAGGGTCTCCAGATCGAGACGGCCCGGTGGATCGAGCTTGTGGGGATCGGCCAGCACCGAGGCGGGGGCGTCGGCCTGCCCGAAGCCGTCGAGGATCAGGTCGGCGCCGTCGAAGTCCTGTTCGCGGGTGTAGTCGTTGACGACGACCACGCACGCCAGACCAGCCGCCTTGGCGGCGCGCCAGCCGTTCACGGAGTCCTCCACCGCGGGAGCGGCTGATGCGGCGAGCCCCAGGCGCTCCAGCGCCATCGTGTGGGCGCTCGGGTCGGGCTTTCGCTCCGGCGCCTCCGCACTGGTCACGACGACTTCGAAGCGCTCGAGCCCGAACAGCCGGTCGAGCAGAGGGCCGACCCACTGCCGGCTTCCGGTCGTCGCCACCGCGAGCCGCACGCCCGCACGCTCCAGCTCCTCGAGCAGCTCGATGACGCCCGGGCGCGGTTCGATCTCGCCTCGGCTGGCCATATCGGTGAAGATCTCCGTCTTGCGGGCGTGGAGGGTCCCCGCCAGCTCCCGGCGCTCGTCCTCGGGCATGCCCCGGTCCTCGAAGTACGCGTTGAGGCGACGCTCGCCGCCGGTGACCTCGAGCAGCCTGCCGTAGAGGTCGACGTCCCAGCGGTCGTCGAGGCCGGCCTCCTCGAAGGCCCGGTTGAAGGCGACGCGATGGCCGTCGCGCTCGCTGTCGACCAAGGTGCCGTCGACGTCGAGCACGACCGCCTCCAGGCGGTTTGGCGCTTCCGATCCCTGCGATCCCGGCATCCTGTCGCAGTCTCGCAGCCGCCACCGACCGTCGGGCACTGAGCTCAACGGCCTGCGCCTGTTGGGCCTGCTTCGCGCCGGAGCGCCTCGATCAGCGCCCCCAGCACGAGCTCCTCCGGTACGGGGCGGGAGCGTGTGTCGCCGTGCTGGCCGCTTCGCGCTTCCAGTCGCCACGGGCTGGCCCCCACCCGCTCGGTCAGGTGCGCGAGGATCTGGAGTCCCGCCTCGTCCTCATCTCCGTGGTGGTGAATCGTCGCGCCCGCGGCACAGAGGTCGTCCAGCAGGGTCAGGACTGCCGCGTTGGGCCACCCGCCCGTGCAGATCAGCGGTGGGCACGATGCGCGCAGGGTCTGCTCGGCGGCACGGACCACGACGGGGTTCTCGCAGGTGAAGATCGAGGCGCCGGCCGGGCAGCTTGGCGGCTCCGCGCGGATCTGGCCGTACGTGAGGACCACGGCCTGACCGAGCAGCGCGTGCAGTGCGCGGGCGAGCGGCGTCTCGCGGGCCGGCGCCAGGCCGAGGGTCAGGACGGTGCAGGACAGAGGATCGATCTCCACCCCGTAGCCCAGCCACAGCTCACGGGCCTGGATCGGATCCAGCTTCCCGTCGGCGTGACCGGCCCGCCAGGAGAGCAGGGTCGTGCATATCCGGCCGAGCGGCCGGTCGGCATCGAGCGCGTGGGCGTCGCCGGCGAGGAGCTCGGCGGCGAGCGTCGAGCGGGCGACCGGCGGCGAGCGCGGCAATCCGATGATCACGTCCAGCGCCCTCGCCACCAGCCTCCGGTCGGTGGGACCCGGGGAGCCCACCCGGCGGACGTGCGCCGCCCATTCGCCCAGTCCCGTGTGCGCTCGAACCACTGGGTGGTCGGCGAGCCAGGTGCCGAATGCGAGCCGGCCCTCGCGTTGGGCGCGGCTCTCGGCCGGCAGGTCGCGGGGAGCTGTGCCGACGGAGGCCGTCAGGATCGTGTCCAGGTCGTCGCCCCCTGCGGCCGTGACCGCTGTCTGGAGGCGCGACAACGTCGTCTTGAACGTAGCGCCGGCCAGCACCGTCCGGACTCGACCGGGCCACGGCAGGCCGTCCAGCGCGAATGCCTCCTCGGGCGTGAGCGCCGGCACGGTGATGTGAGCATCCCCCGTGGCTCCGCGGCGCTCGCGGCCGGCATGGGCCGCCTGCCAGAGGCGCTCGAGGGCCGGGTCGTCGAACCCGGTCACGCCGGGTCGAGCTGATCCTGCTCGAGCTCGCGCAACCGGTCTCCATCCCACAGAAAGCGGATGGCGTGCACCCCGAAATCCCCCTGCTCGCGGTGCAGCTGGTAGACGGCGAGCTGCGGGACGGTCCGGTAGGTGCCCCACAGCTCGTGGGAGGTCATCACCAGGTCGAGGTCGAAGGCCACCGTCGCGCCGAGCACCCGCTCGCGCGTCTCGTCGTCGATGCCCGACAGCGCCTCGTCGAGCATCACCAGGCGTGGCGCCGGCGTATCGCCGTACAGGGCGGCGGCCGCCGCGAACAGCGGCAGGTGGATCAGCACCGCCTGCTCCCCGCCGGAGCCGACGGCGTGGCGGCGCGCGGTGAGGCGCTCGGTGTGGCCGTCGACCTCCAACAGCAGGCCGAAAGCGAACCACCGGCGGTAGTCGAATGCCTCGGCCAGCAGCGCGGCCATCGGGATGGGCTGGCCGGCCTCCGCCTCCGCGCCGCGCGCCTCGTCGATCCGCGCGCGGAAGAAGTTGACCAGCGCATTGCGGTTGGCGTCGTCCTGCCAGCGGACGCGCTTGGTCAGCAGCTCCGCGGTTCGGCGCCGGTCCCCGGTTTCGTCGTCCGTCGTACGCCACTCGAGCTGGACGACCTTGCCCCCCGCGGTCGGGGCGCCGCGCAGCACCGCGTTCATCGAGGCGACGCTCGAGCGGACGCCGTGGATGCGCAGTCGCAGGTGCTCGGCGAGCTCCTCGACCAGCGCGTCGTTGAACACGCGCCGCTCCTCGGCGGACAAGACCCGCTCGCGCTCGGCGATCTCGCCATCCAGGGCATCGAGAACCTCGGCCAGGCCCCGAGCGCCCGCGCCCTCGTTGACGTGCACCAGGACGAGGCCGTCGGCGTCCTGGCTGGCGTGGGCGCCCATGTCGGCGTCGGCCAGCTCGCGGTCGAGCAGGGCGACGCGGCGCAGCACCTCCTGGGCCAGCTCGCCCGCCGTGGAGCGCACGGCCAGCAGCTCGGTGGGCAGCGCTCGCGCCACCTCAAGCGCCCGAGTCAGCGGCCAGCGCGCGGCATCCACGTGGTCGGGCGCCGCGGCGTCCCCGACTGCCAGACCGAGCAGCCCGGCGGCGGCCGGGCGGGCGAACGCCGCGACCGCGGCCTCACGGCGTTGCGCAGCCGTGTCGCGGTCCTGCTCGGCGGCGGACTCGGCCCTGGACCGGTCGTGGACGCCACGCTCGCCGGCTCTCTCGCTCGCGTCGAGGTCGTCACGGTCGGCCCGGGCCGCGCGCAGCTGCTCGCTGACCCGGACGTGGCGCTCGCGCACCTCGGCCGCCGTGTCGCCCAGGGCCGCCTCGCGCGCGACGTGCTCTGCGGCCAGCCGCTCGGCCTCCTGGCGCTCGGGCCTTGCGGCGTGCTCGCGCTCGGCCGCGGCAGCCTGCAAGATCGCGAGCCGGTCGACGCCGGCGGTGACCCGGTCGCCGGCGTCGGCAGCTGTCGAGAACTCGCGCGCCGCGCCGGGCGCGCCGGCGACGTACCCCGCGCAGGCCTCCCGGCGCAGGGCCAGTGCCTCGGCGTCGAGGTCGGGTGCCAGCCGGTGCTCGGCGGCGTGCTCGCGCCGGGCGGCGGCCCGCGCCACCTGCTCGTCGGCGGCCGCTCGCGCGGCGGCGACGACCTGCTCGTGCTCGGCGGCGAGGCGGGCCTCGAGCGCATGCGCGACGCCCATCGCCCGCAGCGCGGCGGCGACCTCATCACTGGAAGGGAAGCTCGCCACCTCCTTGCGCAGACGTTCCAGGCGACCCTCGAGCGTCGCTGCCTCGGTCCCCAGACGATCGCCCTGAGCCGCGAGGCCGGCCTCGCGCTGGACGAGGATGGCGATCTCCCGCGCGCGTCGCTCCGCGCGCGCGGTGGCCCCGATGTAGTCGACGTGGTCCTTGCCCGCGGCGCCGGACAGGGGCCCGAGGCCAAACCCGCCGCGGGAGTCGATGCCTGCCGCTGGTCCTCCGGATGGACCGTCGGGCGCGTCGAGCGCCACGCGCCGCAGCAGTCCCTCGATCAGCGGTGCGTGGACGCCCGCGCCCTCGACGGGCCGCAGGACGTCGGCCAGCGTGCCCGCGCTGGGCGCGGGGTCGCCGGCCACCAGCACGACGTCCTCGGTGCGCGCGTCCAGCGCGCGCCCGTCGGGCGTCACCCAAGCGTCGAGGATCCCCATAGCCTCGAGTCCCGCCTCCAGCGCCGTCCGCACCTCGGTAGCGACGCCGGCGTGAAAGTCGACGAGGCGCCACAGCGGGGCGCCGGGGCGATCGTCGCGCGACGCGCGGCGCAGCGGACCCGCGAGCGGAGGCTCGTCGTGCTCGGCCTCGAGACGCTTGCGCCGGGCGGCCAGCGGGATCGCCTCGGCCCTCAGGTTGTCCCGCTCGGCCAGCAGCGCCGCGCGCTCGCTCGCCAGCCCGCCGGCGCGCGTCGCGGCGAGCGCGGCCAGGCGGTCGGCTCCCGCGCCGCCGCCGTGGGCATGGGTGCGGGCCTCATCCAGCGCGGCTTCGAGCGCCTCCGCGCCGGTCGCCGGCGCTGGCCCGTCGAGCTCGACGAGCGCTCCGCGCCACGTGTCGATTCCCCCATCGAGCGACTCCCGCGCCGCGCCGAGCGCGTCCTCGACGGCGTTGCGGCGTTCCTCCGCTTCCCGGAGACGGTCGGCGGCGGCGGTCTCTGCCTCCCGCGCACGGGTGAGACGGCTCGTGGCTCGCTGGGCTTCACGCACCAGCTCGCCGTGATGCTCCAGCACCGCGCGCCATCCGCGGGCCAGGTCCTGGACCAAGTCGGCCCAGGTCTGCGGGCTTACTCCCTCGTCGACGAGCTGTGCGGTCAGCGCGGCGTGGCGCGTGCCCAGACCGGCCCGCTCGGCCTCGGCGCCGAGCTCGTCCAGGACGTGGCGCGCGCGCTGACGCGCCTCGTCGGCGGCGGCCCGGGCGGTGAGGAGCTCGGCCTCGGCGGTGGTCGCCGTGGATCGGGCTTCGGTGGCCGTCTGCTCGCGCGCGTCGGCGCTGCGGGCCTGCGCAGCCGCCCGCTCGCGAAGCTGCTCGACCTCGGCCACCGAGCCCCACTCGGGCGAGGTGAGCAGGGCTCGCTCCTCGCCCTCGAAGCGGTCCGCGGCCACGCGGGCGGCCGCGAGCTGCTCGCGCAGGCCCGCGAGGTCGTGCACCGCGGTCTCGCGCTCGCGGGTCCGCTGGTGCGCCTGCGCCGCCGCGCGATCATGGTTGGAGGCCGCCGCCCGCAGCTCGGCGGCGCGGTCGCGCAGCACGGCGCGCAGGTAGGTACGATAGGTCTGCTCGTGGAAGCGTCGCGTGCGCTCGCGCACCGTGCGCAATCGGGCCAGCCCCTGTTCGAGGGACTCGAGCGCCTCCAGGCCGCCCGCCACGCGCCGCATCAGTGCGTCGTCGACGGTGGGCAGGCCGGCCGACAGCATGGCGGCGACCCCATCGGGGTCCAGCGTCTTGGAGAGGTGGGGGCGGCGCAGCTCGAGCATCAGGCGCAGCATCGTCTGGTACTGGTCCATGCCCGCGAAGCCGAAGACGAGCGCGTTGAGCCGCTCGCGGTAGGCGGACTGGTGGTCGAGCACCTCGCCGTCGTCGCCGAGCTCGGCGACGAGGTCGGCTCGTGACAGCGGCTCGCGGCCACGCAGCAGCCAGAGATCCTCGCCGATCCGCCGCTCGCGCGCGACGAAGTGCCAGCGGCGAACGTCGGGCAGCGAGCGGTTGGCCTTCAGGCCGATGCCCGCCGTGATCCGCTGGACCCCGCCGTCGTCGGCGATCCGCTCGAACTCCACCCACACGTAGCCGATGCGCTGGTCGTCGTCGACGCAACCGACGAGGTTCCACTTCATGTGCTTGGCCGCGCGGGCGAACGGGTCGAGCTTGTGCGGGGCGATGTCGCCGTCGAGGCAGAAGGGCAGCAATAACTCCAGGGCCTTGGTCTTGCCCGACGTGTTGTGGCCCCGCAGCAGGAGCCGCCCGCCGGAGAAGGCGAACACCTGGTCGCCGTACTCATAGAGGTTCACGATGCCGGCACGGACGGGCCGAAACCGCCGCGGGTCGCTCATGCCCGCGCTCCCGCCGTGCGCAGCTCGGGGGATCGGAAGCGAGCGGCCAGCGGTCGGGGCCGCAGGCAGCCGTCCTCGTCCTCCCGAGCCAGATCGAGGGCGCAGAGCACCGCGGTGGCGTCGCGGGCGAGGCGGGAGACCTGCACGGGGTCATCGGCGTCGCGCTGCCAGTGCTCGCCGTGGCGCGCAACCAGCTTGCGCACGTGCTCGCGCAGGGACTCGGCGCTGATGGTGCAACCGTCGCCGCGGGCCACCAGGACGTCACACAGCAGTAGGGCGACCTGCTTGACCGTCGCGTTGGTCGGGAAGGCCACGTCGCTTAGCTGGCGGTCGGTGGCGATCATCGCCGTCCCCTCGGCCCGGCGCTCGACCGCGAGTCCTGTCGCCTCGCCGACGCGCTCCTCCAGGCGCTGGCGCTGGCTGAGGAAGTAGCCGCGGCCGGCTTCGTCGAGATCGTCGATCAACACGACCGGATCCTCAACCAGCCGCCGCGCCAGCCGGTGCAGGCGGCGGCGGTTCTCCCCCTCGGCGGTCGGGGAGTACGCGCCGTCGGCCTCGAGCAGGTCGGTCAGCGACTCGGCACCCAGAGCCGCGACCGGGTCGCGCAGCACTAGGGCCAAGCGGCGGCGGTCGACGGTAAGCAGCGCCTCGTCCTCGCCTCCCGGCTCGACGCGGCTGAAGCTCGCGCGTGAGCCGGCGGTGTGGGCGACGACGCCCCAGGCGGTCAACAGGTCCAGGCCATCGGCGAAGGCGACGCGCTCGGCGCGCGCGGTGAAGTCGACCGGGACCGGTGGCTGCGCGTCCGCGCCCGCGGCCGCGACGTCACGGGCCAGCTCGGCTATGGCCGTCTGCGTCGTGCCGCGCTCCACGGCGACGAGGGTCAGCAGCAGCAGGACCGCGGCGCGGTCGCCGAGGGCCGGCCATTCGTCGCGCGGACGGGCCTGCCCGCTGGTGCTCGCAGGACGTACGTGCAGGGTGCGCTGCAGCGCCGCGGCCGTCGGCGTCCCGATCAGACGCGCGGCCGTGCTGCCAACCTCCAGGCGGTAGCCGAACAGGTCGACGCAGGTGCGCGCAAGCTCCTGCTCGTGGCGGCGCACGAGTGCGTAGTCGGGCTGCTCGGCCCCGACGAACGCGTTGTCGAGCAGTGCGCGCAGCGCCGCGCGCCGCTCCTCGGCGGCGTCGTCGGGTCCGCGATCGTCTGCCCTCATCGCAGCGTCACCTCAACACGGTAGTCCGGGGTCTCGAGCGTCCCGTGCGGGGCGTGCAGCGTGGTTCGGGCCCCGTCGGGCGGTTCGACGAGGCGGATCTCGCCGCGACCATCGCTCGATCCGGCCCGCCGCACGCCCCCGTGCGCGGGCGCCTCGTAAGCGCGTGAGATCCAGGCGAGCAGATGGGTCAGCTCGCGCTCGTCGACCTGGGCCACGTCGGATAGGCGGACCGCGCCGCGGTCGGCGAAGCGCTCGAGCACCGCGGTGAGCTCCGCCCGCTCGGCTGCGCGCCGCTGCGCCATGCGCGCGCGGCCCGCGCTGAGGTCGGGTACCCGGGCGCCACGGCCAGTTCCGTGAACCCGCGCGCCGGGGCGGCGCAGGTGCGCGACGACCGGTGCGGCGGGAGCGTCGCGCCAAGCGGTCCGGCCGCGGTCGCGGACCTGCTCGCCATCTTCCTCGGCCGCGCCGACGTGACGCGGCTGCAGCAGGCCGCAGGCGGCGCGCACCCAGGCGGGGGCCTCTCCCGCCGGGGCCGCCGCCGCGCGCCCGGCGAGGTGCAGCAGGACGCTCGCGCGATCCACGCGCGAGGAGCGCCGCTCGATCAGCCGCTCGGCGATGTCCAGCACGGCACGGATCGCGTCGACCACGCCGTCGTTGAGCGCACGCCAGGGCGATCCGGCGTCCTGGTCGCCGACGAACCACGCACGGACGCCGTGCCATTGGCGCGTGAGATCGTCCGTGCGGCGGGCCCGCTGCTGCTCGACGGTCGACCCACCGGGCATGGCGACGAACTCCTCGGCGGCGACGATCAGCGCGACGAGCGCGGCGCCGCCGGCGCTCTCCACGCGATCGAGGGCGTCGAGGGCCTCCGCTGCCCAGCGCTGGCGGTCGCGGCGAAAGCCCTGCAGGTGGTCGAGCAGCGTGCCCTTGCTCGCTTCGAACTCCTGCTCGTCGACGAGCTCCGAGCGGCGGATGACCTGCCCGAGCGCCTTCATGAACGTCAGTGCTCCCGCGTGCAGCGCCTCGACCTGCCCGAGCGCCTGCTCCAGCAGCGCCCGCAGCGCGCCACCGTCGGGGTCCGGGGACTCCAGCTCGGCGGCCAGCCGGTTGAGGGCATCGCGGATCGCGGGGATGCGCTGCCCGTCGAGTACCCCGTGCTCGTGCCCGAGTTCGTCGAGCTGAGCGAGGAGACCCTCGGTCAGGCGCCCGGCTGGGCTGACGTCGTAGGTGTAGCGGTGCCTGCGCCACTCGGCGGCCGTGGTGGCAAGGCTGGGATCGTGCTCGCGGTCGACGGCGCCCCACTCGGCGAGCCGCGCCAGTCGCTCTTCGAGCAGCTCGGTGGCCTCGCGCAGACCGAAGCGCGCGTGGAGGCGCTCGGCGACCTGGTCGGGGCGCAGGCGCAGCCCGAAGGCCTGGTGCTCGAGGAACATCACGCGCATGATCCGGCGGTAGCGCTCCGCGTCCTCGGCGGTCGCGTAGCGCAGGACGGGCTGGGCACGGAGAGCCTCGGGCGCTGGTCGGCTCGGCGGCGCTTCAGTCGCAGGAGCCGGCTCGAGCGCCGTCTCCATGACATGTGCCGTCGGCTCGGGCGCCATCACGGATGCTCCCTGAAAGCCACGACCGCGCAGTGTCGCGCACGGTGCGGACGTCATCGCGCGGCGCACCGCGCGTATACGTCCATGTGAGCACATGGCGCCTGGGAAGACGTGTATCGCTGAGGCGAAGCTCAGCAGCCGACCGCGTTTCGCAACGTGCGGCACGCTTCCGCCATTCGCGGGGCGGGGAGCGCCACGACGACGCGCCGAAAGGCCGTACGCGGAAGGGTGTGCAGGTTGTCGAAGTTGACTACGCAGTCCGTCGGGACCGCATCGCGCGCCGCCGTGAGCTCGAGCTCGGAGACGAGGCCGCGCCTTATACGCGTGAGCGCGGCGACCGCAACGGCGTCGATGCGGTCAGCAACCGGGTCACGAGTGAGCACCAGCACCGGACGGTCGCCTCCCGGGGTGGAGGCGAACCAGATCTCACCTCTGCGCATTGTCCCAATCGGCCCAGTCTTCGGCGGGGCCCCAGTCGGCTATCGACGCGAGTGCGAACTCGTCGTCGGTGGGAGGCGACTGCTCCCAGACCGACGAGTCGTGCTCGCCGCACAGGCCGACGAGATGTCGGTGCAAGGCGTCACGCAGGAGCTCGGAGCGGTCCATGCCGAGAGCCTCCGCCCACTGTTGAGCTTGGTCTGCCTCACCCTGTGTGACGCGGAAGCTGAGCATTGTCATACATCCACACTACTGCGTATGACGGCCGCCCGGTCTTTCCTGCCCGCCATTCGAGCCGCGGTGTAGAGGGGCAGGCGCTTGGGGTAGGCACCTGATCCCCAACCACGGAGACCCCACTTGACCCGCGAGCAGACCACACAGCAGATCATCGAGGCCATGGCGGCCCGCGACATCACCTTCGGTGAGGTCGCCGGTAAGCTCAACCGCCCAAAGGTGTGGACGGCGGCGGCGCTGCTCGGCCAGCATCCGTTCGAGCCGCGCGACGCCGAGGCGGTCGTCCAGCTCCTCGGGCTGGGCGAGGGCGCGGCGAGGATCCTCGCGGCGGCGCCCACGCGGGGCGCCCTCGAGCAGGCCGTACCCACCGACCCGACGATCTACCGCCTCTACGAGGTGCTCCAGGTCTACGGGCCGGCGCTCAAGGCTCTGATCCACGAGGAGTTCGGCGACGGCATCATGAGCGCAATCTCGTTCAACATGGACGTGGAGCGCGAGGAGGCCGAGGAGGGGGACCGCGTGAGGATCACTATGAGCGGGAAGTTCCTTCCCTACTCGTGGTGATCGCCCGGCACATGTCCTAAGAAGCCGTCGCCCCGGCGTCGGCGACTTCGTGGGCGCCCTCGGCGAACTCCTCCACGATCCTCGCGCAGAAGGCCGGGAGGTCGTCTGGGCTGCGGCTGGTGACCAGGCCCTGGTCGACCACGACCACCTCGTGGCAGATGACGCCGACGGGCTTTGCGAGTGGTCACCGATGCTGGGCGCCCGGAGCTCTCAACTGTCCGAGCGGCCGCCGAGCACGGCGTCGCCGGGCCCGACGGACACCGTGAAGTGGAAGTTGTCTCTGCCGACGGAGCCCTCCAGGGTGCGAAGCACGCGCGCCGCGTTGTCGTGTGGACCCTCCACGTACATCGGCTTGCCCTCGCGTCCGAAGCGGATCGCGCTCGGCCCCCGCCACGGCCCGAGGTGGCCGCGTGCGGGCTCGAGGTCGCGGTGGGCCTCAAAGCCCAGCCCGCGCGCGTACTCGACCGCGCCCAGCGCGAGGTCTCGCGCGAGCTCGATCGGCGCCTCGAGAGGCGCCCGCATGTACGCGCTGAAGTACTGCCGGACGAAGCCGGAGAGCTCGTGGGTCTTCATCACTTGTGGTCCGAGGGCGTTCTTGACGCCGAGGCAGTAGACGTCGACGAGGTAGCCGCAGACCGAGACGCTCCCATGGCGGTGCTCGCGCGCGACAAGCAGGGTCACGAGCCCTGACGTGCCGCCATCCGAAGCGCCGACGTCTGGCCAATCGGGGCGCTCCGTGACGGAGAGCCCGTCGCTCCACCCGGGGCTCACCCAGCAGCCCGCTAGCGCCCGCTCCGGTGCGCTCGCCGCGTGCTCCGCGGCGATCTCCCGGACGAGCCCGGCCACGTCTGCCCGCCGCACGCCGAGCGCCCGCGCGATCTCCTTCGGGGAACAGCCCTCCTCGCGCAGCGCCCGCACATCCTCAGCCAGCTCTTGAGAACTCATGCTGCGCTTGTACCGGGCTGGTCGGACGGCACCGAGTGCCGCCTCCGTCGCGAGGGTCGCAAACGGTCGCGCATCATGGTGCTCTGAACTAGCGCGCTATGATGCCTCGATGCGCACAACCGTTACCCTCGAGGAAGATGTCGCGGTGAGGCTCCGCGAGGCTGCGCGCACGCGCGGGATCTCCTTCAAGGCCGTGATCAACGAGGCGATCCGGGCCGGCCTCGCTGAGCCGCCGGACGCGCGCCCGTTCCGCGTCGAGGCCCGGCCCCTCGGCCTTCGCGCCGGCATCGATCTCACAAAGGCGAATGCGCTCGCCGCCCAGCTCGAGGACGACGAGCTGATCGACAGGATGAAGCGCGGGACGTGAGGCTTCCCGACTCGAACATCCTCCTCTACGCATACACGCCCGAGGCGCCCCAGCACAAGAGGGCGCGCGAGTGGCTCGCCGGGGCATTGTCGGGAACCGAGCCCGTCGGTTTCGCCTGGGCTTCCCTGCTGGCCTTCGTCAGGATCGGGACCAAGCGGTCAGTGTTTGCCGACCCGCTCGGTCCCGGCGAGGCGCTCGACCTCGTCGAGGCCTGGCTCGCCCAGCCGTGCGCGACGATCGTTCACCCGACGAGCCGCCATCCCGCTTTGATCCGCGAGCTGCTTCTGGGGGCGGGCGTCGCGGGCGACCTGACAAGCGACGCGCACCTGGCCGCGCTGGCGATCGAGCACGGCGCGACCCTCGCGACCTTCGACGCCGACTTTCACCGCTTCCACCCGATGGAGCTGGAGTACCTCTCCTGAGCGGTCGGCCGCGATTACCGATCCGTCGGCGGGATGTAGTCGTCCGGTAGGCGGAGGGAACGGCTCAAGTCGCGCGGCGAGCGCCGGCCGGCGCGGCCGCCTCGAGCTCGCAGTAGCGCTCGACCGAGACGATCACCGTGCGCAGCCGGTTGCGCTGCGGGTGTTCGAGGTGGCGTCGCGAGCCCGTCCCAGTCCGTTGGATGGATGCCCACTGCTGCCTATCCGGGACGTGCCGGGGCAAACCGGCTCCGCAGGCGCGATGGCGCCGTCTTCGCCCGCTCGCGGGGAAGGGTCAGTGAGAGCAGCGCGGCGGGCACCGGCAGCGCGGCGATCACCCACATCACCGACTCCAGCCCGCGGGCGTCGGCCAGGACGCCGAGCGCCGTGGCCACCAGGCCGCCCACCCCGATGGCCAGCCCCAGCGTCACGCCGGAGGCAAGCCCGGTCCGGTTGGGCAGGTACTGCTGGCCGAGCACCACGGTCACACTGAAGGAGGCGATGGTCACCAGCCCGATCGCGGCCAGCAGTCCGAAGGCTACCCCGGTGCCAACGAGGGGAAAGGCGACCAGGAACGGAATCGAGGCGACCATGGTCCCCACCAGCACCGCCCGCGGCCCGATGCGGTCGACCAGGGTTCCCCCGGCCAGCGTGCCGACCGCGCCGGCCACCAGCATCGTCGTCAGCGCGGCGTTGCCCACGCTCTCGGTCGAGCCCAGGCGCTGCACGAACCACAGCGGGACGAAGGACTGCAGCCCGAAGTAGACGCCCGAGCGCAGCGCGACCACGGTGCCCATGCGGCTGAACGGCCCCCACCGGTCGGGCATCCGGCGCGCGCCCCCCGCGGTCGCGGCGGCCGCCCGGTGGGCGTCCAGGTCGCGCAGGCGACCGAGGTGACGGTGGAGGACGACGGCCATCACCAGGCCCGGGAGCAGCAGGCCCAGCGTGCCCGCCAGCCCGAAGGCCAGGACCAGCGGCGTGGTGAGCAGCGGGCCGAGGGCGAAGCCCGCGTTCCCGCCCACCGAGAACATGCTCATGCCCCGTCCGCGGCGCTCACCGGCGGCCACGCCGGCGAACCGCGCGCCCTCGGGATGGAACGCAGCCACGCCGAGCCCGCTGACCGCGATCGCCGCCGCCGTCCACCCGTAGCCTGGGGCCGGCCCGGCCAGCGCCAGGCCCGCTCCGGCCACCAGCACGCCGGCGGGCATCAGCCACGGCTGGCGCACCCGGTCGGACACCAGCCCGAAGAGCGGCTGGATCAGCGAAGAGCCGATCGTGGCGGCCAGGATCAGCGAGCCCAGCGCCGTGTAGGAGTAGCCGCGCTGGGCGGCCAGGAAGGGAAGCAGCGCCGGCACGGCCCCTTGGCACATGTCGGTGCACATGTGGGCGAGGCCGAGCACGGTCAGCGAGCGGCGATCCAGCTCTTCCTTCACGCGGAGACGCCGTCCAGGGCCGTGGAGCACACCGCGTTGCGGGCCCGCTCGGGGTCCCAGGCGTGACCGAGGCGCAGGTGGCCGTAGGTGTGGGTCACGAGGTTGATCAGCACGGTGGCCATCTCGTCGGCGTCAGTGGCGCGCAGCGAGCCGTCGGTCGCGCCGTCGGCCAGCAGCCGCCGGTAGGGGGCGGTGAAGGACTCCCGGGTGAGGGCGGGCAGGCCGTCCTCGTGGTAGATGGCGTCGCGGGCCGCGCCACCCAGCGCGTCGGCCAGGTTCAGGTTCCTCTCGGCCAGATCGCACTCGGCCGCCATCGCCCGCCCCAGACGGTCGCGGGCGCTGCCGCGACCGGCCAGCGCCTCCAGCATCGCGTGCCGGTGCTCGTGCTCCAGTCGCTCGACCAGCGCCCTCAGAACCGCCTCCCGCGACACCTTGTGGCGGTGCAGGGTCATCCGCGAGACCCCGGCTTCCTCGGCGATCCGCGCCAGCGTGGCGTCGCGCCAGCCGTGGCGTTCGATCGCCCGGTGGGCGGCGTCCACGAGTCGCGGCTCGACCTCTTCGGCGATGTCTCGGCATGCGCTCAATGTTACATGAGCGTAACAGAGGCGTTACGCTGGCGTACGCCCGCTTGGTGAGAAATGCAAGAATCGCGCGCCGCATGGGCTCCTTCGAGCACGACACCGCGGTGATCTCCCGGCGCCGCCGGCGTGGGTACGCTCGGTGCTCATGAGGCGCACCAAGATCGTCGCGACCATCGGCCCGGCCTCCGACAACCCGGAGGTGCTGGCCCGGATGGTCGACGCCGGCCTGGACGTGGCCCGGCTCAACTTCGCCCACGGGACCTTCGAGGGGATGGAGGCGACCGCCCAGCGCGTGCGCGACGC
>Ga0136621_1000606_pt1 | contig 14227 bp, 15 predicted proteins | sample AntDryUQ445A2306_FD_104673 | JGI IMG/M metagenome (GOLD analysis project Ga0136621, IMG submission 104673) | Polar desert sand microbial communities from Dry Valleys, Antarctica - metaG UQ445A (23.06) | ecosystem: Environmental > Terrestrial > Soil > Desert | place: Antarctica: Dry Valley...
CCGGGGTCGGGGGCGGCCTCCTCCGCCGGCGCCCCGGGGTCAGCCGCCGGCGCCCCGTCCGGAGCGACCGCCTCGGTGACGGGCGTCTCGACGGCCGACGCGGGATCGGGCGTCTTGGCCTCGGCCTCGGCGACCGGGGCGGCCTTGGGGGAGGGCGGTCCGTCGTCGCCGCTCTTGCGCGTGCGCTTGGCCTCGGGTTCGTTGGCCTGGGGGGTCACCTGCGGGTCGGGGTGCGGCCGACCGCCCCCCTGGACGGCCTCGGCCACCTGCGCCTCGGCGACCTGGCGGTCGCCGCCGCCCTCGGCGCTGACCAGCTCGCTCTGGCGGGCACGCTCCTCCTCGCGGGCCGCCTCCTGGCGCGCCGCCTCCTCACGCGCTGCCTCCTCCTCGGCCTCCCGGCGGGCCTTCTCCTCGGCCTCGAGACGGGCCTGCTCCTCCGCCTCGCGGCGCGCGCGCTCCTCCTCCTCGCGGAACAGGCGGCGGCCCTCGCCTACCACGTCGCCGATGGCCTTGGTGATGAGCGCGCAGGAGCGGATCGCGTCGTCGTTGCCGGGCACCACGAAGTCGATGCCGTCGGGGTCGCAGTTGGTGTCGACCAGGCCGATGATCGGGATGCGCAGGCGCTGGGCCTCGCGCACCGCGGTGACCTCGACATTGAGATCGACGACGAACATCGCATCGGGGACGCGCTGCATGTTCTTGACGCCGCCCAGGTTGGCGCGCAGCTTGGCCAGGTCGGCCTCGGCGGCCAGGCGCTCGCGCGTGGGCAGGAGCTCGAGCTGGCCCTCGGTCTCGTAGCGCTCCAGGTCGTGCAGGCGCTTGATGCGCGCGCTCATGGTCTGGTAGTTGGTCAGCAGGCCGCCCAGCCAGCGGTGGTTGACGTAGGGCATCCCGGCGCTCTCGGCGATGTCCTTGATCCCGTCGCGGGCCTGCTTCTTGGTGCCCACGAACAGGACGGTGCCCCCGCGGTGGCTCAGCGCGGAGGCGAACTCGCGCGCGTCGCGCAGCAGCCTCTGCGTCTTGAGCAGATCGATGAAGTAGATGCCTGCCGCCTCGCCGTGGAGAAAGCGGCGCATCTTCGGATTCCAGCGGCGCGTCTGGTGGCCGAAGTGCACGCCGGCCTCCAGCAGCTCCCTGATGCCGACGTCGGCCATGGTGCTGCTCCCTTGATCGTTGTGGTGGGTGGTTCACCGCCCGTGCGGATGGCGCGAACCCGGCGCCTAGGGGTGCCGGGCAGGGCCGCGCTCCGCTGTGTTCGGGCGGGGTTGGATTACGGAACCCGACGGAGTTTACGCAAGGTTTCGCGGATGCCTGCGTTGTGGAGTGTGCGGGCCGGCCCTCCCTTCCCCTACCTCCGGTGGTCCGGTCCGCCTTCTGCGCGCCCGAGTGCCGCTGCGAGATCGTCTGGCAGCGGCGACTCGACGCGGACCTGAACCCCGGTCGCCGGGTGGGCGAAGGCCAGGGCGACGGCGTGCAGGAACTGGCGTGCGAGGCCGAAGGCGCCCGCGCGGCCGTACTCCGGGTCGCCGCATACGGGATGGCCGATGGCCTCCAGGTGCACGCGTATCTGGTGGGTGCGCCCGGTCTCCAGCGTCACGTTCAGCAGCGTGGCGGCGGGCAGCTCGCGCTCGACGGTGAAATGGGTGCGCGCCTCGCGCGGCGCGTCGGTGTCGGTGGAGATGCGGGTGCGCACGCGGCGGTCGCGTCCGATCGGCGCGTCGATGGTGCCGCTGCGCGCGGGCGGGCGGCCGTCGACCAGCGCGACGTAGCTGCGCTCGATGCCCCGCTCGCTCAGCTGGGCCTTGAGCGCGCGGTGGGCCTCCTCGGTGCGCGCGACCAGCAGCAGGCCCGAGGTGTCGCGGTCCAGGCGGTGCACGAGGCCCGCCCTCGCCGGGTCCTCGCCGCCGGCGGCACCCGTGCCGGCAGCGCTCAGGGCCTGGGCCAGCGTGCCCGTGCGGTTGCCCCGCGCCGGGTGCACCACGACGCCCGCGGGCTTGTCGACCACGAGCAGGTGCTCGTCCTCCCAGGCGACGGCGAAGGGCGCCTGCGGGCCCGGGGCGGACAGCCGACGCTCCGGCGGCTCGTCGACCACCACGACGGCCCCGGCGCGCACCAGGTGGCGCTTGGGGCGCGTCGCGCCGTCCACGGTCACCCGCCCCTCGTCGATCAGCCGCTGCGCGCGGGAGCGCGAGCCCAGCGGCAAGGCCAGGAAGGCGTCCAGGCGCTCCCCGGCGGCCTCAGGCGGGACCGGGAGTTCCATCTTCGCCCGCGCGCCGCTCGGCGCGTGCGTTGAGCTCGACCACCACGAACAGGACGACGACGCCCACGGTTATGGCTGCGTCGGCGACGTTGAAGGCCGGCCACGCCGGAAGCTTGAGGAAGTCGATGACCGCCCCGACGCGGATGCGGTCGATCACGTTGCCCACGGCGCCCCCCAGCAGCATCCCCACGGGCAGCCACAGGGCGGGAACGCGCGCGTTGCGCGCGAAGAAGACGAGCAGCGCGGCGACCGCGAGGCCCACGGCGATCCCCACCAGCGCGGCGCGGTCCTGCAGCAGGCCGAAGGCGACGCCCGTGTTGCGGCCATTGACCACGTCGACGAGCGGTAGGAGGTCGCGGCGTTCCCCGCGCTCCAGCGCCCCGGTGACCCAGAGCTTGACCCCCTGATCGACGGCCACGACCACCGCGAGCACCATGCTCGCGCGCAGCCACGCGACGCGGGCGCTCAAGCGAACGAGCGGATGAGCGGCACCAGCAGCACGTTGCCCACGATCTGCAGCGTGAAGATGGCGACGATCGGGCTGAGGTCCAGCGGGCCCAGCGGCGGGATGAACCGCCGGAAGAGGCTCAGGTAGGGCTCGCACACTTCACGCAGGAACCCGAGCAACGCCGAGGACCAGCGCGCGTAGGGGATGCGCGCACCGAAGGACTGCACCAGCGAGCTGATGATGTAGGCGAAGATCAGGATGATGTAGACCAGGATCAGCGCCGAGACAAAATCGGCGATGGCGTTGGCGATCATTGCGCCTCCGGGGTCGGGTACCGGCCCATCATGGCTGTTCGGGGTCGAGCACCGCGTCGAGGGCCGCAGCGAAGGCGGCCCGTACCCCGTGGCGCTCCAGCGCGGCCAGGCCGCGCGCGGTGGAGCCGCCCGGCGAGGTCACCTCGCGGCGGACGGCCAGGGTGTCCATGGCCCGCCGGTCGATCAGCGCGGCGGTGCCGGCCATGGTCCCCACGACGAGCCGGGCGGCCACGTCGGCGGGCAGGCCCCGACCCACGCCGGCATCGACCTGGGCCTCGGCCAGCAGCGCATAGTAGGCGGGCGCGTTGCTCATCAGTCCCATGGCCACGTCGACGAGCGCCTCGTCGAGGGTCACGACCGGCCCCAGGCGCCCGAAGCGCTCGAGCACCGCCTCGGTGTGGGCGGCGTCGGCCTCGGGATCGCGCGCATGCACGCAGACGCCCCGGGCCACCTCGACGGGCGTGCTGGGCAGGATGCGGACCACGGGGGCGCCGGAGTAGGCGCGCTTGACCTCGGCCAGCGGCACGCCACCGAGGATGGAGACCACCCCCCGGGCGCGGCCGGCGACCTCATCGGCCACGGGCCCCAGGCCGGCGGGCTTGTGGCACAGGATGAGCACATCGACGCGCTCCGCCAGCTCGGCGTTGGTGGCCACCGCCTCGCCGCCGACCTCGTCGACCAGCGCCTGCGCCCGCCCGGGAAAGGCGTCGGTGCACAGGATCGGCTCGTTCCACCCGCGCGCGAGCGCACGAGCCATGTTGCCGGCGCCGATAAGGCCGAGCCGCATACTCAGGACTGGTTGAAGAAGCCCTTCTCGATCAGCCGGGCCCGCTCCTCTGCGGAGATCTCGACGTTGCGCGGCGTGAGCATGAAGACCTTGTCGGCGATGCGCTGCATGCCGCCGTCGAGCGCGTAGGTGAGCCCGCTGGCGAAATCGATGAGGCGCTTGGAGAGATCGGTCTCGGTGCCCTGCAGGTTGAGGATCACGGGGACCGTGTCCTTGAAACGATCGGCCACCTGCTGGGCGTCGTTGAAGGACTTGGGAACCACCAGGTGCACGCGCACGTCCTTTCCGTTGCGGCCTCCCTGAACGGGCCGGAGCTGAGCTGTCCGTGGGCCTTCGTCGTCGGCGAAGATGTCGTCGAAGTCGTTGCCCCGGCGGCGGTTGGGCATGCGGCGGACGTTCGCGGGGCGCTCGCGGTAGCGGTCCTCGAGCTCGGCCTCGGGCTCGTAGGGCTCCTGGTGGTGCTCCTCGGTGTAGGGGTCGCGATCCTCGGCCAGGCCGAAGTAGACCAGCGTGCGGTGCCAGGAGTCCTTGAAAGCCATACGCAGCGGAGATTAGCCGCGGGGGAACAGAATCCTGCCTCCTATGCGGATGATCGTCGCCCCCTCCTGCGCGGCCACCTCGAAGTCCTGGCTGGTGCCCATGGACAGATGGCGCAGGTCACGCTCGGCGGCCAGCCCGCGCAGCCCGGCGAACCAGCGGCGGCTGTCCTGCGCGTTGTTCGCCAGCGGCGGCATGGTCATAAGCCCCGCCACCTTGCCCCCACCGGCGCCGCGCAGGCGCTCGAGGAAGGCGTCGAGATCGCCCGGGGCGACGCCCGACTTGCCCTCCTCGCCGGCGATGTTGACCTCGACGAGCAGCTCGAGGTCGGCGCGTCCGTGCCGGGCGAGCTGGGCCACGGCCGAGTCGGAGCCCACCGAGTGGATGCGGCGCACCAGCGGCGCGACCTGGCGGACCTTGCGGCTCTGCAGGTGACCGATGAACTCGTAGGCGAGGTCGGGCTGGGCATCGTGCTTGGCCTGCAGATCCTGCGCGCGGCTCTCGCCCAGGGTCGTGACCCCGGCCTCGCGCAGCGCCGGGAGCTCCTCGAGGGGCAGGTACTTCGTGGCGACGACGATCTCCACCCCCGGTCCCACCCGCTCGCGCACCTCAGCCAGGCCCGCGCGCACGCCCGCAGGATCGAGGCCACGGATCAGATCAACCACGCCACGCCCGCCTGGCGACCGGTGACCCCGCCGTCGCGGCGGTGGGAGAAGAAGCGTTCGCGCGGGTCGCACATGGTGCACAGGCCGATCTGGTGGACCTCCGTCACGCCGCTTCGCCGCAATCGCCGTTCGGCGATGAGGGGGAGGTCGAGATTCCGCCCGGTGCGGACGTCCTCGCCCTCGTCCGCGAACGCTGCGCGGACCTCGTCGCCCACCTCGTAGCAGCATCGTCCGGCGCCGGGGCCGATGGCGGCGACGAGCCCATCGCTCTCGCCTTCGCCCGCAACCCGCAGCGCCGCGACGCCCTCCTCCAGGACGCTCGCGGCCAGTCCGCGCCAGCCGGCGTGGAGCATCGCCACGCCTGCGGGAGCGATGACGGCGACCGGGAGGCAGTCGGCGGTCAGGACCGTGCAGGCGATACCGCGGCTGGTGGTGGCCTGGCCGTCGGCGTCGCCGGCGTCGCCGGGCGCGTCGGCCCGATGGATGTGGGCCTCGTGGACCTGGCGACCCAGCGCGAGCCCGGCGCCGGTGAGCTGCGTGAGCCGCTCGCGGTTCTCGGACACCTTCGCCGGGTCATCGTCGGTGCTGGTTCCGAGGTTCAAGCTCGCGTAGGGCCCGCCGGACACGCCACCCGCCCGCGTGGTGAACAACACGCGCGCGGAGCCGAAGTCGGCCGCGAGGTGGTCGCCGCGCCACGCGAACGGTGAATTCATGGTCGCGAGCGTACGTCGTGGCGACTTTGTGGCCCATATGGCCACTAAGTCGCCAAGCGCTTCTCACACGAGCGCGGCGGCCAGCTCGCCGTCTCGCCCGGGCGCAGCCTCACCGTCGAGCCGCGCGTCCAAGGCGGCGCGCAGGCGGCGGCCGACCTCCGGCCCCTCAGGCACGCCGGCGGCCAGGAGATCGGCGCCCGTGATGGACAACCGCACGTGGCGCAGCGCCTCGAGGTACGCAAGCACGGGCTTCCGAGCGCCAAGCGCCCCCGCGAGCGCCACCGCCTCCACCGGCTCCCCATCCAGGAGGAACCGCAGCTCCGACGGACGCCCACAAGCCCGGGCGTCACCGGCCAGCTCCTTCGCCCTCACCAGCCGATCCAACACGGCCAGCTCCGCAGCAGAGAAGCCGAGCTGAGCGAACGATCCCACCTGCCACGCCCCGAGCACGAGCAGATAGGGTCGGCCGTCGAACGGGAGCAGGGCCAGCGCATCCGCGATCACCGGGCGCGGCTGGACGGCAGCCGGCACCAGCCCGAGTGCGGCCATGCACCCGAGCGCCGCCAGCGGATCAGGCTCACCCGCGGCCAGGCGCAGTTCGGCCCCGATCCGCGGCCCGCTCACGGTCCCCAGTGCCCCGTCGCGCACCGCCGCATCGGCCAGCGAACGCGTACGGCGCTCGATCTCGAAGCCCAGCCGCGCGGCGTAGCGGGCCAGCCGGTGCAGCCGGGTCGGATCGTCGACGAACGACGCGTCGTGCAGCACCCGCAGCACGCCCGCGGCCAGATCCTCGACTGCGTCCGGCACCGCCACGAGTGGCCCGCCCGCCAGCGGCAGAGCGATGGCGTTGACGGTCACGTCGCGCCGGCGCAGATCCTCGGCCATCCCCGCCGGCAAGACCTCGGGTAGCGCCCCCGGCCGCGGGTAACGCTCCTGCCGCGCCGTGGCCAGGTCCACCGCGTGCCCGTCCACCAGCACCGTCGCCGTCGCGAACCGCTCGTGCACCACCGCCGCCGGGTCCAGCGCCCGCGCCAGCGCCACCGCGTCCCCCTCCACCACCACGTCGAGCTCGCGCGGCTCGCGGCCCAGGAGCAGGTCGCGCACCGCGCCGCCGACGAGGTGCACACCGGGCTCGTGGCGCAGAGCGTCCAGCAGCGCAGCGCCGGCGGGCAGCGCGCGCAGGCCGGCGGCCAGCGTCGAAGGGTCAGCGAGGGAGGGCAAGGCCGCCAGTCTGGCGAAGCCCGGCCCCTAGTGGCCGCCCCCGCAAGTACGCACCGTTCCGGCAGCTGCCGATCACCGCCTGCCGCCATTCGGCGACCGGTCATGTGCCAGAGGCACACTCCCGGGTCACCGTGCGGCGTCAGCCGTCGCCGGCGACCGCCGGCGACAGCACGGACTTCCGGGGACCGCCACTAGCATGCGCGCGATGCCCGAGCCCGTCCGCCGCCGCCGGCGCTGGTTGCGGTGGCTCGTGGCCGCCGCGGCGCTCGCCGGCCTGCTCGGGGGCGTCGCGTTCGCCACGATGCGCGACGAGGGCGACGCGTTCGATCCAACGGTCGAGTTCGGGGCGCTCGAGCCCTCGCCCGTGGTGCCGCAGCCGCCCACCGAGCCCGTCGGCGACGAGCGCCACCCCGCCGACGACGACTTCGAGTGGCCCGTCTACGGCTACACCAAAGCGCGCACCCACACGCTGCCCCTGACCCGCCAGTTGCGCCCGCCCTTCGAGGAGGCCTGGGCGGTCACAGGGCGCACGCTGCTGGAGTTCACCCCGGTCCTGTGCGGGCGATCGATCTTCCTGCTCAAGAACAACGGCGCCCTGTACTCGATCTCGCGCACGAGCGGAAGGGTGCGCTGGAAGCGCAAGCTCGGAAACCTCGCCGCCTCCTCACCGGCGTGCAGCCACGGCACGGTCTACAACGTGCTGCTCTCGCGCGAGGAAGGCGTGGAGGCCGGTCGCGTCGTCGCGGTGGACGCCGACGATGGGCGCACCCGCTGGTCGCGCAGGCTGCCCAGCCGCAGCGAGTCCTCCCCCCTGCTCGACGACGGCAGCCTGTTCTTCGGCACCGAGGACGGCACCGTGTACAGGCTGAACGCCGACGACGGAGCGATCCAGTGGCGCTACAAGGCGGCCGGCGAGGTCAAGGGTGCGCTGGCCCTCAGCGACGGCAAGCTCTTCTTCGGCGACTACGGCGGGCGGGTGCACGCCATCGACCGCGAGACCGGGCGGCGCGTGTGGTCGGTTGCGCCCCGTGGCGCCGCCAACTTCTACTCCAGCGCCGCGGTGGCCTACGGGCGCGTCTACCTCGGCGGCACCGATGGCGCCGTCTACTCGCTCTCGGCGCGCACCGGCCGCCTGGCCTGGCGCAAGCAGACCGGCGACTTCGTCTATGCCTCCCCGGCCGTCACGACCCCCGACGGCGGCGGCCCGAGCGTCTTCATCGGCTCCTACAACGGCAAGTTCTACGCGCTGGATGCGCGCAACGGCGATACCCGCTGGAGTCGCGACGTGGGCGGCAAGATCTCGGGGGCGGCGACGGTCATCGGCGATCTGGTCTTCTTCTCCGAGCTGGAGAAGACCGCCTCGTGGGCGCTGGGGGTCAACACCGGCCAGACGGTGTGGAAGACCGACCGCGGCGCGTTCAATCCGGCCATCTCCGACGGGCGGCGCATCTACTTCCTGGGCTACTCGAGCATCTTCGCCCTGGACGCCGACGGCGTCGCCTTCGACGCGGCCGGGGCGCAACGGCGGGTCGAGCGCGTCGAGGAACGCGAGCGGGCGGCCGACGAGGCGCAGCGGCAGGGTGAGCGCGCAGCGCAGCGTGCGCAGCAGGAGCGCAGCGAGAAGTACCGCACAGCCCTGCACGGCCACCGCCACTCCAACGGGCGCAAGGGCCGCCACTGCCACGAGCACCGCCACACCTACGACGTGCGGGGCGAGATCATCTCCTTCACGCACGAGCACTGCCACTCGCACACCCGTTAGGCGCGCACAGCGATCCCCCCGCGGCGCATGGCCTCCTTGGCCTCGGCGATGGAGTACGTGGCGAAGTGGAAGATCGAGGCGGCCAGGGCGGCGTCGGCGCCGGCCTCCAGCGCCTCGACGAGATGGTCGAGGGTCCCGGCTCCGCCGCTGGCGATGACCGGGACGCCGACCGTCTCGCTCACCGCCCGGGTCAGCTCGAGGTCGTAGCCGTCGCTGGTGCCGTCGCGGTCCATGCTGGTCAGCAGGATCTCCCCCGCCCCCCGCTCGACGGCCTCGCGCGCCCAGGCCACGGCGTCCAGACCGGTCGGCGTGCGCCCGCCGGCGACGTAGACCTCCCATCCGGAGACCGTGGTTCGCCGTCCGGTCGCCGCAAGCTCCGACCTCCCGGCGACGTCACCCGCCCGTCCGGTCGCCGCAAGCTCCGACCTCCCGGCGACGTCACCCGCCCGTCCGGTCGCCGCAAGCGTCGACCTCCCGGCGACGTCACACCGCTTCGCGTCGATGGCCAGCACCACGCACTGCGCGCCGAAGACGTCGCCCAGTTCGCTGACCAGCTCGGGCCGGGCGACGGCGGCGCTGTTGACCGAGACCTTGTCGGCGCCGGCGTCGAGCACCGCCTGGGCGTCGGCCTCCGAGCGGATCCCCCCGCCGATGGTGAACGGGATGAAGACCTCGTCGGCGGTGCGCCGGGCCAGCTCGACCATCGTGTCGCGCTTGTCCGAGGTCGCCGTGATGTCCAGGAAGACCAGCTCGTCGGCGCCCTCGGCGTCGTAGCGCGCGGCCAGCTCGACCGGATCCCCGGCGTCGCGCAGACCGACGAAGTTGGTGCCCTTGACGACCCGCCCGCCGGTGACGTCCAAGCAGGGGATTAAACGCTTGAGATGCACGAGTGGTCCACGCGCTACGCGACGGCTGCCTGGCCCTCGGCCACCGTGAAACGCTGCTCGTACAGCGCCTTGCCGACGATCACGCCGGCCAGATTGACCTGGCGCAGCCCGACCAGAGCGCGCAGGTGCTCCACGCTGCCGATGCCGCCCGAGTAGATGAACCGCCCACGCACGACCGCAGCCACCCGGCGCACCGCGTCGAGATCGGGGCCGTCGAGCATCCCGTCGTGGTCGACGTCGGTGAAGACGAACGACCGCACGCCACGGTCCTGCAGCCGGCGGATGACGTCGGGCGCCAGCATCTGGGTGGTCTGCGTCCAGCCCGAGGTCGAGACGTGGCCGCCACGGGTGTCCACCGATACGACGGTGCGCTCGGCGAAGCCGGCCAGCACATCGTCGAGGAAGTCCACGTCGGTGTAGGCGGCGGTGCCCAGCACGATCCGCTGCGCGCCCGCGCGCAGCGCGTCGCGCACCGCGGGCAGCGAGCGCAGCCCGCCGCCGACCTGCACCGGCACGTCCAGTTCGGCGGTGATCCGCTCGACATGGTGGAGGTTCTGCGGGGTGCCGGTGCGCGCGCCGTCGAGGTCGATGACGTGCAGGAACCGTGCGCCGGACTGGACCCATGAGCGCGCCGCGGCCAGCGGGTCGTCCTCGTAGACGGTCTGGGCGGCGAAGTCGCCCTGCACGAGGCGCACCGCCTTGCCGTCGGCGATGTCGATCGCCGGATAGAGGATCACGCGGCGGCCAGGGAGACGAAGTTCCCAAGCAGGGTCAGCCCCTCGTGGGAGGACTTCTCCGGGTGGCACTGCGCGCCGAATACGTTGTCGCGCTCCACCAGCGAGACGAAGCGCATGCCGTAGGTCCCGTAGCCCAGCGCCGCTCCCTCGTCGGCGGGCACGTAGGAGTGCACGTGGTAGAAGGCCGCGCTGTCGCCCAGCCCCTCGGTCAAGCGCGAGCGCCGGACGAACGCCACCTCGTTCCACCCGATGTGGGGCAGCTTCAGCCCGTCGGCGCACAGGCGCACGACCGCGCCGGGCAGCAGCCCCAGCCCCTGGGCGCCCTCGTGCTCGCTGGAGTGCTCGAAGAGGAGCTGCATGCCCAGGCACAGGCCGATGACCGGGACGCCGGCACGGGCCCGCTCGCGGACCAGCGTGTCCAGCCCCGCTGCGCGCAGGCGGCGCATGGCCTCGGGGAACGCCCCCACCCCCGGCACCACCAGGCCCCGCGCGGAGCGCAGCTCGTCGTGGTCGGCGGTCAGCCGCGGCTCGCCGCCGACGCGCTCCAGGGCCTTCACCACCGAGCGGCGGTTACCCATCCCGTAGTCGACCACACAGATACCCCTTGCCGGCCTCCGGCCGGCGCTCTTGACGGCGGCCGGCGACATCCGATCGCCGGTGACCGGGCCTTCGGCCCTCACGTGAGCGTGCCCTTGGTTGACGGGACGCCGGTCTCGGTGGGGTCGAGGGCCACAGCGGCGCGCAGCGCCCGGGCGAAGGCCTTGAAGGCCGCCTCGATCATGTGGTGGGCGTTGGTTCCCGCCTGCACCTCGAGGTGCACCGTCAAGCGCGCCGTGCTCGCCACCGCGCGCAAGAACTCCTCGGTCAGCTCGTGGTCGAAGCCACCGGTCTCCCCGGGTGGCAGCGCGGCGGCGAAGGCCAGGAAGGGCCGGCCCGAGACGTCCAGCGTGCACGCTGCGCGCGCCTCGTCCATGGGCACCACGGCGTGGCCGTAGCGCACGATCCCGGCGCGGTCGCCCAGCGCACGGTCCAGCGCCTGGCCGAGGACCAGCCCGCAGTCCTCGGCCGTGTGGTGGGCGCCGGTCTGCAGATCCCCGGTGATCGTCACGTCGAGGTCCACCCGGCCGTGACGGGCCAGCAGGTCGAGCATGTGGTCCAGGAACCCCACGCCGGTCGCACGCGTGCCGGCGCCCGTGCCGTCCAGCGACAGACTGAGGCGGATGTCGGTCTCGGCGGTCCTGCGGTCGACCTGTGCCAGTCGCGGCGAAGCGGGTGACCCTGGTATCTGCGCGCTGCGGCTCATGGACGGGCGCCATCCTCCCCGATCCGCGCCTCCATCGACTCCGCGTGCAGCTCCAGGCCCTCAGCGCGGGCGACCGCGGCGCCGGCCGGGGCCAGCGCGCCGGCTGCGTCGCCGATGCGCACCTCGCTCACACGGCGGCGGAACGCGCGCGGCCCCAGGCCCGAGGCGAAGCGCGCCGCGCCCGCGGTGGGAAGGATGGCGTTGGAACCGGCCAGGTAGTCGCTGAAGGCCGTCCCGCTGGCCTGACCGACCAGGACGCAGCCCGCCGCGCGCACCCGCCCGGCCAGTGCCTCGGCACCCGCGCCGGCGAGCTGGAGGTGCTCGGGGCCGACCTGCTCGGCGAAGGCCAGGGCCTCGAGCAGGGACCCCGCCTCGGCCAGCACGCACGGCGCGAGCACGGCGTCGGGGTGGCGCGCGGCTCCCGCGGCCAGTTCGGCCTCGAGCAGGTCCAGCAGCGCGTCGTCGTCGCAGGCCGCGGCCACGAGCGAGCCCTCGCCGTGCTCGGCCTGCGCCAGGAGGTCCAGGGCCAGCAGGTAGGGGTCGGCGTCGCCGTCGCACACGATGAGCAGGTCGCTGGGCCCGGCGAACAGGTCGATGCCCACCTCGCCTCCGAGCTGGCGCTTGGCCTCCTGGACGTAGAGCGTGCCCGGACCCGCCATGACGTCCACGCGCGGGACGGTCTCGGTGCCCAGGGCGAGCGCCGCCACGGCCTGGGCGCCGCCCATGCGGTAGATCTCGGTCGCCCCGACCAGCGCGCAGGCTGCGAGGATGACCGGGTGGGCGTCGCCGCGGTGCCCTGGCGGGGAGCAGACGGCGACCTCCTCCACCCCGGCCGCCCTGGCGGTGACCACGCCCATGACCACCGTGGAGGGGAGGGGCGAGCGCCCGCCGGGGACGTAGAGGGCGGCCCGGCGCACCGGCATCTCGCGCAGGGTGACCGTGTGGCCCTGGGGCAGAAGCACCTGGCGATCCTCGACGCTGCCCGCATCGGCCACCAGAGCGACGTTGGTCACCGCCGTGTCGAGCCCGGCGCGCACCGCGGGGTCCAGCGCCGCCAGAGCGCCGGCCAGCTCCTCCTCGGTCACGCGCAGCGGCGGCGGCTCGGCGCCACCGGTGTCCAAGCGCGCCGTCAGCTCGCGCACCGCCGCGTCCCCGCCGTCGCGCACCGCGGCGATGATGTCGCGCACCACCTGCTCGACCGAGGCCGCCGGCGGCTGGAGGGCACGAGTGCGCCGCGCCGCGCCGGCCGGGTCGCCGGCGATGGTCAGGCGCTCGACCCTCACCGCAGCGCCGCCACGACGTCGTCGACCTCGGCCGCGCGCAGCTTGTGGGCCACCGGGTTGGCGATCAGGCGAGCAGTGGAGTAGAAGAGCTCCTCACGGACCACGAGGTTGTTCTCGCGCAGCGTGGTGCCCGTCGCGGTGAGGTCGACGATGGCCTCGACCAGCCCCGTCAGGGGAGCCAGCTCGACCGAGCCCTTGACCTCCACGATCTCGGCCTGGCGTCCCGTGCGCTCGAAGTGCCCCGCCGCAGTCTTGGGGTATTTCGTGGCCACCCGCATGACGCCCAGGCGCCGCAGCGCCTCGGCGGAGGGGTCGGGGCCCTGCGTGGTGGCCAGCACCATCGAGCAGCCGCCGTAGCCGAGATCCAGCAGCTCGTAGAAGTCGCGTTCGGCCTGCTCGGTCAGGACGTCCTTCCCGGTGATGCCCAGGTCGGCCGCCCCGGCCTCCACATACGTGGGTACGTCGGAGGGGCGCATGGTCACGATCCCCACCTCGGCGAAGAGCAGCCGGCGGTCGTTGGAGCGCACCTCGGCGGTGTCGACGCCCAGGCGGTCCAGGAGGTCCAGCGTCTCTGCGAGCAGGGCGCCGCGCGGCACGGCGACGGTGAGGGGTCGCGTGGACGTCACCGCGCGCGTTCCTCGCCCGCGAGCGCGATGTGCAGCTTGTCCACGCCCAGAGCGAAGCCCACCGCCGGCAGCGGGCGGCCGAAACGCCCGAGCAGCTCGTCGTAGCGACCACCGCCCCCCAGCGGCTCGCCCAGCGCGGGGTCGTAGACCTCGAACACCGCGCCCGTGTAGTACCCCGGGTCGCAGCCCAGATCGCGCGTGAGCCCCAGGTCGAAGAGCACGCGACGAGCCACCGCGGGCTCGAGCAGGTCATGTACGCGGCGCAGGCTCTCGGTGGCCGGACGGCCGTCGAGCACCTCGACGCCCCCGCGAAGGGAGGGCACGGTGGCCAGGGTCTCGCGTGCGTCGCCCGGCAGGTCCAGAAGCCCCAGCTCGCGTTCCAGCCCCACGAAGTCGCGATCGACCAGGTCGCGCAGCAGCGTCTCGCGGGCCTGCGGGGGCACCGCGAAGGTCTCGAGCAGTGTCGGGTAGAGCGCGGCGTCGCCGATCCCCAGGCGATAGCCGGCCAGGCCGGAGGCGTCGAGGGCGGCGCACAGCACGCGCAGCACCTCCGCGGTGCCCTCGGGCGACGGCGCGCCGACCAGCTCCACGCCGGCCTGGAGGAACTCGCGCATCTGACCGCGGTGCGGGCGCACCCCCCGGTACACGTCGGCCAGGTAGCAGAAGCGCAGCGGGGGCTCCTCG
>Ga0136621_1000608_pt1 | contig 14211 bp, 13 predicted proteins | sample AntDryUQ445A2306_FD_104673 | JGI IMG/M metagenome (GOLD analysis project Ga0136621, IMG submission 104673) | Polar desert sand microbial communities from Dry Valleys, Antarctica - metaG UQ445A (23.06) | ecosystem: Environmental > Terrestrial > Soil > Desert | place: Antarctica: Dry Valley...
CCCGACCAGAAGAAGCCGCAGAAGTTGACGAGCATCGCGAGGACGAAGAGCCCAACGAGATCCACAGTGCCTCCGCCGACTTGCATTCCGGCGATGACCGCCACGACCGTGAGCACCGCGGCAACGACGAGCCAGCGGAGGAGCGCGGCCAGCGCGTACCCGAGCACGATCCCGCTTCGATGAGGCGCCGCGAGCAGAAGGCGCTTGCCGAATCCGCCCTCGAAGTCGCGCGCGACGCCGAAGCCTGTGAAGACACCGCTGAACGCCGCCGACTGAAGCAGGACGAAGACGAACTGAAAGGCGGTGTAGCCAGGCGGAAAGTCGAAGCCCGGGATCTCGCGAAGCTGCGAGAGCCCGCCGGCGAAGGCCGTGAAGAAGAAGAGCGGGAAGAGCATCGTCGGCAGGAAGATCTGGGGATTCATGAGGGCGTTCTTCAACGTCCGCCAGGCGACGCCGGAGATGACGTCCCAACGCCTCACGTGCGCGTCATCCGCGTGCGAAGGGCGCTCGAGGCGAGCGCGATCGAGACGACCCCTATCACGATGGTGAAGCCGAACCCGAGCGCGAGTGCTTGCCCGTTCCAACCCTCGATGATGAGGCTGCGGACGGCCTCGATCATGTACGAGACGGGATTCAGGGTCGCCGCCGTCTGAAACCATTCGACATCGATCAGGTCGCGCGGCGTGTTCATCGAGGAGATGAACAGGAACACGAACAGCACCGGAAACATCGCCTGGATGCTCTCGCCGGATCCCAACCTCAAGGCGAGCCAGGCGCCGAGGGCTCCGAAGGAGAGGGAGACGACCGACGCGTAGAAGAGGAGAAGCGCTATCCCGGCGGGGCCGGACGCGAAGTCGACGCCCGAGGCGATCCCCACTGCGAGGTAGAAGACGGCCTGCACGACGCCTAGGACGACGACTCCGGAGAGCTGGCCTACGAGCAGCGCCCAGTCCCTAAGCGCGGTCAGGGCAAGCCGGTTGATGAAGCCGGTCTGGACGTCTCGGGCGAGGTCGGTTCCCGCGTTCATCGTCGAGAAGAGCGCGCCCTGGATGAAAGGGACCGCGAGGGCGAACGCGAGAAACGAGTCGGTCGGGAAGCCGGGCAGGTCGGTCGACGCCTGGAGACCTGCGGCGTTCACAGTCATCAGCGCGACCGGAAAGACGAGCGGGGGGATGACGCTCGCCGGCTGGCGCGCGGTGCGAACGATGGAGCGGCGCGCGATTGCCCCGACCTGCGGCCAGGAGCTGCTCACCCGCGAGCGCTGCCAAGCGGGTGAGAGTCACCTACGGTGACAGTCACCGTGCTTGCCTCCCGCCCACGTGGGTGACTGTCACCCTGCTTCGGCCTCTTCAGCCGCCCCCTCGAGCGTCCGTCCCGTCTTCGCCAGGAACACGTCGTCGAGTGACGGCGCGCGCAGCTCGAGGTCGGCGATATCGACGCCGTCTGCGTCCACCGCGCGCACGATGTCGGTGAGCCCGAGGCCGTCCCGCAGCCGAACGGCAACGTCCCGCGTCGTGTCGAGCCGCTCACCGAACGGAGCGAGGAACTCCGCGATCTTCTCGCGATCCTTCTCGTCTCGCGGGATCGCGTGCACGCTCGGCCGGCCGATCTCGGCCTTCAGCTCCGCGGGCGTGCCCTCCGCGACGAGCTTTCCCTGGTCGATGATCCCGACGCGGTCGGCGAGCACGTCGGCCTCCTCCAGGTACTGCGTGGTCAGGAAGACGGTCACACCTTCCTCTCTGCGCAGGCGAGCCACCTCCTCCCAGAGCGCCGTACGGCTTTGCGGGTCGAGCCCGGTCGTCGGCTCGTCGAGGAAGAGAATCCGCGGCATATGGACGAGAGCGAGAGCGAGGTCGAGGCGGCGCTTCATGCCGCCCGAGTAACCCGAGACCTTCCGGTCACCGGCGTCCTCGAGGCCGACGCGGATGAGGAGCTCGTCGGCCTGGACTTTCCTACGGTCCTTGCGGACACCCTGGAGCGTCGCCTGCAACCGTAGGTGGTCGCGGCCGGTGAGGAGCGGGTCGAGAGCAGCCTCCTGAAGCGCGACCCCGATCAGGGAGCGCACTTTCGGCCCCTCCTTGACGACGTCGTAGCCTCCGACGCGCGCCGTCCCGGCGGTAGGCGGCAAGAGGGTCGTCAGGACGTGGACGGTGGTCGACTTCCCGGCGCCGTTCGGCCCGAGAAAGCCGTAGATCTCGCCGGGCGCGACGGTGATGTCGATCCCGTCGATTGCGCGCGGCCCCTTCTTGTACTCACGAACGAGCCCTTGAACCTCGATTCCGTTTGCCCGCTCTTCCACCGTCCAACACTACCGGCGGCCTCTGGCTCCGCCTGTCTAACGCGAAACGGTCAGCGGCGGGCCGCCAGTATCCACAGCGTAGACTCGCCCGATCCAACAACTGAGCGGCACAGTCACGAAGGTAAGTGGTTCTCGAGCAACCGTCGCAATCGAGGACGGCTCCGAAGAGTGGTGGATGTGCCCGACCTAATCCATGTCGAGATTGGGATGAGAGTCACGATCGTAGACGTGGGTGACGGTACGCCGATTTATCGTTGGGGATCGTGACGGGCCAGCGACTTGCCAATTGCATCGCCGAGCCTTTCTATGCGAGCGGCTCCAACGGAAGCTTGGAGGCGACGACGCGCTTTCCGTTTCGCCGGTAGACGACGTCGACCGAGTCGTTCTGACGATACGTGCCCGCGACGCCGACCCACATGGAGAGCCAGCGCCAGACGCCGAGCTTGCCCTCACCTTTCAGCTCGCGCTCGAAGACCAGCGTGCGTCCCTCGATACGGAAGTCGCTCCCCTCCTTCTGCGGCACGCCGTTCGCGTAGATCTCGAAGGGGCGGGCGACATCAGGTGGGAGGCGGACGCGGGTTCCTCGGGGCGATCGCTCGGGCACATTCATAGAATGGCAGGCGGTGCGCGCGCTCCTCGCCACGACCGGTCTCCTGCTGCTCGCCACGGCGCTCGCACCGGCCGCGCTCGCAGGGAACGGCGGCTTCGCCCCCGTGTCGCCCGAGTCGCCGAACGCCGAGCGGATCCACGACACCTGGATCTTCGTCTCGATCTTCATTGGCGCGATCTTCGTCCTCGTCGAGGTCGTCCTCGTCACGTTCATCTGGCGCTACCGCCGGCAACGTCGTGAGCGCTTCGAGGATGGCCCGCAGATCCACGGCGCGACGAGCATCGAGCTCATCTGGACCGTGGCTCCGGTCGTCATCCTCTTCCTGATCGGCGGGTTCGTCTTCTACAAGCTCCCCGGGATCGCCGACGTGCCCCGCGCGAGCGCGAGCGGCGAGGAGCGGCTCGAGATGCAGGTCACCGGGCGGCAGTTCTACTGGCAGTACGAGTATCCAAACGGCGCCGTCGCGATCGACACGCTACGCGCGCCCGCAGGCGTGCCGGTTCGCCTCGAGATAACCGCCCCGGACGAGGACGTGATCCACTCGTGGTGGATCCCCGCGCTCGGGGGGAAGATCGACGCGATTCCGGGAGTCACGACCGAGACCTGGTTCGAAGCGGAGCGGCCGGGGATCTACGAAGGTCAGTGCGCGGAGCTGTGCGGGCTCGAGCACGCGAAGATGCTCGCTTCTGTGGAAGTGCTTCCGGCGGACGAGTTCGCGAGCTGGCTCGCCGAGCGGGACAGCGAGCAGGCCAGCGTCGGGCTCGGCGAGGAGGAATGGCAAGGCGCCTGCGCCAAGTGCCACGGGCTCGGCGGCGAAGGCGGGATCGCCCCGCTAATCGTCGGGTCACCTGTTCTCACCGACCCCGAAGCACTCGAGGAGATCGTCCGAAACGGGCGCGGCGAGATGCCCGCGGTCGGCTCCGGTTGGAGCGAGAAGCAGATGGACGCCTTGATCGCGTACCTGCGGGAGAACCCACCCAGTGGCCGTTAGGGTCGAACCCCGCACACCCGGGTGGCAGCGCGGCCGGGTCGCGAGCTGGCTGGTCACCACCGACCACAAGCGGATCGGGATCCTCTACATCACCACCGCGCTCGCCTTCTTCGTGCTCGCCGGGATCATGGCCATGTTGATGCGGCTCCAGCTCGCGCAGGAGGACGTCGGCCTGCTCGGCCCCGACCGCTACAACGAGCTCGTCACCATCCACGGGACGGCGATGATCTTCCTCGTCGTCGTGCCCATCCTCGCAGGGCTCGGGAACTTCCTCCTGCCGCTCATGATCGGCGCCCGCGACGTCGCCTTCCCGCGCCTGAACGCGCTCTCCTACTGGCTCTTCGCCTTCGGCGGCCTCGTGCTCATGTTGTCCTTCTTCGCCGACGGCGGCGCGGCGAAGTCGGGCTGGACGGCCTACGCGCCGCTCTCCACCCAGGATCCGGGGAACGGGCAGGACCTCTGGATCCTGTCCGTGCACATCCTCACGGCGGCGTCGGTCGCAGGGGCGATCAACTTCATCGTCACGATCCACAACCTGCGCGCGCGCGGGATGAGCTGGACACGCATGCCGCTCTTCGTCTGGTCGATCTACGTCTTCTCCTGGCTCCTCATGGCCACGCTGCCGAGCCTCTCCGCCGGCCTCACTATGCTGCTGCTCGACCGCGGGATCTCGATCGGCGGCTGGGAGGCGCAGACCAACTTCTTCGATGCCTCCCAGGGCGGGTCGGCGGTGCTCTACCAGCACGCGTTCTGGTTCTTCGGGCACCCCGAGGTGTACGTCATGGCCTTGCCGGCCTTCGGGATCATCTCGGAAGTCATTCCGGTTTTCGCTCGCAAGCCGATCTTCGGCTACAAGGCCGTCGCGTTCTCGACGGTCGCGATCGGCTTCTTCTCGATGCTCCTCTGGGCACACCACATGTTCACGGTCGGCCTCCCGAACTCGCTGAACGGGTTCTTCATGGTCACGTCGATGGTCATCGCGATTCCGACGGGCGTGAAGATCTTCAACTGGCTCGCGACGCTTTGGCGCGGCAATCTGATCTTCGAGACGCCGATGCTCTTCGCGCTCGGGTTCCTGTCGATCTTCACGATCGGTGGGCTCTCGGGGATCTACCTCGCGGCGTTCCCGATCGACTGGCAGGTGCACGACACATATTTCGTCGTCGCCCACTTCCACTACGTGATCCTCGGTGGCTCGGTGTTCGCGATCTTCGCGGCGCTGTACTACTGGTGGCCCAAGATGTTCGGGAAGGTGCTCGACGACCGGCTCGGGAAGTGGCACTTCTGGTTCCTGTTCATCGGGTTCAATATCACCTTCTTCCCCCAGCACATGCTCGGTCTCGAAGGGATGCCGAGGCGGGTGTACACCTACTCGAACGGCGAGTGGGAGGGCTACAACCTGGCATCGACGATCGGCTCCTGGGTGATGGCGATCGGCCTCCTCTTCTTCGCCTGGAACGTCGAGCGGACGTGGCGCAAGGGGAAGCGAGTCGGCAACGACCCGTGGCAGGCGGACACGCTCGAGTGGTACGCGACCTCGCCTCCGCCGGCCCACAACTTCGACGACGTGCCGTACGTGACGAGTGCCAGGCCCCTCTACGATCTGCGGCGACGGCTGCGTGAGAAGGATGGATACAAAGCACCTCTCTGAGGCCTCGCCGGGCCTGCTGCTGCGCGCGACCGCGATCGGCGGGGCGCTCGCGACGGGCGCGGTCGTGGCGAGCGCGGTGCTCGAGCTCGGGACAACCCACTGGGGGATCGCGGTGATCGCGCTTCCGCTCCTGGTCGCGGCCGCAGTCATCGCACAGATCGCGTATCCCAGGTTCTTCGCTCGTGCCGCGGCTGGGGTGGTATTGCTCCTGCTGGCGATCGCCCTCGGCGGAGTGGTCGCCTGGAGCGGAAACGCGGCCTGGGCGGGCGCGTTGCACGTCGGAGCCGCGGCGGCCGCGCTCGCCGCGGGGCTGCTCGTGGTCGTCGCCGTCTTCCGCGGCTCGCCAACGCCGCTCGCTTCGGCCCGCGACTACCTGACGCTGACGAAGCCGCGCATCATGACGCTGCTGTTGCTCACCGGGGCGGGGGGAATGTTCGTCGGCGCGCAGGGGGCGCCCTCTCTCGATCTCTTCTTCGTGACGATGTTCGGCCTCGCGCTCGCGTGCGGTGGCGCATCGGCCCTGAATCACGTCCTCGATCGAGATATCGACGTCCTCATGGGGAGCCGCACGCGCGAGCGGCCGGTCGCCTCGGGTCGGGTCACGCCCGCGCAGGCGCTCGAATTCGGACTCCTTCTCTCCGCTCTGTCCTTCGCGCTGCTCGCCTCGGCCGTGAACCTGCTCACGGCGATGCTGGCGCTCGTCGGGAACCTCTTCTACGTCGTCGTCTACACGCGCTGGCTGAAACGGGCGACGCCGCAGAACATCGTCATCGGTGGGGCTGCCGGCGCGGTGCCACCGCTCGTCGGCTACGCGGCCGCGACCGGAAGCCTGGCACTGCCGGCGCTGTGGCTCTTCCTGATCGTCTTTTTGTGGACCCCACCCCACTTCTGGGCGCTCGCGCTGATGATCAAGAACGCCTACGCGGCGGCGGGGGTGCCGATGCTTCCCGTCGTCAAGGGCGACGGGGAGACCGCCCGCCAGATCCTGCTCTACTCGCTCGCGCTCGTCGTATTCACCGTCGTCGTCGGCTTCTGGCTCGGCCCGCTCTATACGGGGGCAGCGCTCGTCCTCGGCGTGATCTTGGTCGTACTCGCCGTGCTGCTGCGGCGAGACCTCTCCCGGGCCCGCGCGCAGATCCTCTTCCACTACTCACTCGCCTACCTGGCTCTCCTCTTCGTGGCCGCCGCGATCGACCCGCTGCTGACGTGAGCAACGCTCGCCTCCGGCTCGCGTTCGCCAGCGGAACGACATCGGAAACCATGTTTCCCTCACGTGCTCGCTTCTTCTCGAGAACGTGGGGGACCTCCCGGTTCCCTTCCCCCCTTCCCGCTCATGGGCGAGGAAATCGTCCATGAACGACTCCGAGCTCTCTCGCAGGAATCTCCGCTTCGGCTGGGCGCTGTTCGGCCTCTTCGTCCTGCTCTTCGCTGGAACGTTCCTGGTCGCTCTCCTGTACCTCCAGCTGGACTGATTTTCTTGCGCAAGACCGGAATCCGCTAGCGCGGATTCCGGTCGCGAAGATCCCTAAAGGCGTCCGCTTCGCGGCCGCACCCTACCCTGATGATCCGGGGGTCCTCGCGGTCGGAGCGCTGGAATCCGCTAGCGCGGATTCCGGTCGCGAAGATCCCTAAAGGCGTCCGCTTCGCGGCCGCACCCTACCCTGATGATCCGGGGGTCCTCGCGGTCGGAGCGCTGCTCGAGGCCACCGACGCAGGGCCATCCCTCGATCGAGGGACAGTTGGCGAACAACGGGTGCCGAAGATCATCTCTAGTGCGTGCGGCCCGCATAGCAATCCTCTCTCTCGTGCTTCTCGTCACCCCGCTGGTTGCGTCGGCGTCGGCGATGGAGACGGGGCCGGCGGCGGCGCCCAAGAGCCTCCACGGATTTCTCCTCCGCCCGAACGAGCCTGTCACCCACACGTACTCGCGAACACCCGCTTTCGCCTGGGCGCCCGTACGGGGGGCATCGTGCTACGAGTTCGAGCTTGCCACCAGCCGGACGTTCGACGGCAGCTCCGTGGTCTGGTCGAACGTCTCGACCGATGCTCATTCGGGGAAGCACTGCCGTCCCGTGAAGATCTCGTTTCCCGGCCAGGACAACGGCCCGTCAGGAGACGAAGAAACTCAGGAGGCAGGCTCGGCGCCCCAGCTGGTGCGTACCACCGTCGCTCCCATCAGGATTCCGGCCGTCTCGGTCAACCTCGTGCTGCCGTGGTTCACGGGCAAGCCGTACGCCCTCTACGCGCACGTGCGCTCGGTGACAACGACAGGGGCGTCGCGTTGGAGCCGGCCTTTCGGCTTCGACATGCGCTGGGAGGAGCTTCCGGTGCCGATGCCGAGCCGGCCGGGCCTCGTTCGCTGGACGCCGGTCGAAGGCGCTACGGCATATGACGTCTGGTACCCGGACATCGGCAAGCAGCTTCGCACCCACACCAACGTGGCCGACCAGCGCGAGTTCTATGCGTTCCACTTGGACGACGGCTGGTGGGGCACGATCAAGTGGCGCGTGCGCTCGGTGCGCCAGGTCGTCGGGAGCATTCCGAACGGACTCCCGGCAGTGTCGTACGGCCCCTGGAGCCCTGAGTACGCGACGACCAACCCCGATTGGGCGTCCGGAAGGCTTACGCTCGGATCAGCCGTCTCGGATCGAGTCAGCTCACCGAAAACAGCCGGCGCCCATCAGCTGATGCCCGCGTTGACGTTCACGGGCGACCAGGACTTCAGAGGCACGGCGTACCGACTCTTCCGGCTGTACGCGTCGACCGACCGCGACTGCGTGAACGTCGTCTTCCGCAGCTCGGTGGTGGGCGGCCCGGCATTCGCACCGCGGGTCAGCGGACCACTCGCGCTCCCCACGGATCAGGACGGGCTCGACGCCGCGCTCTTCGGGGTCCTCCCGAGCGCGAAGAGCGAGGTCGCGAAGACCTACATGAGCGACGGAACTCCCTTGGTCTCGAACGAGACCATTCGCGAGGGTGGGGGCCTGCTTCGCGTCGACCTCCCCGACCTCGATGTGACGACCACCCGCTACTTCTGGACGGTCGTGCCGGTCGGGATCCGCGTGAGCGAGGACGGGAGCTTCGAATACTGGGACACCGACATTCCGCAGGACGCCTGTCAAGCAGGCCGCTTGGCGACCTTCGGCAAGCAGTCGCAGGCAGCAGTCACCACCGCTGGCTCGCCCTTCGTCTCGGGTCTCACCCCGAACGGACGCCTGCTGGCGCAGGCAGGCCGGCGGCCGGTCGTGTACTCGACTCCCCTCATCGCCTGGCGGCCCGTCGTGGGCGCGACTCAGTACGAGGTGCAGTGGTCGCGCATCAAGTACCCATGGCGCAAGCGGGGGTCGACGCGGACCTTTGCCACGACGTCAGTGCTCAAGCTCAGGCCCGGTCTCTGGTACTACCGCGTTCGCGGGCTGAACGCAGCCCAGGTGGGAACCCCGGCCATGACGTGGTCCGCTCCGGTCCAAGTGCGCGTCGTTCGCCCGACATTCACGATCTCCGGCGGCTAATGCTTGCGCGCAAACTTCCGGTCAAGCATTTAGCGTCGGGGGCGTGAGCCCCGACCTCGAGCTCGCCCTCGAACTCGCGGACGCCGCGGACGCGATCTCCCTCCCTCGCTTCCGCACCGGACTCGCGGTCGAGACGAAGCCCGACCTGACACCGGTCACCGAGGCGGACCGTGGGGTCGAGTCGGAGCTCCGGCGGCTTCTTGCGGAGAAGCGGCCGGGGGACGCGGTCCTGGGTGAGGAGGAAGGCGTGAGTGGAGAGGGCTCGCGTCGCTGGATCCTCGACCCGATCGACGGAACTCGCAACTACACACGTGGCGTGCCGATCTGGGCGACGCTCGTCGCGCTCGAGGAGTCGGGAACGGTGGAGCTGGGAGTTATCTCGGCCCCCGCGCTCGGCCGCCGCTGGTGGGCGGAGCGCGGCGAAGGGGCGTTCGGAGACGGTGAGAGCCTCGCTGTGTCGGCCGTGGCGCGCGTCGACGACGCGGTGCTCAGCTTCGCATACGAGGACGGCGTGCCGGAGCTCGCGAGCCGTGCCTGGCACGTACGCGGATTCGGCGACTTCTGGGCGCACATGCTCGTCGCCGAGGGCGCGGTCGACGGGGCTTTCGACGCCGTCGGTGTGAGCGAATGGGATCTGGCCGCGGTCCAGGTGATTGTCGAGGAGGCCGGCGGGCGCTTCTCGGACTTCTCGGGCGCCGCGCGGATCGACGGTCGCGGCGCCATCAGCTCGAACGGCCTCCTCCACGCCGAGCTCCTGCGAGCCCTCGACACCGGGTAGATCACGGACGCGTGATCCACCCGGCTCAGCGACTGCCTTGTGACACCGTGTCACAAGGCAATCGGAGCTCGTGGTCTCTTCGAGAAGTACGGCGCCGCTTGGCCGGCTGCAAACACTTCGTATCGCGTCGTCCTCGGTCGCCTCGATATCTAACTGAAATCGAGGCTCCCTAGATCGCGGGAGTCGGCTCGGCCGTGGCCGGCGTGGTCTCGGCCTCGTCGCGCAGACGCTTGATCAGGTCATGGATGTCTGCGATCTCCTGCTCGAGATCCTTCTGGCGCTCTTCGAGCGCGCTCAGGAACTCCGCGCGCTTGGGAGCGCGGCGGCCTGCCCTGCTACGACTGCGATGTTTGTGTTTTCCGCACATATGTCACCTCCCTTCTCGGGAATCGTCGAGGAAACTGGTCAAATCGTCGCGAAGCGCGCCCAACGCTCTCAGCCACTCGCCGAGCAGCGCTTGGCCCTCTTCGGTCAGCGTGTAGCTGCGCTTCGCGGGGCCCGGCAGGTCTGCACGCCATTCGGAGACCACGAGCCCTTCGTCTTCGAGCGCCCGCAGCGCCCGGTACACGTTTCCCACGTCCACGCGCTCCTCGCCGACCAGAGCCGGAAGCCGTTCGAGAAGCTCGTACCCGTGCGTTGCCCCCCGTGAGACGAGCAAGAGCAGCGCCGGCTCACCGAGGCGCTCGACCCTCGCCCGCACCTCCCACTCGCCATCGGGAAGTCGTTGACGGTTGCGGGCTCGTGAGCGCTGGCGGCGATGCATGCCCGCCAGTATATGCAAATTACATATGTAGAGTGATTAGGGCATCAGACGACGAGCGCGGCGCGCTTCGACTCGATGCCGGCGAGCAGCTGCCGGAACGAGTCGGAGAACTTCTCGACGCCTTCCCGTTCGAGAGTCGCGACCACGTCGCCGTAGTCGACACCGGCCTCGGCCAACGCCCGCATCAGCTCGCGAGCCTCCTCGACGCCATCGGTAAGCGTGTCCCGGACGGCGCCGTGATCCTGGAAGGCGACCACGGTCTCGAGCGGCATCGTGTTGACGGTCTCGGGCCCGATCAGCTCTTCGACATAGAGCACGTCTCGGTACGCGGGATTCTTGGTCGAGGTCGACGCCCACAGACAGCGCTGCGCACGCGCGCCCTCGGCGGCGAGCGCCTGCCAGCGCTCCCCGGAGAACGCTTCCAGGTACTGCTGGTAAGCGAGCTTCGCGTTGGCGACCGCGAGCTTCCCCTGGAGATCGTCACGGCCGGCCTCGGCAAGGCGGCGATCGGCCTCGGTGTCGACGCGGGATACGAAGAAGCTCGCGACCGACGCGACCGGAGCGGGATCGCCGCCGTCGGCGACCAGCCGCTCGAGCCCGCGGATGTACGCCTCGATGACCTCGGCGTGACGCGCGAGCGAGAAGATCAGGGTGATGTTGATCGAGCGGCCCCGAGCGATGCAGTCCTCGATCGCGCCCAAGCCCGGCTCGGTTCCGGGAATCTTCACGAACACGTTCGGCCGGTCGACCAGCCCGTGCAGGCGCATAGCCTGCTCATAGGACGCGACTCGGTCGTACGCGATGTCAGGATCGACCTCGATCGACACGTAGCCGTCCACGCGACCCGTGTCCTCCCACACCCGGCGCAGGAGATCGCACGCGCGACGCACGTCCTCGGTCGCAAGGTCGATGAAGACCTCCTTCGGGTCGTCGTCGCCTCCCAGCACCTCGCGGAGCTGGTCGTCGTACCAGCCGCCGGAGGAGAGTGCTTTCTCGAAGATGGTCGGGTTCGAGGTGACGCCGACGACCGCGTCTTCTTGTATGAGCCGCGCAAGCTCGCCCGTCTCGAGCATCTCCCTGGAGAGCGAGTCGATCCAGACGCTGACGCCATGCTCCGACAGCTGATGCAGGCGACTCCGAGCCATTCGTCAGAGGTTACCTCGCGATGCCAGCGGGAAGCATCGCCATAGCGGTCTCTAGAATGGCCGCCATGACCGACGCCGAGCGCCGCGCCGAGCTGGGACAGCAGCTCCGGGTCGATTCGATCCGTATGAGCGCCGAGGCGAAGTCCGGCCACCCCACATCGGCCATGTCCGCAGCCGACCTGCTTGCGGTGCTCGTCGACGGCTACCTGCGCTACGACTTCGACGCACCGAAGAGCCCCGCGAACGACCGGCTGATCTTCTCGAAGGGGCACGCATCCACTCTCCTCTACTCCCTCTACCTCGCCGCGGGCGTGATCTCGGACGAGGAGCTCCTCTCGTACCGCACCCACGGGAGCCGCCTGGAAGGGCACCCCACGCCCGTCCTCCCTTGGGTCGACGTGGCCACGGGCTCGCTCGGCCAAGGCCTGCCGATCGGAGTCGGAACCGCCCTTGCCGCGAAGCGCCTGGATCGTCTCCCGGCTCGAACGTGGGTCCTGTGCGGCGACAGCGAGATGGCCGAGGGCTCGATGTGGGAGGCGTTCGAGCACGCCGCCCATTACTCGCTCGACAACCTGACCGCGATCCTCGATGCGAACCGGTTGGGGCAGCGCGGCGAGACCATGGTCGGTCGAGATCTCGAGGTCTACGTCGAGCGTGCGAATGCGTTCGGCTGGCACGCGATCGCGATCGACGGCCACGACGTCGAGGAGATCGATCGCGCGCTCGCAGAAGCGATCGCAACCACCGCAAAGCCCACCCTCGTCGTAGCCCGCACGATCAAGGGCAAGGGCGTCGCGGCGGTCGAGGATGTGAACGGCTTCCACGGCAAAGTGCTCGACGACCCCGAAGAGGCGATTGCGGAGCTCGGTGGACGCCGAGAGATCCGTATCGAGGTCGCGAGGCCCGAGCCGGTTGAGCCGCATCGGTTCTCGACCGAGAAGCTCGACCTCCCAACCTACGAGCTCGGCACCGAGGTCGCGACCCGGAAGGCGTACGGCGAGGCGCTGGCGGCTCTCGGCAGCGCGCGCGGAGACATCGTCGCGCTCGACGGGGAGGTCTCGAACTCGACCTTCGCGGAGATCTTCAAAGAGGCCCACCCCGAGCGCTTCTTCGAGATGTACATCGCCGAGCAGCAAATGGTCGCGGCGGCGGTCGGGCTTCAGATCGTCGGCTGGCGCCCGTTCGCTTCGACGTTCGCCGCCTTCCTGTCACGTGCGTACGACTTCGTGCGGATGGCCGCGGTGAGCCGAGCTCGGCTGGTGCTCTCAGGGTCGCACGCGGGAGTCTCGATCGGCGAGGACGGCCCGTCGCAGATGGGTCTCGAGGACATCGCCATGTTCCGTGCGATCCACGGCAGCGTCGTGCTCCACCCCTGCGACGCAAACCAGACCGCCAAGCTCGTCGCCGCCCTGGCCGACGTCGACGGGATCGCGTACCTCCGCACGCTGCGACCGGCGACGCCGGTCATCTACGCGCCGGATGAGGAGTTCGAGATCGGAGGAAGCCGCGTTCTGCGCTCCTCCGACGAGGACGAGGTCGCGCTCGTCGCCGCCGGTATCACGGTGCCCGAGGCGATGAAGGCAGCCGAGCAGTTGGCGGAAGACGGGATCGCGGCCCGCGTGATCGACCTCTACTCGATCAAGCCGCTCGATACCGAGACGCTGCTCGCGGCAGCCGAGGTGACGCAAGGGCGCATCGTCACGGTGGAGGACCACTGGCCCGAGGGCGGCCTCGGCGACGCCGTCCTCTCAGCACTGGCAGACACGGACGAGCGACCTCGTGTCGTGAAGCTCGCCGTGCGGGAGATGCCCGGCTCGGGCAAAGCGGAGGAGCTGCTCGCGGCCGCCGGCATCGACGCGAAGCACATCGCCGAGGCCGCGAGGAAGCTCGTCCGTCAGACCGTGCAGACCGCGTAGACCGAGAGCGCGACCGTCACTCCCCCGCCGAGGTTCTGGTGGACGCGCACCGTCGCCGTCCACGCGTTTCCTGCGCTCGGATACGAGTCCACCGCGACACGGCTCGTCTGGTTGGCCGTCGAGACCGTGTACGTATATCCGCCGCCGAGGATCTTCTTCCCGCCGGACACGTATTCGTCAGCGAGTAGGACTGGCCTGCATTCAGCCCGGCAGCCGACGTGCCCGAGACCGCGGCCGACACCTGGGAGTCGGCCGGTCCAGCCGGTCCCGCGGGACCGGCAGGCCCGGGAGGCCCGGCGGTGCCAGGAGGTCCGGGGGGGCCAGCGGAGCCAGGCGGACCAGGTGGGCCCGCAGAGCCTGGCGGGCCGGGAGGCCCGGCGGTGCCAGGAGGTCCGGGGGGGCCAGCGGAGCCAGGAGGACCGCGTAGGCCCGCAGAGCCTGGCGGCCCAGGTGGACCGACGGGTCCCGGCGCTCCGGGTGGACCGGCAGACCCGGGTGGTCCCGGAGGCCCAACGCTCCCTGGAGGGCCGGCGGGCCCGGCAGGGC
>Ga0136621_1000609_pt1 | contig 14208 bp, 11 predicted proteins | sample AntDryUQ445A2306_FD_104673 | JGI IMG/M metagenome (GOLD analysis project Ga0136621, IMG submission 104673) | Polar desert sand microbial communities from Dry Valleys, Antarctica - metaG UQ445A (23.06) | ecosystem: Environmental > Terrestrial > Soil > Desert | place: Antarctica: Dry Valley...
ACGGCTGCGGAGGTTCCGGGGTGGCCGGCGCGGTGGCCGGCCCAGGCGGCGTCGACGCTGCCGATGAACGCGACGAGCGTGACAGTCGTCCAAAGCTTCAGCCGTAGGTGTCGACTCATGAGCGTTCTGACCCCAGATCGCAAGCCGCAAGAGGGCCTCACGGCTCGGTTAGCCTACCACACTTGATGTTCGGACCCCCTGTACCGGCAGCGGCCGCGCGATCCCTGCCGCGGGCGTCCGAGACCGCGATCCGGTACGGCCCCGCGCTGGCTGTGGCGAGCATCTTCTTCCTCCTCGCCCTCGACGGGGGCACGTTCGGTCTCTCGAGCCGGAACACGGCTGCGATCGCTATCTGGTGGGCGCTTCTGCTCGGCGTCTTGGCCCGGGTCCTGCCCCTGGCGACACCGCCGCGGGCCGGTCTCACCGCCTGCGGGGCCCTTGCGGGCATGGCCGTACTGTCCCTCCTGTCGGCGGCGTGGGGTGCGAGCGCGGAGCGCGCATTCGTGGAGTTCGATCGGGTCGCGCTCTATGTGGGCGCGTTCGTGCTCACTCTCTTTCTGACCACGAGAGGAAGCCTCGGGCGCTGGCTCGACGGGCTCTCTCTCATGATCGTGGCGGTCGGACTTCTCGCGCTGACGAGCCGACTCCTGCCGGATCTCGTCTCCCCCGGGGACGCGCTTGCGCTTCTACCGGCCTCTCAGAACCGGGTCAGCTTTCCGCTGGGCTACTGGAACGGTCTGGCGATTCTGCTCGCGCTCGGCTTTCCCCTGCTACTGAGGACGGCGATGGTCGCCAGGCTGGCGCCGGTCCGCAGCCTTGCGATCGGTGTGCTCCCCGCGCTCGCCGGCGTCATCTACCTGACCTCCTCCCGGGGCGGTGTCGTGACGGCGCTCATCGGAGCATGCGCCTTCGTCGGCCTCGCGAGCCGCCGGCTGCACGCGCTCGCTTGGCTCGGGCTCGTGGGGATCGCCTCCGGCGCGGTGGTCGCGGTTCTTCGCTCGCGGCCCGACCTCGTGAACCTTCCCGGCACCCCTCTCGCCGAGGCGCAGGGGCGGAGCGCCGCGGCGGCCCTGGGCGCGCTCGCGGCGCTGACCGCGCTCGCCCATCTCGTCGCCGAGCGCGGGCTCGTCTGCTCGCGCGCCGGGAGCGCGCGCGCGGAGCGGCTCGTGCTCGGGGGGCTCGTCGTGTTGCTCGTCGGCGGCGTGCTTGCAGCGAACCCCGTGCAGCGCTTCCGCGACTTCAAGCACGCGCCGGCCGATCTCGCCGCGCCGCAGGTCGGCTCGCCCGCGAACGCGACCGAGGAGCATCTCGGCGGGCTGAGCGGGACTGGGCGCTGGCAGCAGTGGGAAGCGGCGGTCGATGCGTTCCAGGCGGAGCCGCTCCTCGGCATCGGCGCGGGCTCCTACGAGGCCTGGTGGGCCCAGCACGGGAGTCTCGTCGGGTTCGTCTCGGACGGGCATTCCCTGTACCTGGAGACTCTCGGCGAGCTCGGAATCTTCGGCTTCGCGCTCATCGCGGCCTTCTTTGCCCTCGGTGCCGGATACGCCCTCACACGCACGCTTCGCGTTGCCGGCGAGGAGCGAACGGGCCGGGCGGCGCTCTGCGCTGCGCTGATCGGGTTTGCGTTTGCCGCCGGGATCGACTGGATGTGGGAGATGACCGTCGTCGGTCTCGTCGGCGTCACGCTCGTCGCCCTCTCGACCGGACACGCTGCTGCCGGGGAGGACGAGGAGACGGCGACCGGGCTCGCCTGGTCGAGGCGGCGCCGGTTCGCGGCGGTGAGCGGTGTTGCTGCCGTCACGGCGTTCGTCATCTACGCCGAGGCCGTCCCGCTCATTGCCTCGCTGAAGCTCGAGGAAAGCCAGGAGGCCGTCTTCGACGGCGACCCGCGGCGGGCGCTCGGGGCGGCCCTCGACGCGCGTGCTCTCGAGCCGTGGGCGTCCTCCCCGTATCTCCAGCTTGCTCAAGTCGCCGAGGACCAGGGCGACCTGTCCGCGGCGCAACGCTGGATCGGCGAGGCGATCGAGCGCGACCCATCGGACTGGCGGCTTCGGCTGGTAGCGGCCGGCATCGCCACGAGAAGCGGCGACGTCGCGAAGGGGGCGGCGAGTCTGAAAAAGGCGAGAGAGCTGAATCCGCGCTCGCCGCTTTTCAGATCCGCGCAAGAATCTCGTTAAGAATTCTTGAAAGCGGCCAATTCGGGGGCCGTGAGCCCGGATTTCCCCCTCGCTGGTGATACTCTGGCGCCCGGCTACGTGGCCGGGGACGACTCGGAGGGTCGGCTGGGCGTTCGAGACTCGCGAAACTCTCTCCTTGGCTACCCCGCCCATTCTCAGCCTCGAACTATGAGACGGCGGATGCTCGAATTCGACCAGCGAAGAGGCGACGCGGCCGTAAGGTCTCGCCCGTGAGCCTGCGGGCGCCCGAGGCCGAGCCGCAGACCGAGGGGCTGCTCGAGGCACTCGCGGTCTCCGCCGCCCGCGAGCCCGATCGCTGGGACGCGACGAGGCCCGGTCGCCGACTCGGCAGCCGGCGGCTCCGGCTCGTCCGGGTCGGACTTCTGCTCTCCGACTTCGGGGCACTGCTGCTCGCCTTTCTCGGCGCCGGCCTGCTCCTGGGCGCGGCCCATACGAGCCCGCTGGACTTCGGCCTCTTCGCGCTCACGCTCCCCGCCTGGGCGATCGGAGCGAAGCTCTACGGCCTCTACGACCGGGACGGAGAGCGGCCCGACCACACGACCGTCGACGACGTCGGGCGGGTCTTCCATCTCACCATGGTGGGGACGTGGCTCCTCTATGCCGCCGGCGCCGTGACCGGCATCGCCCACCCGCCCGTCGCCGAGGTGATCGCCTTCTCGTTTCTCACCGTCGGCGCCGTGGTCCTCGGGCGGAGCATCGCGCGCGCGTTCATCCGTCGCCACCACTCGTATCTCCAGAACACCGTCGTCGTGGGTGCCGGCAGCGTGGGGCAGCTGATCGCACGGAAGTTCCTGCTCCACCCCGAGTACGGGATCAACATCGTCGGCTTCGTGGACGCCGAGGCGAGGGAGCTCGCGGAGGACGTCGGGCACCTCGCGCTCCTAGGGCCGCCCGAGCGGCTGCAATCGATCGTGGAGCTGCTCGACGTGGAGCGCGTGGTCATCGCCTTTTGGGACGGCTCGCACAGGGAGGCGCTCGAGCTCGTGCGCTCGCTCAAGGATCTCGACGTCAAGATCGACATCGCCCCGCGCCTGCATGAGCTCATCGGCCCGAGCGTCGGCATTCACACCGTCGAGGGTTTTCCGCTCGTCGGACTGCCCTCGCTGCGGCTTTCGCGCTCCTCCCGGCTGCTCAAGCGGGCGCTCGACGTCTCGGTCTCGACGCTCGGCCTCCTGATCGTCTCGCCGCTCCTGGCGCTGATCGCGCTCGCGATCAAGCTCGACTCGAGGGGCCCTGTGTTCTTTCGACAGGTCCGGATGGGCGCCGGCGACCGGACCTTCTCGGTGCTCAAGTTCCGCACGATGGCGCTCGATGCGGACGAGCAGAAGACGGCCCTCGCACATCTGAACAAGCACGGATCCTCGAACGGCGGCGCCTCCCTCTTCAAGATCCCGGGAGATCCTCGTGTAACGCGCGTCGGACGCTTCCTGCGCCGCTACTTCCTCGACGAGCTGCCCCAGCTCTTCAACGTGGTGCGGGGTGAGATGAGCCTCGTCGGCCCGCGGCCGCTCATTCTCGACGAGGACCGCCATGTGGGCGAGTGGGCGCGCCGCCGGCTCGATCTCCGGCCGGGGATGACGGGTCTCTGGCAGGTGCTCGGGCACAGCGCCATCCCGTTCGAGGAGATGGTGAAGCTCGACTATCTCTACGTCACCACGTGGTCCCTGCGCAACGACATCGCGCTGATCTGCCGGACGATCCCCGTCGTGCTCCGGGGCGGCGGCGGTGCCTACTAGTGCTCCGTCCCGGAAGTCGCTTGATGATCCTGGCGCGCGAAAAGCAAGCCGGGGAAGGACGCAGGAAGCCCCGATATGCGGACATATCGGGGCGACCGAGGACGCAGTCCGGCGCCGCTTTGCAGCCGCGCAGGGCGCGAGTGATTTCCGGGGCGGAGCACTAGCGCCCGCGCTCCCTTCGCCGTGAGCTCTGACGCGCTGCTCCTCGGGGGCGGCCTCGCGGTCGCCGCCGCCGCCGCGCTGGTCTCGCTGCGGAATTGGCGCTGGCCGGTGTACGGCCTGCTCCTGTATCTGCCGGTCTCCGGTCTGCCGATCCTCGCGCTCTATCCCGAGACCGCTCCCGGCGTGCTCGCGAAGGACTTCCTCTTCGTCATCCCCGCGTACGTAGCCTTCCTCGCCTGGGCTCTACGGCGTCGCGTCCGCATCGACTTCCCGGGCGCTCCGACCGCGCTTCTCGTGATGCTCGGGCTGCTCGTGGCGCTGCAGGCACTGAACCCGGCGCTGCCGAACCTGCTCGTGGGGGCCATCGGTGTGAAGGTCTGGCTCCTGTACATCCCGCTCTACTTCCTCGCCTACCACCTCGTCCGCGACCGCGACGAGCTCTTTCGCGTGCTCGGTCTCGTCAGCCTCGCGGCGCTCGTGCCCGCGCTCGTGGGGATCGCCGAGGCAGTCCTCTTCCGGTCGGGACAGGCAGAGTTCGTGTACGGCCTGTACGGCGACGCGGCGGCGGCGGCGACCCAGAACTTCACTGCCCTCCAGCTCGAAGGCGGAGGGGTCCTGCGCCGCGTGCCGGGCACCTTCTCGAGCTGGACGCAGTACTACGCCTTCGCCGTCACGATGGTGGCCGTCACCTATGCCTGGTGGCGGGGCTCGCTCGCGGGCACCCGCTACGGCCTCGCCGGCCTCGGGGTCTGGCTCACGATGGTGTCGGCCGCTCTCCTGAGCGGAGCACGGGTCGCCTTCGTCGCAGTGCCCGCCGTGATCGCGCTCGCGTTCCTGCTCGAGCGCGGCTTCCGGCCTGGCGGCCTCTCCGGGCTCGTCCGCCGCCTCGTGGTGCCGGTCGCCGCCCTCGCCGCCGCTGTCACGCTGCTCGGGCTCGGCGTCAGCGAGCTCGTCCGCGAGACGGCCTGGAAGGCGCGGCTCGAGTTCACCGAGACGTTCCTCGGTCGGTTCGGCCAGGCGACCGAGCTGACGCTCGGAGGGTTCGGCACGGGGATCGACACGATCGCGAGCCGCTATGCCTACTCGCGGCAGGAGCTCTTTCCGGCCGTCGAGGGCACCTGGTACGAGAGCTGGTTCGTCAAGGTGGTGCTCGAGCTCGGGATCCCGGGCCTCGTCCTCGTCCTCTCGGTCTTCGCCGTCATCCTCTTTCGCGGCTTCGACGCCCACCGTCGCCTTCGAGACCCGCGCCTGAGGGCCGTCTCGGCTGCGATCCTTGCCTTCCTCGTGCTGAACGTCCTCGCCGCCGTCACGAAGCCGTACATCGACCTCGATCCGGTGAACGTGCTGTTCTGGTTCCTCGCCGGGCTGCTCGCCCGGCTGCCCTCGCTCGACACGAGCCGGGAGGCGCCTGCGCGGTGAGCGCTCCGCTCGTCTCGATCCTGACGCCCTCGCTGAACCAGGCGGCCCACGTCGAGGACTGCCTCGCCTCGGTGCGCAGCCAGGACCACGGCGAGATCGAGCAGGTGATCGTGGACGGCGGCTCGACCGACGGCACGCTGGAGACGATCCGTCGGTACGAGGGCGAGCGCTGCCGCCTGCTCGTCCGGGAGGGAACCTCCCAGGCGGAAGCTCTGAACATCGCCCTGGCCGAGAGCCGCGGCGAGCTGATCGGCTGGCTGAACACGGACGACGCGTACTTCAGCGTCGACGCGGTGTCGACCGCCGTCCGCAGGTTCGCAGCGTCACCCGAGTGCCTCGGCGTCTACGGCGACGCGGTCGTCGCCGACGAGCGCGGGCGCGTGCTGCGGCACGTCTGCACGTCCGCGCGCAGCCTGCTGCCGGTCGCGTTCACCTCACCCGTCGTCCAGCCCTCGGTCTTCCTGCGCCGGCTCGCGCTCGGCGATCGGCTCGTGCGCGAAGATCTCCACCTGATGCTCGACTACGAGCTGTGGCTCCGGCTCGCGGGTCAGGGATCGCTCTGCAAGGTCGGCCGGATTCTCGCGATCGACCGCGACTACCCCGGCCGGAAGATTCGCGGCTCGCTCGAGCGCCAGCGTGCCGAGGTGCGGCTGCTCACCGAGGAATACGGCGCCGGGCTCGAGAGCCCGCATCCCGCGCGACGGGCGGCCTCTGCGTGGCTGCGCCGCGCCCGGGGCGTCCGCGAGCTGCTCACGTTCGAGCGCAACTACCGACTCTCGTTCGCCTGCGAGGTCGATGCCCGCTGGCGTCGCGCGGTACGGCAGCTGCTCCTGCCCCAGAGGTTTCTTCATGTCGGCTGACCGTCCCTTGCGCGTGCTGCAGGTGATCCCCTCGCTCGCCGCCAGGACGGGAGGAACGGCCGAAAGCGTCGTCCAGTCCTCGATCGCGCTCCAGAACTACGGCCTCGAGACGACGATCTTCGCGACAGAGCTCGGATCGGCGGTCTCGGCGCGGCAACCGAGCCGCGTCTCGGCCTCCGCGCTTCCCTCGGGCGCGGAGGAGCTCGACGTGCGGCTCTTCCCGACGCGCCGACCGCACTCGTTCGCGTTCTCGCCCGAGCTCTACAGGGCGCTCGCGAAGGCGACGGGGGGCTACGACGTCGTCCATATCCATTCGCTCTTCCTCTTCCCGCAGCTCGCGGCCTATCGCCAGGCGGTCCGTCAGCGCGTGCCGTACGTGGTCACGCCCCACGGAATCCTCGACCCCTATCACCGGCAGCACGGCCGTCTCCGCAAGCAGGTGACCGATGTGCTGTGGCAGCGGCGCCTGCTCGAGGGCGCCTCGGCGCTGCATCTGACGAGCGACGAGGAGGCCCGGCTCGTGGCCGACGTCGCACCCGCGGTGCCCCGTGTGATCGCCTCCATCGGCGTGCACTGGCCGCGCTTCCAGAACCTGCCGGAGCCCGAGCGGTTCCGCCGCGAGCAGCTGGGCGGGCACAGCGGGCCGATCGTCCTGCACCTCGGCCGTGTCTCGCACAAGAAGGGGCCGGACGTGCTGATCCGCTCGTTCGCCGTCGCCTCGCGCGAGTTCCCGGAGGCCCGCCTGGTCTTCGTGGGCCCCGACGACGAGGGCTTGACCCCCAAGCTCACGGCACTCGCCGCCGAGCTCGGGATCGACTCGAAGGTCACCTTCACCGGGATGCTTCCCGGAGAGGACAGCAAGCTCCAGGCGCTTGCCGCCGCCGATGTCTGGGCGCTCTCGTCGAACGCGGAGAACTTCGGCATCGCGGTCGCCGAGGCGATGGCGGCAGGGCGCGCGATCGTGATCTCGCCGCTCGTGAACATCGCCCCCGAGATCGCTCGTGCGAACGCCGGGCTCGTGTGCGAGCGCTCACCCGAGGCCTTCGGGGCCGGGATCGCAAGCCTCCTGCGTGACGCAGGGCTCCGTGAGGAGCTGGGCGGGCGGGCGCGCGAGTTCGCGAAGGGATACGACTGGGCTGCTCTCGCCCCTGGGCTCGCCCAGGTCTACGACGGGGCCCGGCGATGAGGGTGACCGTCGTCATGCCGATCCTGAACGAGGAGGAGAACCTCCGCGAGGCTCTCCGCAGCGTCGAGGGAGCAGACGAGGTGATCGTGGTCGACTCGGGGAGCACGGATCGCTCCGTCGAGATAGCCCGTGCGGCCGGCGCCGAGGTCGTCCAGTTCGCCTACCCGGGTCACGGGCCGAAGAAGAAGAGCTGGGCGCTCCAGACGCTGCGCTTCCGCAACGACTGGGTGCTCCTCCTCGACGGCGACGAGCGTCTGACCGCCGAGCTGCGCGACGAGATCCCGGCTGCGATCGAGCGCGCCGGCATCGACGGGTACTACATCGACCGCGAGCTCGTCTTCATGGGGCGCTCGCTGCGCTGCTTTCGCCCCAACTGGAACCTTCGCCTCTTCCGGCGCGGCCTCGGCCGGATCGAGAACCTCGAGCTCGCGGAGCTCCCCGGGACCGGTGACAACGAGATCCACGAGCACGTCGTCGTCGACGGCCGCGTCGAGTTCCTCGAGAACCCGCTCCTGCACAAGGACGACCGCGGCCTCTCGGCCTGGCTCGAGCGCCACAACCGCTACGCGACCTGGGAGGCGCACCTGTACCGCAAGTTCCGCCGCGAGCCGATCGGTGTGGGCCCGGTCGGTCTTCTGCGGCTCGACGCCTTCCGGCGCAAGCGTGCGCTGCGGCGCGTCTGGGTTCGGCTCCCCTTTCGCCCGGCCGTGCGGTTCGTCGTCTGGTACGGGCTCCGCCGCGGGTTCCTCGATGGACGGGCGGGCTTCATCTTCTGCGTCCTGATGAGCTACTACGAGTTCATCATCGGCGCCAAGCTGCGCGAGCTCGAGAGCAAGGGTGCCTCGTGAGCTCGCCGCAGGAGGCTCCTCTGAAACGCTATTACGAGCAGTACTGGTCTCGCGACGCGCCGCCTCCCTGCGACGATCCGCTCTTTCCCACGCGGCTGCGGCTCCTGCGCGAGCGCCTCTCGGCGGCGGGTGCACGCACCGTTCTCGATGCGGGGTCGGGAGCCGGCGGGCTCGTGGCCGAGCTCTCGAGCCTGGGCTTTGCGGCCAGCGGGCTCGAGGTCTCGGAGCGGGCCGTCCGGCACGCGCGCGAGCGGCATCCCGGCTGCAGCTTTCTCGTCCACGACCTCGAGACGCTCCCGTGGCCGGTCGAGCCCGGCTCGGTCGATGTGGTCTGCTCGTTCGAGGTGATCGAGCACCTGCTGCGCCCGAGGAGCCTGCTCGAAGGAGCCCATGCCGCCTTGAAGCCCGGCGGCCGGCTCGCGCTCACGACCCCCTATCACGGTCTGCTCAAGAACCTCGCGCTCGTCCTCTCGGCCTTCGACCGCCACTTCGCCGTGGAGGGCGACCACATCCGCTTCTTCTCCGACCGCTCGCTGCGGGCGCTGCTCGAGGAGACCGGGTTCCGGGACGTCTCGTTCCAGCATTTCGGGCGCGGTCCGGGATTGTGGGCCGGGACGTTCGCCTGGGCGCGGCGCCCGTGAGCGCCCCCGAGGGGCTCCGCGCGATCCTCACCTGCCCGGTCTGTCTGGACAGCGATCTCCACGGGTTCGGCGACCCGGCGAGCGGCGAGCTTCGCTGCAGCCGCTGCGCCGCCGCCTATCCGGTCGTCGACGGGATCCCCGTGCTCGTGGCCGCTGCGGGCGAGGACGCCTACAAAGCCCGGCAGGCGGCGTTCTTCGATGCCGAGCAGGACGACGAGTACGAGATCACGCGCCCGCACGGGACGCCGGCCTTCCACCGCTACCTGCTCGAGGAGAAGTTCCGCCGGAGCGTCTCTACCCTTCGGCCGCTTCTGCCGGGCTCGAGCGCGCTGACCGTTTGCGGCGGATCGGGCATGGATGCCGAGTTCCTCGCCCGCGCTGGAGCCTCGGTCGTCTCGTCGGACATCTCGCTCGGCGCTGCACGCCGGGCGCGCGAGCGGGCCCGGCGGTTCGGGCTCGCCTTGACGCCGATCGTGGCCGACGCCGAGCGCCTGCCGGTGCGGGACCGCGCCGTCGACCTGGGCTACGTCCACGACGGGCTCCACCACCTCGAGCGGCCACGCCGCGCCCTCGGTGAGCTGGCGCGCAGCTCGCGGTGGGCAGTCTCGGTAACCGAGCCGGCACAGGCGGCCTTGACTGCGCTGGCCGTCCGTGTCGGCCTCGCCCAGGATCGAGAGGAGGCGGGCAATCGGGTCGAGCGGCTCCGGCCGGAGGCGATCGAGCGGGAGCTGCGGGAGGCCGGCTTCGAGATCGCCGCCTCCAGCCGCTACGCGATGCTCTACCGCCACGAGGCCGGGCCGGTCGCGCGCTCCTTGTCGGGGCCGCTGATGCCGCTCGGCAAGGCCGCCCTCGAGGGCCTCAACCGTCTTGCGGGCGGCCTCGGGAACAAGCTGACGGTGCAGGCGGTCCGGCCGGAGGCCGGGCCGTGAGCCGCATCCTCGTCTGGTCGCCCAACTACGCGCCCGAGCTCACCGGCATTCCTCCGCTCGTCACCGATGCTGCCGACTGGCTGGCGGAGCGGGGGCACGAGGTGGAGGTCGTGACGGCGATGCCGAACTACCCCGAGCGCCGCATTCACGCCGGCTATCGCGACCACGTTGCGGTCAGCGAGCGCCGCCGCGAGGTGCGGGTGCACCGCTCGTGGCTGCGCGTCCGACCCGGTGAGTCGTTCGTCGACAAGATCGCGTACGAGCTCTCGTTCGGCCTGGCCTCGCTCCTTCCCGCCGCCCGCCGCCTTCGGGGAGCCGACGTCGTCGTCTGCGTCGTTCCCTCGCTCGTGGCGGCGCTGCTCGGAAGCGCTCTCGTGCGGGCTGCCCGGGCGACGGGACGGGCGCCCCGCTTCGTGCTCTGGTTCCAGGATCTCGTCCTGCTCGCCGCCTCGTCCGTGGGCGCGGGCGGGCGCGGGCAGGCGCTACTGCGGGCGGCACGGCCGCTCGAGCGCGTGGCCGCCGGAGGGGCAGACGCAGTCGTCGTCTGCAGCCCCGGCTTCCGCCAGTACCTAGCTAATCTAGGTACTGAGGACGGAAGGATCGAGACGATCCACAACTGGGTCGACACCGGCTGGATCAAGCCGGTCGACGGGCTGAGGTCCGCGAAGGCCACCCGCTTCCTCTATGCGGGCAATCTCGGCTATACCCAGGGCTTCGAGACACTCGTCGAGGCTGCGGCCAGCAGCGGCCCGTCGGTGGAGATCGAGCTCGTGGGAGGGGGAAACGCGGCGGCCCACGTCCGCCGTCTCGCTGCCTCTTCGCCGAACGTTCGCGTCCGTCCGCCTGTCCCGCGGAGCGAGCTACCCGCGCTGCTAGCCTCAGCCGACGCTCACCTCGTGCTGCAGCGAGCGGTCAGCGCCGGCGCGAACTTCCCCTCGAAGATCGCGTCCTACCTCGCGAGCGGGAGACCCATCATCGCCTCGATCGAATCCAACACCCCGGCCGCCCACGTCCTCCGCGAGAGCGGGGCCGCTCTCCTCGTGCCGCCCGAGTCGCCCGCCGACCTCGCAAGGGCCATCCGCACGCTACGAGACGAGCCGGAGCGTCGGGAGGAGCTGGGACGGCGCGGGCGGGAGTTCGCCGTCGCTCACTTCGCCCGCGAGCGGGCGCTGCCCGAGCTCGAGCGCGTACTTCTCGGCGAGGAGCGATCGGCATGAAACGGCTTCTCCGGCGCGCCTTGCTCGCGAGCCTGCTCGCAACCGCCTGCGCACTCGTCGCGCCGGGCCTCGCTGTCGCCGCCGGGCCGCTGCAGACCGCCGTCGCCGAGCACTCCGAGTTCCAGGAGCCGGATACCGAGCTTGCACTTCGCCGTATCCGCGCCGCCGGCGCGACTGCCTTCCGGCTCGACCTGGCGTGGTATTCTGTCGCGCCCGTCCAGCGGCCGGAGGTGTTCCGGCCGGAGGATCCCGCCGACCCCGCCTACCGCTGGAGCGCCTTCGACGAGAAGCTCCGCATGCTGAAGGAGGCGGGGCTCGAGCCGATCGTGGCGATCAACTACCCCCCTCAGTGGGGAAAGGGCGGCGCCTCGACGCCCGTGAACATCGAGCAGTTCGCCCTGTTTGCCGAGGCGGCCGCCCGGCGCTACACGGGAGCGTTCCAGAACCTGCCGCGCGTGCGCTACTGGCAGATCTGGATCGAGCCGAACGTCAACAAGTTCTTCAGGCCGCAGTTCATCCGCGGCCGGCCCGCCTCCCCCGCGATCTACCGCCGGCTCGTCAACGCCTCCGCGACGGCGATCCACCGCGTTCGTAGCGGCAACATCGTGATCGCGGGAGGGCTCTCCCCCTTCACGGTTCGCCGCGGCGAGACGCACACGATCGGGCCGCTCCGCTTCATGCGGGAGATGCTCTGCATGTCGAAGGGGCCCTCGCCCAAGCCGACGTGCCGCGAGCGCGCGCAGTTCGACATCTGGTCGCATCACCCGTACACCTCGGGCGACGCGACCCACAAGGCCTTCCATCCGGACGACGTCTCGCTCGGCGACCTCCCGGAGATGAAGCAGCTCCTCCGGGCGGCGCAGAAGGCGCGGCACATCCTCGCCCCGCGTCCGGTTCGCTTCTGGGTGACCGAGTTCAGCTGGGACACGAGCCCGCCCGATCCGAAGGCCGTGCCCATCCGCCTGCAGTCGCGCTGGGTGGCGGAGGCTCTCTACCGCATGTGGCAGAACGGCATCGACCTCGTGACCTGGTTGCAGCTGCGCGACGGGCCCTATCCGGGGAACGACGTGCAGTCCGGGCTCTGGTTCCGCGGTGGCAAGAGCCTGCGCAGCGACCGCGCCAAGCCGACCCTGACGGCGTTCCGATTCCCCTTCGTCGCCTACGAGGAGCGGAGCGGAGTGCGCGTGTGGGGCCGGACGCCCGCGGGTAGCCCGGGCACGGTCGCGGTCGAGCAAGAGCGGACGCGCGGCCGCTGGGTGCGCCTGCGGGCGCTGCGCTCGAACCGGAGCGGCATCTTCGCAGGGCTCGTGGTGCCACGTAGCCGGGGGTTGCTCCGCGCGCGGATGCTGTCGGGCGCCGAGAGGGGAACGAGCCTTCCATTCTCGCTCGTCCGCCCGCCTGACCGGTTCGTGCTCATCTTCGGCTAGGCCCGGCGAGCACGCCGCGGTAGAGACCGAGCGCACCCGCCGCGATGCGCGGCCAGGCGAAGAGGCCGGCCGCCCTGCGCGCGCCTTCGCCGAGGCGCGTCCGCTCGTGCTCGTTCTCCAGCACCCGTGCGATCGTCGCGGCGAGCGGCGCGGCGTCCTGCGGCGGAGCGAGCGCCACGTGCACGCCGTCGCGCAGCGGCGTGATCCCGGCCCGCGTGCCGCCGAGCACCGTCGGAACGCCGAGCTCGAGCGCCGCGGCGAGCGCGCTTCGACCCAGGCTGTTGCGCCGGTAGGGAAGGACGCAGACCTCGACCGTCCGCAGCGCCTCGGCGGCCTCCCGGGCCGGCAGGTAGCCGGTCCAGTCGACGGCGCCGGCGATCCCGTAGCGATCCGCTGCCTGCCGGTACGCGCCGTACCGGGCCTCTCCCGCCGAGCCGATCATCAGGAGCCGCACGTCCTGCGTCCGGAGCAGGATCGCGACGGCCTCGAACAGCTCTTCTGCTCCGCGCGTGAAGTCGAGGTGGCCGAAGAAGCCGACGAGCCGGCCGCCCGGAAGCGCGAGCCGCCGGCGCACAGCCTGCCGGTCGAGCAGCTGCGGGGCATCGAGGCTCGACCCGACCGGAAGCCAGTGCACCGGCTTCGCCCAGCCCGCAAGCCGGCGCAGGACGCCGAGGTACGAGGGATCGTGGCTCGTCAGGGCGGCGCTCCGGGCGAGCAGCGCGAGTGCCTCGGCTTTCACCGCCACGGGCGAGCGGCGGCCCAGACCGAGGTTCCAGAACGTCGTCACGAGCGGGATGGCACCGGCGCCGATCGCCGCCGGCAGCTGGTAGCGGGCCTGCAGCACCGAGTCGGGGAAGAGGACGTGGACGATCTCGATGCCCTCGCTCCGGAGGAGACGATCGACCCGGCGAAGCGCCGCCCGGCCGCCAGGCGATAGCGTCCAGTCGTCGATGACCCGATGGACGCTCGCTGCAGACGGGAAGCTCTCCGCGGGGTCGTCTTCGGCCGTGGAGGTGAGGACGTGCACCTCGGCTCCCTGAGCGGCGAGCGCTGCGCCGAAGCGCGCGACGAAGTCGGCGCCGCCGTTTCGCTCCGGCGGGTACGTGCCGAAGACGATGGCAACGCGTAGGGAGCCCGCGAGCCGTCGCGCCGCCCCTGTCGGTCTCGGCGCCATGCCGCAGGAGTCTAGGGGACGGCCCGCGGGGGCCCCTCGAGCGCACCGGACACTGGCAGATCGGCTCGCCGGTCCGCTCCTCGGTTTCTCGCTGAACGGCTTCTTCGTCTACCTGGGCCTGCTCGACGTCCTGGACGTGAGCCCGCGCCGGGGGCTGACGGGTGCGTACTACTTGCTCCTCGGCTCGGTGATCGCGGTCGTGGTCTGGACCCGGCGCGCCGTCCTCGTCGAGCGCGTGCGCTCGGGCGGGCGAGTCGCGCTCCTCTTTGCGGTTTCCGCCGCTTCGCTGCTCGTCTGGCTCGGGTTGAGCGCCCTGCTCTTCTCCGAAGGGGAGCTCTCGCGCCGCCTCGGCTTGCAACTCGTCCTCTGGACCGTGCCGACGCTTCTGCTCGCGCTCTCCCTTGACGGCCC
>Ga0136621_1000610_pt1 | contig 14184 bp, 15 predicted proteins | sample AntDryUQ445A2306_FD_104673 | JGI IMG/M metagenome (GOLD analysis project Ga0136621, IMG submission 104673) | Polar desert sand microbial communities from Dry Valleys, Antarctica - metaG UQ445A (23.06) | ecosystem: Environmental > Terrestrial > Soil > Desert | place: Antarctica: Dry Valley...
GCGGGGGCGTGGGCGGGAGCCGAGGCCGCCCTACGCTTCGACGCCGACGCGCTCACGAAGATCTTCGCCGTTTTCGTGCTGGTGATGGGGCTGCGGACGGCGTATCAGGGGGCCGGCGCATTGAGGGCCGCCCAAGCCGCGTCGGTGGCTGAAGGTCCATAGCGGAACTCAAACGCGCCCAAAGCGCGCCTGAGTACCGATTCCGTACCCCAGGCGCGCCGAGCGCGATCTACCTACCTGAGCCCGCCCCCGGCCCTGTGCACCTCACAGTGGAGACGGCGATCAAAAGTTCGAGCCGGGGCCGCCGCCGGCATCGACAAGCCCCCCGTGCGCTAATTGCGCTCTGCCAGCTTTTGGACGAGTGATTCGTCTTCGAGTGCCCCTGACAACGCTAGGGCCTTGTCTCCGGGAACAGAGGGATCGAACCTCATTCGGAAGGTGGGGGTCTCGAAGGCTCGGGGCTCGCCCTCCGCCAGGCCCGCTCTTATCGCCTCATTAACGGCTTGCGGGAAGGACAGCCCCTGCTCCCGCATTCGCTTCTGAATTATCTCGGCTACATCCGGCTCCAAGGTGATAGTCCTGCGCATGTGAGCATCATCGCATCCATTCAGCGGAGTCCTAGGAGTAGCGAGCGAGCCTCATACCGCCGAGCCTGATTGATCACGGCTCCTGATCCCCCCAGAGTCCACCAGCTCTGGCGCGAACTACTCCGATCCAAAGGCACGGGGAGGAGCCAGGTGGCAACCTCGCTGTCTCGGTCATAGCCTCCAAGGTGTCCAAACAAGAGGAGGGCCATGACCGATCGCGACGCTACTACGGGACCGTACGACCCTCACTTGCAGGTGCATCGATCGGATCTTCCTGCAGGCCTACGTCCCCAAGCTCCAATCGGTCGGCCAGGTGTGTAACTTCCTGCACCATCAGAGGGGTTTCCCGATCCCGTCGTCGGCTGCGTTCGGCAAGATTGGGGACGCCTACGTCAAAGACATCCACTGCTACGTCGAAGCACAAGGCGTGCCCGTCGTCCACTTCGAGAGGTCCGACAAGAAGGAGGAGATCGCCCGCCCGCTCATCGAGGCTGCGGCCCGCGAGGGGGGAATGGCCAAGGTGGTGCTGCTCGGCATCGCCCAAGAGAAGGCCTCGGCGTGGTGCTCGTAGGTCGCCAAGGGCCAGAGACACTTGCCCCACCCACACATGGAGTGGGGCCGCCAGATGAAGTTTCCCAACCACTTCTATTGGTACCTGTGGGACGAGGAGTGGGGCGGCTCGTTCATCAAGACCAACGCGTACGCGCCCTACCGATGTGGATCTGGCTGAACGGACATTCGTGGGCTCAGCGCCAGCTCGTCAAAGCGGGCATCACCTACCAGGCGGCAGACAACATGTTCCTGTCGTGCGAAGACCCCGTTGCCCTTCAGAGGACCTGCGATCGCCTCGGCACCGGAGCGGTCAAGGACTTCTTCTGGCGCTGGCAGCAACGCCTCCCGTCACCGTTCACGCGCGAGGACCTGCGAGCCGGCTATATCCACGATCTCGCCTTCCGCCAGTTCGAGGTCTCCGACACACGCGTCTTTGACCGGCCGCAGTGCGGGCGCGCTGTCTTCGAGGGCGTCATCCGCGATCACCTCGACGTCGGTCGCCCCGACTCCGTGGAATTGGTCTTCTCGCGCAAGATCACCAAGCAGACCCGGGGTGTGTTCCGCACCCGCGTCATCACGAAAGGAGTGGAGCCTCATGTGACCGCGACCTACAAGTCCAGCCGGATCAAGCAGTACTTCAAAGAGCACAAGGCGCTGCGGACAGAGACGACGATTAACGACACCCGCGATTTCGGGATTGGGCGGCGCGTCCTGAAGGAGAACTGGAGGGCCTTACGGTCCGTTGGCGATCACGCCAACATGCGTCTGCTGGACGCACAAGCACAGGACGCCAACCCCGGCCTCGATGTGGTCACCTTCGAGAGGGTGACCCGGCCGAGCACCAGCGATAACGGCCTCTACGCCCCGAGTCTGCGGTTCGGGGATCCGCGGGTGATGTCGATCCTCATTGCTCTGTGCCGCTTCTCCCACGTGCTGGCCGGTTTCACGAACGCATCCCTGTGCACCCTCGTCAACGGGATCCTCGACTGCGACTACACCTCACGGCAGGCGACCTATGACCTTAAGCGGCTTGTTCGCAACGGACTCATCGAGCGCATCGACGGGACTCGCCGCTACCAGCTGACCCCTCTCGGGCGGCGCGTGGCGGTGCTTTTCACTAAGACCTACGGCCGCGTGCTCACTCCCGGGTTGGCCGCGTTGAACCCTGATCTTCCTCCCCAGCTCGGCCAGCGCAGCCCACTCGCAATCGCATGGCGAAAGCTCGACCAAGCCCTCGACGCGTACATCGCTCGGCAAATGATCGCGGCCTAAACTTAACCATTCCGTGAACCCGTGGCCGGGCAAGACGACCTAGTCGTCGGTGACCTCGACGAGGTCCCTGGCTGGCAGGCTGCCATACCCCCCGCTGGTAGTCAGGTGCAACTAGCAGCCATTCGGAGGAGACCTGCTCCTCGGTACAACGTTCTCCCTGACTCGCTCCTCCACCAAGGGGCCTCCACCAATGGAGCCGAAGCACATCCTCACCGTTTCAACCGGATGATGCCCCGATCGAGAGCAACCGTGACCGCCGCCGTCCGGTCATCGACGCCCAGCTTGGTGAAGATGTGGGCCACGTGAGTCTTGACCGTCGTCTCGCTGATGTAGAGCGACCGCGCGATGTCCTTGTTCGGTCTGCCGTCGGCCACCAACATCAGCACCTCCAGCTCCCTGGGGCTGAGCGACTGACCGGGTGGCGTCCTCATCCTCCCCATGAGACGGGACGCCACCGCCGCCGCCAGCAGTGGCTCGCCCTGAGCGGCGGCGTGCACGCCCCGGAAGAGCTCTTCTCGGGGAGAATCCTTGAGGAGATAACCGACGGCACCGGCCTCGACCGCTCGGACGATGTCCTCGTCGGTGTCGTAGGTGGTGAGGACGAGAACCTGGACTCCGGGATGCCGGGCCAGAATCCGTTTCGTGGCCTCCACCCCGTCGATGCCGGGCATGCGGAGGTCCATGAGCACGACATCGGGGTGGAGCACCTCAACCTTGCCTACCGCGTCCTCGCCGTCTGAGGCCTCACCGACCACCTCGAAGTCTGCGTGGCTGGCGAGCATTCCCTGAACCCCGGTCCGCACGACGGGGTGGTCGTCGACGACGAGTACCCGGATCGACGGACTCACGTCTTGCCACAGCCCTCTGTCGCCGGCCCGACAGCTCCGATCGGCACCTGGGCGACGAGCACCGTCCCCTCGCCGGGCGTGCTCTCCACGTCCAGCCCACCCCCGAGCAACGCCAGGCGGGCCTTGAGCCCGCGTAGGCCGAGCCCACCGCTCACCTCGGCCCGATGGCTCTCGGCGGCGTCGGGGTCGAAGCCGCGGCCGTCGTCTCTCACGTCCAGGATCACCCGGTTGTCCAAGTAGGAGAGCGTGAGAACGGCCTCACTTGCCTGGGCATGCTTTCGGATGTTGGCCGTGCCTTCCTGGGCGGCGCGCAGTAGGGCGATCTCGGCCCGGGCGCCCAAGGGTTGAGGGGCGCCGGTGGCCAGGAACCGAGCCGTCATGCCCGTCTCGTCGGCCAGAGTCTTGGCCAGCCTTCCCAGCGCCTCCGCCACCGACCCTCGGTCGAGCGCCTCCGGCTGGAGCGCCCAGACGAAGCGACGGGCTTCGGCGAGGGTGTCCCGGGCGGTGCGAAGGGCATGAGAAAGGTGACGACGCGCCGTCGCCTGTCCCGGAGCGAGCTCCGCTTCGGTGGCCTCCAGGAGCGTCACGACACTGGTGACGCCCTGGGCCAGCGTGTCGTGGATCTCGTGGGCCAGGCGTTGGCGCTCGCCGAGGGTACCCGCCTGTCGCTCGGCCGCCGCCAGCTCGGCTCGGGTCGCCTCCAGCTCCTCGATCAGGCGATGGCGGTCCTGGCTCTGGCGCATGATGGCGTCGATCCACAGCGAGCACAGGATGCAAAGGCCGGCGGAGAGCAGCGCGATCAGCAGGGACAGCGCTGATGGCTGCCCCGCATCGAGGAACTCCATCGTCAGCAACAGGCCGGTGAGGACCACGACCCCCGGGATGGTCGAACGGGGAGATGGCAGGTAGGAAAAGACCTGCTGGTAGGCGCTGAAGCGATCAGGAAAAAGGCCTCGTTGAGCGACACCAACGCGAGCCACAGCGCCCCCGCGCCGGCGAAGTAGGCGAGGACCTGCAGGATGGGTAGGGTCCAGATCCGGCGCCGGACCACCCATAGCCAGTACCAGCCGCCAAGGACCAAGCCCAGGCCCGAGATGGCTGCCCGCCCGGCCCAAGATGTGGTCGGGTCGGCCAGGGCCAGCACCGTGGCCAAGCCCAGCACTCCGTAGAACACACCGTGCCAGGCGGGAGCCCACCGCTCCCAGGCGTGCACCGGGGCCTGCCGGCCCGAAGAGGTCTCTGCAGGCGATTCTGTTACCACTGACTTGGCCATCCCGTCGCTATCACGCCGTTCAGTGCCGAGACTATTCCCAACGGAACAGGCGGGTGGAAATCGCCACTCCGGCAGCCAGGACACCTACCAACACCAACATGGCTGCGAGGTTCAATCCCGCACCCGACCATGCATCGTCAACCAGAGTGACCACGTGAGTGAGAGGCAGGGCCCGCGCCACGTCCTGGATCGTCTCCGACAGAAGCGGCCGGGGCAACGCCGCGCCGGAGAGGAACATCATCGGAAAGAAGACCACCATGGCCACGGACTGGGCTGTCCGGGCATTGGGCAGGACGCTGGCCAGGATGAAGCCGAAGGCGAAGATGCTCGCGGCGCTGAGCAGGATCGCCCCCAGCACTACCGCCGGGTCCTCGGGCAGGCGAAGGCCGAAGAAGATGCGCCCGGCGACCACCAGCAGCGCCGAGCTCACGGCGGCGAAGACCAAGCCCACGGCCACCTGGGCGCCGAGGACCACTGAGGGCCGCAGGGGCGTCGCCCGGAACCGACGCAGGACTCCACCAGCTCGGTAGGTGGCGAGATTGATGGGCAGCCCCATGATGGCATTGGTGCCGATGATGATGGCGATATAGCCGGGTACCGAGACGTCGACCGAGCCCCGGCCACCGAGGTCCGGGTCAGGCTCGTTGCCGAAGATGCTGCCGAACAGAAACAGCATCATGAGCGGGAACAACAGCGTGAAGAACACGGCCATCGGGTCCCGCAGGAAGAGCTTGAGCTCGGTCTTGGTCATGTTCCATGCCTCGGTCATCGTGTCACTCCTCTTCTTTTCGGGTCTGTCGTTCGGTTACTACTTGTGACAGGCGGCCAGCGCCATGACCAGCAGCGGGACCAGGGCGTAGAGTCGAACTCGCAGTCCAAACACTCTCTGCTGAAGAGACCGGTTCAAGCCGACTGGGGCGGCCGCCGCCTTGCCGTGCGCTTGGTGTCCAGGCTCGAGCACTTCGAGCAGCGGACACGGCGTTTTCCCCACGCGTACCTCCCTTATCCAGTCGTTTACCGGATAAGTAGCACCGAAACGAGGTCTGACCTGGGATTCTGGCCACTCGGAAGCAACATTCAACTTGACGCTGTCTATTTTCTTGGTCCTGGTGCCTCGCTCGGAATCGACCAACGACAGGACTCGTACCTCGTCTGTGAAGGAGCGATAGAGCTCGACCCGTACGTGTTCGTGGACATTAGGGGAGGAGGGATTGAACGGTTCCACCCCGCAAACGCACAGCCTTGGTCGGTTCCGGTGGCGTGAACCTGTCGGGATGCAAGATCCCAGCGAGAATCTCGACGCCATCGATCAGGCGCGGGCCCGAGCGCGAGAAGTAGGCGGATGAATCGGTCACGAAGACATCTCCGTTGAGAGCTGCTGGGGTCCTTGCGAATTCCTCGACCTCGAGCAACGCCGACGACTGTTCGACGGCTCCGGCGAGGTCGTACCCGCACGGCATGTAGATGATGACATCCGGAGCCACGGCTTCGATCTCCGCCCATGTCACAGTTCGCGAACGCTCTCCGGGTGCGCCGAGCAGGTCTGTTCCGCCGGCGAGCTCGATCATCTCCGGGACCCAGTGACCCCCGTTGAAGGGCGGGTCCTGCCACTCGAGCGATACGACCCGTCGCGTTGATGCGTCGGCTGTGGCGTTTCGGACTCTGTCGAGGCGCACTTGCAACTCCGAAACCACGGCTTCAGCCCGACCACCCACCCCCACCGCTCGACCGACGGCCAGTATGCCTTCAAGAACATCCTCGAGGCTGTGGGGATCTAGCGACAGGACTTCGGCACTGCAGCCGATGTAGTCCAGGGCTTCCTCGACGTCACCGGACGGGACGGCGCAAACGCGACAGAGATCCTGCGCAAGGATGAGGTCGGGACGAAGCTCCTGGATCAGCTCTCGATCAAGCGAGTAGATGGAGTCACTGACTTGAAGCTGATCCCGAACGAGTTGGTCGATCTCTGCTGGGGGCGTTGCCGCTGTGATCGGTAGAACCTTCGCAGACACAACAGGCTTGCTCGCCACGGCTTGCGGGTAGTCGCAGTCACAGCTCACTCCGCAGAGAGAATCCTGCGCGCCGATGGCGAAGACGATCTCGGTAGCCGACGGCAGAAGAGATAGAACCTTCATGAACGGAGCCCTCCTTCCTTACGAGGTGCCCGGATCACATCGTGCTCCTTCGATTACCCATAACACCTTCTCGGGCGTCAAGGGGGCTGGACTTGGCTTCGCGGTACGCGACGATCCCAGCAAGAACCGCCCTATAGACGGCTTGCGCCAAATCATGCCCGTGCGGGGTCGCTGGTCCGCAGTACTTGACCGTCTCGCCGCGAGGACATACCACACAGATCGAGTCCGTGGCGGTTCCGGTCGCAAAACCGTCCGAGTTGAGAGCAGCCACTCCCGCGCTCGCCAGAGCCTGTGCCTTTGCCTCCACCGCTGTCTGGAGAGCATTGACCAATCCTTCATCCGTTAGGTCGACGTCAACCACTGCAAGAAGATTGATTGTCCCGACGGGATCTACATTCGGGGGCAAGGGAGCGGCGGCGGTGATTGGACGTTTCAGTCCAACCGTGGTGACTACATGGGCTGAGCGTTGCGCAGCTGTCGTAAACCGATCAACCTTCGCCGCAGTTAGCATGCCGACCACTGGGTCGGCCAGACCGATGCACGCCTTGCGGAGGTCAGCCACGGGATCGTCGCAGTCGTGACTCGCGTCGACTTGAAGGTTGAACCACGTCCGTATCGAGCTAAGCCCTCCGCCTAATACGGCAGACGACAGCGACCGGTGAACCGATTCCAAACGGACTACCAAGCCGCCGTTTCGGAGATCGGCCTTCATGTGATCAACTCTTTGAGCGCGGTTAGTAGGACACGGCTGTCCTCTGGTCCTCGTACCGCGACTCTGAGGTGATTCTCTGACAGCCCGGGGAAGGTGTGGGCTCGCCGCACAGCAATCTTTCTGTCGAGGAGACCTTTAGTGAGTCCTGGACCATCCGGCACCTCGATCAATAAGAAGTTGGCTCGTGACGGCCACACACGAATCCCCGCAATCTCCTGGAGACCCCTGATAAGCTCGTCCCGATTAAGGGCCACGTCTAGAGCGATCGCCTCGGCCGCATCCCCCCGGCGGGTACACGCCACCAACGCGGCCAACGCCATCGTGTTCACCGCCCACGGCTGGCGAACAGAGCGCAGGCGATCGATGAGATCAGCCTGCCCCAGTAAATAGCCGGCGCGAATCCCTGCCAGCGACCACAGCTTGGTCACGCTGCGAATCACGATCACGCCCGGGGCGTCGGAGCGATTCGCGAAGCTCTCGGCCTCTCCCGGACAGAACTCCATGAATGACTCATCAATCACAACCACGCGGTCCGGCCGCTCAAGTCGTGCGATGACGTCGGCTCGCTCCAGGTTGCCGGTTGGGTTGTTGGGGTTGCAGACGAATACAACATCGGCATCTTCGGGCACTACAGAAGGATCGAGTGAAAAATCGTCACTGCTTCGGAAAGCTTGCTCAACGGGCAGGCCGATCGTTCTCAATGCAACGTCTGATTCCGTGAAGGTCGGATGGATAACCACCGCGCTCCGGGGACGAAACGCCAGCGCGATAAGCCAGAAGGCCTCTGCCGCGCCGTTGGTCGTGAGCACCTCCGAGGAAGGACGCCGGTGGCGATCGGCCACAACATGGATCGCGTCCCTCTCATCTGGATAGGACCCGAGCCCTTCGATCACGCCGGCGAGTTCGCGGCGCAGCCAGTCCGTAGGACCGCCGGGAACGACGTTTACGGCGAAGTCGAGGTAACCGGTGGGCACCATGGCATCACCGTGAGCTCGGAGAAGATCCAGCGAGGGTGGCGCTCCAGAGGGAAAGGAAACTTCGCATGGGTTCGAGGCATGAAGCTGCGTTTGCAGCCGCGGAAGAGTCTTCGGAGTGCCCCTCTCGATCAACTGGAACAGTGCGTCGATGTCGACGTGATCTTCGATGAGGTCGCCGACGGAATCCAGGCGGGCTTGCCTGACCTCTTCGAAGGAGTGAGAACCAGGGCGCCAGCCCAGGCGGCGAATCTCGCTGACCCAACCCAGGATAGCGCGCCTGAAGTCATCGCTTTCGAAAGCACCGTGCCATGACGCCCCGACAACCGTTCCCTGCACACACCCCTCATCACCGTCATCGGTAAGCAACAGAGGTTGGCCGCCGAATCGAGTGGTGCGGCCGTGACGAATCTCATAGCCCGTCACAGAAGAGTCTCCCCACGCTGGTGCCCGACCCACGCGGTTGGAGAGGTGCTTGTCGGCTGCGAACGTGGTCTCGACGGGAAGGAGATCCAGACCTGCCACTTCGCCAGCACCGCTCTCGACATCATCCATGATGCGCTTTCCGAGCATCTGATAGCCGCCACAGATTCCAAATAGGGGATGGCCTTGGGAAGACCTTTCCTGGAGGGCATCGGCGAGTCCGCATGTTCGAAGCCAGTTCAGGTCTTCAACGGTCGCCTTCGTTCCCGGCAGAACCACCAGATCCGCGGCAAGGACTGCCTTGGGCGACTGCGTAAAGGTCACCGCCACACCAGGCTCAGTTGCCAGAGCATCGACGTCGGTGAAGTTACTGATCCGCGGGAGGCGAACGACGGCGACGCTGAGCGCTGCGCGATCAAGCGGCGACGGGGAATCTGCGAACTGGCCGTCCAACGCAACTGAGTCCTCCGCGTCAAGCCACAACCGCGGCACCCAGGGAAGCACGCCCAAGACGGGGCGCCCCGTCAGAGAGGACAGTTGATGTAGGCCGGGCTCGAGGATGCTGTGGTCTCCTCTGAACTTGTTCAGCAGGAAGCCGCCCACCAGGGCCTGGTCTTCGCGATCGAGTACTGCGAGCGAACCGAACAATCCGGCGAGAGCTCCCCCGCGGTCGATGTCGGCGACGACAACCGTCGGTAGTCCGGCACGCCGGGCGAGTCCCATGTTTACGAGGTCTCCGTCGCGAAGGTTGATTTCCGCGAGACTTCCGGCGCCCTCGCAGATCACGACGTCGAACCGGGAGCACAGGGAATCCAGCGCTTCGATGACGACCGGCAAGAGCTCCCGGCGGAGTTCCTGGTAAGAGCGGGCGTCGTAGTCCGACAGAGGGTGGCCCAGCACAACAACTTGGGTGCTACGGGCACCGGGTTTCAAGAGGACTGGATTCATGGCCGCCTCGGGTTCCACGCGGGCGGCGGCCGCTTGCGCTGCCTGAGCCCTCCCGATCTCGGCGCCATCCCGGGTTACGGCGGAGTTCAGCGACATGTTCTGCGCCTTGAACGGCGCGACGGCCACACCCCTGCGGGAGAGAAGCCGGCAGATGCCGGCCACAACAACGCTCTTTCCCGCATCCGAAGACGTTCCGGCGATAAGGAGTGAGCCCCTCATCCGTCGCCCCTCAAGGCGATCAGCGAGCAAAACGGAACGGCTGCGACGCCGACTAGAAGCGATAAGCGCGCTGCCCGACGCACCGTATCGGGATCCGGGCGCTGCCCCTCTCCGATGATCGGTCGGTTGTCGACGAGATCGTCGTAGCGGTTCGCTCCCCCGAGTCGCACGCCCAAGGCACCAGCGAAAGCCGCCTCGATTCGGCCGGCATTCGGGCTCGGGTGGTTTGCCCCGTGCCTTCTATAGGTCCTCCAGGAACAGCCAGCTTCCCCGGCGACGAGAGGGGCGAGCAGAACCGACAACAAGGCCGAGAGACGAGCCGGGACCCAGGTCAACACATCATCGAGCCGGGCTGCGGCCCACCCGAAGCGCTCGTAGCGAGCGTTGCGGTGGCCGACCATGGCATCGAGTGTGTTGGCGGCGCGGTAGGCAATCGCTCCTGCCGGTCCGGCGAGCGCGCCCCACATGAGGGGCGCCACGACTGCGTCGGCCGTGTTCTCCGCGACAGACTCCACCGCGGCCCGACACAACTCTGACTCGTCGAGCTCGGACGGATCTCGTCCCACGAGCGACGGCAAGATCCGACGCGCTTCAACTAGGTCTCCACGCTCAACGGCGGTCGCCAGACGTCTGGCCTCGCGCCCGAGAGAGCGTCCGCCCAATACCGTCCATGTCGTGAGCATGGCGAAAGCAAGACGCGCCTTCGCAAAAGGCTTTAGTGCTCCATCGATCGCGGACACGACGGTGGTGAGTGGGACGATGAGAACGAGTGTGTAGGCGATGCCCGCGGCGCGCGACGGTCGCCACATCGTGACTTCGGCATGAGAAGCAGCCCTGCCGAAGGCGGCCACCGGATGACGACGGGCCGGGTCGCCGAGCACTGCGTCAGCTCCCCACCCAAGCGCGAGACCGAGGGCGACCGGTTGAATTCCAGGGGCATGCTTCATGGACTCGCGTTCTTTTCAGCAGAAGGCTGCAGCAGAGGTGGCGCGAAGAGCCCTCGGGAGTCTCGGTCGATGCGCACGAGTCCTCCGGGCTCGATGCGGATGTCCTCGCCCGCTCGCCTACAGATTGCTCTGATGACGCCACCGTGGGTAAAGAGGAGATGATCTCCCTCGGACAGGGCGGCGAAGAAGTCGAGCACCCTCTTAGTCAAGTGACCAGTCGACTCGCCTCTGGGTGCCGTGAAGGCGTCGAATGCGACAAGGGCCCCTTGCATCTCCACAGAGCACTCATCCCACGTGAGACCTTCGATCTCTCCAAAGTCCAGCTCCCGCAGGCGAGGGTCGGCCGTCGCGCCGTCCAACGCGATGTCCGCGGTCTCCGTCGCGCGCACAAGGTCGGAGGTCCACACGCCGGTGAATCCGATCGACCGCAGGAACCGGAGACGGCGTGCCTGGTCCCTGCCGGCCTCATTGAGCGGTGTGTCGGTCAACCCGTTGATGCGCCCGGCGTCACTCCAATCGGTGGCACCGTGTCGCACAAGCCACAGGCACGTTGTCATCTCCACCACACCAGTGGGCTCCACCCCTGCGTCTCTACCGCGGCGGCCAGCAGGAGGACGATGACCAGCACGCACTGCTGGATAGCACCCAGCGCGTCACCCGTCACTCCACCGAGACTGCGCCTAGCGGCTCGTCCCATCCCCCACGCAATGAACGTGGACCCGGCGGCGGCGGGAACGACCCACCGCCCGATTGCGACGGCGGCGATCAGCAGCCCCACTGTAAGGCTCGCAAGCGGGGCTGACCTGTCAACGGAACGAGCGTAACTCGCTGCCAAACCGTCTTCGGTCGCGATCCGTCCGAAGCCGAGTACTGAGGTCGCGGCGGCTCGGCTAAGGGCATGCCCTGCGGGCAGCGCAGCCATCGCCGGCCAATTGCCCAGAGAGGCGATGGCCCCGGTTCTTAGCACGAGGGCCAGCACAACCGCCAACACGCCAAAGGTACCGAGGCGGGGATCTTTAAGGATTCGGCGCGCATCGGCCGCATCCGTGGCTCCGCCGATCGCGTCCGCGGTATCGGCAAGGCCGTCCTCGTGGAAACCGCCGGTGATCAGCACCTCAGTCAACACCGCTAACGCGGCAGCCAGCGGTGGGCTCCACAGTTCGCGCGCTCCCACGTAGGCGAGAGCGCCGGAAAGTCCTACGAGCGCGCCCACAACCGGAAACAACGGCACCCACGTTGCCATCTCTTCGGACGACACCGCGCCAGTACCTGTGGGGATGCGGGTGAGGAAGGAAACGGCGCCTCGGAAGCGGCGGCCTGCGATCAAGACAGCCTCCGCTCGGAAAAGGTTGCTACGTCGGTTACCACGGCCGCAGCGAGCCGGATCAGGGGAACGGCCGCAAGGGCTCCGCTGCCCTCGCCGAGTCGGAGCCCAAGGTCAATGAGGGGCGGCATCCCCAGCTTGTCCAGGAGCAGGGCGTGGCCCGGCTCGAGCGAGCGGTGCCCAGCGACGCAGTGCGCGAGCGCCTCGGGCTGGGAGAGAAAAAGCGGCGCAACGGCCGCGGTCACCACGAAGCCGTCGAGTACGACAGGGATGGAAAGGAGGCGCGCTTCCAACACGGCTCCGGCGATAGCAACGAGTTCCGAGCCGCCGAGCTGGCGCAGCGCCTCAAAAGGGGCGACGTCCCCAACGCGACGACGCGAGCATTCGACGACGCTGATCTTGAGCGCGAGTCGCGCATCATCGACCCCGGTACCGCGCCCGCACCAGTCCTCGGCGTGGAGCCCGAACAATGCCGCGCACAGAGCCGCCGCGGAGGTCGTGTTGCCTATCCCCATCTCGCCCAGGACCAACAGATCACTGTCCAGCGCTCGAACCGCAGCCCGCCCAGCCTCTAGGCAGTTCGCAAAGCCCCCTACGGTTAGCGCTGGCTGGCGCATCAGATTTCCTGTAGGTCGACCGACTCCGACATCGACCACCTTGAGCGAAGCCTGCACAACTTGAGCCATAACAGATGCAGTTGCGACTCCGTCCTCGAACGCCTGCAGCATGGCCTGGCTAACGCTTTGGGGATAGGCGCTCACTCCTTCGTCGGCCACACCATGATCAGCCACGAAGATAACGGCGGCCGGTCGCTCGACTGCAGGATGCGACGTGCGTTGCCAACCGGCCAGCCACACGGCGACGTCGTCCAGGCGTGCCAGCGCTCCGGGGGGCCGCAGGATCTCTAACGCCCGCTCGCGCACAGCTGCTCGCGCAACCGCGTCCGCGTCCGGAAGCTTCTCGAGGAGCAACGATAGTTTTCTCTCGTTCAACGCATTCCCCAAAACTCGTGAGCGCGAGAGAGTGGAAGAACTTGGCCCGCCACAACCAGCCCGGTCCGATCCGAAGCTTCTGCCCAGGTGGAGTTGACCCGCCCAAGTAGGTCTCGGTAGCGGCGAGCGAGCGCGCTGAGGGGAACGATCCCCGACCCGACCTCGTTTGACACCACGATTGTGTCCCCGACGCGTGCTGTCGCTGTCGTAACCGCGGCCTGTGCGCGCTCCTCAATCTCCTCATCGATGAAACCCTTTTCCATGAGGTTAGAAACCCACAGCGTCAGGCAGTCCACCAATGCCAATGAGCCTTCAGGGATCGACCTCAACGCGGCTTCCAGTTCCAGCGGCTCTTCCACCGTCTCCCAGTCCGAAGGTCGATGGGCTCGGTGCCGGCGAATGCGCTCGGCCATCTCTTCGTCGCGAATCTCGGCCGTGACGATCACCGCCACGGGTCCAGTCCATGCAGCGGCAGCCTCCACAGCGATCGATGACTTGCCCGCTCGTGCCCCCCCAAGTAGCAGCGTCAAGCTCACTAGAGATCGATCCCCCGCTTTGCCCTGACCCCGCGGTCGAAAGCATGCTTGACCTTGGTCATCTCTGTGACTGTGTCGGCTACGTCTATGAGGCCTGCTGGAGCATCCCTTCCGGTTGCAATGACATTCACGTGCTCTGGTCGGCCGCGGATGGCGGTCGCGACCTCATCGATGTCGATCCATCCGTAGTTGATCGGGTAGGTGATCTCGTCGAGCAAAACCATCTCGTACTCGCCAGACGCGAGTTTCTCCTTGGACGTCAGCCACGCCTCGCGGGCGCGGGCCTCGGTCTCGTCCATATCCTTGGAGTTCCAGGTGAAGCCATCGCCGATCGTCCACCAGTCCACCCCCAGCCGGCAGCCGATCTCCTCTTCTCCTACTTTCCACTTCCCAGACTTGATGAACTGGATGACGCACACGTTCCACCCACGAGCCACTGCCC
>Ga0136621_1000611_pt1 | contig 14174 bp, 10 predicted proteins | sample AntDryUQ445A2306_FD_104673 | JGI IMG/M metagenome (GOLD analysis project Ga0136621, IMG submission 104673) | Polar desert sand microbial communities from Dry Valleys, Antarctica - metaG UQ445A (23.06) | ecosystem: Environmental > Terrestrial > Soil > Desert | place: Antarctica: Dry Valley...
ACCAAATAGCAGCGCCAGTGGAACCGCAATCGCGAATGTGATCGCCGCAAGGATGAGGCTGTTGCCGAGCTTCCCTTCGATCTGGCTCCAGATCGACACCTCACCACCAGCGGCATATCCGGCAGCCGAATTCCCGAGGTCACCCTTCGCAAGACCCGCAACCCAGTCCGCGTAACGCTCTACAACCGGGCGATCTAGCCCCATCCGCTCCCTCAGCTCGGCCAACTGGATGCCCGATGCCTGCCGGCCGAGAATCGCACTTGCTGCGTCCCCAGGCAGTAGCTCCGTCGCCGCGAACACTATGACCGAGACAGCAAAGAGCGTCGCGATCCCTGCCAGCAGACGCCGCGTAAGAAACGCAATCAGCGGATGGTGTTTCCAGAACCTCTCGGAACCGGCGCTCTCGTTCTCTCCTTCGACTACCTCACTCACTCAAACGACTAGGCAAGCCACGCGTTGATGAAACCCGTTGGCATCCCTAACGGGTAAGCACGACTCGGAGTAATACCCCTGACGCGACGCGCCGCCGCATCCGTGTTGTTCACGTTCGCCCAGACAAGGTAGCCACCCTGTTCGTACTGGAGCTTCTGGACCTGGAACCACTTTTCCCGGGCAACGGCCTCGTCGGTCGCGGACATAGCCTCCCTGAGAAGCTTGTCGAACGACGGTTTCCGCCAGTGGGTTTCGTTGTACGGCGCTTTCGTCGTCAGCGCGCCAAGATAGAAGTTCGACAGGTTCGAGACAAGCCAGTACGAGGATGCGAAGGGAATCTTCAGGTACTGCAGCGAGCTGTCGAAAAAGGCGTTCGCTGGTACGTTCTTCAACTTTACTGTCACGCCAGCAGCCTTAGCCTGTTCTGCAAACAGCGTTCCCGCTTCGACGAGCCCGGCGCCAATCGCGGACGTCGTGAGCGTCACCTGTAGACGGTCGTATCCGGCTTGTTTGAGAAGAAATCTTGCCTGTTCGATGTCTTGCTTGCGTTGCGGGAGGCTCTTCGCGTAGAACGGTAGGCCTTTTCCGACGAGATCGTTTGCAACCCCACCGAACCCACTGAGCGCTACATCGATCATCGCCTGGCGATCGACAATGAGCTTCATCGCCTTGCGAACCCGGACGTCGTCGAACGGCTTCGAATCGACCCTCATGTAAAAGAGATACGGAGTCAAGCCGGGCGTGTCAATCAGCTTAAACTGGCCCGACCTGCTTACGGTCTTCGCTAGCGCGAAGGGGAGGTTCCCCAGAACATCGATTTGCCCGCTTCGGAGGGCGTTCAGCCGGGCGGTGTCGTCATCGATCGAGATGATCTCGAGTTCGTCGACATACGGCTTGTTGTCGTCCCAGTAGTTCGGGTTCTTGGAAAAGAGGCTCCTCTCCCCGGGCCTGAAGGAGTCGAACATGAACCCACCGGTGCCAACCGGCTTCGTGAAGTCGGTCGCACCTTTGGCGATTATCGACGCGCCGGCAGCACCGAGGAGATATGGAAAGAGCGTGTCCGACTGCTTCAGCGGTACCTTGACCGTCAGCTTGTTGACCTTCCTGACTCCGTCAAGCCTGACGTTCGCCACGCTCCTGTTGTCGGCGTTGTCCGGCCTTCCGGCCCGACGCAGCGAGTAGACGACGTCATCTGCCGTGAACGCCTTGCCGTCGTGCCAGACCACGTCGGGGCGGAGCTTGAACTGCCAGACGGTGAAGTCGTCGTTCGGCGTCCATTCGACGGCGAGGCCGGGCGCCAGCCTGCTGAGATCCGGGACGTAGCGGACGAGCCTGTCGTAGAGGTTGAAGGTTCGGACGAGCCCGATCACGTTCGACGTCGCGCGCGCCGGGTTCAAAGACTCATCCTTGCCCGCACCGACCAATCCGACACGCAGTCGGCCCCCGCGCTTCGGCCTCTGGTCAACTGCGGCCAAGGCGGCGTCAAGGAGTCTAGCGTCGACGAGTCCCGCGCCGTACAAGCCGAGTCCACCGGCTGCGGCGCCTTCGAGAAGGCGTCGCCGCGAAAGCGGCGTCGACGAGGTCGCTAGAGACTGGTTCGCGTCGTCGGTGCCCATCGCTCCTCCTCGCCGGCGTGTTTCTATTGTCGCATAGTGTTTCATATGGATCATCCAGTGGTCAAGCACAAAATACGCGATCGGGTCGATCAGTCGTTGAACGCCCAGTGACGAGCCGTGGTTCTCGTTGACGCATCCAGGCCATCGTTTCGGCTGCCGCGGAACGGATGGGAGCAAGTTGGATGACCTGAGATCGTGCGGAGCAGTCGACCAGGAACGAGTCGACTACTTCATCCGGCAGGGATACGTGTTGGTTCCGTCTATCCTTGACGCGCCGTTTGCGGCGCACGTAATCGAGCGGGCCACCGCTGCGCTGAAACTTATGGCCGGCTTGCCGGAGCCGCAAGCGGGAGTTGACTACGAGCGCGACATTGACCGGGCGACTGGCCGGCACGCGCTCCGCCGGCTCTCGAGCGTCATTGAGCGCGACGCCGCGTTCCGAGCTGTGGCGACCCATCCGATCGTCTGCGAATGGGCACGGGCTCTGCTCGGAGACCGTTCTGCGGAACTCTGCCTGAACAGGCACAACATGATGATCGTCAAGCCGGCTTACTACGGGAGCGAGAACGTCTGGCACGCGGACGCGGGCTCCTGGCTGAACGATCGATTGATCTCCTTCATGTATCTCCTCGATCCGGCGACGACCGTGAACGGCTGCCTCGAGGTTGTTCCGGGTTCCCACCGAGGAGGCATCCCTCATGAAGGAAAGGGCTTCCTTGATCTCACGATCCCGGACAACGAGCGCTGGGTGCAAGGGAGCGTTCCGGTGGAAATGCAGCCCGGGGATGGACTGTTCTTCCACGCCTGCCTCCTCCACTACTCGGCGGCGAACCGCTCGCCACAAAGCCGACGCAACCTCGTTTTTGCCTACGCACCGAGCGACGCCGAGGCGATCGATCGACACCCTCGGCCGCTTGAAACCATGACACTGTAAAAGCGGCACCACGCAAACGAGGCCATCGGAAAACGCATGGATAACGGTCCACCGAACCAGCCGATCCGTATCGGCATCATCGGCGCTGAGAACAGCCACACCGTCGACTACGGCGAGATTTTCAACCGCGATTGCCGGTTCCCCGGATGCGAGATCGTGGGTGTCTGGGGCGAGACCGACGAGTTCGCGAAGAACGCGGCCGAGAAGGGCCACATCCCGTGGGTCGTCCAGGATCCCTCAGAGTTCCACGGTGCGATCGACGCCTTGATCGTCGATCACCGGCACGGGAAGTATCACCTCGAGGCAGCTTGGCCATTCGTCGAGTCAGGGATCCCCACTTTCGTCGACAAGCCGTTCTGCTACCGCGTCGACGAGGCGCGTCCGTTCTTAGAAATGGCGAGAGCCAAAGGTACTCCGGTGACGTCGTTCAGCGGCCTCGCCCGCGGCGAGGAGGTCGACGACCTTCGAGAGCAGATTCGTAGTCTCGAGACGCTCTACAGCGTCATCAGCGTCGGCCACTGCGATGTGGAATCGCAGTGGGGCGGGGTCTTTTTCTACGGCATGCACCAGATCCAGCGCCTGATGGAGCTTTGTGGCGAGGACATCGAGCGAGTCCTCGTCTCGCGGGCTGGCAGAGACGCGTCGGCGCAACTCGTGTTCGGATCCGGCCTGCAAGCGACTGTTTTCCTGGCGACAGGGCGGCCGCCGTTCGACCTCGCCGTGATCACGGAGGAGGGGTTGCGCAAGCTCGAGCCGGCCGTCGAAGGCGATCCGCTGACTCCGTATCGCGAGATCGTCGAGCTATTTAGGAACGGCACAGAGTGGCGCGCGCACGAGAGTCTGCTGCGCGAGACGGCAGTGCTCGAAGCGCTAGAGCGGTCAATCGAATCGGATCGTTGGGAAGAGGTCGCAATGTGATTCGAAGGACGGGGCGGTCAGTACCCGGCCATGACGTCGATGATGCCGAGGAGCGGCTCTCCGGCCCGAAAGCGACGAACATTCTCGCTGACCCTCTCGGCAAGCAGAGCATACGCCAGATCGGGCGGGCAAGCGGTGTGCGACGTGACGATGGTATTGGGTAGGGACCAGAGGGGATGACCATCGGGAAGTGGCTCCGGGTCGGTCACATCGAGGGCCGCGCCGCTGAGATGGCCGCTCGCGATCGCGTCTACCAGCGCCTGCGTGTCGACGAGCGTACCTCGACCCACGTTGACGAGAAAGGCGCCGCGGCGCATGGTCGCGATGCGGCGCTCGTTGATCAGCCCGAGCGTCTCCGGTGTCTCCGGCGCCGAGAGCACAATATAGTCGCTCGAGCGGAGCAGATAGCCGAGGCCGTCGGGACCGAGTGACTCGTGTGCACCGCGGACGTGGCCACCACCGCGTGTCAGAGCGATCGAGCGCACACCGAATGGCTCGAGCAGGCGGAACGTCGCCCTACCCACGCCCCCGGCGCCGACGATTCCGACGATCTTTCCCGCGATCGACTGGACATCCGCACCACGCCAGCCCGGTACGTGCACGACTTCGCGAAGCCGACGCGCGCTGGCGAGCATCATCGCTACCACGTATTCCGCAATCGGTGCAGCGTAGACATCCTTCGCGGCCGTCCATACGCGTCCGCCGTCGAGGATGTTAGCGGCCAACCACTCCTCGATCCCCGCGGTGATCAGCTGCACCCACTCGATTCCAGGGTGAAGGTGCGGGCGAATCGACTCCGGGGATCCACCCCCCCACACGATGACACTCGCCTCGTGGCCGGAAGCGAGTGTCGCACCCCCATCTAGCACCGCGCGACCGATCACGCCGCCTGGGTCGTCGCCGGCGATCCACACACCGGCATCCCTGGCGCTCACCCAAGCTCCGGCCCGGAGCTCGACCAGAGGTGCTCGACGCTCTCTTGGACGCGTTTGCCCCTGCACATGCGGACGAGGTGGCGCTCCACCCGCAGCCCCATCAACTCGGCGTGCTTGCCCGCTTCCACGTTCGGCACTGGTACGTCGATAAGCACGGCCTCTCCGGCGTATCGCCGAGCGATGTGGTGGAAGAGCCGTGGGCCCGCCTCGCCTCGAGCGAGGCACGGCCCAACCTGGCTCGCGTGGGCCCCACGTCGCGCCGCGACGAAGCCCTGGATCTCGCCGTTCGCACGGACGAGCCGCACGGCGTCCGGCCACGCAGCGAAGAGGGCAGTCAGCCACTTCTCGCGAAAGGTGCACGTGACCTTTTGATCGAACTCAATCATACGGGCGAGCTCCTCCTGAGCGGGGGTTTCCGTGGCGTCATCGTTGTCAGCGATCTGCACTGGCCGCCCCGCGTAGCGGGCCAGTTCGAACTGCGGAACGAAGTTCAGCCGCTCGTACATCGGCAACCCGAGGGGCGTTGCATCGAGGCGGATGGTGTCGACACCCCGTTCCTCGAGCCAGCCGACAGCGTGTTGCGTGAGCCCCGTTCCGATGCCGTCCCCGCGTCGGACAGGCGAAACCAGCACCATTGCCATCCATGCAATCGAACCGAATACACAGGTCACAGTCGTCCCCACTAGCTGTCCGTCGATGTCTGCGACGAAGCAGCCCTCCGGCTCGATGGAAAGGAATCGATGCCAGTCGTCCGTGACCTGATTCCAGCCAGCCTCATGGTTGAGGCGCATCGCAGCGGTCACGTCGTACCGAGTCATCGTACGGATGCGGAGCATCCCTCTCCAAGGCGGCGCGCTCGTTAGGAAACCGGTTGCGTGCCAGGTTATAGTATGAAAACGGTTGCCCTCGGTCAAGCTCTCTACACGTCGCTTAGCGTTTCGCAGGAACGCCCATGAATCTCTCGCCCGACGTCACCAAGCGCTCTGCCACAACGGAGGGAGTGTGATCACGGACACGACTACGTTCGAACGACCTCCACAAAGCGAAGCGGAGCTCGAGGACCTCCTCACGAAACCGACCGACGCGACGGTGGATGCCGTCGCCCGCCTCAAGGGCGACCTGCTCATTCTCGGGGCTGGTGGGAAGATGGGGCCATCGCTGGCAGTGCTCGCCAGACGAAGCCTCAGCGCTGCCGGCCTCCAGCATCGGGTGATCTGCGTATCACGGTTCTCGGTTCCGGGTGTCGCGGAGCAGTTGGAGCGTGCCGGCGTGGAGACAATCTCGGCCGACCTGCTCGACAGGCGAGAACTCGACCGTTTGCCCGACGCTCCGAATGTCATCTACCTGGCAGGCATGAAATTCGGGACGTCGGGCGAACCCGAGCAAACGTGGGCGCAGAACTGCTTCCTGCCGGCGATCGTCGCCGAGCGGTACCGGATATCCCGGATCGTGGCCCTCTCAACCGGCAATGTCTATCCGCTCGTTCCGCCGCTCTCCGGGGGAGCGACGGAGGAGACACCGCTCGAACCGGTGGGTGAGTACGCGCAGTCTTGCGTCGGGCGTGAGCGCATGTTCGAGTACATGTCACGGCAATACGGGACGTCGGTCGTCCTGATCCGACTCAACTACGCCACAGACCTGCGGTACGGGGTGCTCCTGGACGTCGCCGAGCAGGTCCGCCGTGGCGAGACCGTCGACATATCCATGCCGTGGGTGAACGTGATTTGGCAGGGAGACGCGAATGCCATTCTCTTGCGAGCCTTCGACCTCGCTTCTGTGCCGCGCAGCGTGCTGAATCTCACGGGGCCGGACACGGTCTCGGTCCGCGAGCTCGCGGAGCGCTTCGCGAGCCGCTTTCGGCTACCCCCGCCGACCTTTGCAGGCCAGCAGGCCGAGCTGGCGCTGCTCAGCAACGCACAACGGTGTCACGAGCTGTTCGGCCCCCCGCGAGTGTCGACGGACACGCTGATTGAGTGGGTCGCAGACTGGGTGGAGGCCGAACAGCCGACGCTCGGCAAGCCAACGCACTTCGAGACACGCGACGGCAGCTTCTGAGCATGGAGACCGCGGTTCCCCAAAGCATCACGCTCGAGACGCTTCGCGAGCGTCTAGCGCACGGCCTCGTGATCCCTGCTCATCCGCTCGCGTTGACGGCCGAGCGGCGCCTCGATGAGCGTCGCCAGCGCGCTCTGACACGTTACTACGTCGCCGCCGGCGCCGGTGGCCTCGCGGTCGGCGTGCACACAACACAGTTCGCCATCCGCCAGGCTGGGCTCTACCGCACGGTGCTAGAGCTGGCGGCTGACGTCAGCCGAGAGGCGGTCGAACCGGCGGTGCTCGTGGCAGGAATCAGCGGCCTCACGGCGCAGGCGGTCGCCGAAGCGCAGGCGGCAGTCGAGCTGGGCTACGACGCCGGCCTCGTAAGTCTCGCGGATTTCCGAGGGGCCGACGACGACGTCCTCATCAACCACTGCCGCGCCATCGCGGCGGTGATCCCCGTCTTCGGGTTCTACCTGCAGTCAGCCGTCGGCGGCCGTGTTCTGGACTACGGCTTCTGGCGGCGGTTTGCCGAGATCGAGGCCGTGGTTGCGATCAAGGTCGCTCCATTCAACCGATATCAGACACTCGACGTCATGCGTGCCGTCGCCGCGAGCGGCCGCGACGATGAGATCGCGCTCTATACCGGCAACGACGACACGATCGTCTTCGACCTCATCTCCGAGTTTCGTCTCAACGGACGAGCGCTGGGGTTCGCTGGCGGCCTTCTTGGCCAGTGGGCGGTCGGGACGCGCCAGGCCGTCAGTTTGCTCGAGACGGCGAAGGGGTGGCGGGCGGCGGGCTCGATGCCGAAGGAGGCGATGATGCTCGCGAGTGAAGTGACCGACACGAACGCCGCACTCTTCGACTCAGCGAACGGGTTCGCAGGCTGTATCGCTGGGATCCATGAGATCCTCCGGCGGCGAGGACTCCTAGCCGGGACGTGGTGTCTGGATCCGGCGGAGGGTCTCTCGCCGGGTCAGTTTGACGAGATTGAACGCGTGCACTCCGCCTATCCGCACCTCCACGACGACGTCTTCGTCGCCGAGCACCTCGACGAGTGGCTGCGATGAGGCGGAACCGATGACCGAGGCGCCCGTACGTCGTGAGCGGGTAAGGCTCATCGACGTCGCGGATCAGGCCGGGGTCTCGAAGTCCACCGCGTCTCGGATCCTCAACGACTCCCCGGGGGTCTCGGTCCGACCGGGGACTCGCGACCGCGTGATCGAGGTCGCTCGCAGGCTCAACTACCATCCGCATGCCGCAGCGCGCAGGCTGCAGCGGGCGGAAACCGGTGCGCTGAGCCTCGTCGTCCCGAGCCTCACCAACCCCATTTTCGCTCTCATCAGCAGAGGGAGCGTCCAGCGGGGACTCGACCGGGACGTTGCCGTGCTCATCACAGAGGATCTTGCCGCCGACGAGACCGATGCGACAGTCGGCCGACTTCTGCGGTCGGGTCAGATCGACGGGGTGATAGTAGCCTCCGGCGTCCCCGATCACCCGCTCTTCCAGTCGCTCGAGGCTCTCCAGATTCCGCATGTCTTCGCGCTCCGCTCCATGCCCGGCACAAACCGCAACGTGATCATGCGGGACGAGACTGCGAGCGCTCTCGCCGTCGACCACCTTTGCGATCTCGGGCATACGCTGGTCGGTCACGTCGCGGGCCCGCTGGCCTTCAGCAGCGCACGTCGCCTGGAGCACGGATTCCGCGTTCGCGCGGCTGCACGAGGTGTAGAGGCGCTCGTGGAAGAGGAGGAGTTCACCGAGCAGGGCGGCGACAAGGCGGCGCACCGGCTCCTGGCGCGGAAAGTTCGCCCGACCGGGATCACCACCGCCTCCGTAGGCCAGGCGATCGGGGCGTTGCACGCAGCCTTCCGGCTCGGGCTGTCGGTCCCCAACGATCTCTCGATCGTGGCTTGCGGAGACGCGGCAATCCTCGAGTTCCTGTATCCGCCGCTGACGGCGGTCCACCTGCCATACGCCGAACTCGGGGCCGCTGCCGTCGACGCGCTCATCGAGCAACTAGCGGGTGGGATGCCACGCGACATTATCGTCGAGATCGATCCCGAACTCATTGTCCGCGGGTCGAGCGCGGCTCCTACTATCCGCCTCGGAGTCTGAGTGGCTGGGACTGCCGAGGCGCGTGAATGCCTGCGCTCGACGTCCTAATCCGGGGCGGCCGCATCGTCGACGGCAGCGGCGCGCCTCCGATCAACGGTGACGTCGCCATTGCAGACGGCCGGATCGAGGGTGTGGGGCAGCTCGGGGACAACCCGACGGCCGCGCGCGTGATCGATGCAACGGGTCGGATCGTGTGCCCGGGCTTCGTCGATCCGCACAGTCACAGTGACCTCTCCGTGCTTACGAATCCGACCGCGGAGAGCACGATCCGCCAGGGAGTCACCACGGAGGTCGTCGGCAACTGCGGGTGGAGCTACGCGCCGGTCTCGGAACTCTCGGCCAGCCACATCGAAGGGCGCCTCCGCACCTTCGCCTATGAAGGACGTGTGGAGTGGTCGACGTTCGGAGAGCATCTCGATGTGCTGGCGGGCATCCGGCACACGCCCAACTTAGCGTGGTTCGTTGGTCACAACGCCGTTCGGCTCGCCGCGGGCGTCTCAGGCTCCAACCCGTCAGAGAGGCAGCTGCGCACCATGGAGGACCACGTGCGCGAGGCCATGGAGGCAGGCGCTCTCGGCATGTCTACGGGACTCGAGTTCAACCCCGGCCGGGACGCCACAACAGCGGAGCTCATCCGCCTGAATCGAGTGGTGGGGGAGTTCGGAGGCATGTACACGAGCCACATTCGCAACAGGGATGCGCGCCTGCTCGAGGCGATAGACGAATTTCTGGAGGTCGCGGTGAGTGGGGGAACGCGAGCGGAGATCTCACATCTCAACGTCCGGCATGGCACGGGAGCGCCGGAGCGCGGCTGGGAGCGCGCCGTCGAGCGCATGGCGGCGGCGCGCGACGGGGGACTCGACGTGCTCGCCGATACCACGCCGCTCCGAGACGGGTTGGGCCAGATGGCCGGAATCCTGCCGTCCTGGGTGCTCGACAATGGCCCCGAAGAGGCGGCGCGGATGCTCGCTGACGACGGCGTTCGAAGGCAGCTTCGGAGGCAATGCGACCGGTACTGGCGCTTCATCCATCGCGGTGAGTGGCATCGGGTGCGACTACTAACCAGCGCGGAGTACCACGACTTCGACGGCCTCACGTTCCCGGAGATCGCTCAAGCGATGGGCAAGGACGAGTGGGACTGCTACTTCGACATCCTGGCGGCAGCCGGGCCGGCGATGGAGAGCGTGCTTCTGGTCGGAACGCTCTTCACTGATGAGCATCTCGCCGAGATGATTGGCCATCCGCTCTTCTGTCTCGGAGTGGACACGTTCACGAGTACCATCGACGGCGCGCTCGGCCAACTCGCAAAGCACCCCCTCGCGTTCAGCGGCCACGTCCACTACCTGACCCACCATGTACGCGAGCAGGGCACACTGAGCCTCGAGGAGGCGATACGCAAGATGACGAGCATGCCCGCCGCGCACTTCGGGCTCGCCGACCGAGGGCGGCTCGCGCCCGGCTATGCGGCCGATGTCGTTGTCCTCGACTTCGATGCGCTCGACAACGTGTCGACCCACGAACGCCCACTCGCATACGCGAAGGGAGTCGAGCAGGTGCTCGTCAACGGTCAGGTCGTCGTCGAGGCCGGGGAGCACACGGGTGCACGGCCAGGACGACACTTGCGTCGCCCGTCGCAGATCTCCTAAGACGCGGCGTCTACGTGGCGCCGAAGCGAATCCAGCGGGTATGTCTCGAGTCGGCTCAGGTCGAGGACCGACACCGCGCCGAAGGGAGCAGCCAGCACGCTCTCCAGCCTGACTGTGCCGCGCTCGATCCGGAGGGTCGCGAAAACGTCTTCGTGCCAGCGGTAGAGGTCGGCGTGGTTGGTGGTCGTGTTCTCCTGAACGGCACGCGAGAACATGCTCAGTCCACGGTAGTAGTGATGGCCGTTGAGCTCGGTGTGCGTGAGACCGAGGTTCGCCATGAGCGCGAGATTCTGTGGGAGCGATACTGGGCCAAGCGTGGAGAAGTCCTCGCCACTCACTATGTACTGCGTCGACGGATCACCGCTGCGTCTCAGCTCAAGCAGGCAAGCGTTGCCGATCTCGCGGAATATTCCCTTACAGCTCTTTACGCTGGCACCGGCGTATCCGCACGCGAGCGCGCGCGGGACGCTGTCGGTGTCCTCGTCCGACTCGTCAATGATCAGCGGCGGTCGCCCGGTCCAGGTATTGAACACGCGCTCTGTCTCGTCGCCGAGGGCGACGTCGCGCCGCAGCGGTTGCTCGACGAACAGCAAGCGTCGTCTGACGTCCGGGCTGAACGACGCGTGCACCTCACTCCAGAACTCACGGAATTCCTCGGCGGAGCCGAACCCCTCGTTCGCGTCCACTGTGAACCGGTACTCCTGCCCACAATTGCGGGCGACGATCTCGAGCACGCGTTCTAGTCTCTCTCGGTCGGCCGTTGCCTCGCCGGCGACCTTGATCTTGAAGTACGTGAGACCGTATGCCTCGATGGCGTCGCCGAGGGTCTGCGGGAGGCCATCGTCCTCGCTTCCGGCCTCGCCCCCGTCGAGCGGGTCGGCAAGGCCGACCGTATGTCGGACAATGATCGACCGCAACGGCTCGCGTGGGATCAGGACTGACGGACTTACGCCTGCGAGCTCCGGATGGAGCTCGTCAAGCTGAATGCCGAACGTGTTCTGCCGTAGCGCCTCGCCGAATGTCGTTCGCGCAGCTCTGCAATACGCGTCGATGACGGCTCGCTCGACAACGCTGACCCCGAAGCCCGCAGCGAGGACGGACCAGCCATCGCGTGCTGCTCGGGCGAGCTGTGCTTCGTAGATGCGCCGCCACAACTCGAAAACGCTCGGCTGAGGACCTACCACCAACGCGGTTTGGACTGCCCCATCGACGATGTCCGTTAGTACTGAGAGATCGGCTGCCCATGAGGCCGCCGTGGATTTCATGAACCACTCCGGCGCGAGGAAGTCGGCGCTGATCCCGCTGGCACGGACTGCATCCATTGTCACGTCGACGCGAACGAATAGATACGGAGACGTCGCGAGCTCTGCTTTACCAAAGCGAAACGGGATGCGGGTGCTGAGGTGAACGACTCGCACATCGGCGTCGACGATCTCGAGCCTCATGGCGACTCGGCGCTGTAGGCGGCCCGGCAGCTTGCTGTCACATGTGTTCCCGCGGGATGGCGAATGTCCACGTCTTGGCGAATACCCGCCTCTCGCTCTCGAACGCCTCTAGAGATGCGGTCACGTCGAATGTCTCGTCTGTGCCGGTCAACGTGCTCGTTGTTTCGACGCGAGTTCTCCATTCTCCACGCGCGTTCGTGCTGACGTACTCGTACTCGGCGGTCGCTGAGAGCGGGTCGCCTTCGACGATCGAGAGTCGCTCTTCGTACTCGGCACCGTTCTCGTGGCCGTTGTCGAAGAGTCGCCGCGTCCCGAAGTACGTCCAAGAGACATCGACCTCGATGAGTCCTGAGCCAAGATCGCGGCGAACTGATCGCTTCTGCGGGTGGATAGCGAGGGTCTCGGCCCGCAGAGGCGCCGCGCACTCCGGCTCACCGAAATCCGGGGTCTCCGCATCCTCCGGTCTAGGCGGGCGACTCGGGAGCGTGAGCGTGCTGGCACCCGTGTGCACGGAGAGGGAAACCGGCCGCGGAAACGGCCAAGCATACGGCCAATAGGTCGGAGAGATCGAGACGCGAATGCGGTGGCCGGCCGGGAATGAATAGGCAATGGAGTTGAGCACAACACGGACGTCATACGAACGTCCGGGCGTGAGAACGGAGGGATGCTCGTGCCCCTCGCGGTGCGTGAGGTTCAAGAGACCGAGAGTGACGAGCGTCGATTCGCCGGTCGGTCCGACATCGCACAGCCGGACCGCGACCATAGCCGACGGCTGATTCGACGTGAGTCGGAGCGTCACCTCTGGGAATCCCAAAACCTCGACGGGATCGGCGAGCGGTGCCGACGTGAAAGAGAGCGAAAGGCTGTCGTCGATCCGCTGATCGCATGGAAGGTCTGCCGGTCGTCCGAAAGGCAGCCAGTCTCCACCATCGAGTCCGACGGACTCGTGTCCGAGGACGGTCAACTCGGACGCCGGGCCAGACTCGTCGTCCAGCGTCCCCGGGTTCAGAACGTAGGTGTGTGGCGCGGTCCCGGAGGAAGGCCACGACGGCTCCCGAACCCACCGACCCGGCCGAACCTCATACTCACGCTGGGGAGGCACAGCATCCTGCATCCAGACCGTGACCTGAGGCTCGTCCACGATCCCGGTATCGATCTCTTTCAGCCAATGATCCCACCAGCGCAGGCACTCCTGAAGGAAGCCGATCGGCGGCCCCGGTAGCCCGATATGCGGCCAGGTGTGGCCCCACGGACCGACGAGCGCCTTCTTCACACCGGTGAAATGCTCGAGGAACCGAAACACGGCGTTGTGGTATCCGTCTGCCCAGCCGCCGATCATGTATACGGGGCATTCGATCGCCGTGTAGTCCTCGCATACCGATCCATGCTTCCAGTAGTCGTCCCGTCGCTGGTGGCTCAACCATGTTTCGATCACCGGATGGCTCTGCTCGAGCCGCTCGAGCCACATCTCCCGCCACACGTCCCCGACGATGGCCGGATCGGGGGGCCTTCCGTTCCAGTTGAGGAACATCGTTGCCCAGCGGAGCATCCATTCCCCGAGCATGCAGCCGCCCATGTAATGGACGTCATCCGCGTAGCGATCGTCGGTCGAGCAGTGGCTGATGATTGCCTTGAGGGCTGACGGTCGGCGCGCAGCAACCTGCAGCGCGTTGAACCCTCCCCACGAGTAACCGATCATCCCTACGCGCCCCGTACACCACGGTTGGCTCGCGATCCATTCGAGCACTTCGAGCGCGTCGTCCTGCTCCTGGAGGAGGTACTCATCCCGAAGGAGCCCGTCCGAGTCGCCGCTTCCCCGGAGATCGACCCGCAACGAGGCGTAGCCGTGCCCGGCGAAGTAGGCATGCGTCTGGCGGTCGTTGACCGACGTCCAGTCGTTCTTCCGATACGGCGTGTACTCGAGGATTGCTGGGACCGGGTGCTGGCTGGCGTCCTCTGGCAGCCAAATCCGCGCAGCCTGTCGGCAACCGTCAGAAAGCGTAATCCACTCATGGTCGACGGTTCTGATCGGTCTGGGTAGATCCGTGCGTATCAGCATCTTCCTAGCCCTCTTCTGCTCCGTGTAAGCC
>Ga0136621_1000612_pt1 | contig 14171 bp, 19 predicted proteins | sample AntDryUQ445A2306_FD_104673 | JGI IMG/M metagenome (GOLD analysis project Ga0136621, IMG submission 104673) | Polar desert sand microbial communities from Dry Valleys, Antarctica - metaG UQ445A (23.06) | ecosystem: Environmental > Terrestrial > Soil > Desert | place: Antarctica: Dry Valley...
CCCTCGTCACGTCGAGCCGGACGTGGAGCCTGCCTCGTGCCAGCGTCCGGACCGCGCCGGCGACGTCCTTCGCCTGGACGTCCCAGTGGAGCGTCGTCGGGGCCCCCAGCGCTGATGTGTCGGCCGGCGCGAGGTCGATCCGGGCGACGCCGCCCGGGCCGTCGACGATCGTGACCCCGCCCGCGGCCGTCGACTTGCGGATCGTGCCGGTCGCATCGTCGGCATCGGCCAGGCGCGGCTTGGCCGTGAACCAGACGATCGCTCCCGTCAACGGCTGTGGCGTCACGCCGTTCGCCGCAACGGCACGGACGTTGAAGCTCGCGGAATCGCCGCGCGTCATGCGCAGGGTCGTCTCACGCACGTCGCACCTCCGCCGTCGGGCCCGTGTTCGCGACGCTCGCGGTCGCACCGACATCGACGATGGCCGCCCGGAGATCGGGCCCGAACGTTGCCAGCCCTCGCCGGTCGGATAGCCGACGACCCGTCCGGCGACCACGAGGCGGCCGAATGACGAGCTGAACCTGATCGTTCGCCCGCTACCCGATGCGGCAAGGCCCAGCAGCGCCCTGGTCGCGCCTCCGGCCCCGCGGCCGCCGCTAGCGGACAGCGGGACCGACACGAAGGACGAGACCGGGCTGCCCAGGCCCCCCTTTGCGCTGTTCGCTCGCACCGTGACGGGCCGTGCGTCCGTACCGGCGCTGGTCGCCGAGCGCGCACCTGCCACCCGGGCAGTGGTCGGAGCGGCTGCGGCGCTCGCGGCCGTGGCAGCCTTCAAGCCGCTGGCGGTCGCGCGTTGGGTCACGTGGCCGCTGGTGGTGCCCGCAGCGCCCGCCGCCAGGTCGGCCGTCATGGCGGCGTCGAAGGCCGTGACCAGCTCGGGCGGGATGGCCCGCGGGATGATGGCGACCTCGTCCACCGCCCCGTTGAAGTAGTACAGGTTGTCCCCGCGGCGCCCAATGTTGAGCGGCGACGTGAGGTTCGTGTGGAACCTACCGGCGGCCGTCGCCCAGGCGGACGCTACGGCCAGCGTGCCGTTGACGTAGATGCGCCCGACACCCTTGGATACGACGACGATGACGCGCCACCACGACGAGTCGGCGTAGCTGTTGGGCGTGAACCCCGACCACACGCTGGAACCGCCGGACGCCCAGATGGTGACCTGGAAGCCAACCGTCCCATTGCGGGCGAGAGCCCATTCGTAGTTGCTTGCGGCAGCCTTGCTGACGATGTTCGACCCGTCGACAGCGCCGGTCGGGTTGACCAGCGCGATCAGGGTCATCTCGCCACCTACGGCGAGCGGCGAGAGGAGGTCCGAGTCCGCAACGCTGACGTAGCCGGTGGAGCCGTCGAAGTCGATGGCTCCATCGTCCTGGGAGCTGTGCAGGCCGCCCGCCACGTCGCGGACGACGGTGCCGGTAACGGTCCCGTTCAGGGTCCCGGCGATGGCCTCCACGACGGAGCCGCTGGCCTCGCCCATCCGGTAGTGGACCGAGGCATAGCCTTTGACCAGAGCGACGAAGCCGGCGCCGCCACCGGTCTGCTCATGGGCGTCGGTCTGGAACGTGTCGGTCTGGAAGGGCATCTAGGCGATCCGCGTCTTGCGGGCCCAGGTCCCGCGCTGGATCGTCGTGGCCGTGGCCGTCTCGGACGCGTGCCGGAGCCAGATCGTGTCAGCGGCCCCGTGGTTGACGAGGTAGACGTTCAGCATCGCCATCGCGCTCACGGCGCCCGGGCCGGTTGTGACCGCGAACGGCTGCGTGTCCTTGGCGGTGGCGACGGCGTTGCTCATCGTGGCGTCGTTGGCCGGAGCGCCGGTGGGCAGGTGCAGCCCGGCCCGGATGTAGCTCGGCGCCGTCGTCTGGTTGACGGCCAGCCTGATCCCGACCGTGTCGATGTTGGTCGTGAAGTAGATAACGTACTCGATGATGCAGATTTCGCTGGCCGCAAGCGCGAAGGACATGTCGCCCGAGTTGCTGAACGTCGTCAGGCTGAACGACTCGTCGGCCGTCTTGTGGACGACCTCCATCCAGTCGTGCGTGTCGTTCCAGTCGGACGGCTGGACGACCGTCGCATCGGCGCCGTCGGCCTTGGCCGAGACGAACGTGTGCCGGACGGGCTTCATCGCGGCGGGCCCCTACGCCGGGAGCGCGATGTCGGCGTCCGAAACGGTGTAGGTTCCCTGCCCGGCGAACGTCTCGGGCGTGATCGTCTGGACCGAGCAATGACCGATCGAGGTCGCGTCGATCGCCACCCCGCCGCTGGTCGCCGCGAGCTTGAACGTGTCGGTCGCAGCATCCCGGACGAAGTAGATCGTGCCGGCCGTGAAACCGCCGGGCAGCGAGCCACCGTCCGCGAACAGGACGACCTGCTGGGTGTTCGCGAAGCCGTGCGCCGGCGAGTCGAACGTGTCGGTCGTGATGTCGTCGACGCTGGCCCGCTTCGGCGCGCCCGAGCCCGCCGGCAGCATGCCCAGGAAGGTGCCCGCGGTGACCGCGTCCCACAGGCCCAGCCAGGCGACGGTCGTGCCCGCCGGAACATCGAAGACGGGCGCATTGCTGTTGTCGAGGTTGCCCGCCGCGGCCGCGTTCCAGGTGGCCGCCTTGCGGGCGTAGGCGGGGCTTCCGCCGGTGATCTCGTTCGCCCCGCTCGCCGAGTAGGCGGTGTGGAGCCCCATGAAGTCGGCGGCGACGCCCAGGGCGTCGAGCATGATGTGCTTGGCGGCGTCGACGAGCGGCATCAGCGCACCGCCACGACGGCGTCGGCGGGCGGCTGGTCACCCGTGCCCTCGACCAGGACGGGCGTTCCCAGCGCCAGCTTGGGCGCGGCGGTCGGCGTGACGTTCTGGCGGACGATGACCGTCAGCACCGCCTCGACGGCCAGCATCAGCGCCGCGATCTGTCCGGGCTCCCAGTTAAGGCCGAAGGCGACGGCGACCAAAATGATCGCCCGGATCGCACCGGCGATCAGGGCCGGCTCACGCCCAAGGAAAGTGCCCATCATCCCGCCACTCCTTGCTTCTTTCGGATATACCGAGCGCGCTCACGCAGTCGATGACACGTCCGGCACGACCGACCCTTCGCCCAGCGATAGGTGTTCTCCGGCGAGAACAGGTGGCCGTGTTTGCAGGTGTCCTTGTGTCGGTTCCAGTTGTGCGCCGCCACGAGTCCACGCCTCACGTTCTCGGTCTGCGTCACGGGCTCCAAGTGCGCCGGGTTGACGCAGGCCCGGTTCCGACAGAGGTGGTCGAGTTGCAGACCGTCAGGGATCGGCCCATTAACCAGACTCCACGCAACCCGGTGCGTCCCCTCAAATCGGCCGGCGTTCGACATCCGGCCGTAACCGCCTTGATCGAGCGAGCCCTGCCAAACGTGGCAGCCGTTCTCGTTGACAACAGTGCGCGCTCGTAGGGCGTCGCTTGGCGTGGCGTATTGGCGCTGCTCAGGCCCACCGATCTGCTGACCGCGATATGCGCGGAGGTAGTGCATGCGGCAGTACCCGCGCCCGGAATGCGGTCGCTCGCAACCGAGGATCGAGCAGCCTGTCATGTCTCGTCCTCCTCGTCCTCGACTGGTGGCTGGCCCTCGGCGTCCTCATCCGGGATCGGGTCGGTGCCGGGATCGGTGTAGTCGTCGGTCATGTCAGTTACCTCCTCGTGAAGCCGACCTGTCGGCGTGCGGCGCGTTCAGCCACCCGTTCTGGTACGCGGTGCGTGCTCCAGCCCGTCTCCATCGACGCGTCCGGGACGTACAGGAAGACGTGCGGCCCGTGGTCGTCGTCGTCCTGTGGCCCAACGGGCTCGCTGTGTCCCTGCACCGTGGCCGGGTACGGCACCTCGGCCCAGTCGTACACGACTGCCATCCGTCAGTACCCCTTCGGTCGGAATGCGGCGATGGTCGGCACCCAGGCCACGAGGGTCCGGGAGCCCGAGCCGTTGTGGTCGATGGCGTAGGCCTCGTATGCCTTCTTCAACTGCGACAGGCGCACGGTGTCGTAGACGGGCTTCTCGGGCCGGGAGCCCGAGCCGTGGTTGGGCTCGTTGACGTTGATCAGGTACGAGCTGGAGACATGGGTCACGCCGGGCAGTACGAGGGTCGCGTGGTAGATCCATTCGGCGCCCGAGAGCTGGGTGCGTCCGGCCTTCACCGCGTAGCCGTTGGGCGTGCCGTCGGCCCAGATCGTGCCGTAGCGGTAGCCCTTCCAGTCGGGCCAGTAGCCGTACCGGACCGCGAACATGACCGGGCCGCGGTTGACGTACTGACGCAGCGTGTCGTAAGAGAGGCCGAAGGCGACGCGGTAGGGGAGCCCGAAGGCGCGGAAGACCCGGCCCGCCTCGTCGTCGGAACCGCCGCTGTACATCCCACGCTTCCGGGGGTTCTGCGCCGGCCACGGATAAGACGCGACCTGGCTGATCTCGTCGTGGCTGTACTGGCGCCCCGTCTTGGCCTTCACGAGACGCTGCATAACGGAGTGCGAGCAGCCGGTCGAACCGTTCCAGGTCGACTCGTCGTCCGCTTGGCCGAACTGGGCGAGATGGGCATTGGCGTTGGAGAACGCAATCCAGGCCTGGGCGAGCGTCGTCATGGCATGTCCTCGTCTGGGATGGGATCGGTGCCCGGGTCCGCGAAGCAGTAGCGGCACAGGCGGTCGGCCGGCACGTCGGACACGTCGCCGATGGCCTCCCAGGCTCCCGACTGATCCGCTTGGCAACGCTCGTCGGTGACCAGCCGGTTGCCGTCGAGGAAGCGCTCGTGGATACGCCCGCTCGACAGGTCACGAGTCAGGACGCGCTGGAGGCTCATGCCGCGCTCGCCACGAAGGCACCCACCGGCCCGCCGTGCCAGTCGGAGGCGAACACGACTCGCGAGCCGTCCGGGGACGGGCAGGCGTGGGGCTCGGAGTCGTAGGTCGTCGCGGTGTGGTGGGCGTGGCCGAAGACCTCGACCGTGCCCGAGCCGTCGAGCTTGACGGCCACGACCTGGTCGCCGCCCTTCAGCCCGTCGTTGGCGCTGTAGTGGCTTAGGTAGGCCCAGCCGGGACGCTTGACGTTGCGCAGGCTGACGTGGCCCTGCCCGTACGCCGAGCCACCCGGCAGGAGCGTCGTCAGCGCGCCCGTGTCGAGCCGCCACATCGGCACGGTCGGGTTGGTCAGGGCAACGATCACCTCGTTGCCCGCCGCGTCGTAGCCCATGTCGGCGTGGGCGCTGATCGGCGTCAGCGTCCGCAGGCGCTGGGTCATCGTCAGGTCGTAGACGTGGAGCCCGGCCTTGTTGAGGACGACGTACTTGCCGGACGGGCTGACGCTGACGTAGTCCCCGCCGCCGATGTCGGACTCGGACACGATCTTGCGAGCGACGGTGTCCACGAGCCAGACGTGGCTGTCCCTGGTGCAGACGACGTAGCGGTCGTCGGCCGACAGGTTGCCCTCGTAGGGGCCGATGTAGACCTGGCCGGTGCCGCCGAAGGCGTAGATCGGCTCAGCCGACTTGCGCGACACGGAGTAGCGCATGAGTGTCGTGCCACCGTCGCCGCGGACGCCGTAGATCAGGTCGGGGTCGACGTTGCTCCAGCGCGCCTCGCCGGGGACGCTGTGCTGCCCGAGGCTGGCATAGGTCCGGCCGTCCAGGATCGTGTCCGGGTTGCCGCTCGTGAGGTGGATCAGCGAGCCGTCGCAGTTCCAAGCCGCGATCTTGGCGTAGTTGTGACGCATGGCCTCAGCGACGCAGGTAATCCGGGTGAAGAACACGGGGTCCGTGATCGACTGCCCGAGAGCGGGGCGGGGGAGGGTCGGCGTGGCGACGGCGCGGAGCTGCGTGTCGGGCGGGTACGAGGGCCCCGGCACCGGGACTGGCTCCGGCACCGGGGCTGCATGGGTGTGGGCCTTGCCTTCGAGTGCGAGGTGTCGGGCGTTGCTCTTGGTGTTCCACGTCTTCTGCGCGGCCACGAACGCTTCGAGGGTGGCGAGGCGCTGGGCGGTAGTTGGCATCAGGCGACGCGCCGAGGCGGGACGATCAGCACGTCCGGCGTGCAGGAGCAGGACCGGCACGTCTCCTGATGGACCGTCACGGTGTCGCCGGGGTCGGCACCGGCGAGGTTGGCGGTCAGGGCCTCGTCGCGGGTGGGATAGGGGTCAAGCCCTTCCTCCTCGTCCGTGTCGGGGTTGACCTGACGCACGATCCAGCCGCTCATCACCGGACCGGCCCGCAGTTGCGGCAGGTCAGGCCGCGCTCGGGGTCGAGGTACAGGACGTGGCCGGTGCAGGTAGCGGCCTTGGTCCGGTCAGGAGGGACGGGCGACGGCACAGTAAGTCCGTCGTCAACCGGCAGGGTATTCGCCGGGGAACCATCCTGACCGGGCCGAGGCCACTCGGGCACCGTGACGATGGCCTGCTCCTCGCGCATCTCGGCCTCGGCCGCCGATAGGGCGATCTCCGCCCGGCGCTGGAGCTTGCGGGCGCGATACGGCTGGTTGTCAGCGAGCGCGCCCTTGGCGTCCTCGATGAGCGAGCGGGCCATCTGCTGGTACGCGGCGGCGACCTGGGCGGCGACGGTCGTGGTCATGGGGCGGCCTTGCGGACGGTGGCCTCGTGGATGTCCGCGACCTTCTCGCCGGTGTCGTGGACCGTCTCGCGCAGCTCGCCGCTGACGATCGTGGCAGCCTCGGTGACGTCGGTGAGCTTGGTATTGACGTCATTGGCGACAACGTAGGCGGCGTCCGCCTTGGCTCCGGCGTCGATGGTCCGGGCCGTATTGTCGGCCAGGTCGTGCTCGATCCGGGCCATGCTGTCCTCGATGCGCTGCGATGCCTGCTGCTGCTCGGTCTGGATCTCCTCCAGCACGACGCCGACCAGCCGCCGCCGGTCACGCAGGGCGAGCAGGCTGTCAACGAGCAGGACGATCGGCACCGCGATGAGGGCCGCGACGGTGATGGTCAACGGCGTCTCGCGGTCATCGAACAGCCTCGGCAGGACCGCGATCAGGAGCAACGCCTGAACGAGCAGCCGGAGGGCCTCACGCCGGACGTTATTCGCGGCGGCCAGCTCGGCAGCCCGGTCGTTGAGCTTCTGGACGATGGCGCGCTGGCTGAGCGCGTCTGCGAGCGCGTAGGCGGTGACGATGAAGCCGAGGGCGCTGGCGACGAGCCAGACCGCTTCGACCGCGTTGACCGAGATCGTCATGGCCGCCTCCGTGCCGTCTGGGCGGTGACCTGCGCCTCGATCGCCAGGAGGCGGGCCAGCCGGTCGCGGGACGCCTGCGCCTCCTGCTCGGTCTCGGCGAACCGCGCGTCCAGCGTGGTGACGGGCCGGGGCCGGACGAGGCGCTGGACGAGCAGATCAGCGATCGTCACGGCGGCCACGAAGATGAGGTAGATGAGGAAGCGGCCCGCTAGGCGCGGCCACGGCCCGCCCTGCACGATCTCCGTCACGATCTGGGCCAGCCAGAAGGCCGCCCCGAGCGGGATCGCCAGGAAGGGGATCAGCAGCCCGGGCGCCCGGTTCAGCGCCGCAGCGTGCTCGTCGGGGATAAACGGCTCGGTCAGGCGAGCGAACAGCCACGGCAGGGCCGCCCCGAAGACGAGGCCCGTCAGGATCGCGGACAGGATCGCGGTCGGCGTCAGGACGGCGGCCAGGTGCTCCGTCATGTCGGCTCACCCTCCGACTCGGCCAGGCGCGCGCGGCAGGTGGCGAGCAGGCGGGTCAGCTCGGTGTTCTCCTCGCGCAGACTGGCGATGAGCCGGTCGCGGGACGCCTCGAGGGCGCCGGAAATAGTGACCACGGCGGGGACAAGCCGGCGGGCCCATGGCAACAAGACCCGGACCACGGCCACGATCCCCGAGCCGATACCCAGACTGGCAAGCGCCGCGACTAGCCATTCGTCCACGACTCACGCGGCGCCGAAACGGGCCGACCGCCCCGGAAGGAGACGGGGCGAGCCGGCCCGGAGCCCCGTGCGTCCACTGGGGTTCACCACGGATGGAGGGTAGGTGCGCCCCGCCCGTGTACCGGGTCAGCCGGCCAGGCCGACGAGCCGATCGGTGTTCCGGACCTCGAGCTCCTCGATCACGAGGCGAAGGCGCCGGCGATCGGACCGGATGCGGTCCTCGATCCGGGCACGCTCGCGCTCGAGCTGCGCCTGGCTGGCAACCGCCAGGTCACGCACCTCTTGCGCCAGCGGGTCTCCGCCCATCGCATCAAGGATTCGCCGGATCGTGGTCCGGTTGCGCTTGAAGTGACGGGCGAGGCGGCCGAGCGTCCAGCCGTCAGCGCGGCAGGCACGGACGCGCTGATTGCGCTCGCGCTCGGGTCGGCTCACTGGCACCGCCCGACTGGGGCATCACGAGCTGTCACCGAAACTGCTACCGAAGTGCGGCGCAGTGAGCGTGGCGCCAAGTCGTCGCTGTAGCGTGGGAGCATGCCATTCCCGGTCTTGAAAACCGCTGACACGAGAGTGTCCGTGGGTTCGAATCCCACCCTCTCCGCCAGCTCGACCGAGCACGGTGCGCGGTCGGCGGCTCTACCTTCGTCACACCGCTGACCCGCAGAGAGTGAAATGAGCGGCGAACGCTCCGCGCCACCGGCTGGGCAGTGCGGACGGTGCCGGCACGCGCGCCCCATCGTCAACGCTCGCGGGAGCCGGTTCGTGCTCTGCGAGCTGTCGCGGACCGACCCGCGCTTTCCCCGCTACCCACCGCTGCCGGTCTTCCTTTGCGCAGGATTCGAGCCCGTCGCCGAACCGCCGCAAGGCTGAGTGCCGCGTCTGGCGTGGACGTTGCGTGGGGCGAGTCACTGAACCGCCGGCCAGGGGCTACACCAACCGCCGACTCGTGCGGCGAGCCAAAAGCTCGGGGGAACCGGCCCCGAGGGCACCTCGATGGTTCGGTGACTCGTGGCGCGAGACATCGCGGTGCGGGGGCTGACACCGCCGGACAGCACGACGCCCGGACGGTCGATCCGCCCGGGCGTCGAGGCCGCGAGACCGGCTGGGGGACCGGTCAGGCAGGGATCAGCGGGTGTACCAGCCGGCCACCCAGCCGCTGCGATGGGCGGTCCATGACCAGACGAAGTACCAGGTCCGGCCGTTCGAGTCGGCGGCCTTCTTGGTTGCCAGAAGCCTGTCACCGGTGGGCAATACGGTCAGCGCCCCATACCCGGTCCCCGGCCCGCTCCGCATGTTCAGGTTGCCCGTGGTGTAGCGGTAGTGCTGGGCGATCGCGACGGCCGCGCCGCTACCGGCGGACCCGGCCGTGTCCGTGCCCGACGACATCCCCGTCCTCAGGAACGTCGTGAACCGCGCGGTCACGGCGTGGAGGCCGTGGATGCTGACACCGGATGTCAGCGTGCTGATGACCCGGCCGTTGCCGAGATAGATCCCGACATGGCTGCCGCCGCCATAGACGACGAGATCGCCGCGCGACCCGGAGCCGCTGGTGAGGCCACGGCTGCGGAACCAGGTGAGCAGCGCGTAGCCGCTGCGGTAGCGACCGTCTCCGATCCGCGCGCCGTAGCCGGCCTGGCGGAACGCATAGACGACGAGACCGGAGCAATCGAAGGCGTTCGGGCCGGTGGCGGCCCAGACCCATGGATCACCCAGCTGGGCGCTGGCGATGGAGATGACCCGGTCTGCCGGCGTGGCCGCGGCCACGGTCGGAGCGACGGGAGAGGCAGTGGCCAGGACGACGCCGGCGAGGGCGGCGATGCCAAGACCACGGGCGCGGAGTGCGATCTGCAACGGGGCTCCTTTCTACCGGGACGTCGCGGGCTGACCGCAACGAGCGATAGGACAACCGCCGGGCAGACAGGAAGGCACGGGGGGCACGCAGGGCGTGGCGGGGAGCCACGAGGGCCGGAAGGCACGGCGGTGGGTCGGTGAGCGACCCGGGGCCGAAAGGTCGGTGTCTGCTGGGGGGCGGCCGATCTTCGGTTTTTCAGGGTCCTTCTGTTCCGTGCCTCAGGAAGGCGTCGCAAGAGTAACGCAATGTTTGCGATCTGTCCTGCAACGTGCCAGACCGCACTCCGCCCACCCCTCCGAGGTGGCCCGGCGGCGCTCGCTTGACGCCCTCCGAGGCCGCGCCTAGACTCCCGGCCAGCATCACGAATACGCGGCGATGATCGGGACGAGTACCCGTCGAGGGCCGGCGCAGAGACCCGGTGGGTGGTGCGAAACCGGGGCGGCGACGGCGGGGAATGGACCCGGGAGCCTCCGGACCAAACGCGCTGCAACACCGACTGGTGTCGCCCGCGCCAGTAGGCTCCGGCGCAGAGCGCCAGCGATACCGGGCAGCGCCGATCGGCGGCCGCGCAGGCGGTCCCGCCCGTCGGTCACGCAGAGTGCGGCACAGCCGAATGAGGGTGGCACCGCGGAAGGCACGACCTTTCGTCCCGGGAGACGAAGGTCGTTCTTGATTCTCGGGCGGTTCGAACGCCTCGAGCCGCACCCGGAGGCCATCGCGATGACGACAACCGATCCGCTCAGCCTGGCCGAGGCGAAGCGCCACGCCGCCGTTGCCGACACCGTCCTCCTGCGCGCAACCCGCCCGGCGGACCTCGAGACGCCCATCGGGGCCTTCCTGCGGCTCGACGACGGCACGACGCCCGCGTATCTGCTCGAGTCGGTCGAGGGCGGCGAGCGGCTTGGCCGCTACTCGTTCCTGGGCGTCGGGCCACGCCGGCTCCTCGAGGTGCGCGACGGGCGAGCACGGGTCCAGACGCGTCCGGTCACGGTGCCCGCCTACGCCCCGGACCTGCCGGTCCACGTCGCCGACGAGGAGGATCCCCTGGCCGCGATCCGGCGCTTCGTCGCGCGCCGCCGGGTCGCGCCGATCGAGGGGATGCCGCGCTTCACCGGGGGGGCAGTGGGTGCGCTGGCATACGACGCGGTCTCCGCGTTCGAGCCCACGGTCAGGCGCCCGGAACGCGACCCGCTGGGCGTCCCGGACGCGGCGTTCATCGAGACCGACCTGGTCATCGTGTTCGACCACCTGACCCACACCCTGAGCGCCATCGCCTCCCTCCACACCGAGGCGCCGGACTTCGAGGGCCGGTATCGCATCGCGGAGGCGGCAGTCTTCGAGGCGCTCGAGCGGACCGCGCGTCCAGGTGCTGCTGAGCTCGCCCCCGTCGCGCCGCGGGCCGGCGCCCGGGCTGTCGCGACCGGGGCGGAGGTTCCGCGCGAGGCGATCAGCACGAGCCTTGGCCGCGACGCGTACGTCCGCGCGGTCGAGGGCGCGAAGGACGCGATCGCCGCCGGCGAGGCGATCCAGGTCGTGCTGGCTCGACGCCAGTCCTTCGATCTGCCGTCCGATCCGTCGACCGGCCGCACGCTCGACGGCGTGGCGATCTACCGGGCCCTGCGACGGGTCAACCCGTCGCCGTACCTGTTCTTCGTGCGCACACCAGCGTTCGAGGTCGTCGGCGCGAGCCCGGAGCTGCTGCTGCAGGTGGAGGGCGACCGGCTGACGACCCATCCGATCGCCGGCACCCGCCCGCGCGGCGCCACCGAGCGCGAGGACGCCCTCCTCGCGGAGCAGCTCCAGCGCGATCCCAAGGAGCGCGCCGAGCACGTGATGCTCGTGGACCTCGGGCGCAACGACCTGGGGCGGGTGGCCCGTGCCGGGACCGTGACGGTCAGTCGGTACATGGACGTGGAGCGCTACAGCCACGTCCTGCACCTCGTGTCGCATGTCGAGGGCCGGCTCCGGCCGGAGCTCGACGCGCTCGACGCGCTGCGCGCCGTCTTCCCGGCCGGCACGCTCTCGGGAGCGCCGAAGGTCCGGGCGATGCAGCTGATCGCGGTCGCGGAGGGAGAGCGCCGGGGGCTCTACGGTGGCGCGGTCGGCTATCTCGGCTACGACGGCAACCTGGACACCGCGATCACGATCCGCAGCGCGGTGCTGCTCGACGGCAGGGCGCACGTCCACACGGGGGCCGGCATCGTCGCCGGCAGCGTGCCGGAAAAGGAATTCGAGGAGACCGAGCACAAGGCAGCCGCCCTCCGCCGCGCGATCGAGCTGGCGGCCGGGCTGCCGGAGGCGCTGCGCGATCCCGAGCCCCAGCTGGAGCCAGTCCCGTGATCCTCGTCGTCGACAACTACGACTCGTTCACCTTCAACCTCGTCCAGGCGCTCCAGGCGGCCGGCGCGGACGTCATGGTCGTGCGCAACGACGCGATCGATCGCGCCGGGGTCGAGGCGCTGGCGGCCGATGCCGGCACGGAGCTGCGCGGGATCGTGATATCGCCGGGTCCCGGCGACCCCGACGACGCGGGCGTGTCGGTCGACACCATCCGCGTGGCCGCGGAGCACCGGATCCCCCTGCTGGGCGTGTGCCTCGGGATGCAGTCGATGGCTGCCGCCTACGGTGCCTCGATCGTGCGCGCGCCGACTCTCGTCCACGGCGAGGCCTCCGAGGTGACCCACGATGGCAGCGGTCTGCTCGAGGGGATGCCGCCTTCGTTCATGGCCGCCCGCTATCACTCCCTGGCGATCGACCCCTCGACGCTCCCGCCCGAGCTGCGGGTCACGGCGATGAGCGAGGCGGATCGGGTCATCATGGGCATCCGGCACGTCGCCCTGCCGATGGAAGGCGTGCAGTTCCATCCCGAATCGGTGCTGACGCCCGATGGTCCCCACCTGCTCGCCAACTTCCTCCGGCTCGCCGGGGAGGGCGAGGCGGAGCGGCTCGATGCGGTCAGCGGCACCTTCGCCACGGCCGGGCTTCCCGACCAGTCGATCGCCCAGCCTGAGCCCGCCCGATGAGCGAACCGGTTCGCAGCGCGCTCGCGGCCGTCGTCGACGGCGAGTCGCTAACGACGGACGAGGCGCGCCTCGCGATGGGGTCGGTGATGGACGGCCATGCCACGCCCGCACAGCTGGCCGCCCTCCTGGTCGCGCTGCGCATGCGCGGCGAGACGATCGACGAGCTGGCGGGGTTCGCGGCCGCGATGCGCGAGCGCGTGGTTCGGGTCGACGCACCACCCGGCACGATCGACACCTGCGGAACGGGCGGCGACGGGAGCGGCACGTTCAACATCTCGACGGCGGCGGCCCTGGTCGTGGCGACGGCCGGCGTGCCCGTGGCCAAGCACGGCAACCGGGCGGTCACCTCCAGCTCCGGGTCGGCGGACGTGCTCGAAGCGCTGGGCGTCCGGACCGACCACGACGCGGCGTCGGCGGGCGCTGCCCTGCGCGACCTCGGGTTTGCGTTCCTGTTCGCGCCCGCCTTCCATCCCGCGATGCGCCACGCCGGTCCCACGCGGCGTGAGATCGGCGTCCGCACCGCGTTCAACCTGCTGGGGCCGCTCACCAACCCGGCCGGCGCTCGACGCCAGGTGATCGGGGTGGGGGACCCGGCCGCCGCCCCCCGCCTTGCCGAGGTGCTGCTGCGGCTCGGTGTCGATCGTGCGTTCGTCGTCCACGGATCGGGCGTCGACGAGCTGCCGCTCGACGGGACGGGCGTCCTGTACGACGTGACTCCCGATGGCGTCGCCCGGCGGGAGGTCGCTGCCCGGACGCTGGGCCTGGCGCCGGCACCCACGTCCGCGCTCGCGGGCGGCGACCCGGCGACGAACGCCCGACTGGTCGAGGCGGTTCTCCACGGCGAGAGCGGCGCACGGCGCGACGTGGTTCTGCTCAACGCTGCCGCCGGCCTGCTCGTCGCGGGCCGCGTGGAGCGACTCGAGGACGGCCTCGAGGTGGCCGCTCTCACGATCGACGCAGGTCTCGCGACCGAGCTCCTCGCGGCGCTCCGCGCCGAGAAGCGCGCCGCCGATGCCGCGGCTTCCCGAACGGCCGAGGGGGCGCCCGCTTGACCGTCGTGGCCCGCGCCGCCCACCGCTCGACGGTGCTCGACGAGATCGTCGCCCGGCGGCGGGTCGACGTCGAGCGCGACCTCGCGACCCTGGGGCGAGACGGGCTCCGCAATGCGCTCCGCGGCGCACCCCAGCCACGGCCCTTCGCCGAGCGGCTCGCCGCACCCGGCCTGCACCTCATCGCCGAGATAAAGCGCCGCTCACCCTCGGCGGGCACGATCGCCCGCGACCTGGATCCCGTCGCGCTGGCGCGGGCGTACGAGGCGGGCGGCGCGGTCGCGGTCTCGGTGCTGTGCGAGCCTCACTGGTTCGGCGGGTCGGTCGACGACCTCCGCGTCGTGCGCGCCGCGATCGCCGTCCCGGTGATCGC
>Ga0136621_1000613_pt1 | contig 14155 bp, 12 predicted proteins | sample AntDryUQ445A2306_FD_104673 | JGI IMG/M metagenome (GOLD analysis project Ga0136621, IMG submission 104673) | Polar desert sand microbial communities from Dry Valleys, Antarctica - metaG UQ445A (23.06) | ecosystem: Environmental > Terrestrial > Soil > Desert | place: Antarctica: Dry Valley...
ACACTGCTCGTCTTCGGCGGCAGCCAGGGAGCCCGGCGAGTCAACGAGGCCGCCGCAGGGCTGGCTCAGTTGTGGAAGGGGGCAACCGATCGTCAGGTTGTGCACGTTGCGGGAAGCATGGCCTACGGCGCCGTCAAAGAGCAGGTCGAGCAGCACCTGAACGGCGGGCTCATCTACCGGGTGATCGACTACCTCGACGGCATGCTCGAGGCCTACGCGGTTGCCGATCTCGCCTTGTGCCGCGGAGGGGCGAGCACCGTAGCCGAGCTGACTGCGGTCGGCTTGCCCGCCATCATCGTCCCCTACCCGCACCATCGGGACCGGCAACAGGAGCGCCACGCGCGCGTGCTCGAGGGCGCCGGCGCCGCAGTTCTGCTCCTAGACGCCCAGACCTCGACCGATCGCGTCGCGCTGGAGGTTGAACGGCTGTTGACCGACCGGACCGCACTCGCATCGATGGGTGTCGAATCGGCGCACCTCGGACACCCCGACGCTGCCGGCCGATTGGCGCGTCTCGTTGCGGACAGCGTGCCATGAGCCTCATGGAAGCTTCCCGGGTGCATTTCGTCGGTATAGGCGGAGCAGGGATGTCGGCTCTCGCCAAGGTGCTGATGGAACGAGGGGTGCACGTGACCGGTTCCGACCTCAAGCGCTCGCGTCCTGCAACCATGCTCGAGGCAATGGGCGCGCGCATCTCCTTCGGTCATGCAGCGGCCAACGTCGACGGTGCCGACGCTGTGATCGTCTCCTCTGCAATACCGGACCGCAATCCGGAGAGGGCCAGAGCAGGCGAGCTCGGGGTAATCGTCTTGACGCGCGGGGAGGCGCTTGCGGCGCTGCTCGAGGAGCACCCCTCCCTGGTTGTCGCTGGGACGCACGGGAAGACTACGACAACTTCGATGGCGATTTCGATACTGCGCGCGGCCGGCTTGGATCCCACCTATCTCGTGGGCGGAGCACTCAACGACGCAGGGTCGAACGCGAAATCGGGTAGCGATGATCTCGTCGTTGCCGAGTCCGACGAGAGCGACGGTTCTTTTCTGTTGTTGTCGCCGACGGTGGCGGTCGTCACCAACGTCGAGGCCGATCATCTCGATCACTGGGCTTCGCTCGAGGCTATCGAGGCCGGTTTCAAGTCCTTCATCACGCGCGCATCCCGGGATGGTGCGGTCGTCCTGCCCGCTTCTTACGCCGATCTGCGCGCTGCCGCAGTCGCCGCCGGCCGGAGGATCGTCACCTTCGGCGAGGGCGGTGATGTGTGCGCCGAGAACGTATCCGTGCCGGATCCCTGGGGGACGAGGTTCAGCTTGCGCACGGCGTCGGGAGTGGCGGAGACGACTCTGTGCGTGCCGGGCATGCACAACGTTGCGAATGCACTGGCTGCGGCTGGGGCGTGCATGCAGATGGGAGTATCGCTGGAGGATGCGGCTCACGGCCTGTCGCTTTACCGGGGTGTCGAGCGTCGTTTCCAACTGCGCGGACGGGCGCGCGGTGTGACCGTCGTCGATGAGTATGCACATCACCCGACCGAGGTCAGGGCAAGTATGGCGGCGGCGCGGCTGGGCGGGTGGCAGCGGCTCGTAGCGGTTTTTCAACCACACCTGTACTCGCGTACCGCCGCTTTTGCGCCTGACTTCGGCGCCGCTTTCGAGGATGCCGACGCGATAGTGATCACCGACGTGTACGGAGCGCGCGAGCAGCCTGTCCCCGGGGTCAGCGGCAAGCTTGTAGCGGACGCAGCTTGTGTGTGCTATCCGGGCCGGCCGATCGCCTACCTGCCCCACCGTGACGAGCTGCTTAGGTATCTCACGGGTTTTCTGCGCGGCGGAGATCTGTTGATGACGCTGGGTGCGGGCGACGTAACCCTCGTGGGTGAGGCCATGCTGGACCGGCTTCGGGCGGCGGAGTGATCCGGCCCCCGGGCGCGAAGCATGCGGGGGTCGACTCAACTTATGTTGTCCCTTTCCGGTGGTCCGCAATAGTTTGGTCGAAAAGTATCGCTGAGTGCACGTTTTCGACCAAACTATGTGTCGAGGAGGGGTGTCAGCTCCCCTCGAGGCGCGCTGCCCCTCGGACACCGCCCGCATGAACCTCGACGCCGCCCTGGATCGCGTCGCCGAGTCTCTGTCCGGCTCGATCACCGGACGCGTGCGGCGCAGCTGGCCGCTGGCCGCTCTCACCACCTACCGTCTCGGGGGCCCCGCGGCGCTCTACGTGGAGCCCGCCGGCGCCCGCGACCTCGAGCTCCTCGGGGCCGCGCTGCGCGGTGTGGGGCTCGAAGCGGGCGCGATTCCGGTGCTGCCGCTGGGCCGGGGATCGAATCTGGTCGTCTCGGACGACGGAATCCCAGGGGTGGTGATCAGGCTGGGGTCGAGGGCCGCCTGGATCGAGCCGTGGGGCCCCCCCCAGCCGGGTCCCCCGGAAGAAGGCTCCCGTGGAGCGACCGCGGGGGCCGCAACCGCATTGCCCCAACTCGCCAACTGGGCGGCGCGCCGGGGGCTCGAGGGGATGGAGTTCGCCGTCGCGATACCCGGAAGCGTCGGCGGCGGGTTGCGGATGAACGCCGGCGCTTACGGTCGCGAGATCGCGGAGTGTGTGGCCGCAGTGCGGGTGTTCAGCCTCGACCGGCTCGTGCTCGAAGTGCGCAGCCGAAGCGAGTTGGGTTTTGCCTACCGAAGATCGAACCTGAGCGAGCACGATCTCGTGGTCGATGCGGACTTCCTGCTTGCGCGAGGAGACACCGCTGCGATAAGGAAACGTATGGACGAATACAGGCGCCATCGCGCCTCGACCCAACCGGGCGCTGCCCAGAACGCAGGCAGCGTATTCAGGAACCCGCCAGGAGACAGTGCGGGACGCCTCATCGAAGCGGCCGGACTCAAGGGATGCAAAAAGGGAGGCGTAGCCGTCTCTTCGCTTCATGCGAACTTCTTCGTGGCCGGACCTGGGGCGCTCGCGCAGGATGTGCGTGATCTCGTCGAGCACGTGCGTGCAGCGGTCTACGAGACGTCGGGCGTGGAGCTCGAACCCGAGATCCGTTTCGTGGGCGCCTTCCATCAGCAGGATGCGGCTTGAGCACCACGGCGAGGGGCCGAGCGCACCCGCGCATAAGCCGCAGGCGCAGCGCGGTGGCGCGCTCGCGCAAGAGACGACTGTGGCTGTGCTTCGTTGCGCTTGTGATCCTGGCCGCCGGCCTGTGGGCGGCATTCTTCTCTCCGCTCCTCAAAGTGCGTTCGGTGGAGGTCGTGGGTGCAACGCACACCGAGCCTCAGGCCGTCATAGCGGCGAGCACGGTGAGCGACGCAGACAACCTGCTGCTATTGGCAACCTCCGAGGTCGCCCATCGCATCGAAAGGCTTTCCTGGGTCAAGTCCGCAGAGGTGGAAAGGATCCTGCCCGGAACCGTGAGGGTGCACATCTCCGAAAGAAAACCCGCTCTGGCGACGGCCCTGGGAGGTATCCACTGGACCGTCGATGCTCATGGACATGTTCTGAGCGCGCAGGGCACCGACGACTTGCCCGTGATCAGCGGCTGGGGGGATGCCGGCCTGGAGGTTGGAGACGTCATCGACAATCCGGAGGGATTAGGCGCTCTCAGGGTCTGGCGCGCTCTCGAGGGCCGTCTGAAGCAATCCGTGGTCGCCATAGTTGTCCCCACACCGGAAAGAATCAGCCTCACGCTGGATGACTCCACCGTCGTGCGGCTTGGCTCGGCGACGCGCTTGGACGCAAAGCAAGAGGTGCTGCGGGTCTTGTCCCGGCGCCTACAACAAGAGGACCGAACCGCTGCCTACATCGACGTGCGGGTGCCCACGAGCCCCGCCGTCTCCCTCTGACCTCTTAAACGCCGAAAACAACGTCCACATCGCTCTGATAACGGTGGATGCATGCTGTTCCGCCAGGGCGGCCGACCGCAACACTCGGCGAAAAGCCGGGGGCGCGGTTGGGGAATGTCCTTGACGGCCCCGAAAGCAAGTAGATATATTCCTCAACTAACACTATAGCCAAATGAACCTTAAGGCTAAAGTTTAAGTACATGCTTTCCCGCACGTCCCTGAGCAGCGTAAATGCCTGGGCTGGAGACGATTCAACAAACCTTCAAGCAATCATTGACCTATGGGAGGGAGGCTGGGATGACAGCAGGTCCCCAGAATTATCTGGCGGTGATCAAGGTGGTCGGGATCGGCGGGGGTGGGGTGAACGCCGTCAACCGGATGATCGAGGTCGGGCTGAACGGCGTCGAGTTCATCTCCGCGAACACCGACGCCCAATCACTGCTGATGTCGGACGCCGATGTGAAGCTCGACATCGGTCGCAACTTGACCCGCGGCCTGGGCGCCGGAGCAGACCCCGAGATCGGCCGGCTTGCGTCCGAGGAGCACCGGGACGAGATCGAGCAGATTCTCAAAGGCGCCGACATGGTCTTCATCACCGCCGGAAAGGGCGGCGGCACGGGGACCGGCGGCGCTCCCGTCATTGCCGAGATCGCAAAGGCGGTCGGGGCTCTCACCATCGGTGTGGTCACCCGGCCGTTTGCGTTCGAGGGCCGGCAGCGAGCGGTCAAGGCCGAGCAGGGAATCGCCAACCTCAAGGACAAGGTCGACACGCTGATCGTCATACCCAACGACCGTCTGCTCGATGTCGGTGACGCGACGACCTCGGTGCTGGAAGCGTTCCGGATGGCCGACGAGGTGTTGTTGCAGGGGGTGCAGGGCATCACCGAGCTGATAACGACACCCGGGCTGATCAACCTCGACTTCGCCGACGTCAAAGCGGTGATGACGGACGCCGGCTCGTCCCTCATGGGCATCGGACAGGCGCGCGGCGACAACCGCTCGGTGGAAGCGGCGCGCGCCGCGGTTTCGTCGCCTTTGCTCGAGGCTTCGATCGAAGGAGCGCGCGGTGTGCTGATCAACATCGCCGGCGGGTCGGGCCTCGGTCTGTTCGAGGTGAACGAAGCGGCAAAGGCGATCTCGCAGGCAGCTCACGCCGACGCGAACATCATCTTCGGTGCGGTGGTCGACGACACCCTCGGTGACGAGGTGCGGGTCACCGTCATTGCCGCAGGGTTCGATCGTGCCGAGAAGAAAGCCTCTGAGCCTCAAGCGCCTCGGCGCGCCGAGGACGAACTGACCGTTGCGCCCGAACCGCGCCCGGTGGCAGTGGCCCAGGGACGCAAGGCGCTGGTGTTCGAGGACGACGACGACCTCGAGGTCCCGGAGTTCATGCGGAGGCAGTAGGGAAGCACTCGTGCCTCGCTGCGGAGGGGCGGGACACGACGTCTGGGAAACCGCGTCTCGGGCACTGAAAGAGGTCCGAATGATCCAGCGGTGTTTGGCTGAGCAGCATCGGCGCCTCCCGCATTGAGGTGCCCGCTGCCCTACGGCGGTTCCTGGCCTCGAGCAACGATGAGGATGAGGCTTTACGGATCGCGATTATTCAGCAACGGCCTCCACAATGCGCATGGGACCGGCGGTGTCGATCACGGCGGTGTCCGCGAAGCCAGTGTCCTCCAGGAGCATCTCGAGCTGGTTGCCCGTTCGCTCGCGCCCGCCGGTGACGGCCAACATGATCACGTCGAGCGTGTGGCCGCGCGGGTCGGACTGGGCGTCCCCGAGGACGTTCTCGATGATCAATACCCGAGCACCGGGCGACGCTGCCCGGCGGATGGCGCTCAGGATGGCAGCGGCCTCTGCATCCGGCCAGTCGTGGATAACCTCCATAAGGATGTAGGCGTCCGCCGTCGGCAGCGGGTCGACGAAGAAGTCGCCCGCTCGAGCGGTCAGCCGGTCGCGGTCGATGTCGAGCGTCTCGATGACGTCGGGAAGGTCGAAAAGGATCCCTTCCGCTGTAGGCACGGCGTCTAGCACCGCGCGAAGGAGATGGCCGCGGCCACCCCCTATGTCAGCGATCGTGTCGAAGCGGCCGAAGTCATAGGCGCCCAGCACGGCGGCGATGTCAGCGGCCGCCTTGCCCGTCATCGCCTGGCCGAAGATCTCGCCTTCGCCGGGATGTCCCTCGAGGTACTCCCAGAGTCCGTTACCGGCCACCAGCTGGATGGCCGGCGACCCCGTCCGGACCGAGTGCTCGAGCTGGCCGAACGTGGCTCCGATGACGGGCATGCCCATCATGCGGGAGAAGGCTCGCATCGACATCGGGTGGTCGCTTCGCAGGAGCCTGGAGGCCTCCGTGTGTCGGTATCCATCTGCATGACGCTCGAAGATCCCGTGGGCCGCCAACAAGCGCAGGACCCGGTCGAGCCCGTCGGGGTCGGCGGCGCATGCGGACGCCAGCTCCTTGACGCTCATGGTCTCGTCAGCGATGTAGTCGGCCACGCCGAGCTCGGCCACAACATAAAGGGATTTCGACGCCACGACAGCGTTCGTGAGCGTCCAGACGATCTCGTGCGGTTGCTGTGCCATTGAACCTTTCATTTACGGGGTGCCTGCCGGCACGGGGATCCGGTCTTTGTTGCTGGCCAGCCACTCGGCAAAGGTCTGAAGACGTGGGTTGATCGAGCGCGAGAAGCCGATGTCACGCCGAGCGCAGTACTCCTCGTTTGTCTCGGCCACGAACTGCCACGTGTTCGCAGCTAGGTCGGCCCCCGGGAATGGGAAGCTGCGGAAGACATCCGGCGGGACGTCGTTGTAGCGCACCTCCTCGCCCATCGCGTCACCAAGCGCTACCACCATCTCGGCCGCCGTCAGGTGCTCTCCAGAAATCCCGACCGTCTCTCCGACGAGCTCGTCCCCACCTTTGAAGATCCCGTGCGCGCACCTGCCGACGTCCTCGGCTGCTATGCCTGGGGTTTTCTTGTCTCCCATGGCAAGAGTGACCCCGAGGACACCATCGTCGCCTCGCACGGGGCTCGCGACCCCCAAGAAGTTGTCCCAGAAGAAAGACGTCAGCAGGAACGTGGTGGGGACGCCGTTATCGGTGAAGAGGCGGTTGGCTTCGCCCTTAGCGTCGAAGTTGGGAACTTTGTACCTGCCCTGCAGCGTGGGCATCCGGTCGTCATCGAGTGGGAACCAATGGCGAGTGTCCTCCTGGGTCGACCAGATTGCGTGCCGGATACCCGCCGCCCTGGCGGCGCGTGCAAGGTTCGAGGCCTGCTCGAGCTCCTTGTCTGCGGAGAAATGCTCGAAGAAGTTCGTCATGCAGTAGGCGCCGTAGGCGCCCTCGAACGCCCTGGTGAGGCTGTCCGCGTCGTCGAGGTCGGCTTGGACCACCTCAGCACCGCGTTCCGCCAATGCGCTCGCGGCGTCGGATGCGGCGTTCCGCGTCAACGCCCTACAGGCCAATGTGCCATCGGGGTCATCGAGGATTGAACGAGCCACACCCCCGCCCTGGGCGCCCGTTGCACCTACGACCGCGATCATTTTCTTGTCCGCCATCGGTTCTCCTTTGCTGGTTGCTCGAATAAGTCGGGTGGTTGGCTGGTCCTCAAACCAGGGATGCCTGCGCGAGGCCCCTCCGGAGCTCGACCGTAGTCATGACAGGGATGAACTCAACGGTCGTGCTGACGTCCTGAAACAACGGCTCCGCGATCACGGCGATCTGCGACGGGTCTGCAAGATCGAAGAAGATGTGGGCGGTTCGGTGGCCGTTCTCCATGCAGAAGTAAGCCGTCTCGGGTTGAGTACGCTCCTCCAGCGACTGATTGATCTCCCTCATTTTTCCCGTCCGAACGGCCCCGTTCGTAGCCTCGAGACCCGACTTCCACTTGAGCAGCATGCGCACGGTTTCCTCCTCATCTTGTTCTCGGGCTGGATGGATCTGCGGTCCTCGCCGCGGACGACTGGGATCGCTAGATGCCGGGACAGTGTGCAAGGCTGCGGCCGCTGGCCGTTGCAGGAGCTCGACGAGTTCAAACCTAGGAGGTCGGGATGGCGGCGGCATCCGCCGAACTACTCAGCCGGCATACTCATTTCGGATTTGGTGACCCAAACCGCAATCTGGCTGCGGTTCGATAGATCGAGCTTCGTGAGGATGTGCTGCACGTGGTTCTGCGCGGTGCGTTCGGATAGAAAAAGGTGCTCGGCGATCTCCCGGTTCGTCAGGCCCTTTGCAACGAGCTCAGCGACCTCACGCTCTCGGCGCGTCAGCGGTGTCGGCGGTTCGGCGGCGTCGAGCTCTCCGATCAGGTTGCCGGCGCTGGAGGCGATCGGCGTCATGCCCAGCTCGGAGGCCTGCCTCGTGGCATCGGCAACCAGCGACCGGGCCCGCGCCAGATCGCCTTGGTCGGCCCGGCGGGCCAGCACGGCGGCCAGCTCGTATTGGGCCTCGGCGCGGAAGCCATCGGCGCCACTGATAGCGCAGGCCCGGACCGTCCGCTCGAGATCGGCCGCAGCATCATCGAGCAGACCAAGGTATCGGGCGGCAACCCCAAGCCACAGCTCGACGGGCCCAAAGTAGGCGACGGCACCGGCGCCGCTGGCGACGTGTAGTCCCCTATAGGGGGCGAGCAGCCGCTGAAGCGTGGCGACGTCGTCACCGGCATCGAGGGCTATCGCCACCCCGATGCCGAAGGCATATGCCGCCAGGGTCCCATGGGCGTGCGGCCGCCACCCGGCGACCGGGCCGAGCGAACGGTAGAGGGCCGCCGCTTCAGCGAGCCGACCGACCTCGACGAGGAGGTGGGCGGGGCCGAGCGCCGTCATCACCCCTGTGGGAAAGTCGACCGCATCAGCTGTGGCGTCGGCCAAGCCGTAGGCGTCAAGCGACTCCCTGTCCTGACCGACATGGTGGCCTACCGCCTGCAAGAGGGCAGCCCTTGGGAGCGCGGCGAAGGGGTGGTCGGTGCGGGCGATGGCGCCGAAGGCTTCGGCGGCCAGTCGACGAGCGTCGGCGAATCGTGCCTGGGCCTGCGCGAGCACCCCCTGGGCCCGCATCAACTGCCACTGTGCCCAGGGGCCGCCGACCTCTTGGACAACCGGTCCGAGCGTTTCCAACTCCCGGGCGACGGCAAGAAGGTCGCCCTGTTCGAACGAAGCGTCCACCCGCCACAGACGTGCCCACATCTCGACGCTCGGGTTCCGACCCTCCCTGTTGAGCGCCAGCATCCGCTCTGCGAGCAGCTCTCGTTCCTTTACGCCGTCGGGCCCCTCGCACACCAGTTGGCGCGCATGGAGGGCACCGACCAGGGCTCCGCGATCACCGCACTCCTCGGCCAGCACGAGTGCCTCTTCACTGGCGGGGCCAGCGCTCTCCACGTCACCGAGGTACATGCACGCTTCGGCGAGCCGGGCCGTGACCCGGGCACGGAGAGCGGTGTGCTCCGGATTCATGCCCGCCATCGCCTCCTCGCAGAGCCGCTTGGTGGCGGCGTCCGACTCCGGGTGCCCAAAAACGCCGTCGAGGATCAGGGCCGCCTCTGCTACCAGGTTGGGATCCCCGATGCGACGGGCGAGGGCGGCGGCTTGGAGGCACGCGTCGAGTCTGCCATTGACGTCCGCAGACGCGTGCAGTGCGGCGCCCAGGGCCAACAGTAGTCGGCAGCGATGGGGGTCGTTGAGGCCGCCGCCGCCGACTTCAAGCGCCAGCCGGAACAGCCGTGCTGCTTCCTCGTAGGCGAGGCGACACATAGCCTCCTCTCCGGCGCGCTGGATCCATCCCGCAGCAGTGGCGGGGTCGCCCTGCACGGCCGCCACTGCCCAATGGCGGGCGAGCTCGAACAAATGCGGTTCGATCCGCCCGGCGAACGCCTCCTCGATGGCCTCCGCGGCACTGCGGTGAAGGCGAACGCGCTCCGAGGTGGGCAAACCGGCCTCGATGGCGTCACGCACGAGGCCATGAACGAATTGGTGCTCGGCCGCTGTCGGACCGACCTCGACCAGCCCGGCGGCGACGGCCTCGTCGAACTGGCCAAGGCAGCCGGCCACCGGGAGACCAACCACGGCGGCGACGAGGGCGATGGGAACCTCACGTCCGACAATCGAGGCCGCCTGCAGCAGCCGCACGCACTCTGGTGACAATCTATCCAGGCGAGCACCAATGGCCTCACGCACGCTCGCCGTGACCAACGAAGAACGGGCGCCGGCACGCCGGTCTCCCAGCACCCTGCCAATCTCGCCGACGAAGAATGGGTTGCCCCTCGTCAACGCGCGCACTTCCTCGGCCTCGTGATCGCTGACCTCATGACCGACAACAGAGGCCAGCTGCTTGCCGACGGCAGGAGCGGGCAGACCTGCGAGGTGCATCTCTCGCGTCACCGGTTCCCTGAGCAGGTCGGTGATGATCGCCGAGTGGGTCTGCTCGGTCTCGCGGTAGTTCAAGATGAACAGGAGCCTCTCGTCGGTGAGCGTCCGTGCCACGTGCTGGAGGAGCAGCAGCGACGACTGATCGGCCCAGTGGACGTCGTCGAGGATGATCACCATGGGCGTGCGAGCGGCGACGTGGCGTAGCAGCCGGCCAACGGCGTCGAACTGCTTGAACCGGTCCTCCGACGACGCGGTGTCGACAGTCTGCTCGTTCGTCGCGAAGACATCTGGTGCCAGCCGGCTGAGGTCGGCCGTGAGTCGGAATTGATCAGCCAACGCACCGACGTCCACCACGCCTACGGTGGCCCGCAAGAGCTGCCGCCATGGCCAGTACGGGGGAGCGCCACCGGAATCAACGGCGCGGCCCCACACGGCCGGCACCCCTTTCGCCGTCGCCCGCACCGTCAGCTCCTCGGCCAGTCGGGTCTTCCCGATTCCCGGCTCGCCGCGGCACACCATGAGCCGGGGTTTCCCGGTAAGTGCCGCTTCGAGGCACTCGCTGAGAACAGCGAGTTCGCGTTCTCGGCCGATTAACTCGGGTCGATTCACCAGGGTCCTCCACATCGCGTCCGGAATCCAGCACAACCTGCCACGCTTTTAGCGGCAGCCAGGTCGATGGGTGAGACGGTAGGCACCGGCCGCCATCTGGGACGTTGCCCGGCCTTGCCGGGCATCCCCGATTATGCGGCCTTGCCGGGGCATCCTGATGCCTGAGCCGTCGTTACTGGCCCTCGCCGGCTCCGTACTCGGCGGGGCCAGGCACTATCTGGTCCACGGGCGTGCTGGAGGGTCAGGCTGGGGGGCGGAATTGGGACTGGTTCTGGATAGGGCCATACAGGCCCAGAACGGCGCGCGCCGCCCGGAAAGGTGGAATCCACGGGCTGAAGTAGCGGCGCGAGGTCACCATTTTCCACCGGGACGAGGCGAAAGAGGGTCTGTGAATCGGTTGTCAGTCGTGACCCGGCGTCGATGAAGCGGAAGAGGTTGCCCTCGGTCCCGCCCCGTTATCTTGGTTGAAATGCCATCCCCGAGCCTCGAGCCGGTCAGCTTTGGGGCGCTGCGGGTGTGGACCGATCCCGCCGCCCTCGAGGCCGGCGTGCTGGTTGCGTTCAGCGAACGGCATGGGGGGGTGAGCGAGGCGCCGTTCCATTCGCTGAACCTCGGTGCACGCGCCGGTGACAGCCCCGAAGCGGTCGTCGAGAACCGAAGGCGCGTCGCAGAGGCAGTGGGTTTCGACGCCTCCCGGCTTGCGCTCACGCGCCAGGTGCACGGGGTCGAGCTCATGCGGGCGACCTCCGGCGCCGGCGGGATCCTGGGCGAGGCCGACGGGCTCGTGACCGACCGGAAGGGTGTGGTGCTCGGCATCCTCAGCGCCGATTGTGCAGCCGTCGCGCTTCTCGGCGCGGGGGGCGTCGCGCTCGTTCACGCCGGGTGGCGCGGCTTGGCCGGCGGCATCATCGAGCGCGGTGTGAGGGCGGTCGAACCGGTGCTGGCTGCGTGGGTCGGGCCCGCGATCGGAGCCTGCTGCTACGAGGTAGGTGATGAGGTCGTCGAGGCGTGGAACCGCCGTGGCCTGCCGGTGGCCGATTCCTCACACGTCGACCCCCGGCGCGCCGCCGTGGCCGAGCTTCGCACCGCCGGCGTCACCGCCGTCGCGGCCCTCGATGAGTGCACCGCCTGCGGAGGCGGCTTCTTCTCCTACAGGCGGGACGGCGTTACAGGCCGCCACGGCGCGTTCATCTCACCCCTGTGACGATTCCCGACCGGATCGCGGACGTACGGGGGCGGATAGGCAGGGCCGCGCTGTCCGCCGGCCGGGACCCCTCGGACGTCCGGCTCATCGCGGTCTCCAAGACGCAGCCCCCCGAGGCCGTGCGGTCGGCGGCGGAAGCCGGTATCACCGATTTCGGAGAGAACAAAGCGCAGGAGCTCGTCCACAAGCTGCCCGTCGTGGGGGACCTGGGGACATGGCACTTCGTCGGGGCGCTGCAGACGAACAAGACGCGCTCGGTGGTGGGCAGGGTCGCGCTGATTCACTCGGTCGACCGCATCGAGGTCGCCGAAGCCATCTCGCGGCGCGCCGAACGGTCGGGACTGACCCAACCGGTGCTCGTCCAGGTGAACGCGGCGCGCGAGGCAGCCAAGCACGGTGTCGATCCGGACGAGGCGATGGCCTTCGCAGAGCGCGTCGCCGCTCTCGAAGGGCTCGACTTGCGAGGCCTGATGACGATGCCGCCGCTCGGGCGCGACCCTGAGTCGTCGCGTCCGTGGTTCAAGGTGCTGGCCGATCTCGGTGCGAGGCTGGGGGATCGTCTATCCGGAGCCGCCGAGCTCTCGATGGGTATGAGCCGCGACTTCGAGGTCGCGGTGCAGGAGGGGGCAACCATGGTGCGAGTCGGGGAGGCCGTATTCGGTGCACGGAATCCGCATGATCGGAACGGGCCCCCGAAGTGATGATCGAGTCACCTCGCCAAGAAAGACGCAATAACCCACCTTTTCGGCGTTCGGTTGGCTATTCTTAGCCGCATGCCAAGCCTGTGGACCAAGACGCTGATCTATCTCGGCCTCGCCGAGGACGAGGACGAGGAGTACGACGAGCCGGGAACCGAAGAAGAAACGAGCTCGGCGCGCCGGTCCGCAAGCGTCAGAAGGATCGCCGACAGCCCGTCCTCTTCGGGCAAGGGAGCGGTCGTGCGCGTCATGCCGCCCACTCCGGCGGCGAAGTTCCACCTCGTGCATCCGTACTCGTTCAACGACGCACAAGAGGTCGGTGACAAGTTCCGTGAGGGTTTCTCGGTGCTCATGAACCTCCAGGCAGCGGACTCGGATCTCTCGCGCCGGCTCGTGGATTTCGCCAGCGGGCTCGCCTACGGCCTCAACGGCTCACTCCAGCCCGTGGCCGACAAGGTTTTTCTGATCACACCCAACGGGGTGCAGGTCTCTGCCGAGGAGCGACGGCGCTTCCTCGAAGAGCGCGGTTTCTACAACCAGGCGTAGATTCTTCCCGTGCAGATCCTCTGCGTAGCCCTGAGTGTGTACTCGTTCGTGTTACTCGTCAGGATCATCCTGTCCTGGACGCAGGTGTTCGGCTGGAACCCCCCGGAAGCCCTTGCTCCCGTGATCCGGGTCGTCTACGACCTCACCGAGCCCGTCATGGGATTCCTCAGGCGCTACATCCCCTCTGCAGGGGGCCTCGATCTTTCGCCGATCTTCATCTTCATAGCGATCCGAATCGCCCAGGGCCTCTTGGGCTGTTAGTGCGTCGCGCGTGACGGGCTGCCTGCGCTTCCCACTTTCCTGATTGTCCGCGATACTGCAGACCATGGACCTAACCGCGCAGGAGATTCAGGATAAGCAGTTCCACGACGCGTGGCGGGGCTACCGGCAGGAGGAGGTCGACGACTTCCTCGATCAGATCTCCGAAGCGTTGGACCGGGCCCTGAGAGAGAACGCCGCCCTCAAGGAACGCAACCACGATCTGGGACAGGCGGTGGCGACGGCCCGCGACACCGAGGAGATGCTGAAGAAGACCCTTGTGTCGGCGCAGCGGGCAGCCGAGGAGGCCATTGCCAGCGCCCAGGCGAAGGCGGATGCGATCGTCGCCGAGGCGGAGGACCAAGCCAGGCGGCTCGGTGCCGAGACCGAGGAGCGCAAACGGATCGCAGAGGCCGAGATACAGAGCTCGATGGACGACGCGGACAAGGCGACCGGGCAGAAGCGACGCGAGCTGGACGGGACGATCGAGCGGCTCGAGGCGTATGAAGGGGAGCTGAAACTGAGGCTGAAGACGTTCCTCGAGCAGCAGCTCGAAGCCCTCGACGTGCTCGCAGAGAGAAAGGTAGCGCGCCGTGGCGCAGTGCGGGCCCCAACTCAGGCGGTGGGTCGAGCCGGCGGCG
>Ga0136621_1000614_pt1 | contig 14151 bp, 7 predicted proteins | sample AntDryUQ445A2306_FD_104673 | JGI IMG/M metagenome (GOLD analysis project Ga0136621, IMG submission 104673) | Polar desert sand microbial communities from Dry Valleys, Antarctica - metaG UQ445A (23.06) | ecosystem: Environmental > Terrestrial > Soil > Desert | place: Antarctica: Dry Valley...
GCCCGTCGGCGCTCGAAGCGCTCGATACGGCTTCCGCTGGCGGCCGCCCGCACGACGCCCGTGTACGCAGGGTGGCAGCTCGAGCAGACGTCGACCACGATCTCGCCTCGAGTCGAGCGAGTCGTGAACTCGTTTCCGCAGGTGCTGCAGCGGACGTGCGCGTGTCCGAACTCAGGGTGGTTCCCCGTCACTTCCTTCCTCCTCTCGCAGGGCTAGGAGCGCGAGTCGTCGTCACGGAGAACGACTTGCCCTCCATGACGACCACGGCGCGACACCTGTTCAACGATCGGAGCACCCGCGTCATTCCGCGTCAAGCCGGAGGAGACTCACGGTGACGAGGACTCGCGGGAAGCGCTGGAAGGGAGCGACGGGGCTCGAACCCGCGCCGGCACGACAGGCAACTTCGGAGATCGCAACGGTTGGCCACGATCGACTCGCAATCGCTCTATTCATGTGGCTTTTCGAGGTCCTCGCGATTCGATCCCGCATGGCAGAGCTGATCAGACGGTTGCTGCCGCTTGCTGCCCGGGAAAGGCTTATCGCGCGGATGCGAGTCTCGGTCCACAACCCGCCCCTGGGCATGGAGCGCACCGAACGGCACCTAGGCTCGGGGACGCCTCACACGGTAATGACGATCTTGCCTTGGGCGTGTCCTTCTCCCAGGTACCGGAGAGCGTCGGCGATCTCGCTCAACTCGTACCGCCTGTCCACGACCGGTGTCACCTTTCCGGCCTCGAGCAGATCTCGCAGGACCACCATGTCAGCCTTGTTGAACTTCGCGATGAAGAAGACGACCTTCTGGCTGCTAGGCAATGCCGCCAGACGTACCTTGACCACGTGACTCAGAGGCCCGATCAGACGGTTGCCCTTCGGTGCTCCGACGATGGCGAGGGTCGCCTGCGGGTTGAGTACGCGCCTGCACTCCGACCATGACCTGCTCCCCGCGACATCGAGCATCAGGTCGTAGCGCCGGTCACTCCGAGTGAAGTCCTCGCGGGTGTAGTCGATGACGTGATCGGCGCCGATCGATTGCACGAGGTCGACATTCCTCGTGCTGCACACGCCGGTCACCTCCGCTCCGAGCGCCTTGGCGATCTGCACGGCGAACGTGCCCACGCCTCCCGACGCGCCGTTGATCAGGACCTTTTGCCCTGGCTGAATCTGCCCCTTGTCGCGAAGGCCCTGCAGCGCGGTGAGCGCCGCCACGGGTACGGCCGCCGCTTGCTCGAACGCCACGTTGGCCGGCTTCAGCACCACGGCTCGCTCCTCGCGAACACAGAGGTACTCGGCGAAGGCGCCATCCCTCCCGCCGAACACCTCGTCACCCGGACGAAACTGCGTGACGTCCTTGCCGACGGCTTCGACCGTCCCGGCGAAGTCGACGCCCAACCTGTGCTCTTCGGCTTGAGCAGCCCCATCGCGGTGCGCCCGACGTACGGCGTGCCCGTCAGGGAGTACCAGTCCGCTGGGTTCACCGAAGACGCGCGAACCCGTACCAGCACCTCGTCGTCCGCTGCGACCGGCCTGTCGAGCTCTCGAAGCTCGACAACATCGGGCGAGCCGTATCTGTCTCGGACGGTCGCCTTCATCGAGCTCGGCCGCCGTTCACTGTCAGGACGACGTTTCCCGTCTTCTCCTCCGTCTCGACGTACCTGGTCGCCTCGACCACGCCCTCCAGCGGGTACGTCCGATCGATCACCGCCCGGTACTTCCCTGCCTCGATGAGCTCCTTGAGGAAGAGGACGTCCTCCTTCCTGTACCTGCCTATCCCGAGCGTCGCCCTCTTGTCCCCGATCCACCGGGTCAACAAGGCCAGGATCGGGACGTGCCACAGGAACCCGAGGTCGGTCGTGATGTAGATCCCGCCCGGGTTCAGCGAGCGTCTGGAACGCCTGAACGAGTGCTTACCGACCGCGTCGAAGACGATGTCGTACGTCTTGCCGTTCTTCGTGAAGTCCTCCTCCAAGTAGTCGATGACCTCGTCTGCTCCGAGCGATGTCACAAGCTGGACGTTCTTGGTGTTGCACACCGCGGTGACCTCGGCCTCGAAGTGCTTGGCCAGCTGTACCGCTGCCGTTCCGATCGATCCAGACGCGCCGTAGACGACGATGCTCCGGCCCTTCCCGAGATCTGCCGGTCTCAGGCACGTCCGTGCGAGGAGCGCTCCGTCGCAGACCGCCGCGGCCTCCTCGTAGGTCATGCCCGCCGGCTTGTGCGCTAGCACTCCGCTCTTGCGGACGCAGACGTACTCCGCGTTGGCACCCCCTCTGATCCCGAACACCTCGTCACCGACCTCGAACTCGGTGACAGTCGCGCCGACCGCCTCGACCACTCCGGCCAGCTCCATACCGGCGATCTGCCTCTTCGGTCGGCGAAGACCGGTGAAGACGCGGCTGAAGAAAAGGTCGGCGCTGCGAAGTCCGGTGTCCGTCCGCGTGACCGTCGTCGCGTGCACCTTGACGAGGACCTCGTCGTCGTTCGGCACCGGCCGCTCGACGTCTTCGATGTGCAGAACCTCCGGGGGCCCGTACCTGTCGTGGACAACTGCTCTCATGCTCTCCCCTTCCCTCTCTCGTTTGGTTGCGAGCGGATCGGACTGCCGTACTTCCACATCCGCCCTGCTCGATAGAGCTCCGCCGGCTTGCCGCCGGTCGAGCCGGGCCGAGCTCGGCGCCCGGTCGGGATCACCCAACCGTCCTCGGCGAGGACGCTCCTTCGGAAGTTCGCGCCGTCGAGGTGCACGCCCCAGACGGCCTCGTACACCGCCCGCAGCTCGGCCAGGGTGAACGTCGCTCCGACGAATGCCGTTGCGATCCCCTTGAGCTCGAGGTCGACGCGGACACGCTCGACCGCATTGCGCACGATTCGAGCGTGATCGAACGCCAGCTCGATCTTCCCGTTCAGCGCCTCGGACACCGGAACCAGGGCGGCATCTGCCGCGTCCGTGCCCGCGACCACCCCGCCCACTTCTCGAAGCACCGCGAGGTAGGCGACGGTCACGACGTTCATTCGCGGGTCGCGCTCGGGATCGCCGTAGGCACCGAACTGGGTCAGCAAGCTCGCGCCGTCGACGCCGGTCTCCTCGGCCAGCTCTCGCTTCGCCGCGTCGTCCAGCGTCTCGGTGGGACGCTTGAAGCCACCCGGGATCGCCCACATCCCCTCGAACGGCGCCACCCCACGCCGCACGAGCAGCACATGAAGCCGGCTGGCGGACATGGTCAGGATCACGACGTCCACCGTTACTGCGAACGCCGGGAACTGCGCTGGGTCGTAGTCCCCCGGCTCTTCGGGATCGCTGGTTCTCGTCCTCACGACTCTTACCCTAGCAACAAGTTATGGTCTTGTCGACCGGAACTCTCCCGAATATGGGTCAGAGGCATTTCCTCGATTCGCGAACCGGCTGTGACCGGCCACGACCGGCTATCACCCGGCAGGGCCTGTGTGGTACGTGTGTGGTCGGCGTGGTGTCTGATGGGACAACGGCGGCATAGACATCGAGGAGGCGGGCCACATGGCCAGACACCAGAGCGCAGTGGACGAGCTTCGGGGCGTGCTTTCCGCTGCTTGCGTGCCTAGACTCGGCTGGTGACGACCTGCCCTTCTTGCGGTAAGGAGCTCCCAGGGGAGTTCCCGTTCTGCCCGTTCTGCGGCGCACCGCTAGCCGCGCAGCCGGCAGCCTCGATCCAGGAGGAGCGCAAGGTGGTGACCGTCCTCTTCTGCGACCTGGTCGGCTTCACGGCCGCTTCCGAGGCCGCCGACCCCGAGGACGTCCGCTCCCGCATCCGCCCCTACCACGCTCGTCTGCGGCAGGAGATCGAGCGCTACGGGGGGACGGTGGAGAAGTTCATCGGGGACGCGGTGACGGCGGTCTTCGGCGCTCCGACGGCGCACGAGGACGACGCTGAGCGCGCCGTCCGCGCCGGGCTTCGCATTCTCGAGGCGATCGAGGAGCTGAACGCGGAGGACCCGGCGCTGTCGCTGCGGGTGCGGATCGGGATCAACACGGGCGAGGCCGTGGTCGCCCTCGGCGCGCGTCCGGAAGAGGGGGAGGGGATCGTCACCGGCGACGTCGTCAACACCGCCTCCCGCCTGCAGGGGGCTGCGCCGGTGAACGGGATCGCCTGCTCGGAGCAGACCTACCGCGCCACGGAGCGCGTCTTCGAGTACGAGGTGCTCGAGCCGGTCGAGGTGAAGGGCAAGGCGGAGCCGCTCGCGCTCTTCCGCCCGCTCTCCCCCCGCGCCCGCTTCGGCACGGACGTCACCCGCACGCACACGACCCCGCTCGTCGGGAGAGAGCTCGAGAAGCCGCTCCTGATCGGCACCTTCGAGCGCTCCGCGCAGCAGCGCGCCTGTCAGCTGGTAACGATCGTTGGTGAGCCGGGGGTGGGCAAGAGCCGCCTCTGCGCCGAGCTCTTCGCCTACATCGAGGATCGACCAGGGATCGTCCGTTGGCGTCAGGGACGCTGTCTTCCCTACGGAGAGGGGATCGCCTTCTGGGCGCTGGGAGAGATCGTCAAGGCCGAGTGCGGGATCCTCGAGTCCGATTCGCCGGAAGAGGCAGAGGCAAAGCTCGAGCGAGCTCTGCCCCGTGACGACCCCGATCTCGCGTGGCTCAAGGCGCGCCTCTCGCCGCTCGTCGGCGCGGGCGGGGAGCCTGCCTCCCAGGAGGAGTCGTTCGCCGCCTGGCGGCGTTGCCTCGAGTCGTGGGCGGAGGCGCGGGAGACGGTGCTCGTCGTCGAGGACCTGCACTGGGCAGACGAGGCGCTCCTTTTCTTCCTCGAGCATCTGGCCGAGTGGACGGAGGGGGTGCCGTTGCTCGTCCTCTGCACCGCCCGCCCCGAGCTCTATGAGCGGCATCCGACGTTCGGCGCGAAGGCGAGGAACGCGCAGCGCATCAACTTGCCTCCCCTTACCGATGAGGAGACGGCGCGCCTCCTCTCCGCGCTGCTCGAGCGGGCGGTGCTGCCCGTCGAGACGCAGCAGGCCCTCCTCGAACGGGCGGGCGGCAACCCCCTCTATGCGGAGGAGTTCGTGCGCATGCTCAAAGATCGCGAGCTGCTCGACGAGCACGGCACGCTCCGCTCGGAGGCAGATGTGCCGTTCCCGGACTCGATCCAGGCGCTGATCGCCGCCCGCCTCGACACGCTCACCCAGGAACGAAAGCAGTTGTTGCAGGACGCGGCGGTGATGGGCAAGGTGTTCTGGGCCGGCTCAGTCAGCGCGATGGGCGACCGCGAGCCGCGCGAGGTCGAACGAGCGTTGCACGAGCTGTCCCGCAAGGAGCTGGTGCGCCCCGCGCGTTCGACCTCGATGGAGGGGGAGGCCGAGTACGGCTTCTGGCATCTGCTGATCAGGGATGTCTGCTACGCGCAGATCCCGCGTGCTGCCCGTGCTGCCCGCCACCGGGCGGCCGCGGTCTGGCTGGAGCGGCAGGCGGGCGAGCGGGCAGAAGACCTGGCCGACGTCCTCGCCTACCACTACCTGAGCGCGCTCGAGCTCGCCCGCGCCGCCGGCCAAACAACAGAGACGGAGGAGCTGGAGGCGGGCGCGATCCGCTACCTGGCGCTGGCCGGGGAGCGGTCGCTCGCGCTCGACGTGACAAGCGCGGAGGCGAGCCTGGCCCGGGCGCTCGTGCTCACCCCCGTCGGCCACCCCGAGCGCGCTTCGTTGCTCGAGCGCTGGGCGCAGCCGGCGCAGCAGCAAGGCCGGCTGCGGGAGGCAAGAGCGGCGCTCGAGGAAGCACTCGTCCTGTACCAAGAGCAGGGCGAGAGCGTCGCCGTTGGGCGGGTGTTGACCGCGCTCGCGACCGTGCTGCAGCGCCTTGGCGACCCGCGCGCGGAGGAGGCGATCATGGAGGCGCTGGTGCTGCTCGAGGCGCGACCGCCTGGCCCCGAGCTGGTCGCCGCCTACACCCAACTGGCAGGGCGGCGCTTTGTCGGCGGCGCCTTCCCGGAGGCGATCGCGGCCGCCGAGCGGGCGCTCGCGCTCGCCGCCGAGCTCGGTCTGCCCGAGCCGGTGCGCGCGCTCGGCTTCCGCGGCATCGCTCGCTCGAACCTGGGGGAACAGGAGGGGCTCGAGGACATGCGCCGGGCGCTCGCGCTGGCGCTCGCGCAGGGCCAGGGCCGCACTGCCGCCGTCCTGCACAACAACCTCGCGCTGGCCGTCTGGCAGTACGAGGGGCCGCAGGCGGCGCTCGCTGCCTGCCGGGAGGGGATCGACTTCTGCGAGCGGCGCGGCATCACCGAGCTCGCGCTCGCGATCGCCGCCATGGGCCCGACCTTCCTCGGCGAGAGCGGCCAGCCCGAGCAGGCCCTCGCCGAGGCAGGGCCGCCGGCGGAGCAGTTGGAGGCGGCCGGCGACGTCTACTTCAGCGAGCCGCGCTCGCTGCAGCTGCGGCTGCTCGCCGAGCGGGGCGCGCACGCGGACGCCCCCGCAGCAGACTCGCTCCTCGCCGCCGCCCGCCAGAGCGGCGAGCCGCAACCGTGCGCGTGGGCGTTCTCGGCTGCAGCGCGGCTGCGACTCGCCCAAGGACGGCCGGAGCAGGCGTCAGCGCTGCTGCTCGAGCTCGAGCAGGTCGCCGGGATCCGCGCCGACCCCAACTACGCCTCCCTCCTGCCCGAACTCGTGCGCACCGCGCTCGCCCTCGGCGACGCGGAACTCGCCGCCCGGCTCGTGGACGGCGTCCAGCCGCGCACGCCGCTCGCCGAGCACGCGCTCAGCGCCTGCCAAGCCCAGCTCGCCGAAGCAGCCGGCGACAATGCCCAAGCCGCCAGCCTCTACGCCGAGGCCGCGACCCGCTGGCGCGACTTCGGCAACGTGCCCGAGCGCGCCTACGCCCTGCTCGGCCAGGGCCGCTGCCTCGCCGCGCTCGGCAAGCCCGATCCGGAGGTGCCGCTGCGCGAGGCGCGGGCTCTGTTCGCGACGATGGGCTACCGGCCGGCGCTCGCCGAGACCGAGGCGCTGCTCGGCGAGAGCGAGGCCGCGGCCGTCTAAATGACGAGCGGGTCGAGGGTGGGACCTTCGCGGCCGCCCTTGGCCCCGGCGTCGCCGGGCAACCCGGATCGACGCGTGCCACGACCGGCCCGATCTCCACGCCCCTCGCGCTGCTGCTCCCTGCGCGATGGCGACGGGCGGTGGGATCTTGACCTCCGGCCATTTTGTGTGGTGGCGCGCCGGGTTCGCGGTCGGTCACGACGCGGCCAAAAACGGCTTGAATTCATGACCGTCGGCCGGGTTCCGGCCCGTTTTGGCCGCTTTCGGCCCGCCCCGAACAAACGTTTGTGTGGCCGACCTAATTTTGGCGTCCGGCATGACAACGCAATATGCCGATTTGCAGGTACTTTGACGGGAGCGACGGGACTCGAACCCGCGACCTCCGGCGTGACAGGCCGGCGTTCTAACCAACTGAACTACGCCCCCAGGGCCGGGTCAGTGTAGCCGCGCGGCAGGTATCGGACCTGCGGCAGCGTAGGGTCCGAGCGTGTCCATCGCGGACTGGGTCGTCATCGGCGTCGTCACGCTGTTCGGGGTATACGGGCTCTCGCGAGGGCTCGTGCGCGGTGTCTTCTCCCTCGCCGGCTTCGCGGTCGGCGCGTACCTCGGGGCGAGGCTGGCGCCGACCTTTCTCGAGGACGGATCGCCGTACGCACCGCTCGTCGCGCTTGGCGCCGCTGTTCTCGCGGGCTCGCTCTTCTCGAGCCTGGCCGAGCTTGTCGGCGGCAGCCTCCGGAAGACGATGGGCGTCGTTCCGGGCCTGCGGGCGCTCGACTCGGCCGCCGGGCTGCTGCTCGGCGCCGCCGCCGGCGTCGTTCTCTCCTGGGCGGTGGGAGCCGTCCTTCTCTACCTGCCGGGCCAGTCGGATCTCCGACAAGCGGTTCAGGACTCCGCGATCCTCTCTCGCATCAACCAGGAGTTTCCGCCTGAGCGCCTGCTCGAGACGCTCGAGCGAGTGGACCCGCTGGGAGTCCTCGTCGGCCCTCCGGCAATCGTTCCTCCGCCGGACTCGAAGCTCGCCCGCGATCCTGATGTCCGCGAGGCTGCGAAGAGTGTTGTGCGCATCACGGGGATCGCCTGCGGACTCGGCATCGAGGGGTCGGGCTGGATCGCCCGGCGCGGAGTCGTCGTCACGAACGCGCACGTCGTCGCGGGCATCGATCGGCCGCGGGTCGACCGACGTAACGGCCCCGCGTACACGGGCCGCGTCGTCGCGTTCGACGTGAAGAACGATTTGGCGATCCTGCGCGTGTCGGGTCTGCACGGGACGCCTCTTCGGCTCGCCGATCCGGAAAGCGGAGTTCCGGTCGGGCTCCTCGGGTATCCGGAGAACGGGCCGCTCGTCACCATCCCCGGCCGGCTGGGTGGCACGAATGCGTTCCTGAGCCGTGACGCGTACGGCCGTGGGCCGGTGACGAGAACCGTGACTGCGATCCGTGGGGTCGTGCGGCCAGGTCTCTCGGGCGGGCCGGGCGTCGATGCGCGCGGGCGCGTACGAACGACGGTGTTCGCGCGACGCGCAGGCCGGCGTGGAGGGTTCGGAATCCCCACCGAGCTCGTCCGCAAGGCGCTCGCTACCGTCGAAGGGGCCGACCCGCTCGCCACCGACTGCGCGCCATAAGGGGCGCGGCAAGCCTCGCCCCTCCGAGATCCGGCGCGGCAAGCCTCGGCGCTACGAAGAAGGGCACGTCGTCTCTACGAGAAGAGGTCGAGGGCGGCCAGCGGCTGCCGGAACGGCGGGATCACGTATGCGCCTGCAGCTCGTTCGCGCGACTCGGCGAGCAGCTCTCGAGCTATAGCGAGGCCTACGTCGCCGGCGTTCGGACCCGCGTCGCGCAGCCGCGCCTGGACGTGGTCGGGCACGACGATGCCGGGCACCTCGTTGTGCAGGCGGAGCGCGAGCTGATGGCTCCGCACGTAGAAGATCCCGATGAGGAGCGGGATCGGGCAGGGTCGGCCGAGCCGAGCGAGGAAGCCGTCCAGGGGCGAGAAGTCGAAGAGCACCTGCGTCATGGCGAACTGCGCCCCCGCCTCGAGCTTGTGCTCGAAGCGCTCGAGCTCCTCGTCGAGGTCGTCGGCGGCGGGATTGACGGCTACGCCGAGGAAGAACGAGGTCGGCGCGTCGATCTCGCGTCCGTTGAAGTCCTCGCCGGCGTTCATGCTCGTGATGATCCGCGACAGGCCGATCGAGTCGACCTCGTACACGCCACCGGCACCCGGGTAGTCGCCTCCCTCAGGCGGGTCGCCCGTGACTGCGAGGACATTGCGGATCCCCTCGGCGTGCGCACCGAGTAGCAGCGACTCGAGACCCGCGATCGACGAGTCGCGCGGGGTCAGGTGCGGAATCGTCTCGATCCCTGCGACCCGCTCGATCGTCGCGGAGGCGATCAGCCCGCTCATGCGCGCGCGGGCGCGCGGGTTGTCGTTCACGTCCACGACGTCCACGTGGCCTGAGTCCTTCAGCGTCTTGGCCAGCTCGAGCATCGCCTGGGCGGTGCCGCCGCGCGGTGGGTCGATCTCGACCGAGACGACGAACTCGCCCGTGCGGAGCTTCTGCTGGAGAAGCGTCTCGTGCTCCGGCTTCGGAGCCGCGACGACGAGCTCGCGCTCGCGTACCACGAGGCGCGTGGTCGGGCGGCGCCCCTCGTCCACAGCTGCTCGAATCGCTGCGATCTCGATCGGCGTCGTTCCGCAGCAACCGCCGATCAGGCGTGCGCCGAGCTCTTGAGCGTGCGCCGCGAAGTCCGCGAAGTACTCGGGCGTGGCGTGCGGGAACACGATGCGACGACCGGCCAGGCTCGCGAGGCCGACGTTCGGCATCGCGACGAGCGGCTTGTCGGCCGCGCCCATCTGCTCGATCGCACGCAGCGCCGCCTGCACGCCGAGGCCGTGATTCGCTCCGATCGCCACGACGTCCTGACTCGCCAGAGCGGCGGCCGCCTCTGTCGCCTTTACGCCGCTGAGCGTCTCGGCGTCCTCGTCGAAGGTGAGGAGAGCCACGATCGGAAGAGACGAGACACCTCGCACGGCCTCTATAGCGGCGATCAGCTCGCCAAGATCGAAGAACGACTCGATCAGGAACAGATCGACACCTCTACCTTCGAGGAGCTCCGCCTGCTCGGCGAAGACCGCGCCGCGCTCTTCGCTCTCGCCCTGAAAGTCACCCAGCGGCCCGATCGAGCCGGCGATGAAGACGTCGCGACCCGAGACCTCGCGTGCGTCTCGGGCGATCTTCACGGCAGCCTCGTTGATCGGCTTCACGTCATTCTCCAGGAACTGGGTCCGAAGCTTGCTGCGGTTTGCACCGAACGTGTTCGTCTCGATCAAGTCCGCACCCGCCCGGATGAAGTTGAGGTGCAGAGAGAGGACGCTCTCCGGGGCGCGGACGTTGGCCTCCTCGGGGCAGCGCAGGCGCGCAACGGCGCTCGAGACGAGGACGCCCGTGCCGCCGTCCCCCACGAGCGGCGGGCCGTCATGCAGTCGCTCGACGAAACGGCTCACCCCCGCATTCCACCACGTCGCGCCTCGTCGTAACCTCTCGGCTGTGTCCGCCGATCTACCGACCGGAACGGTGACGTTCCTGTTCACAGACGTGGAGGGTTCGACGAGACTGCTCGAGGAGCTCGGGGCAGAGGGTTACGCCGACGCGCTCGGCCGCCATCGCACGGTCATTCGCGACGCGCTCCGAGCGCACGGCGGCGCGGAGGTCGACACCCAGGGGGACGCCTTCTTCTGTGCCTTCTCGTCCGCCCGTGCTGCCGTCGCGTGTGCAGCGAGCGTGCAGTCGTCCCTCGACGATGGGCCGATCCGGGTACGCATGGGCGTCCATACCGGCGAGGCGCTGCTCGCAGGAGATCACTACGTCGGGATGGACGTCCACAAGGCAGCGCGCATCGGAGCGAGCGGCCACGGAGGCCAAGTCGTCATCTCACCGTCGACGATGGAGCTCCTCGAGCCAGGATCGTTCGTGCTCGAGGAGCTCGGCGCGCATCGGCTCAAGGACCTGTCGGTCCCCCTCACGCTGTACCAGCTCGGCGACACCGAGTTCGGCCCGCTGAAGACGCTTTTCAGGACGAACCTGCCCGTGCCTGCCACGTCTTTCGTGGGTCGTGAGGCCGAGTTGAAGGAGCTCGTGCGGCGCGCCTCGGAACCCTCCGTGCGCCTCCTCACGCTGACCGGGCCTGGAGGAACGGGGAAGACCCGCTTCGCCCTCCAGCTCGCGGCCGAGCTTGCGGATTCTTTCCCGGACGGAGTGTGGTGGGTTCCGCTCGCGTCGCTCCGCGAAGGCCACCTCGTTGCGTCCGCGATCGCGCAAGCGCTCGACGTCGAGGAGAGGCCCGGCGAGCCACTGGCTGGGGCAATACCGCGGTCCGTCGGCGCGAAGCGGCTTCTCCTCCTGCTCGACAACTGCGAGCACGTCGTGGAGGCTGTCGCGGCCGTGGTCTCGCCGCTGCTCGCGGGGTGTCCCGAGATGCTCATGCTCGCGACGAGTCGGCAGCCGCTCGCCGTCGGGGGTGAGCACGTGCACGCGGTACAACCGCTCCTGGCGGCTGACGCGCTCTCGCTGTTCGAGTCCCGGGCGCGCGCTGCCGGGGCGACGTTCGACACGACGGAGAGTTGGGCTGCAGTCGAGAGCTTGTGCGCACGCCTGGACAACCTTCCCCTCGCAGTCGAGCTCGCCGCTGCCAGAGCCGCTGCGATCCCGCCGGCGGCTCTGCTCGAGCGGCTTTCCTCACGTCTCGACGTGCTGAAGGGCCCGCGAGACGCCGACGAGCGCCAGCGCACGCTTCGCGCGACGATCGCCTGGAGTCACGACCTGCTCGAAGAAGAGGAGCAGAAAGCGTTTCGGCGCCTGGCGATCTTCCCGGCCGGAGCGACGCTCGAGGCCGTCGAGACCGTCTGCGAGGCCGACCTGGAGGAGATCCTCTCCCTCGTCGCACAGAGCCTCGTTCGGCAGACGCAGACCGCCGGCGAGGAGCCCCGTTACTGGATGCTGGAGACGATTCGGGAGTTCGCTGCGACGATGCTTGCGGACGCCGGCGAGGCCGACGCATACGCCGGCCGGCACCTCGACTGGTACGCCGATCTCGCTCGTAAGGCTCGAGACAAGCTCGTCGGGCCCGGGTCGAGCGAGTGGCTCGACCGTCTCGAGCTCGACCGCGAGAACCTGCGGGCGGCATTCGGCTCGGCGCTCGAGCGGGCGCGGCACGGAGGCGAGGATGCCGCGGGGGTGCACGGCGGGGCTGGCGTCTCACTCGGGATCGTGCTCACTGCTCTCCATGTGCTGCACGGTCGGTACGCAGAGGCCGAGGACGTGCTTCGGGCCACGCTCGCGCTCCAACCCCCGCCATTCGATTCGGCGCTGTTGCGAAGCCGGCTGGGTCGCGTGCTTCGGCAGAGAGGACGCTTCGAGGAGGCCTTGGAGGCCCATCTCGCCGCTGAGCACGTCCTCGACAACATGGCTGCACGAGACGAGGAGTGGTGGCGGGCGTGGATCGACGTGAAGCTCTACCAGGCCAACCACTACTACTTCCAGGCCGCGGTCGTCGAGCTCGCCCGCCTCATCGAGGACGTGAGACCGCATCTCGAAAGACACGGGAGCGCCCTGCAGGAGCTCGACTTTCTCCACGTCATGGCGCAGAACGCGTACCGGCGCGAGCGCTACGTGCTTTCCGACGAGACCGAGTTGCTCATTCGCCGGATCCATCGTCGCTCTCTCGAGCTCGAGGACACGCACGCTGACTTCACGCTTGGCTTCGGTCTTCTCTGGCGCGAAAAGCTCGCCGAGGCCGAGAGCGCTTTCCAACGCGGTCTGGCTTCGGCGCGCAGTCGCGGCGACGCTCTGATCGAGGTCCGCTGCCTCGTCTACCAGACCCTGTCGCTCCGCAAGCGCGGTGACGTCGAGGGGGTGCGGGCCCTCCTCGGGGAGCTCGACGCGCTCAAGGATCTTCAGGGGTACACCACACCGGGCTCGTCCGGGCGAACGCGGCTTGGCTCGCGTACCGAGATGGAGACGACGACGCGGCTGTCGCGCTCGCCGAGGCTGCGCTCGACGACTGGCAGTCAGAGAGTCGATCCGGGCCGACCGTGTTTCAGTGGGCGGCGCGCTTCCCGTTGGTCGGAATCGACCTCACGCGCGATCGAGAGGAATCCGCTTTCGCGCATACCCGCGCGATGCTGGACTCGTCTCAGCAGACATTGCCGCCCGAGTTACACGCCCTGGTCGATCGCGCGGTCGAAGAGCACGACGCCTCGATTTTGCAACGCGCGGTCGACCATGCCCGGGCGAGCGGCCACGCCTGACGCGTGGGACGGTGAAGCGAACCGGTCAACTCAGCACGAGTGATCGGTCAAGCCCGCCCGGGTGACGCCCGGAGCGGGGGAATCGTGCAGGGTGGGGATCACCCACAGCGCGCGACGATGCGGCGGCCGCGCGGGTGAGGTTGAACGAGGGGAAAATGCGGTTCCTTTCGAGGGACCTGCCGGGACCGGCGCGGGGGCTTGGCGGCTACCCCGCGCGAGTCCCTTGGTCCGGCCCTGCTCAAGGCGATCGAGATGATTGCCGATAGCGAGCTCGACTCCCGGCTGGGGACTGACGGCAATCAAGAACCGGCGGCGGAGCTTCGAGAAGGGGCGGCGGACGACGCCGCCCTTCTCATCTCCCCGCCTTGTGGGCAGATAGGCACGAAGTTGGCACACATTCCTAGGCCGAAGGGGACATGTCCAGGGTCAGACCCTCGTTTGTCCAACAGCGCTTGAAAGTGCGGGAGCGAGTGCGCTCCGGACTGATCTGGCCACGTCCAGTCAGTCATCGTGGACGACGCGGCCTTCCATGCCGCCGGCGACGACGACGACCTGTCCGCTGACGTGTCCGGAGAGGGTGTCGGAGGCGAGCACGACGACGTGCGCCGCGACGTCCTCGGGCTGAGCGATCTTGCGGAGCGCCATCGTCCGCGACACGCGGTTCACCTGCTCCGGATCGACGAAGCCGCGGGTCATCGGCGACTCCGTCCAACCCGGTGCGACCGCATTGACCCGGCCGAGCGGCGCGATGCGGACGATCTCGTTCTTCAGCGAGAGGAGAAGGCCGCCGAGGATCGCGGACTTCGCGGCCGCGTAATCGGCGTGTCCCGCCTCTCCGAAGATCCCGGCCGTCGA
>Ga0136621_1000615_pt1 | contig 14133 bp, 12 predicted proteins | sample AntDryUQ445A2306_FD_104673 | JGI IMG/M metagenome (GOLD analysis project Ga0136621, IMG submission 104673) | Polar desert sand microbial communities from Dry Valleys, Antarctica - metaG UQ445A (23.06) | ecosystem: Environmental > Terrestrial > Soil > Desert | place: Antarctica: Dry Valley...
ACCTACGACCTCCGGGTTATGAGCCCGGCGAGCTACCAGACTGCTCCACCCTGCCCCCTCACTATAACCAGCACGCGCCGGGCCGTCGACACCGGCAGGGTCAGGCTTCATTGCACTCTTGAACCCGCTAACCGGGCCCGAGAATGCAATGAAAAGGAGTCTTCCGGCCCGCCGGCCGGCCTGTCCCCCCGCCCCCGGCCCTCTACTGCTGGATGGCCTCGGCCTGCTCCAGCAGAGCGCCGATGCGTTCGATCAGCCTGGCGTAGGTCTGCAGATCACCGTCCTGGAGGGCCTGTTGGGCACGGTCGTAGAGCCGGCCCGCCTCGGCCACCAGGTCCGTAAGCTGCCCATCCTGCCCGGCGTCGTCACCGCCCCCTCCGTCGGGAGGACCCTGGTCCGGAGGCGTCGTGACACCGAAGAGTTTGGTGAGACCCCCCTCGAACGTCTGCCCGGTCACCACCCGCTCGTTCTGGACCACCACCACCTGGAACAGCTCGGGAATGCCCTCCTCACTGATGGTGCCGGTTGGGTCCAGCGCATCGGTTGTCGTCGTTTCCGACCCGTTGGCGCTGACGAACAGCGGTTGTACGTACAGGACCGACTCCTCCACCGGGAGGATGACCAGCGCACCAAAGTCGATGTCCGATCCCCGCTGGCTCAGAAGCGAAAGATTGCGCGAGATCTCCGGGTTCTGGTTGATCAGGTTGTTTATCTGCTCGGGGCCCGGAACCTGGCGCTGGCGCGGGAACTCGAGGGTGAGCAACTCACCGTAGTTGGCCGGGTCCGAGCGGCCAACCATGAAAGCGATCATGTTGGGGCGCGCCCTCGGTGTGAACGCCCGCGTCAGCAGGAATTCCTCTTCGGCTTCGCCCGGCAGCTTGGTCAGCAGGTAGGTGGGCGGCACCTGATCCGGCACACCGGCATCGGCCGTCGTCCCGGCGAGATTGCCTCCGCGGTTCTCCGGGATGCCCCACTCATCAGATTTGCGGTAGAAGGTCTCCGGCTCCTGCATGTGATAGGTGAGGTACACCTCGGACTGGATCTTGAACAGGTCCTCCGGGTAACGAAAGTGGGCATTGAGATCATCGCTCGGTTCGTCCTCTGTGAACAGGGACGGAAACGCCTTGCTCCAGGCCTCGATCAAAGGATCCTGGTCGTCGACGATGTAGAACTTCATGGTGCCGTCGTAGGCGTCGACCGCTATCTTCACGGAGTTGCGAATGTAGTTGACCCGCCCCTGGAGCACGCCGGAGTCCGTCGGCGTCCCCAGGATCGCGGACATGTCGAAGCGCTGCGAGTAGGGGTAGTAAGGAGTCGATGTATAGGCGTCGAGTATCCACACGAGGCGCCCGTCCACTGCAGCGACATAGGGATCCTGGTCAAGTGAAAGGAAGGGTGCGGCGCGTCTGATCCTGTCGCGCACGTTTCTGTAGAACAGCACCCTCGAGTCATCCTTTACGAGGCTTGACAAGACGAAGTTGGGGTCGGCCTCGCGTATTGCAAAGGCAAGTTGGCGGGCGAAGCCCCCTAACGTCACCCCTCCTTCACCCGCGTATTGGCTCCTCACCGAGTCGTCCGTCGTCTCGTAGTCGAGCTCTTTCTGCCCTGAATTGACTATCGAGTATTCGTCGGGCTCGAACGTCTCGCCAAAATAGACGCGCGGCTGATCCAGCTCGAAAGATGGCGCGTCACCCGTCACCGTGCCGGGCACATCCTTGACCAGGAAGTTGGGCAATCCGGCCGAGCTCGTCTCGTTCGCCAAACTGGCCACTAGCCCGATGCCGTGCGTGTAGACGAGATGCTCGTTGGACCAGCTCCTCGATCCCTCAGGGAGCTCGTCGACCGAGAGCTCGCGGGCCGACAGGAGCACTTGCCGGGTGGTTCCGTCGACCTCGTAACGGTCGATATCGACGTCGGGAAACTCGTAGTAGGTGCGGATAGCCTGAAGTTGCTTGTAGACGCGCCGCAGGATGGCCGGATCCCAAAGCCTCACGTTCTGCACGACGTCCTCGTTTTGCTGGATCGCATTCGAGCTCAGATCAGGAGTTGCAGGATACGGTTGCGTATCGACGTCATCGAGACCGTAAGCCTCGGTCGTGGCCTCGATGTTGCGCCCGATGTACTGCCTCTCGCGTTGCAACTCCTGTGGATCGACGGAGAAGCGCTGCACCCACCAGGGCCACACCCCACCGGCTAGAACAGAAATCAAGATCCACAAGCCGACGGCGGCAAGAGGAAGGGACAGACGCCTGACGCGTATGTTGACGAGAAACAGGCCGGCAGACACCACCGAGATGATTGCCAGTAGCGTCAGTGCGGGGAGATGCGCGTTGACATCCGTGTAGCTGGCGCCTGTCACGGTGCCGCGCAGCGAAAAGTTCAAGCCGAAACGTCCAAGCCAATACTGCACCGCCTTCACCAGCGCAAGGAAGCCCAAGAGGACCGATATGTGCGCTAGAGCTCCGGGCCACACCCCCGACAACCCACCTTCGGGACGGATCGACCCGTGGAAGAAGTGTGCGGCAATCGAGAGCACCAATGACGCCAGCAGTGCAAACCAGATGTAGCCGAGCACGAGGTTGAAGAACGGAAGCTCGAACACGTAGAAGCCGACATTGAGATCGAACTGAGGGTCATTTGCGTCGAACGACACGCGATTCATCCACAGCAGCACCGTTTCCCAGGCCGACGTTGCGCCGAGACCCGTCAGGAGGCCCACTACTCCTGCTACTCCAAGGCGGAGCCAACGGAGGTACGGCATCAGCAGGTCGCGATATTGGTCGATGGGATCAACCCTGCCTACGACCTCGAACCTCGTCGTGCGGTAGGGAGGAGCCACTCGTGCGGCTATGACCAGGTTGGCCCAGACGAGGAGTCCCACCAGCAGACCAACCGAGAGGGCAAGGCCGGCCTGCGAGCTCAGGGTCGTCCACAGGACCGATGCATAGCCGACCTCCTGGAACCACAACACATCGGTGTAGAAGCCGGCAAGGCTGGTAGCGGTGAACAGCAGTATGAACAGCGCGGCAACGATCACACCGCGCCGTCTAAATCTACGGGTTTGAGTAGCCATGAAAAGTAGCGTAAAGGGTTGGTATGACTATTCCAGGTCTTCGAGGTATTTAACTGCCTCGTAAAAAGATGAAACTGCCACCACGTCCATCTCGTCTGCGGCGCTCCTAGCCGCTTCGGCATTGGCGACCGGCGCCAGGAAGACGTCGGCCCCCTTCAGCTCGGCACCCGCCACCTTCTGCTCGACACCTCCGATCGGCCCCACCCCTCCGTCGCACCCGATGGTTCCGGTTCCAGCGATGCTCCGCGCTCCGGTGAGATCGTCGGACGTCAGCCGGTCGTACAGGGCGAGGGAGAACATCAGGCCTGCCGAGGGCCCGCCGATGGCTCCGGTGCGGAACTTTGCTTCGACACCGGGATCGAACTTATAGTCGACATCGCTCATCGCGACTCCCAGGAAAGGCGCCTGGGGATCGGCCGGGTCGTCCCCCGTACGGAGAGACAAAGACAGCTCTTCCCCGTCCCGTCTGACACGGAGGGTCACCTTCTCCCCCACCGCATGGCGGGCAACGGCGCCTCCCACATCGCAGGAAGTCTCAACCCGCCTGCCGTCCACCGTCAAGATCACGTCTCCCGGCTTGAGGACCCCATGAGCCGGCTCGCCTGGCTCGGTCAGCTCCACCTGCGCGCCCGAGCCCGTGGGGCGCCCGTAGCCCAAAGCCGACAGGGCCACCTCCTGTGCATGCCTTTTCGAATCGCTTATCTCCACGCGCTGCTGCCTGTCGAGTTCTTCCAGGGAGACTCCCTCTGGGGCGAAGTCACTCTTGAGCACGATCGCCTTGTTGGGGTCGATGGCGGTCTCGACCCATTCCGCCAGGGTGACCTGCGTATCCACCAGCACGGTGGTCAGGTACAGCTTGCCTTCGGAGGAGTAGGTGCGCTCGTCGCTGATCTCTACGAGCCGTTCCACATCGCGGGCCGGACCGGGCAGAAACGCATAGATAGCGGGGATCGGAACCACGAAAGCAACCACAACAACCAGACCGGCGCCAAGGGCGACCGCAATGCGCCGCCACTTGACCATGCGGTCTGCTGCCTCTGGAGCCAGCGCTTGCAGCGCCCGGACTTCATCTCTCTTCACAGACTCAATTTAGAGGGGTTGGAATCCCTATATACGGCGCGCCGGGAATCCTCGGGCCCGCGCGCCCTCGAGCGACCTGGCCGTGCCGTGGAAGGCGCTCGAGGCCACCCTGGGTCGATCACGGCTCCATGTCCAGGATCAAAGAACCTGGCACGTCCTTTGATCCGAGAGCCCGGCCGGCGCCCCGCACCACCGACTCGAAGGGCCTGTCGCTGAGATGCACCGGCACGCCGGTCTCCTCCGCCAGCAGGATATCCAGCCCGGTGAGAAGGCTCCCGCCTCCCGTCAGTGTGATCCCGCGGCTCATAACATCCTCAACCAGCTCGGGCGGGGAGGCGCTCATGCAGGCGATCGTGGCAACGATGAGCGCGCGGAGCTGCTCGGAGATCGCCTCCCGAATCTCTCCGGAGGTGACGATGATCGACTTCGGAAAGCCAGAGGCGAGATCACGCCCGGTGACCTCTGCCTTCTCGCGCTCGGGTAACGGCCACGCCGAGCCGATGGTGATTTTGACGGCCTCCGCCGTCCTCTCGCCGATCTCCAGGGCATATTCATCGCGCACGTAGCGCTGGATCGACGCATCGAGATCGAAGCCTCCGGTTTCGAGTGTCGTACTGCTGACCAACCCGCCCAGCGACATGAGTGCAACCTGGGTCTTACCGCCACCCAGGTCGACCACGAAGCTGCCCACCGGTTCGCAGATCGGCAACCCCACGCCCAATCCTGCAGCCAGCGGTTGGGGGAAGAGCCTGCAGGAGCGCGCTCCTGCAGCTAGGGTCGCCTCCTTCATGGCGCGCCGCTCGACCGCCGTCGATGCGCTGGGCACCGAAACAAGCGTGTGCGGCCGAGACCACCGGCCGGCTCCGGCTCTGGCGAGGACGAGCTCCAGCAACTTCGCGGTGACGTCATAGTCCGAGATTGCACCCGAGCGAAGTGGGCGCACCACCACCACGTTGTCCGGAGTGGAGCCGATCATGCGCCAGGCGTCCCCACCCGCTGCAACCACCGCCCCGGTGTCCTTGTGCAACGCCAGCGCCGATCGTTCGGCGAGCAACGCCCCCGACTGCCTCTCATAGACGAGAGTGGTGGCGGTGCCCAAATCGATCGCGAGGCCGCGAGACACTACAGGAGGGTACCGCCGGGCGGGTGAGGACAATCGGATTGCAGCCGGGACCGGTTGGGGCCGCGGCATCGGGAGCACGCCACGCCGAGCTTCCCCGAATTTGGGGGACAATCACAGGATGTCCGAACCGCCCTTTGGTGACATCCCCTTGTTTCGTGAGATCCAGCGCATCCTGGCCGCCGGAGGCGAAGGTCCGGTCAACTTCGAGATCGCCCGCCAGATCGCGCTGGCCGTCGTCGCCGAGTCGTCCACAGAGCCGCCCCCTCCAATTGACGCGGGCCCGTACTTCGACACGGTGCATCCCGCCGAGCTTGTCGTCTCGGGCTACACGCGACTGACTCCTGCGGAACCGGCGCGCGCCAAGGTCGTGGACCGAACCGAATGGGTCCGTCTGGCCCTCGATGGCTGGCGTTGGTTGTTCGAGCACATGTCGCAGCGTTTCGTGAACGAGATGGCCAAGCTCGCGCCGGAAAAGCCAGAGCCTTCCGGCCCCCTGCAAGGGGCCATGGGACCGATCGCGCCGCTGTTGTTCGGCATGCAGGTGGGGACGCTGGTCGGCCATCTGGCCGGGGAATCGCTCGGCAGGCACGATCCACCGCTTCCGCGGGCCGACGACGGCTTGCTCTTCTTCGTAGAAACAAACGTGGCGCACCTTGCGGCCGACTATTCCTTCGAACCGAAGTCGCTGGGTCGGTGGCTCGCCCTTCAGGACGTCACCCGCCACGTGGTGCTCACGTCACAGCCCTGGATCGCCAACTACTTCCGCAGCCTTCTCATCGAGGTGGTGGACGCCATCGAGATAGACGTCTCGGAGTTGCACCGGCGCCTCATAGATCTCTCGTCCAAGGGCATGGAAACGCTCGGAGAGGGCGCCGGCGCACAGGCCGCCCTGCCCGTGGTGCAGACCGAACGGCACCGGGGGGCGGTCGAGCGATGGGACGCCTTCGTGGCGGTGCTCGAGGGTTACTCCAACTCGGCCGCCGAAGCAGTGGCCGGCGAGGTGGTCGGCGAGAGGGCCAAGGTCGCCGAGGGGATGGCGCGCCGCAGCACGACGCCGAGTCAAGGGCAGTCCATGCTCCAGACGCTCCTGGGGGTGGCGATGGACAGCGAGCTTCGATCCTCCGGCAGGACCTTCTCAGCAGCCGTCCTGCAGCTCGAAGGGATCAGCTCCCTGAACCGCGTCTGGGAGGCGCCCGACAATTTGCCGACCTGGAGCGAAGTCAAAGACCCCTTTTCCTGGATGGAACGGGTGCTCGGCTAGACGGGGAAGACGTCGCCTTCGACGCGTCCCTCTTCGATCCACAAGATCCCCATGGACGTGAAGGGCGCAAGCCGCTTCCATGTCGGACTGCCCGGGTTGAACAGGAGCAGGCCGTCGGCATCGTCATTACACGGGAGGTGTGAGTGGCCGAAGACGACGACGCGCGCCCGAGGCCACCGAGCCGACATTCTGGCGCGCCGGTTCCTTGCGAGCCCGGAATCGTGGTTCATGCAAACGCGAAGCCCGCCGAGCTCGAGCGACGCCTCGTCGGTCGCCCCCCAGGCGCGCACGTCGCCGGCGTCGCAATTACCCATCACGACGGTGAGCGGCGCCAATGCGCTCAGCTCGTCGAGCAGCGCCGGGTCGGTCACATCACCGGCATGGAGAATGTGGTCCGCAGTCTCCAGATAGGGCCACGCTCCTGCAGGGATTGACCGCGACAACCCGTGGGTGTGCGTATCTGCGATAACGGCAACCTTCACGGGAGAGAAACTAGGCTGCGGTTGTTTCCTCTTCGGAGGGCAGCTCCTGGATTGCATCCTCACCGCACACCGGACAGCCTGGATCTCTGCGCACCTTGACCTCGCCGAAGTGAGTCGCCTGTGCGTCGAAGGTGAGCAGGCGGCCGATCAGGGGCTGACCATATCCGCCTATCAGCTTGAGAGCCTCGTTCGCCTGAAGGCTCCCCACGATTCCGGGGAGCACGCCCAGGACGCCTGCTTCGCTGCAGCTCGGTGCGAGCTCGGGGGGCGGCGCCTCCGGGTAGAGACAGCTGTAGCAGGGCCCCTCGAAAGGGACGAAGGTCGACACCATTCCCTCGAAGCGGAAAATCGAGCCATGCACGACGGGCTTGCGCAACTCGACCGCAACATCATTGAGGACATAACGGGTGTCGAAGTTGTCGGATCCGTCGACGACGATGTCGTACTGCGTCAGCAGCTCTCTGGCATTGGACGCGTCGATTCGCTCCTGATGGGTGACGACCCTGACGTCGGGGTTCAGTTTCTCGATCGCCTCTCTGGCCGAGTCGACCTTCGGTACGTCCAGGTGATCGAGGTCGTGGATTATCTGTCTCTGCAGGTTGCTTGCGTCGACGATGTCGGCGTCGACGATCCCGATGGTCCCCACTCCGGCGGCGGCAAGGTAGAGGAGCGCGGGAGACCCCAGTCCGCCGGCACCGATGCACAGCACCTTGGCGTCGAGGAATTTGAGCTGGCCCTGCTCGCCCACGTCCGGGAGGAGCAGGTGGCGCGAGTAACGGTCGCGCTGGGAGGCCTCCAGCCTGCGGACGGTGGCCTGCTCGTATCCGAGCTCCTTCCACCGGATGAAACCTCCTGCCATCGACTCAACCCTCTGGTAACCGAGCTCCCCGAGCGTCTTTGCAGCAAACGCGCTGCGCACCCCGCTTGCGCAGTAGAGGATCACCGGCGCCTCTTTGTCCGGGACCACGTCCTCGACCCGGCTCTCGAAGTGGGCCCGGCCGAGGTGGGCGGCGCCGGGCACCGTGCCCTTGTCCACTTCCTCCTGCTCGCGTACATCGAGGATCTGCACCGGCTCACGCAACCTGAGCCTCTCTCGTACCTTCTCGGGAGTTGTCTCCTCGATGTCGGCTTTGACCCCTCGCAGGAGGTCGCGGAAGTTTGTCATTCTTCTACCTTATCAATAGGGGTTAAGGCCCGAGGACACCTGCCGTCCCTCTACTGCTCCAACCCAAACGAGGAGGGTGAGATTCCCGCCTGGGGCGACCGCAACGAGATGGCCGGGAGGGGGAAGGTCCTGCAGGATATTCGGTGGGTCGGCCCGACCGCCGGTTCCGCTCTCGCCGGTGGTTAGGCGCTCTTCTGCTTGAGGGCCCGTTCGGCGATGATGTCCTCTGCGGAACGTGCGCAACCGGGGCAGAACTTGGAACCCGCCGGGACCTCCACGCCACAGAACGGGCACGACCCTTCGACCGGCTCTTCCTTGTAGCCCTCTTTCATGCCGGACTTGAACTCCTTGCCGGCCTGTCCCATAGAGCGCGCCAGCTTGGGGAGGCGCGAGGCGCCGAAGAGCAGCATCAGCACCAACAAGACAACAATCATCTCCATGCCGCCTGGTAGTCCCATTCTCTCCGACCTCCTAGATATGCGTTGCCTGACTAGAGCGTAACGCCGATGCGATCCTTGTACCAACAAGGCCCACGTCGTCCTCGTCGGCAACCTGGAAGGGCAGAGCGCCGAGGCTTACGATCACTTCTTCGACCCCGAGATCCGCCAGCCCTCCGAGACCATCCAAGACCTCGTCGACCGTCCCCGCAAAGCTAGTTCGGCGCCAGTCCTCGAATCGGATGGGTCCTCCTGCCTCTCCGGAGAGAACCCCCGGGGGTGTTCGCTCCACGAGGCGCTCCCATCGTCTCATCACATCCCGGTCGTCCCGTCCGCAAAGCACGTAGGCACCGGCCGATCTGCGGAGGGTCCCCGGGTCCCGGCCGGCCTTCTCGCAGGCCCGCTCCGCCACCTCCAATCGCTCCCGGTACCACGCGAGGGTGCCCAGCCAGGAGAGGTTCCAGCCGTCCGCCACGCGTGCGGCGAGCCCCAGAAGCCTGTCCCCCTTGCCGCCAACCCACAGGGGGGGACGCGGATGCTGCACCGGGCGCGGGCGTGCGATGGCCCCATCCATCGAGTAATGGTCTCCGCTGAAGCTCAACTCTTCCCCCTCGAGGATCCGGCCCACGATCTGAACGGCCTCCCCCAGGCGCTCGATCCGCCGGCGAGCCGAGGCAAAATCGAGGCCGGCGGCCTCGTACTCCGGCCTGTACCAGCCGGCACCCATCCCGATATCCAGTCGGCCATCCGAAAGGACGTCGAGGGAGGCGGCCATCTTGGCAACGAGCGCCGGGTTGCGGAAGTCGTTGCACAACGTCAGCGAACCGAGCCGTACCTTCGAGGTGACGGCAGCGAGCGCACTCAGGGTCGTCCAGCACTCGAGCGAACCCTGCGGCTCGGCACTCGCTCCGTATTTGCCCCAGTCGACGAACAGATGATCCGATACCCACACCGACGCGAATCCGGACTCTTCGGCCACGTTGGCGATGCGGGCCACACGCTCCCAGGTGGCGGCGCCGTCGGCAGGATCGGAGCTGTAATGGGGGAGGGCAAGTCCCAGGCGCACGGGGTTAAACCCTCACAGGCGGAGTGGCCGTCCTACTCGACGTAACCGAGCCCTCGGAGGTGATCTTCGACCTCGACCTCCTCGTCGGCATCCAACCCACTTCCATCCTGCTCGTTGCCGGCGTCGGGAGCTTGCGCCTTCACCTCGAGCCCGACTCCCTCACCGGCGAGCGCCGACAGGACGGCCCCGTCGCGTGGGACTGCGCTCGGCACTCCGAGGGCCGCCATCGCCGTCGGCGCAAGGTCGATGAGATGGGCGGGCTCGCGCAACGGACCGGGGGTGACTTCGGGGCCGGTTGCGACCACGACGCCCTCCAGGCGGTGGTCCCCCGACAACCAGTCCGCCTTTTCGATCATGCCCTTGGCGTGGGTCAGCGAGTAAAGCGGCGCAGGCACCAGCAGCAGGTCGGGTGCAGTGTCGAGGAACCGGCCCGAGAGCACCTCTTCCTTTCTGTAGATCTTGGAGATGGGGGCGTCGCCAGTCTCGGGATCGCGGAAGAGGGACAGGGATTCGGCAACCTCGTCGCGGACCTTCTCGAAATCGGCCCGCTCTACTGTTCCCTGCGGCTCCCTGCCCTTTAGGTTGACCGAGACCCCTTCGCCGGTCGAAACGACGCTGGTGTAAGCCCGCGTCTTCGACCAGTCAATCGGCGAAGCCGGAATCGATACTTTCCCATGGAGCTTCAACAGATCGTAGATGCGCCGGGCGATGCGCCGCCCCGGTCCCCAGCGGATCAGATTGAACGCGAACGACCCCCGGGAGAACTCGAGCCATCCGAGGTGGCGCAGGATCCGGTCCATGGTGCATGTCCGAGCGCAGTACTGGTGTCCGTGGTCTGACATGAAGATGACTAGGTCATCATCGGTAGTCCTCTTGAGCAGCTCACCGAGTCCCTGGTCGAGCTGTCCGTAGAAGGCCCGAATACGCCGTCCCACCGGAGTTTCCTTGAGCTCGGGATAGGCCGGGTTCTCTGGAGTTATGTATTCCATGAGACAGTGCTGGATTCGATCGGTGGAAACGTAGACCAGCACACCGAAGTCCCACTCCGTGGAATCGAGCAGATACTCGAAGGATCTCTGTCGCTTGGCGGTGATGTCCTCGGTTTCCTGCATGAACGCATCGGGGCGATTCCGGTAAGTCGTCCAGCTCATTCCGTTGACCGGGAAGGGGGCGTTTGCATCGAGCTCGTGCTGGAGCTCGGTCGGATGGGTGTACGAGCGGCTGGAAGGCAGCACTCCCCCGCCGATCACCTTTCCTTTGATCTGCGGCGCCGGAAAGGTCAGCGGGATGTTGATCGCAAGCGATGTCTTGTCTGCGTCGCTGAAGTCGTCGAAGACAGTCCTGGCCTTGATCGAGCGGTAGGTGACCGGCAACCTTCTGGACGCGCCGGGCTTGTGCTCGAGAATGTCGAACACGCCGTGGCCCGCCGGGTTGAGCGCTGTCATGAAGGACGGCCACGCGCACCACGAATGTGACGGCACCGACGACAGGCAATCTCCGTGGGCGCCGCGTTCGATCATGCCTGCGAGGTGAGGAAGCTCTCCGGCCTCGAGCATGGGTTGGAGGACCTTCCAATCGGCCCCGTCCCATCCGATGATCAACACTCGTTGTGGCACAAGGGCGAGGTTAGCACCCAGGAGCGGCCGCGCCTTGGATGTGTCGGGGACCGTTCGGGTCGGCGTCCTTCTAGACTTCGTTCTCCGCGCGAGCCCGGGCGAGACGATAACCGCGCAGAGCGAGCTGGAGGCGCAGCTTGTCCTCCGAGTTACGCAACGACCAACCGGTAAGCTTTTCGACTTGCTTGAGGCGGTAGGTAACCGTGTGGGGGTGCGCGAACAGCACTTCGCCGGCCATCTTCACGCTGCCGTCGGTGGCGAAGTAACACTCGAGGGTCTTGACCAACTCGCCTTTTCTGCGCGCGTCGTAGGAGATCAGTGGCCCGAGCATCTGTTCGACGAAGCGCTCGACGAGCGACGGTTCCGCCCGGAGAAAGTGGTAGAGCAAGAGGTCGTCGAAGCGAAAGATGCGGCTTTCGAGCCCGAGGGCGGTCCCTATCTCGATCGCCTCCCGGGCTTCGAGGTAGGCGCGCCGAATTCCCTTCAGCCCAGGCTCTGGCCCTCCCATCCCGAACCGCCATTCCCCTCCTAGCTCCGCCACGAGCTTTTCCGGCATGATCATGGGATCCGACAGCGGCTCCGCCGGCACGAGAGCGATCGTCTGCTCGCCCTTCTGGATCACGATGGGCTCCGCCGTGGAGTAGGCGGTCACCGCCGCCGCCGCCGAGGCAACCGCCGCCTCCTTGCGGGCGTCTTCACGGGGGCCAATGCCGACCAGGGCGATGAAGCTCAGCGAAAGGTCATAGCCGAAGGTGTGTGCTTGACCAAGGATGTCCTCAGGTGTGGCTTCGGTGCCGTACAGAAGCTCAGCGAGGAACTGGCGCCGGGCGCCCTCCTGCTCTCTGACTATTGTGCGCTGGGCACGTGCATAAGCCTCTGCGACCGTAGTCGAGACCTGATCGGTATAGCGCAAAACCGTGTTTGCAAGCTCGATCGTAGCGTCCACTGCGTTCCCCGGAGATGACCTGCACTCCTCCGCAAGCACATCCCAGCACACCCGTACAACTGCACGGTAGGCGCTCAAGACATCGTCGAGCGGGATCCCGGACTCTGCCCTGCGAGCACCAACGCGTTCTATCATCTCCAGCTCTTCACGGGAGAGCTCGCGCAGTTGGCCCACAACCTGGGCCAACGAACCGACATTCTCCCGAACCGCATCTCGCACCTCTTGACGCAAGGGCTCGGTCATGCGGCCGTACGAGGGAATGTCCCAGATGACGTCTACCGCCGTCTCGACCACCTCGTCGAGACGGTCTAGGAGGCCCTCGACAATGGTGCGAACCCCTTCGCCGGTGGCCATATCAAACCCCCATTTGGACTTTGGTCAGAACCCGTGCGAGCGCCTCGCGGGCTTCTGCGGCCATCGCGGGACCAACATCGGCACCCTCCAGGGCCTCGGCCGGGTCAAGCGCGGCCACGATGGCCGACGTGCCCGTTTCCTGCACGACGACATTACATGGTAGGTGAACCGCAACATCGACCTCGGCGCCGACGTTGCGCCGGCCGACCGCCGAATCCCACGCGCCCATGAACAGATACTGGCGTTCGCTTCCCGCCTCCGGACCAAAAAGGCCGCCCACATGGCTCTCTGTGATTATCGAGAAACCCTCGCTCTTCAGGGCCAGCCGCGCCCGCACTACCGCTTCGTCGTAGCCCTGCGCGACCTCGGCGCTGTAGCCGTACTCGAGCCCGTCCGTCATCCTCGTGGTGCCCCCATCGGTCGTCTCACATCCTTTACGGTAACGCCTCGATGGGTCTGATCGCAGTCCCCAACATCTCCGAGGGCCGCCGACCCGGCAAGATAACGGCCGCCCTGAGGGCGGTTGAGGACGGGGGGAGCCGGATCTTGGACGTTCACTCCGACCCTGTTCACAACCGCAGCGTCCTCACCGTGACTGCCGGCGCCGAAGCCCTGTGCTCGAGCATGATCCGGCTCGCCCGGGCGCTCACCTATATAGATCTGCGCACGCATGAAGGGGTGCATCCTCGGCTTGGAAGGCTGGACATCTGTCCCATCGTGCCCTTCCGTGCGCCTATGACCGACGCGGTGAATGCGGCTCATGCCATCGGAGAGGGGATTGCGATCCACACCGGCCTTCCGGTCTACTTCTACGGAACCGCAGCCTTCAGGGCCGAAACGTCTGAACTGCCCTCTTTACGACGGGGCGGCCTCCAAGCTCTCATCGAGCGAGCCGACGGAGGACTTGCTCCTGATGCCGGCCCCCGCGCCATAGACCCGCAGGGAGGGGTTGTTTGTGTAGGGGCGCGCACCTCTCTCATCGCCTTCAATGTTTGGCTTGACTGCAATGAGGCGGCCGCAAAACGAATCGCAGCTCGGGTGCGAACTGCGATGGGGGGGCCACCGGGGGTGCGAGCGCTCGGGCTGGCTATGGCGGGGGCATCCTCGGCCCAGGTATCGATGAACCTGACAGATCCCGAACGGACGGGAATCGATGAAGCGTTCAGGGCGGTGTCCGCAGCAGCAGGCGCAGAAGAGGCGGGCATCGCGGGCACCGAGATCGTCGGGCTCGTACCCGACCGTTACCTCCCGTCACCCGACGAGCCCGCCACCCGCCTACTCATCAAGCCTGTGCGCTCTCTTGAGTCGGCGCTGCTCGAGGGCCTCTAAGGCCTAACTCCGGGCGGTTGACCTCTTGCTGCGGCCCGTCGACTTGCGCCGCCCGTTCGTGGACTTCTTGCGGCCGGTCGACTTCTTGCGGCCCGTGGACTTCTTGCGGCCCGTGGACTTCTTGCGGCCGGTCGACTTCTTGCGGCCGGTCGACTTCTTGCGGCCCGTGGACTTCTTGCGGCCCGTGGACTTCTTGCGGCC
>Ga0136621_1000617_pt1 | contig 14108 bp, 11 predicted proteins | sample AntDryUQ445A2306_FD_104673 | JGI IMG/M metagenome (GOLD analysis project Ga0136621, IMG submission 104673) | Polar desert sand microbial communities from Dry Valleys, Antarctica - metaG UQ445A (23.06) | ecosystem: Environmental > Terrestrial > Soil > Desert | place: Antarctica: Dry Valley...
ATGCAGTACGGCGCTGCGGAGCTCTTCCCCCGGGCGGCCGAGCTTCCGGCCGGACCCCCTTCCGCGGACGCGATGCTGGTGACGTGCGCGTACCTCGTCGACCAGTCGACACCCTGGGTGCTGCAGTCGCTCTTCCTGACCGCGATCGGCGAGGCCCGGGAAAAAGGCGCGAAGGCGCTCGAGACGTTTGCCTATCGCTACGCAGAAGGCGAATCGGCGCGCGAGCGCTTCTGGATGCACAAGACGATCTTCCCGCGCGACTTCCTCGGCGACTTCGGCTTTCGCACGGTGCGCTCGGCGGATCGTGTGGAGCTCGTACGTCTCGAGCTCGGCGGGCTCCAGGCCGTTGCCGAGGGTAGGCGCGCGCACGTGCTGCGTGTCGTGGAGGAGGCCTTCCAGCCCGCTCCGGTTCCTCAGCGTCCCTAGGTTCTAGCGGCCTCCGGCTCCCGCGCGAGGGCGAGCTCGGCGATCTGGATCGCGTTCAGCGCCGCGCCCTTGCGCAGGTTGTCGCAGACGACGAAGAGCGCGAGCCCGCTCGGATGCGCCGAATCCTTGCGGATCCGGCCCACGAGCACATCGTCGCCTCCGACCGCGTCCTTCGGCGTCGGCCGATCCAGCAGGCGGACGCTCGGGGCCGCGGCGAGGATCTTGTGGGCATCCGCGACGGAAAGCGGCTCCTCCGTCTCGATCCACACCGCCTGCGCGTGGCCGACGAGCACCGGCACGCGGACGCAGGTGGCGCTGAAGGGGAGCTCGGGCAGCTCGAGGATCTTGCGGGTCTCCGCCCTCAGCTTCGATTCCTCCTCCGACTCGTCACCGACGAAGTCCCAGTCCATCGTCACGTTTCCGTCCTCGGAGGCCTGGGCGCGCAGGCGGTCCATCGAGAGCGCGCCGGCGCCCGAGGCCGACTGGTAGGTCGCCAGGCGCACGCGACGCAGACCGGCCGCTTGATGAAGCGGCTGCAGGGCGCAGACGAGCTGGATCGTCGAGCAGTTCGGGTTCGCGATGATTCCCTCGTGCTCGGCCGCGCGAGCGCCGTTCACCTCCGGCACCACGAGCGGGACCCCGTCCGACAGCCGGAAAGCCGCGGATTTGTCGATGGACGTGGCGCCGCCGGCGAGCGCGTGCGGAACGAGCTCGCGGCTCGCCCCCGTGCCGACCGAGAAGAAGCAGAGGTCGAGGTCGCCGGCGCCGAGCACGTCGGGTGTCGCCTCCTCGACGACGAGCTCGCGCGAGCCGAACGGCACACGTGTGCCGGACGTGCGTGCCGAGGCGAAGGCACGCACGTCGTCCCAGCCGCGCTGCGCCAAGAGAGCAAGCGTCACCGGTCCGACGGCGCCCGTGGCGCCGACCACGCCGATCCTGACGCTAGAGCTCATGTTCTCGCTCGGCGCTCGCACGCGCGAGGTCGAAGCTCTCGTGCAGCGCCTGCACGGTTCGCTCGACGTCGGCCTTGGGGACGTAGAAGGCGATCTTGATCGGCGAGGTGGAGATGAAGCGCGCGCTCACGCCGAGCTCTTGCAGCGTCGTGAACGTCTGCGCGGCGATGCCCGGATGGCTCTTGATGCCGGCTCCGACGAGGCTCACCTTCCCGAGATCCGTGTGCTCCGCCCAGCTCCCGCCCAACCGGTCGAGTGCGGCCGCCGCTGCGCCTCGATCCTCGGCGGGCGCCGAGAAAACCGTCTCGTAGCCGATCTGGATGATCGTGTCGACGTTCACCGAGGCCTCCGCAAGGGCGCGGAAGAGCTCTGCCGCGTCGCTCCCCTCGACCTGGTACACAGCCTCCTCCAGCGTGTGGGTCACGCCGGAGATGATCGCCTTCTCGAGCATTCGCTCATCCTCCTCGCTCACCCACGTGCCGCTCTCCTCCGTGAAGGTCGAGCGCACGTGCAGCTTGACGCCGTGGTTGCGGGCGAACTCGACCGAGCGTAGCTGCAGCACCTTCGCCCCGGAGGCTGCCATCTCGAGCATCTCTTCGTAGCTGACCGCGTGCAACTTGCCCGCTCCGGGGACGACGCGCGGGTCGGCCGTGTAGACGCCCTCCACGTCCTTGTAGAGCTCACATGCGTCGGCGTCGAGCGCCGCCGCCAGGGCGACTGCCGTGAGGTCGGATGCGCCGCGGCCGAGCGTCGTGACCTCGTGGCCGGTTGACACTCCCTGGAACCCGGCGACGAGCACGATCGCCCCCCGGTCGAGCGACTCGTGGATCCTCCGCGCCCGCACGTCGACGATCTTGGCGTTTCCGTGCACGGCGTCGGTAACGATTCCGGCCTGCGAGCCGGTCAGCGAGATCGCCTCGTGGCCGAGATCGTGGATCGCCATCGCGGTGAGCGCGCACGAGATCCGCTCCCCGACCGAGACGAGCATGTCCAGCTCGCGCGGGTTCGGCCGATCCGAGATCTGGCGGGCGAGGTCGTGCAGGTAATCGGTCGTGTCCCCCATTGCCGAGACGACGACGACGACGCGGTCTCCGCTCTCTCTCGCCGCGACGATGCGCCGCGCGACCGAGCGGAGCCTTTCGGCATCGGAGACGGACGTGCCGCCGAACTTCATCACCACCGTCCCGACGCGAGTGCCCGCCTTGCCGGAGACGACCGGGACGGCCTCGTACTCGGTCGTGGCCATGTGCTCGATTGTAGGGGAGGCCCCGGAGGCGCCCTCTCAGCGCCCCGTCCCTTTCCCTCTCACATGTCTCGCCGACCGGTGAGGGCCCGCCCCAGGGTCACCTCGTCGGCGTACTCCAGATCGCCGCCGACGGGCAGGCCGCTGGCCAGACGCGTGACCCGCACCCGGCCGCGCAGGCGATCGGCGAGGTATGCCGCCGTCGCCTCCCCGGTCATGTTCGGGTTCGTGGCGAGGACGACCTCCTGGATCCCGTTTCGGTCGACCCGGCGCAGCAGCTCGTCGATGCGCAGGTGCTCGGGCTCCACTCCGTCGATGGGGGAGAGCGCGCCGCCGAGGACGTGGTAGAGGCCCCGGTACTCCGCCGTCCGCTCGAGCGAGATCAGGTCGGCGGGCTGCTCGACCACGCAGACGAGCGCACGGTCGCGGCGCGCGTCCCGGCAGATCTCGCAGACCGCCTCCTCGGTGAGGTTGCCGCACTCGTCGCAGAAGCGGACTCGCTCCTTGACCTCGCCGATCGCCTCGGCGAGCGCGCCGGCCTCGTCTTTCGAGACGCGCAGGAGGTGAAAGGCGAGCCGCTGGGCCGTGCGCGTACCCACCCCTGGTAGGCGGGTCAGCTGGGAGACCAGGTTCTCGACGGCGGGGGAGAACACGGCGTCATTCTGCCTGTCCGCATCGGACCCCCAGCCCGGCTTCTTGCCGCAGAGCAGCGACCGTTGGCGGCGGGGCTGCGTTCACATACCCGGCAGCCCGAGGCCTCCGAGCCCTCCCGGGCCGCCCATTGCGCCGCCCAAACGCGACTCCATCAGGCTCTTCGCCGAGCGGAGCGCCTCGTTGACCGCGGCGAGGACCATGTCGGCGAGGAGCTCGGGGTCGTCCGGGTCGATTGCCTCTGCCGCGATCTTGATCTCCGTGATCTCGAGCTCCCCGGTGGCCTTCACGGTCACCATGCCGCCTCCGGCCGAGGCCTCGACCGTCTCCAACGCGAGCTCCTCCTGGGCCTTCGCCATCTGTTCCTGCATCTGCTGCACCTGCTTCATCATCTTGTTCATGTCCACCTAGTCCTGTACCTCCCGGGCATCGAATGTGTCCTTGAGAAGCGAGACGAACTCCTCCTCGGTCGTCGGCTCGTCGAGAGCTTCGGCCTCCTCGTCCTCGCCGACCGCGAAGGCGACCGCGAGCCGCCGGCCGGTCACCTCGTAGAGGGCGTCGGTCAGCAGCGTCGCGTTCTTCGGTTCCTCGGCGAGCTGACGGTGAAACGAGGCCGCGGGCGGAAACTCGAGCGTGAGCGTGTCGCCCGCAAGCTCGGCTGGTCGAGCCTCCCGGAGCATCGAGGCCGTCGGGATCGACTTCTCCTCCACGGCCGGCAGGATCGTCCTTTGCCACGCCTCTTGCAGCTGTCCCAGCTCGACGCTCGGCGGCCCCACATCGACCTGGGCCTCTGCGGCGGCTCCCGGAGGGTCCGCTGCGCCGCTCACATCCGCCGGCTCGGCTCGAGCGCTCTCGCGGAGCGGCCGCTCCGCAGCGGTCTCGAGCTGCTCGAGTCGGTAGGCCACCGACTCGCGGGAAAGGTCGGCGGCCGGCCGCGTCACCTTCACGAGCGCAAGCTCGAGCGGCAGCCGCGGGTCGCCGCCCTGACGCATGTCCTCGACGGCGACGGCGAGAAGGTCGCAAAGCCGCAGCACTGTCGCCTCGCCGAGCTGGTTCGCCTGCGAGCGCAGCCGCTCGCTCGTCTCGGGAGTGAGGGGCAGTGATGCGGGCACTTCCGCCAGGTGCTGGACGAGCATGAGCTGGCGCAGGTGCTCGAGCAGGTCGGTGACGAGCCGTCCGAGATCCTGACCCTGTTCCGAGAGCTCCTCGACGAACGTCAAGGCCCCGGCTGTATCCCCGTCGATGACGAGGTCGCAGAGCCGGAAGAGAGCCTCCTCCTCGACAGCCCCGAGGAGCTGGAGCACGGCCTGAACCGTGATCGCCCCCTCGGTCGCCGCACTCAGCTGGTCGAGGGTCGAGACGGCGTCGCGGAACGAGCCGCGGGCAGCTCTTGCGATCAGGGCCAGAGCGGCGTCGGGCACGTCGATTGCCTCGCCGTCGGCCACGCGCCGGAGCAACCGGACGACCTCCAGCAGCCTCGGGCGGGCAAAGGCGAACGTCTGGCAGCGGGAGCGGACGGTCGGGAGCATCTTCTGGAGCTCGGTGGTGCAGAACACGAAGACGAGGTGGGGCGGAGGCTCCTCGATCAGCTTCAGCAGCGCGTTGAAGGCGGCGTCGGTGAGCTGGTGCGCCTCGTCGAGGATGTAGACCTTGAACCTGCCCTCGGCAGGCTGGAGGACGACCCGCTCGCGGATCTCGCGGATGTCGTCGATCCCGCGCTGCGAGGCCGCGTCCATCTCGATCACGTCGAGCGAGGTTCCGCTCGCGATCGTCTGGCAGGAGTTGCAGATCTTGTCCGGCGTCGCCGTGGGGCCTTGCGCGCAGTTCAGCGCCTTGGCCAGGATTCGAGCGAGCGAGGTCTTTCCGGTTCCCCGCGGGCCCGCGAAGAGATAGGCCTGGCGCACCTGCTCGGCCGCGATCGCGTTCTTGAGCGTGCGCACGACGGCGTCCTGCCCGACGACCTCGTCGAAGTCCTGCGGGCGGTACTTCCGGTAGAGCGCAGCCACTCCCGTCGGATTGAAGCACTTTGCGCTGCGCTATCACGGGTGAACCCATGGTTCTGATCACGGGTGAACCCATGGTTCTCATCACGGGTGAACCCATGGTTCTCGTCACGGGTGAACCCATGGTTCTCGTCACGGGTGAACCCATGGTTCCCCCGTGAGCCCCTCCTTCTGCGACTCGTCTTTGGCGGACACAGGACCGGCTCCCGCCGGGCGGAGCCCGGCTCCGCCGCCAACAGCGGTTCGTTGGACGGGCGCCGAAGCCCGACCGGAACTGCCCCGCTGGGCTTCGCCGCTGACAGTGATAAAGCCCGGTCGCGCGTTCCGCCGTCGAACCGTTTCGCCGGGAGGTACTTGCGTCGCCAGCTCGGGTCAGGCAGAACCGCGGCACCTGAGAGGGAATCCTTAGCGCTGCTTCCTTCCGGACCTGACGCGGTTCGGATGCTCCCAGTGCGCGGAACCTGACCGTCGACGCCACGTGCGCGAGTCCAGGCCCCGAAAAAACGCCCCTCGGGCGGTGTTCGGCCCCGCTAGAGCGGATGTCGGGTTCAGGGAACCGCTAGCTCCCCACCTAGCGCGACCGGGCGACCGAATCGTACCAGCCTCTCACGGGTGAACCCATGGTTCTTATCACGGGTGAACCCATGGTTCCCCCGTGGGCCCCCTCCTCTACGACTCGTCTTCGGCGGACACCGGACAGGCTCCCGCCGGGCGAAGCCCGGCTCCGCCGCCGGCACTGGATCGTTGAAAAGGAGCCGACGCGGAAAGGCGATGATCACTCGGCTACGCTTTAGCCGCTGGGGCGTGTAGCTCAGCGGGAGAGCGCCCGCTTCACACGCGGGAGGTCCCTGGTTCGATCCCAGGCACGCCCACCTGACGGGCGAAGCCTGGCCGCTTCGCGGCTGCGACGACTTCGTCGATTTTCGGGATAACCCAGGCAAATGTCCGGTTCTTCGGGCACAATAGCTGTGTTCGTCCGGCGAACGTCCGCCTTGCCGTCGCTAAACCCAGGAAATGTCCGTCCGCGAGCTCCCATACGTCTTCTCTGCTAGCGCCGCGCCGCGGAGCACGATCTCTGATGCCGTTGCGCGCGGCGAGCTCCGTCGACTGGCGCGAGGTCTCTACACGCGGAACCTTGCGGATCCACCGGAACAGGTCATTCGGGAGAACCTCTACGACGTCGTCGCCGCCCTCTATCCCGGCGCGTTGATCGCGGATCGCTCGGCGCGGCTTGCTCGGCCGACGGAGGACGGGTCGCTCTTCCTCGTCCACGATCGCACGACGAACGCTGAGCTGCCCGGACTCGTGCTGCGCCCTCGGCGCGGGCCCGGATCGACCGACAGCGATCTGCCGCTGCCGGCCGGCCTGCACATGAGCTCGGTCCCACGGGCGCTGCTCGAGAACGCCGCACTGAGCCGCGGCCGCCGCGGCCGCGCGCCGCGCACACTCACACGCCAGGAGCTCGAGGAGTGGCTAGAGCTGCTGCTCGAGCAGCGCGGGGAGGACGGCCTGCAAGCGATCCGCGAGCAGGCACGGGCGCTTGCGCCGCATCTCGGCCTCGAGCACGAGCTAACCATTCTCGAACCGCTGATCGGCGCAGTGCTCGGTACGCGGCGCGATGTTCCCGCGGCGTCGCAGCTGCTTCGCGCACGGCAGAGGGGACATCCGTTCGACCCACGCCGGGTTGACCTCTTCGAGGTGCTCTACGAGGCGGTCGACCGCCTCTCCCCGGTCACGCGCCCTGTCCTCGATGCAAGCGCTTCGCGGTATCGCTTCCTGCCCTTTTTCGAGGCGTACTTCTCCAACTTCATCGAAGGCACCGAGTTCGACGTGGAGGAGGCGCGAGAGATCGTCTTCGAAGGTCTCATCCCACCGACGCGCCCCGAGGACGCGCGCGACATCACCGGCACCTACAGGCTTGTCAGCGACTCGTACGAGATGTCTCGCTTGCCGGCAAGCGCTGACGAGCTGCTCGAGCTGCTCCGCTCACGCCACCACGTGCTGATGGGAGGCCGGCCGGCCAGGATGCCCGGCGTTTTCAAGCACGAGCCGAACCGCGTCGGCGCCGTTCAGTTCGTTGCGCCTACTCTCGTCGAGGGAACGCTGCGCGAAGGGTTCAAGTTCTACAACCGCCTCACGTACCCGTTCCCCCGCGCCATCTTCCAGATGTTCCTCGTGGCCGAGGTGCACCCCTTCAGCGACGGCAACGGCCGCATCGCGCGGGTAATGATGAACGCGGAACTCGTCGCGGCTCACGAGCAGCGGATCATCATCCCGCAGGTCTACCGCAACAACTACCTGATGGGGCTCCGCGCCCTCACGGTCCAAAACCGCGTCGACGCGCTCATCCGGACACTCGACTTCGCGCAGCGATACACGGCCGCGATCGACTTCGCGACCTTCGAGGCCGCCCGCGAAATGCTCGCGGCGACCAACGCGTTCCATGACCCGGTCGAGGCGGACGCCGCCGGAGTACGACTCGTTCTCCCCGATGTTCCGATCGTCAGGCGATGAAGGCGAAGACGGTCAAGCAGCCGTAGCGCGGGCATCCAGCCACGCCGAGGCGTTCGTAATGCCCACCCCGACCTCGGGTGGCAGACAGTTCCGGACAGCCTCCTCGAGCGGCAGCCACAGGAACCGATCGTGTTCGTCGTCGAGCACGACCTCGGCATCCGCCGGAGCCTGTGCGACGTACAGCGCAACGTCCTCGGACGGCGCGCCTTCCGGCACCAGCGTGAAGAGCAGCGTCAGACCAGTCTCCTCGCGCAGCTCGCGGGCTGCTGCCGCCCCTGGCGTCTCACCCGGCTGACGAGCGCCGGAGGGCGGCGTCCAGGCCCACTCGTCCTCGAAGCCGGCGCCTCCAGGAGCAAGGCGATGAAGGACGAGGAACTCCCGGCCGTGGCCGCCCTCTCGCCAGACGATGACGCAACAGGCATACGGTCGTTCGCGCGCCACCGGCAGGCCGTCCCAGGTCGTCTCCATCTCCGCCATGAACCCCGACCTTACTGGCGGAAAACGACAGCTCGTGGCCTGCCGGGCGCTGGGGCGGAAGGCGAGGAGCGTTAGATTCTGCTGGTGAGCTTCACCGTCGGCGCTGACGCATACGACCGGTTCATGGGCAGGTATTCGGTGCTGCTCGCTCCCCAGCTCGCCGATTTCGCAGGGGTCGCCGCTGGTCAGCGAGTGCTCGACGTCGGCTGCGGCCCGGGCGCACTCACGGCCGAGCTGGTCAGGCGGCTGGAGCCGGACGCCGTGTCGGCCGTCGATCCTTCAGAACCCTTCGTTGCAGCGGCTCGAGAGCGCCTCCCCGGGGTCACCGTACGGCTCGCTGCGGCGGAGGGCCTGCCGTTCGAAGATGGGGCGTTCGATGCGGCCCTGGCGCAGCTCGTCGTTCACTTCATGGCAGACCCCGTCGCGGGACTTCGCGAGCTGGCGCGCGTAACGCGCAAACACGGTGTCGTGACAGCCTGTGTCTGGGATCTCGCCGGAGGCCGGGCACCCCTGAGCCTGTTTTGGGAGGCGGCGCGCCAGCTCGATCCCGACGTCGAGGACGAGTCGCACCTCGCGGGTGCCCGCGAGGGCCACCTTGCGCAGCTATTCCAGGCAGCCGGGCTGGACCAGATCGAGGAGAGCACTCTCTCAGTCAGCCTCGAACATCCGAGCTTCGAGGACTGGTGGGAGCCGTTCACGCTCGGCGTCGGCCCCGCGGGCGGCTATGCGGCGGGTCTCGACGCGAAGCGGCAAGCCCAGTTGCGCGAGCGCTGCCGCGAGATGCTGCCGGCAGCGCCATTCGTGCTGACGGCCCAGGCCTGGGCAGCGCGAGGCCTCGTCTAGCCCGCCGTCTCTCAAGGCACATTTCGGATCAAACTGTTCTGGTGGGCGCTGAGGCTCCGTTCGGGGTGCATGTGACGCGGGACGCCGCTGAGGTGATTCGGCGTCGCGGAGGACGCCTGTTCCTCTGGCAGCGAACCGTCGGAGCCGGCTGGGCCCGCGACTTTGCATCCTTCGATCGGCCGCCGCCGGAGATCGCGTTTACGTGTTACCACCATTCAAAGCGCAGCGTCGAGATCTGCGTGGGGCATAGAACCGCGAGAGGTCATCGTGAGGAGAAGGCGCTGGCCGTTTCGCGGCGTGCGCATCTACATCGACGGAAAACGCTGGGGCTGGGGCGGTGAGGCCGGAAACGGTGGTGGATAGGCCGCCGGAAGCCGCAGCGAGCGCCATCCTTTACTGTCTGATTGGTAGAGTAAAGGAATGAGCGTGATCTCCCGTAAGAACCAGGTGACCCTGCCAGTCGAGGCGCTGCGTGCGGCGGGCCTGGAGCCCGGCGACGACGTGCGTGTGCAGGCCGTGGCGCCCGGTCGCCTGGAGCTTGTTCGGGCCGAGGATCTGGTCGCTGAGTTCGCCGGAGTGTTCGACGCGACCGTCTACCCGAAGGGCTACCTCGACGAGCTTCGCCGCGAGTGGCAGTAGTCGTTTTCGACGCGGATGTCTTGATCGCCTACCTCGGCCGTGGGGATGCCCACCATTCCGAGGCCGTCGAGCGCGTACGTCGGGCTTTGGAACCAGGAACACGGAGGCTCGTCTCGGCGGTCAACTACACGGAGGTACTGATCGGGCCTCTCGAAGCGGCCGGTCCCGCCGGCGCCGAGACCGTGGACGCGATGTTCGACCGCTTCGGGATCGAGACGATCGAGGTGGACATGGCGCTGGCGCGACGAGCCGCTGCCGTGCGGGCACGCACGAAGCTCAAGCTGCCCGACGCCTACGCGCTCGCGACCGCCATTCACGCCCAGAAGAGCGGACACGAAGAGGTGCGGTTCGAGAGTTTCGACAGAAGGGTCGTCAAGGCGTACACCGACCTGCATCCGTCGTCGCCTGATTCCTAGCCGTAGTAGGCGCCGAGGTTCCGGCAGCGGTGCATGTGACGCGGGATGCCGCTGGGGTGATTCGGCGTCGCGGAGGACGCCTGTTCCTCTGGCAGCGAACCGTCGGAGCCGGCTGGGCCCGCGACTTTGCATCCTAGATCTCCTACCACGATCGCCGTAAACTCGCCAGGTGGCGTCCTGTCCGAGCTGCGGGAAGGAGAACCCGGAAGGATTCGCCTTCTGCGGCTTCTGCACGGCCCCGCTCGACGAGGCGTCCCCGTCCGCCTCCGAGGAGCGCAAGGTGGTCAGCGTGCTCTTCTGCGACCTCGTCGGCTTCACAGTCCGCTCCGAGAGCGCTGACCCGGAGGACGTGCGCGCGCGCATCCGCCCCTACCATGCTCGCCTGCGCACCGAGATCGAGCGCTACGGCGGGACGGTGGAGAAGTTCGTCGGCGACGCGGTGATGGCGGTGTTCGGCGCCCCGGTCGCGCACGAGGACGATGTCGAGCGGGCCGTCCGCTCCGGCCTCAGGATTCTCGAGGCGATCGAGGAGCTGAACGACGTCGACCCTGGACTCGAGCTGCAGGTCCGGGTCGGCATCAACACGGGCGAGGCGGTCGTCGCCCTGGGTGCCCGCCCCGAGCAGGGCGAGGGCATCGTCACCGGCGACGTCGTCAACACTGCCTCGCGTCTGCAGTCGGCGGCGCCTGTCGGCGGGATCGCAGTGGGCGAGCTGACCTACCGCCAGACGAAGGAGGTCTTCGACTACGCCGAGCTCGAGCCCGTGTCGCTCAAGGGCAAGGCAGAGCCCGTGCGGCTCTGGCAGGCCGTCTCTGCCCGCGCGCGCTTCGGCACCGACGTGACCCGCACACACTCCACGCCCCTCATCGGCCGCGAGCTGGAGCAGAATCTGCTCCAGGGGACGTTCGAGCGCGCGCTCCGCGATCACTCGGTGCAGCTCGTCACGATCGTGGGCGAGCCCGGCGTGGGCAAGAGTCGGCTCGTCGGTGAGCTCCTTCGCCACCTCGACGACCGTTCCGACCTGATCGTCAGCTGGCGCCAGGGCCGCTGCCTGGCCTACGGGGAGGGGATCAGCTTCTGGGCGCTGGGGGAGATTGTGAAGGCGCAGGCGGGGATCCTTGAGTCGGACTCGCCCGAGACGGCGGCCCAGAAGCTCGATGCCGCCGTCCCCGCAGACGCGGACGAGCGGGAGTGGCTGCTCGCCCGGCTGGCGCCGCTCGTCGGTGCAGAGGCGGAGGCCGCAGCACGGGAGGAGTCCTTCACAGCCTGGCGCCGCTTCCTCGAATCGATCGCCGCGGAGCGTCCCGCAGTGCTCGTCTTCGAGGACCTCCACTGGGCCGACGAGGCGCTGCTCGCGTTCCTCGAGCACGTGGCCGAGTGGTCGCACGGGGTGCCGCTGCTGCTCGTCTGCACGGCGAGGCCCGAGCTGTACGAGACGCAGCCTGCCTGGGGAGCCGGCACGCGCAACGCGACGACCGTCAACCTCGCCCCGCTCACGGACGAGGAGACGGCACGGCTCGTCTCCGGGCTGCTCGACACGGCCGTGCTCCCGGCCGAGGTGCAGGCACTCGTGCTCGAGCGCGCTGGCGGAAACCCGCTCTACGCCGAGGAGTTCGTGCGCATGCTGAAAGACCGGGAGCTACTCGTGCAGAAGGGAAGGACGCTTGCGCTCGCGCCTGGGGCGGACATTCCCTTCCCCGAGAGCGTGCAGGCGTTGATCGCGGCACGTCTGGACACTCTTTCCGCGACGCGCAAGAGACTGCTCCAGGACGCGTCGGTGATCGGCAAGGTCTTTTGGGCAGGTGCAGTCGCAGAGATGGGAAGCCGCGAGGAGCTCGAGGTCCGAGACGGCCTGCACGAGCTCTCTCGCAAGGAGCTCGTGCGCCCCGCCCGCACGAGCTCGATGGAGAGCCAAGCCGAGTACGGCTTCTGGCACGCGCTCGTGCGCGACGTCGCCTACGGCCAGATTCCTCGCGCGGCCCGTGCGTCGAAGCACAGGCAGGCCGCCGACTGGATCGAGCGCCAGGCGGGGGAGCGGGCGGAGGATCTGGCCGACGTGATCGCCCATCACTACACGCAGGCACTCGAGCTCGCCGACGCCGCGGGCGAGCCTGCCGAGCCTGAACTCGAGACGCAGGCGCGCCGCTTCCTCCTGCTCGCCGGAGAGCGCGCCCTGTCGCTCGACGCCGCCCGCGCCGAGACGAGCTTCGCCAAGGCGCTCGAACTCGCGCCGCCCGGTCATCCCGAGCGCGCCGGGATCCTGGAGCGCTGGGCGGTCGCGGCGAAATCGGTCGGTCGCGTTGCGGAGGCGGCGGGCGCCCTCGACGAGGCGATCGCCGCCTTCCGCGAGCGTGGCGAGGCGCTCTCGGCGGGACGGGCGCTGGCCGAGCTCGCGGGCACGCTCTGGCAACTCGGCGACCCGCGCCAAGAGCAGGTCATCGCGGAAGCGCTGTCGCTGCTCGAGGCAGAGCCGCCCGGACCCGAGCTGGTCGAAGCACACGTCGCGGATGTCGGAGCGAAGTTCGTCCAGTCGGCGCACCGGGAGGCGATTGCCGCCGCCGACCGCGCGCTCACACTCGCCGCCGAGCTCGGCCTCGACGAGCCGGCGTGGGCGCTCGGCGCGCGCGGCGGCGCCCGCTGCGCTCTCGGCGATCCTGCGGGGCTGCAGGAGATGAGGCGGGCACTCGCGCTGCTGGTCGAGCGCGGCCGGGGTTACTCCGCGGCAGGAATGCACGCCAACTTCGCGGAAGCGCTCTGGGCGTTCGAGGGGCCGGAGGCCTCGCTCACCGTCGCCCGCGCCGGGATCGACTTCTGCGAGCGGCGCGGGATCGCGGGGCAGGCGCTCGTGAGCGCCGCGATGAGCCTCGAGCCGCTCGTCCAGCTGGGCGTATGGGAGCAGGCACTCGCGCTCGCCGGCTCGCTTGCCGCCCGTGCCGAAGGCAGCGGGTCGACGTTCGTCCTGCTCATGGCGCGCTCGACGCAGGCGCGCCTGCTCGCTGAGCGCGGCGAGGGGGAGCAGGCATGTGCGCACGCGGACTGGCTGGTCGAGACGGCGCGCGCGACCGGGGAGTCGCAGCAAATCGCGCCGGCGCTCGGCGGCGTCGCACGCGCGCGGCTGGCCTCGCGCGAGCGGGAGCAGGCCGCGGCGCTCCTCGCCGAGCTCGAGCGAACGCCGAACTTCCGCGAGAACCCGTACTACCCAGCGCACCTGCCCGACCTGGTGCGGGCGGCGCTCGCGTGCGCGGAGCCCGCGCTGGCCGAACGGCTGGCGGAGGGGGCGGAGCCGCTGACGCCGTTGCACGAGCATGCCTTTTGCGCCGTACGCGCTGCATTGACCGAGGCCGCGGGCGCGCATGAGCAGGCCGCCGCGCTCTACGCAGAGGCGGCCGAGCGCTGGCGGCGCTTCGGAGCCGTCCCCGAACTGGGCCATGCGCTGCTCGGACAGGGCCGTTGCCTGCTCGCCCTCAACCGTCCCAGCGCCGAGGCCGTCCTGCGCGAGGCGCGCCAAACCTTCGCCGGCCTCGGCGCCCGACCGCTCGTCGCGACGGCGGACGCCCTCCTTCAGCGCGCCCTCGCAGCGACCTCCTGATCGGAAATCCGGCGGAGCGCCCGCGCCGTAGTAGACCACGATGGTTCGCGCCGGCCTCCTGGGGCTTCTCGTAGCGCTCCCTCTGTCGCTGGCGCAGGATGCCGACGCCCTGATCGGGACGGTGGGAACGGGATGCGAGTACGACATCACGCTCACCGACGACAGCGGGTATCCCGTCTCCGAGCTGCCCGCGGGGACGTACACGATCCACGTCCGCGATCGCTGCGAGGAGCACAATTTCCACCTGCTCGGACCGGGGCTCTCCTACGGGCAGTTCCAGACGGGCATCACCGCGGTGGAGGAGCAGACCTGGACCGTCACGCTCGTCCCGGGCGCCTACACGTACCTCTGCGA
>Ga0136621_1000619_pt1 | contig 14099 bp, 12 predicted proteins | sample AntDryUQ445A2306_FD_104673 | JGI IMG/M metagenome (GOLD analysis project Ga0136621, IMG submission 104673) | Polar desert sand microbial communities from Dry Valleys, Antarctica - metaG UQ445A (23.06) | ecosystem: Environmental > Terrestrial > Soil > Desert | place: Antarctica: Dry Valley...
CTCAGGAAGCTATTACAAAAACCGGCGAAAAAATTGCACTGAGTAAAAAAGAAACCATGTTACTGAAGCTGTTGATAGAAAATAAAAACGAAGTGGTAACAAGGGAAAAAATACTTCAATCAGTTTGGGGATACAATGTTTACCCAACGACACGCACCATTGATAATTTCATTTTAAACTTTCGTAAATATTTCGAAGAGGACAGCCGCAATCCGATGTATTTTTATTCCGTTCGTGGAGTAGGTTATAAATATGCAGAAGCCTCCCCAACCCCTCCCAAGGAGGGACTTAGCATAAGCACAGAAGTGAATAATTGAGGCATTTTTACTCTCCCGGAAAGCCGACTTGTGCGAAGCGAAGTCCTCTCTTCGGAGGCTTACTGCCCGGCAGACAAGTATTTAGGTTGACTTCTTATAAATCACCCAATTGCGGACGAATGACAATTTCTTCAACAGTTGCTTGTAGAGATAGACGGCTGGTAGTAAAAATTAAAGTAGCAATATCTTCCGGTTCCATAATGCGGTCTTCACTCACACCACTACCTTTCCATGAATCGGTATAAACAGCACCGGGAATAATGGCAGTAACTTTTACATTGTGTGGCATTAATTCTTTCCGCAGATTTTTTGTAAACCCCAATAAAGCATATTTAGAGATGCTATAAGCGCCGCCATTAGGATAGGCAGCTAAACTGGCAATAGAACAAATAGTAAAAATATGGCCGCTTTTTTTTGCTATCATCTTTGGAAGCACGGATCTTGTTACATGGTAAGCGCTGAAAAGATTTACCTCCAACATACTTTCTAATGCGCCATCAGGCTCATCTGAAATATTACCGGGAACAAATGTGCCTGTATTATTAACCAGCACATCAATTACATCAACCACGTTAGCCACCCATTGACCAAATAATTGTGCTTGTTGTTTATTGCCCAAATCAAAGGCTTTTGCATCGATAGTAATCGTTGGAAATTCAGTTTTTAATTCTTCAACTGCTTGCAACAAAGTAGTTTCAGTGCGTGCGGTTAAAAAAAGATTATACCCATGCAATGCAAAAATTTTAGCAATAGCCTTGCCCATTCCTCTTGACGCACCTGTAATGACAGCGTTCATCTTATTTTTGTTTTTACAAATTAATATTATTTAGGCGGCATATCTGCAATCGCAAATCTATAATCTAAAATAGAATGAACAGTCAGGCATATAAGAAGTACAAGCATATTTTTTTTGATCTTGACCATACCCTTTGGGATTTTGATGCCAATGCAAGAGAAACGCTGGAACAATTGCATCGGGATCTGAAACTGTATGATAAAGGAATTTATGATTTTGATCTTTTTCATAAAAATTATTTGCAGCATAATGAAAAGCTATGGGATAAATATCGAAAAGGTGAAATAAAACATGAAGAGCTGCGGCTAAAAAGAATGTGGCTTGCACTTCTTGATTTTCGGATTGCAGATGAAGATTTAGCAAGGGAATTGGGCGATCTTTTTTTGCAACTGCTTCCTACCCGTACTATTTTATTTCCCGATGCAAAAGAAGTGTTGCATTATTTAACTGCCAAAGGATATGAGCTTCATCTCATCACCAATGGTTTTGAAAAAACGCAGCATAGTAAATTAGAAAGCAGTGGATTGAATATCTTCTTTAAGGAAATTATTACATCAGAAAAATCAAACAGCCTGAAGCCACAAAGAGAAATTTTTGAATATGCACTTACTAAAGCAGGAGCAACGGTTAGTGAAAGTATTATGATTGGCGATACACTTGATGTAGATATTGCAGGGGCTATGGGTGTTGGCATGGACCAGGTGCATGTAAATTTCAGCGGTGCACCTCAGGATATAGAGCCCACTTTTACAGTGACGACTTTGAAGGAATTAGAAATTATATTTTAAAATAAAAAAGTCTTCCGAGAAGAAGACTTAAATTTTTTTAGCTGAAGAAGCAATGGGTCTTAACCTTGTTACAGGATTTTTTCTTTTCTACTTTCTTCACTTCTTTTTTTACAGCGGGCTTTTCTTTACTTGCAAGAACGGTTGCCGTAACAGCAGCAGTAGTGAACAAAGCTGCAACACCCACCAGAATATATTTTTTCATGGTAAAAATTTACATTAACTAAGATACAAAAAATCTTTATCGATCAGCTAAAGGTTAATATTAAGTTTACCATTTTCCAAGAACGGTAACACCGCCCTTTACTTTCTGGTTTATTTTTACTTCCACCTTAGTATTGGTAGGTAATAAAAGATCAACGCGGGAACCGAATTTTATAAAACCCATTTCTTCACCCTGAGCCACGTAGTCACCGGGTTTTAAATAATTGACGATACGTTTGGCAAGTGCGCCTGCAATTTGCTTTACCAGCAGTTCTTTTTCGCCGGTTTTGTAAACAACAGAATGCCGTTCATTATCCAAAGAGGATTTGGGATGCCAGGCAACGAGGTATTTCCCTTTGTGGTATTTGCTGTATAAAACTTCACCGCTAACCGGGTTGCGGTTTACATGTACATTCAGGGGGCTCATGAAAATAGAAAGCTGCAAACGCCGGTCTTTAAAATATTCATCGGCCTCTACTTCTTCAATCACTACTACCGTTCCATCGCAAGGTGCAACAATATTGTCCTCACCTTCGGCATATATACGTTTCGGAATGCGAAAAAAAGAAAGAATAAAAATGAGGAGGCCTACCGTTCCAATGGTAACGATCCACCCGATAACAGGGTAGCGGGCGCTGACAAAAAACAGGGTTAGTAAATTAATGATAGCTACAACAACAATGCTGATGATAATAGTTTGAAAACCTTCTTTATGTATTTGCATGTAGAAATGTAAAAGGCAAAATTAGGCGATTGGGAATTACGTGGTTGAGTTTGATTGTGAGCTTTACAGGGAGAATTGGATGCCTTTTATTTTTATATAGCAACATATTTGGCCCATGCTGAACCCGGCACAAAATAAATACGGAAAAAAGTAAAATAGTTTGTACTTAGTCTCAGGTTTGATGAGGTGCATCCAATTTATAAATCAAATCATTGATCGCATTTTCCAATGCATTGTTTTTTGCAATATAAATTTTTTGATAGTTGAATGCTTTTGCTAATTCTAATGCATTTTTTAATTTGAATTTAGTTTGAGGAATACAAAGTGCCAGCCTGCTATCCATTAAATGCGATGATAAATATTCCTGCTCTGCCTGGCCTGGTGTTGGGATCAATATAGTTTTTTTCTGCATAATCATCAGGTCCATAACGGTGCTGTAACCGCAACGGCTTATGATAAATTCCGATGATCTTATTGCCTCTTCCAGTTGCGCAGCGGGTAAATGATTAGTGATAAAAATATTAGATAAAACAGTTGGTAGATCAGTCATTCCCGGAAGCCCTCTTACAAATAAAACCGGCTCGGTGGAATTAGTTAATTGATCTAACATCTCATTTTCTAAAATAGTTCTTTGTGGTTCAGGGCCGGAAAGTATAATCAACAAATGTTTGTTTAATACAAGGTCATCAGATAATTCAAACCGCGATTGGGGTCCGATATATGTAACCGGTATCGTTGGTTTTTTTACCGGGTGTGAAAGATCGCCCGCCAGGTTAATTTCATTTTCTGCATCTGGCACCCAGCATTCGCTAAACTCATTGATGTATTGATAGTGCAAATCCTGGAGCATTTCATCGGCTATTTTGCCGAGCGAAGTTTTTACCACTAACTGGTGTGTAATAATAACAGAGTGTAAATCGTTGTGATGCATTCCATAACGGTTGTCGGATATGACTGCATTTAACTGGTGTTCTTCAATCATTTGTTCAAGCCATTCCTGCTCTTCTTCTATGGTGTTTACTATTTTAGGGATTTGTAATAGTATTTTTCCGATGGACTGCCAGGCCGTTTTCCCGTAGTTTATATTGTATCCTTTTAAGGGAAGCATTGGGAGATGTGGAAATTCTGTGCATAAAAGGTTGGCAGTTCTACCTTCTGCAGCCAATAATACTTCGCAATCTTTGCAAATTAATCGCCGGATAAGGGGTATGCACCGGGTGGCATGACCTAATCCCCAGTCTAATGGCGCAATTAAGATCTTTGGCTTACTAAGTAAAAACGCTTGATTCATGTTTATTTTAAGAACGGCATACTAAAAGCCCGGTAAAATAGTTAATTTAGAAAGTCACTATGAAAAAAAATATTTATATAACATTGCTACTATCACTGACAATTTTGATTACCAGTTGTAGCAGGAATGTTTACTCCGGCTCTGGAAAAGGCAGCAACTGTGGATGCCCTAGTAAAAAAGGTATGGTTGGTTATTAAAATAATTATTTTAAAATGACAAACTGCAACCGTGAACTTTTAGTAATGCTTAAAACAAGTTCGTTTACGGATAAAGCATTTGAGCAACACGTGGAATGCCTGCATAATATTTTGCTAAGGGTAGAGTCTAACGATGTGTTTTGTAAAGCTCATGAATTAGTTACCAGGGTTAAAATTACACGTAAAAGCAAGGCAATTTTAAAAGCTATTACCTACACTCATTTAAAACCTTTTTATTTTCTGGTCAATAAAAATTAATTCCTGCACTTGCTCTAAAGCCTTACGCAGCTTGCTGAGCATTTCTTTAATTTCTTCCTTTTTACAGGTTCCAACGCTTAAACGATACCACGGAGAATTTTTAGATGCGCCAAATGCATAAAATGGAACAATAGCAAGCTTGGCTTCTTTCAATATAAAAGAAGTTACATCAGCCTGGTTTTCAAAACCGGTTCCATCAATTAGTTTTTTACCTGTCAGGTCAATCTTTATGGTTAGGTATATAGCAGCTTCCGGCGCTACTGCATCAATAGCTAATCCTTCTTTTTTTAAATTGATCAAACCTTCATAAATAAGATTAAGTCTTTCCTCAATTTCTTTTTTATAATGAGCAAGGTATTGATGAATAGCATCAGTTTGTAAGAGATAGCGTGCTACCGCTTTCTGTTCCGCCATTGGCGCCCACGCACCTACATGCGAAAGAATGGCTTTCATTTTATTGAGAATATTAGCCGGTCCCATGCACCACCCCACACGCACTCCCGTAGCTGCAAATATTTTACTAACCGCATCTATAAATACAGTGTATGGACGCATCGCCGGGTTTAGCGTTACCGGATTATAGTGTTCAATGCTACCATAGGTTAACTGGCAATACATTTGGTCGAACATCAGGTAGAGTTTTTTTTCATTTTTTTCCCGCCTGTTATTTTCTTCCACAATCATATCGCAGATGGCCTGCAAGTCTTTTTTTCGGAAAGTAGTTCCGGTTGGGTTTTGCGGTGAGCAAAGGGATAGAAAATTTGCTTCTTTTATATATGGCCTGATCTCATCTGCCGTAGGCATAAAATTATTTTCAGCTTTGGCTTCAATAACAATATGCCCTCCATCTACAAAATGAGTATAATGATTATTATTCCAGGAGGGAACGGCATAAATTATTTTATCTCCCTTATCGCAAACCGCACGGAACAAAGCATAGATCAAAGGCCTGCCGCCGGAGGCTACTAATATTTCGTTTGTATCATAGTCTAACTCCTGGAAAGTTGAAACAAAATGTTTAATGGATTGGCGCAGATCAAGATTGCCCTCACCCAATGGATAATTTGTAAAATGCTGGCGGTATGCTTCCACAATGGCGTCTTCCAACTCTTTTGGAATAGGAAAGATATGAGGATCAAAATCACCTACTGTAAAATTATAAATATGTTCCCCCTGGCGAATGCGTTCCCGGATTTCGCCACCTAATTTTACGATCTCGGAACCTATTAATGTTTCGGAAAGATGCGAGAGTTTCATTATCAAAAGTGATTTGGGCAAAAATAATGGGAATGGTTTAGATATGATGTTATTTATAGCAATGCTCTTTTATCCTGTTTAAACGGCAATATCTTACCTGGTGATACTTCTGCCAATGGTATGGAAAAAATATTTAAAATATTTTATGGAATTTTTTTAAGGAGGCATCTTATTCAAAACCACAGCCATGAAAAAGATTTTTATAATTGTAAGCATTTGTTTCTCTGCAGTTTTGGCCCAAGCCCAAACCACAGAAAAAGAAACTCCACCGCCACCGCCTCCTGTACATCCATTATTCACAGTACCTCCAGTACCTCCACAGCCAACCCATCCATTGTTATTAAAAAACCCGCCGGTTGTAAAAGGAGTGAAACAGGCAAAACCTCCAGAGCGTCCGAAACCTCCTATTCCTCCGGCAAAAAGATCAAAGAAAATTGTTGTTACTTAACGGGCGTCTATAGGAGAATGGTTTATTATAGGAGGAGTCAATTAAACAGGATGGAGCTTTTATTTACTATTTTAAATACTTCCTAATTGCTGGCTTCAGCGTCATCGCTGAAGTTTATGTATAATTTTTATTTTGTTTAGCTGTTGTATTATTCTTCATTGCACCGGGTAACAATAACTATGTAACTAAAAACCTGCTTAAACTTTCTTCTTTACTTTTTTTCCTAATTGCTGTTGTATAAATCGATCAGTCATTTTCCCGAGGATAGATAAGGTGACGCTGCCGTTGGAAAGAACCATATCATGAAATGCACGAACATCAAAATCTTCCTTCAAAGCATCTTCAGCTTTCTTACGCATTTCTTTTATTTTTATTTCGCCCATTTTATATGCAAGTGCCTGTCCCGGCCAGGAGATGTACCTGTTAATTTCAGTATTTACTTCATGCATGGAAAGTGCTGTATGATCTGCTAAATAATTTACAGCCTCTTCTCTTGTCCAGTCTTTTGTATGAAGGCCAACATCGATCACTAATCTGCAGGCACGCCACATTTCATCTGTTAATCGGCCAAACAGGCTATAGGGATCTTTATAAAAACCCATTTCATGTCCCAGGTATTCACTATACAATCCCCAACCTTCACCGAAAGCATTAATGTATAAATTCCTTCTAAATTCCGGTAGGTTATCTAACTCCTGGGTTAAGGCAGTTTGCAAGTGGTGCCCGGGAACGGCTTCATGCAATGTCAATGCTTCCAACGTGTATAAAGTTCTGCTCGGAAGATTATATGTATTCACCCAATACTCACCGGCTCTCTTGCTTGTAATTGGTGCTCCGGAATACCGGCCTGCAGTATAAGTAGGTGCCAAATAATGCGGCACAGGTGCAACCGTATAGGGTTGGCGCGGAAGTTTACCAAAAAGTGAAGGTAATTTTCCATCTAATTTTTTTGCTATGTAGGAAGCTTCTTTTAATAATTCTTCGGTTGTTTTAGGATAGAACTTTGGATCAGTTCTAAGAAATAATATGAATTCTTTGAAGCTCCCTTTAAAGTTTACTTCCTGCATTACCTTATCCATTTCTGCCTTTATTCTTTCTACTTCTTTTAATCCAATCTGGTAAACTTCCTCTGAACTTAAATTAGTAGTTGTATAGTGTCGTACCCTGTCTTCATAAAATGCTTTTCCATTAGGAAAATGTGATGCACCTAAACTAGTACGTGTTTTAGGTAAATATTCATTATCAAAAAACTCTTTTATCTTCCTATAGCTACTGGTTACATCTTTCCGGATAATGGTTCTTGCATTGGCCTGAAAGACCTGCCAGTCTGTTTCTGTAATTGCTGTTGGTCTTTTAGTGAAAGGCATCCAGAAAACCGACTGCTCAACCGTATCTACTATATGTTGTGTGTAAGTAGTTGCATACCCATTTAAAATCACTTTCGGCTGACTAATGCCTTGGGCTACACCTTTTTGCATTAGCTGTAAATATTCATCTACGAACCTTGGTATATCCTGCAGCAGTTTGATATATTGCTCAGCGTCTTTTTTTGAGTTGAATGTTGTATTAGCACGTCTTGCCAATCCTGTATGAAAACCTTCATCAGATAATATTGGATTCAGGTAAGATTTATATTGGTATTCCGCTAATTCATCAAGTACCTGGTGCTGCAACAACTCCAGGTTAACCTGGTCATCAAATGATAGTGTTATTTTACCTATCGCTTTTAACTGATCATTAATTTTTTTATAAAAATTGTACTGTCTTAAAAAATCATCTTCCGTATGCGAACGGATGATACGATTGCTGCTGCTGTCTTTTTTCCATTCTTTATTATTGTATTCTTTTATTTCAGTAAGAACTGCAGCAATTTCTTTATGAATATTCTTTTGTTGAGCTTGAAGAACAGTTGGAAGGAATAAAAGGTGTAGTGTGATTAGGAAAATAAATTTCATATCATGGAATATTTGAAGGGTTAACGAGCAGTCATGACAAAAAACTGTATTTATAGAATCATCTGCCCAGAACCCGAAGCTAAAATTTTATAGATAAAAAGTCCATTGTTTATTTGTTGCTAAAAAAAGATTGTGAATATGAAGTTTTGATAATGAAATCCTCAGCGAGGACGCTGCGGCCAGCTTGGGGAAGTTCTCATGTTTATTATCATTCATTAGCTGCATGTTGTTTCAGCAATACAACAATCTCTTTGTACCCCCGCCGTTTTGCCCATGCTATCGGAAGCGCCCAGGATTCATTTTCGGGTAGGCCTGGGTCTGCTCCTTTTTTCAATAACCATTCTGCCATGTCTTTTTGACCGTGACGTGCTGCCCATCCAAGCGGCGTAGAGGACCATTCTGTTTCAACAGCGTTGATATCTGCATTAAAGCCGAGTAAGACATCTGCAATTGGTATATCACCTTCGGCAGCACAACGATGAAGCGGCGTAATGCCAAGCCAGTTGCGCCGGTTAGGGCTCATGCCACGTTCCATCAGCCATCGTGTAATCTCGGGTGATTTGAAAGTACTGTTATCCCACCAGGCTGACGGATCTATTATCTTACGGCCTAGAAGATCCGGCTGATAGCGAAGAATCAGGTCCAGATGTTCTCTTTTTTCCCCGTTAATGATATAACCCAAAAATTTATCTACATTGAGTTTGGGGTTCACCTGAAGCATTCGGTCGAGTGTGATCAGGTCAATTTCCTGAGAATCCGAATCCGTAGCGGGTTTGCTGGCATACGAAGCAATTAGATCGATAATCTCTTGAGATGCACCTACCCATTTAGCCATGAAGAGGCAATTGCCGGATGATTCTACTTCGGCATTTGCATTTGCCCCGTGTTGAAGCAACAGTTTCACTATTTCGTAATGTTTACCTCCGATCGCGGCATGCAGTGCACCGCCCTGCGGTGCGATCCCTGGCTCTGGTTCATTGGGATTTGCGCCTCGTTGGAGCAATAGTTTCACTACCTGCACATGTCCGGCCCCCGCAGCACAACGTAATGGTAAGCCGGAGTAATAATCAACATAAGAAGGATGTCGGTTGACAAGGCTTGGATCCTGTTCGAGTAGTTTCTTTACACGATCATAATAACCTATTTTGGCTGCCACACTGATATCACAATAGGCGCCCCGTGCCATCAAATAACCGATGAGTACTTCATGTTTGCTGAGACCGTTAGGAGGAAGGTCGCGATACCAGCTTCGATAGTGATAGTCGCCATTGGTAAGATCGAGTGGCTTAGCACCATCGGGACGCATGGCATTGACATCGGCGCCACTTTCCAACAGATAGTCAATCAGGTCTAACTGCCTTGTCAGCACGGCCCAATGAATCGGCTGGTTCCCGCGTTCGTCGGCGGCATGCACTAAACTCGGTTGTTTATTAATCAGCGCTTGCACCTGGCCTATATTAAAAGCCCTGATAGCACCCGCAATGATTTTGCCTTCAGGTATGATATGATAACGATCTTTCAGGATCGATTCCAAATAAGCAGCCAATTTATCGTACCCCCGGTCACATGCTATAGTAACCAGCGAATCTCCTAATTCATATGCCGGGCTGACGCCCTTTTCAAGCAGAAAATCAATTACTTCCCGCTGGTTCTCCCTTACTGCAAAACGGATGGGGGTGAAATACTCATACTCGCAGTTAATGAGATTTGGATCACGAGCTACCAGCGTTTTGATTGTCTCAAGATCACCGGCAATGGAAGCGCAAATCATCGCCCATACATCTGTTCCGCGTCCTCGTGACCAAGGTTGGTAATCCTCACTCTTAAGCGATTCTGGCTGCACCATGCGAGCAATTTTGACATTTCCTTCATGGGCAATATTTAATTTCATTTTGGAGATAAATGAGTTTGAAACCGGTAAATGGCTTACAATACACTAAAATATGCAACTTCCTAAAAACTATATTTCACAATTCATTATTTCAAAACTCTTAATATGCGTATCATCTTGTTTAGTTGTGTCAATGACCAATAAAAATTCTCCTTAAACCAACTCACTCATAGTCACCTCATTGATCTTTTCTACCGGGTTCATGATATAAGTAAACAGGGAATTATCTTTCATTAATTCCACTACCCTAAAACCGCGGTAAGAGGTTCCCCAGTTGCCACCAAAATGTGCATCAAAAACAAAGGGCACATTATCTCTTTTTTTTATTCCCTCTTCATCATGGTCATGGCCATTAAATACAGCCCGTATGTTTTTATGTTGTGCAAAAACTTCAAAAAGTTCGGGGCAGTCCACCGCATGCTTGGTAAGCTTGCCCGGATTGATATGTATAAAAACAAAAATATTTTCCTGCTGTTTATGCATTTCCAATTGCTGTTTGAACCAGCCAACATCAGGGCATAAATAAGTTCCCTTTTCATTGGAAGTAGTAGCAATTAGAAACGAGTTTTTCTTAATAGTAAAATCAAGGTTAACAGGCATCTTCCATATATTTTCCCATTCTTCTGCTGTTGCATGATCGTGATTGCCCTGGCTTACATAATACTTTGGAGCAAGCAGGTCAAGCGCTTTTTTTGCAGCCGGGAAATGCGTTTTATCATCATGAATGATATCTCCATTTACGACACAAAAAGCAAAGGGATTTTTCTTATGTTCTGCATTGATGCGTGATACAAGCGTTGCAAAATAATTTTCGTATTCAGTCTTTGGTTGCCCATAATGACCATCGGAAGCCACAACAAAACGCAGCCTTACTTTTCTTTTGTGTTCTTCTGACAACCAATAATCATTGGCTTTTACGATCTTGCCATTTGCAAGCAATAAAAAAGCAGGAACCGATAAGCGAAGAAATTCTTTACGTTTCATGGTTTTAATTCTTACAACTTGTCACTAAAGGTTTTTAATTTTTTCTTAAGCCTTTTTGAAAATAAATTTTGATTCCCTTAAGACCGTTCGTGGGATATGGGGCAGCGAAATGGGAAAAGAGAAATTTCATAACAGCATTATTCCTAAATCCTGCGATCCATCTTTGGATACCGGTTGCTGTGCCTCCAAAAACGAATCACCTTTCCCGAAGCATCCCGTTCGAATCGCAAATCTTCCCCCAATGTGTCGTCGCTTCGTACCCGCCTGAACACATCGCCGGAAATCTGCTTGAATAACGTCATTTGCGCAGCCGGATTATCGGAAGGCAAACCAAACAGCGCTAATTTGCCCTGCCACGGCATTATAACCGTTTCGCCCTGCCAGGCATAATTCTCGAAGTATCCTGAATATTCCTTAAGATTTATTGTATCCGGTTTTGTTGCCGCTGTTACTTTGCTCAATATATTAAAAATACCATTCGCATATTTTTCGGTATTTACTCCCTGCGCATTTATCATCAATACGACCCCTAGTTTTTCTTTCAGGTTCATTCGCAATACCGAAACGTAGCCAGGACAGGAACCCCCATGCCCTGTATAGGTAACGCCATCTACCTGGGCAACGCTGAAACCCAGCGCCCAGGCCGTTTTCCAATCCGGGTCCATCCATTGCACCCTTTGCATTTCACGCAACGATGAGGCTTTGATGATTTCTTTTGCTCCGCTGCTCAAAAGCCGGAATTGCCAGGAAGCAAAACTTGCCAGGTCCTCCACCGTTGAAGAAAAACCCGCAGCAGCCGTGAGGCCGGCTGCATTAAAATAGGGCAGCATTTTACGTTGCCCATCCCGGTACAAGGCACTATAACCGGTGGCCAGTGAGCCCCGCCAACGATTTTGCGGCATAGAGGTTTGCGTATGTGCTAAGCGCAGTGGCTTTAGAATATTTTCCTCCACGTATTTATCGTAAGGGATACCCGAAACTTTGGCGACGATCTCACCCAAAAGAGTCAGGCCGAGGTTGCTGTATTGCATGTAGGTTGACGAAGGGTAAAGCGTTTGCTGTGCGCCTAATTTTTCGGCAACTTCTTTTTGCGTCGGAAATTTAAATTCGGTCCAATATGGAAAATCCGATTCGCGGGGTAAGCCCGACGAATGCGTCAATAAAGAACGAACAGTTACCGGCCCGCTTTCTGCAAATTGTTGGCGAAGATTAAACGAAGGCAAAAGCGCACTAACGGAATCGTCCAGCCGCAGTTTGCCCGCCTCCCACAACTGCATGATAGCAATGGCTGTAAACAGCTTGGAGATGGAGCAGATGCTGTACACGGTTTCGGGCGCCGCCGGCGATTTCTTTTCGATGTCCGTTACGCCAAACCCTTTTTTATAAATGACGTTCTGGTCATTTACAATGGCTACCGAGAGGCCGGGGAGCCTATCAAAATCCCGTTGGGCATCCAGCCACACGTCAATCAGCCGTAAGGCCTCGCCGTAATCCTTTGCCTTGTTTTGGGCAAACGTACACAGGCATAACGACAGCCCTATAAGAAGAAGTAAGTGTTTCATTTTGAAAGTATTTGTAAATGAAGTTACTGACTATTTATAAATATTTGAACTGCCACGAAGACGCGAAGGCACTAAGTAATACAAAATCTTTGCGCATCTTTTCGCCTTTGTGCCTTCGTAGCAATAACTTATTGAATAGGCGCATACTCTTTAAACAAATTGATCTTTGTGCCTTCCACCTGTTTTCGATAATCAGCCCAGCGTGTTGTATAAAACCGGTTAATTCTTCCTAAAGAAGCATTGATCATTTTCTCTGCATTTGTTACTAATGCTTCTTCCTGTTTACCAGGTACCACACTTTTGGCCATAATATATTGCTGCGCTGTTTGCATGGTATTCATAACGGTAATATCTGATGAACGGGTGATACCTTGTTTATCAGATGGAAAACCACTGATAAAACCGCGGATGGCTTTTATAGAATCCTGCATCGCGGTTGTTGCCTTGCGCAATGAATCCATTTCTTTCCCTTCGAGCCCGCGCAACTGCGTTTGCATTTTGGTTAGTGCTTCTTCCGATTCTGTTAAACGATCCATTGCCTCAGTCAATTTAGCTGCATTTTTGCGCAGTGCCTCTATCCTGGTGCGTTGTGCAACAATAACTTCTCTTGACCGGTTAATACGAGGATCATCTTTAACGTTGACCGTAGTTGAATCCATTTCTTTTCCTAAGGCAAGTACAATTTTATAAGTACCTGGAAAGACAGCAAAACCACCCGGCTCAGGCGCACCAGGACGAGGCTTTGGCGTACCAGGATTACGAACCCCTTTTTCTTCCATTCCCCACCACTGGCGGTTAAAACCGGTATCAGCTTTCCATTTCAGGTTTCGTATCAATTCATTCTTTTCATTATAAATACGTACCGTCACTGAGTCTGTACGTGTGGAAGCGCTGCCTTGCATAGTATCACGTGGTGGTGCTCCGGTGGGTTCACCCACCGGTGGTATATCCTCACCCATCACTCTTTTCCTGGCTGTATCTCTTGGATCTATTTTTACCTGTGGCGAAACTTTTGTTACAGGTATAAGTGATGGGGCGATGTAGTAAGAAATTGCCGCACCCCTTCTTTTATTTTCTGCCTCATACAAACCCATTGTACTCCATTCATACCCCGGTGCTGCTCGGTAAGTAGCGAGATATGCATCGGGAGCAGGAAAAGCAGTAAGTCTTTTGTTGGTTAAATTTCCCTTATTCGCTGCCATCTTTCGTAAAGGACGAATATCATCCAATACCCATATAGCACGGCCAAAGGTGCCGATGACAAGGTCTGCTTCACGTTCCTGTATGGCAAGGTCATAGGTAGAAACAGAGGGATAGCCATTTTTCCATTGTTCAAAAGAAGAACCATTATCAACACTTACCCACAGCCCATGCTCTGTACCGACAAATAAAAGATTAGACTCAACCGGGTCTTGTATCATACTTAGGGC
>Ga0136621_1000620_pt1 | contig 14094 bp, 7 predicted proteins | sample AntDryUQ445A2306_FD_104673 | JGI IMG/M metagenome (GOLD analysis project Ga0136621, IMG submission 104673) | Polar desert sand microbial communities from Dry Valleys, Antarctica - metaG UQ445A (23.06) | ecosystem: Environmental > Terrestrial > Soil > Desert | place: Antarctica: Dry Valley...
AGACGAGGATCCTGCCCGCGGGACGTCCATGAGCGGATCGGGCGCCCTGAGCGTCGAGCGGTACCGCCCGGAGCACAAGCCCCTCTGGGACGAGTTCGTCCGTCGCTCGAAGAACGGCGTCTTTCTCTTCTTCCGCGACTACATGGAGTACCATGCCGATCGGTTCGTGGATCACTCGCTGCTCTTCTTCCACGACGGCCGGCCGATCGCGCTCCTCCCCGCCAACCGCATCGACGATTCCGTCATCTCGCACGACGGACTCACGTTCGGCGGGATCGTCTCCGACGACCGGATGAAGACGCCGCTCATGCTGGAGCTGTTCGATGCCTTGCGGGAACACCTCGTCCAGGCCGGGGTGGCACGCCTCGTCTACAAGGCGATCCCGCACATCTACCACCGGCTTCCGGCTGAGGAAGACCTCTACGCGCTCGCCCGCTCGGGGGCGACGTTCGTCAGGCGAGACGTGTCCTCGGCGATCTGCCTCGCCAACCGGATTCCGTTCCGGAGGCTGAGACGGCGCAAGATCCGAGCTGCTCGCGCCCACGGGCTCGAGGTTCGCAAGACCGACGACTACGCCACGTTCGTGGAGATCGTGGCGGAGACGCTCGGGACGAAGTACGGGCAGGCCCCGGTTCACACGGCCAAAGAACTGCGCTTGCTCGCGAAGCACTTCCCCGAGAACATCGAGCTCTTCGGCGCCTACGAGGGCGGCGTCATGCTCGGCGGCGTCCTCGTGTACGCAGGAGACCTCGTCGCACACGCCCAGTACAGCTTCTCGAGAGCGGAGGGCAAGCGCCTCGGCGCCCCCGATCTCATCCTCGACTACCTGATCGGCGACTACTACGCTGACCGACTGTACTTCGACTGGGGCATCTCGACCGAGCATGATGGCCGCTACCTGAACGTGCCGCTGATCGATAACAAGGAGAGCTTCGGCGCTCGCGCGATCGTGCACGACTTCTACGAGCTGGACTGTTCGGGATGAACAGCCGGAGCCGCAGCACGATTGCGAACTGCCGGCTGGTCGAGCTTCCGAAGTTCCTCGACTTCCGAGGCAACCTGACCTTCATCGAAGGAGGCGCACACGTCCCGTTTCCGCTTCGCCGGACGTACTGGATCTACGACGTTCCGGGAGGAGCCGCGCGAGGAGGGCATGCCTACAGGCGGCTCGAGGAGTTCGTGATCGCGCTCTCGGGCAGCTTCAGCGTCGCCCTCGACGACGGCCGGAAGACGCGGAGCCTGCTGCTCAACCGCTCCTACTTCGGGCTCTACATACCGAGCAAGATCTGGCGCAGCTTCGAGGACTTCTCGACGAACGCAGTCTGTCTCGTGCTCGCGTCGCTCCCGTACGAGGAGGAGGACTATTTCCGGGTCTACGAGGAGTTCCGGCGCGCGAAGGAGCTCGAGCCGTGACTTCGGTGGCCGACTGCAGGCTCCTCGAGCTTCTGCGGATTCCCCGCCCCGAGGGGAACATCAGCCCGGTCGAGTCGGGCCGGGACGTGCCCTTCGAGATCGCCCGCGTCTACTACCTCTACGACGTGCCCGCAGGCGCGACGCGCGCTGGACACGCGCACCGCGAGCTCGAGCAGCTGTTCGTCGCGGTGATGGGCGCGTTCACCGTCGTGCTCAGGGATGGGCGCAGCGCGAGAGACATCGAGCTGAACCGCGGCCACATCGGCCTCTACGTGCCGAGGTTGATCTGGCGCGAGCTCGTCAACTTCTCGGCAGGGAGCATCTGCCTCGTGCTGACGTCGCGTCCGTACGACGAGCTCGACTACATCCGCGATTACGCCGAGTTCGAGTCGATCAAGGCGAAGGAGAGATCGCCATGAGCGCGAGCGCCGGAAGCCAGACGGTAGCCGTGCCCTTCGTCGATCTCGCCGGACAGCACGCGGAGCTGGCCGACGAGCTCACCGCGGCCTTCGAGCGTGTTCTCGCGAGGTCGCGTTTCATCCTCGGCGAGGAGCTGGACGCGTTCGAGAGCGAGTTCGCGGCCCTCTGTGGCGCCGCGCACTGCGTCGCGGTTCGCTCGGGCAGCGAGGCGCTCCACCTGACGCTCCGAGCCTACGGGTTTGGACCGGGAGACGAGGTCATCGTCCCCTCGCACACCTTCGTCGCAACGGCGCTCGCCGTCTCCTGGGTCGGAGCGATGCCCGTCTTCGTCGACATCGACGAGACTTACACGCTCGACCCGGCCCGCGTCGTCGACGCTCTCACGCAGCGTACGCGGGCGATCGTCCCAGTTCACCTCTATGGCCAGTGCGCGGACATGGACCCGCTCCGCGAGCTGGCGGAGCGCCACGGGCTCTCGATCATCGAGGACGCCGCCCAGGCTCACGGCGCCACCTACAAGGGCCGTACGGCGGGAGGCCTCGGCCACGCCGCCTGCTTCAGCTTCTATCCGTCGAAGAACCTGGGCGCCCTTGGCGACGGCGGCGCCGTCGTGACCGAGGACGCTGCGCTCGCGACCCGGCTCCGAGGCCTCCGCGACTACGGGCGGACGGACAAGCACCGCCACGAGACGCTCGGCTGGAACGGCCGCCTCGACGAGCTGCAGGCGGCCTTCCTCCGCGTCAAGCTGCCGCACCTCGAGCGCTGGAACGCCGCCAGAGCGCAGGTGGCCGACACGTACTGCCGGGAGCTCGGCGATGCCGTGGTGACGCCCAGAACCGCGCCCGGCCGGGGCCACGTCTTCCATCTCTTCGTCGTTCGCTCCCCTCGCCGAGCAGCGCTGCAGGAATTCCTGGCCACCAACTGGGTCGCCACGCAGGTGCACTACCCCGTCCCGGTCCACCTTCAACCCGTGTACACGACGCTCCCGCACCGTTCGCTCGAGCTGCGGGAGACGGAGCGGGCCGCAGCAGAGGTGCTGTCGCTCCCGCTCTTCCCGACGATCACGACGGAGCAGGTCGAGCGCGTCGTTGCCCTGGTGGGCGAGCATGGTGGGTAGGCGGTCCCTGCGAGAATGGCTCGGACGCGGCGCTCCTTCGCCCAGAGGAGCCGCGCCGGCCGAACCGCTTCCCCCGACCGTTCGGATCGGGCTGAACGAGTCGGTGCGGACGTACTGGCTGGCGCGCGCCGACCAGCACACCGAGGACTGGTATGCGGGGGTTCGAATCGCAAAGTTCCCCGAGGACCTGCGCGTCTACGAGCACCTGCTGTGGCAGTCGAAGCCGAATGCCGTCATCGAGCTCGGCGCCAGCTTCGGGGGGAGCGCGCTCTGGTTCCGCGACCGGCTGCGGACGCTTGCCGCCTACCGCCGAGTCGCGAGCCCGCGCGTGATCTCGGTCGACCTCGACGTCGAGCTTGCCCTTGCGAGCATCCGCTCGGTGGACGCCGACTTCGAGGACACGATCACGCTGATCGCAGGCGACGTGCTCGACCCCTCCCTCCCCGAGCTCGTCGCCGCGCACCTGCCGCCGGACGCCAGGTGCTTCGTAGTCGACGACTCGGCCCACACGTACGAGACGACCTCCGCCGCTCTCCACGGCTTCTCGCGCTTCGTGCCCGTAGGCGGGTTCTTCGTCGTCGAGGACGGCTGCGTCGACGTCGAGGCGATGCGTCGCTCACCCGACTGGCCGCGGGGAGTTCTCCCCGCACTGCACGACTGGCTCGCGCTCGAGGCGGGCTTACGTTTCGCGGTTCGGCGAGATCTGGAGCTGTACGGCCTCTCCTGTCATCCGGAGGGGTTTCTCCAGCGGATCACCTGAGGCCTCCCGGCGGGCGATCGCCTCGTCGATGAGGTCGAGAATCTGCGCGTCCTTCGTGATGTCGAACTTCCGCGCGAACAGGTCGGCGGAGCTCATCAGCGAGTCGAAGTCGGCAGTCGTGAGGATCTTCGGCGGCGGCGGAGTCCCGCTCCAATCGATATACCGAACGTCGTCGTTCACGAGCCTGTCCGCGAACGGCGAGTTGAGCACGATCGTCTGGAAGAGGCTCTCGTCCGGCGCGTAGACGCGCTCGAAGAAGCGCACAGACCGCGGATTGGCGGCGACGCAGGCTGCGACGTACTCCACGCACTCCGCCGAAAGGCACCAGCCGCCTGAGCCCGAGAACGGTTGAAGGTCCGCGGGGAACCTGCGCTTGATCGGTAGATTCAGGTAGCGGTTGGGAAAGCTGAGCTGGCGACCGAAGACTCTGCAGGGCCAGTGCCAGCGCTCGATGCGCTCGAGCCCGCCGCCCGCCAGCCCGGCCGCGGGAAACGGCTCGTACTCGAGGCACGAGCGGCCCTCGAGGCTGCGCAGGTACTCCATGATCTCCCGGTTCGAGCGGAGGGGGTAGCTGTCCCAGGTCAGCGGCATCACGTAGTCGAAGCCGCCCCGGCGGGCGATCCGCTCGATCGCCTCGAGCATGGCTGCGACGATGCCGAAGCCCGACCAGTAGCAGCGTCGGCGTGTCAGCCACTCGACCCGCGGGATGTCGCGAAGCCCGGCCGCGATCTCGTCGTAGACGCGCTCGGGCGCCTTCCGGTCGACGTGCACGAAGAACATAACGCCGTCGTCGGCGAGCGTTCGGACGAGGCGGACGACCTGCCGCGGAAGCTTGTACGCCAGGATGATGTAGGCGAGCCGCACCGTGTCCTACGAGGGGCCGCCCTCACGCACGAGCTCCGTCGTCCAGGGCAGAAGCGGCCGGACGACTCCTGGCATCTGCCCCGCGAACTCGCCGCGAGCCGCGTCTCCCTCCAAGCTGTCGAGCACGTGGAACGCGACGGCCTCGCGCTCGTAGAGATGGACGGTATCCGGGTTGAACGAGGTGATTGCAGCGCCTACCAGGATGCCGCCCTCTGCGAGGAAGTTCTGGGGAATGGTCGCCGTGCTGACGTAGCGGCCCGGCTGCCGCCTCCGCCCTCGCCACTCGGGGTCGTGGAAGTCGGCGGCGACGAAGACGTAGACGCCCTCCTCGTTGGTGAAGTGAAGGTTCGGCACCAGTACCTCTCCGGGGCGCAGCACCTCGTACTCCATCTCAATCCGAATGGGGTGCCGAATGTCGAGCGCGTCGCTGATCTCGCCGTCTGCTCCTCGTACCCGGACGGCGCAGAGCCTGACGACCTCATCTCCCGGGGCGGTGTCCGGATCCGGCCACTCGCGTGCGGCTCGAGTCCCGAGATCAGAGCGGAGATACACGCCAACGACCTCATGCGACGGGCCGTCCTGAACGACCCTCCCTTCATCGAGCAGAACGGCTCGCGGGCAGAGCCGGGTGATCGCGGCCGTGTTGTGAGAGACGAAGAGCACGGTGCGACCGTGCTGGCCGACGTCCTCCATCTTCGCGAGACATTTGCGCTGAAACCGGGCATCGCCCACCGCCAGCACTTCGTCGACGAGCAAGACCTCCGGCTCAAGGTGAGCGGCGACGGCAAACGCCAGGCGAACCTGCATGCCGCTCGAATAGCGCTTGACGGGGGTATCGATGAATCGGTCGACCTCCGCGAACGCAACGATCTCGTCGAGCTTCCGATCGATCTCCTTCTTGCGCATCCCGAGGATCGCGCCGCTGAGGTAGATGTTCTCGAGTCCGGTGAGCTCGTGATGGAAGCCCGTGCCCACCTCGAGGAGGCTCTTCACACGCCCACGGATGTCCACCTCGCCCTCGGTCGGAAGCGTAATGCGGGACAGCACCTTGAGAAGCGTCGACTTCCCTGCCCCGTTTCGCCCGATGATGCCGACCACCTCTCCCTGCTCGACGGAGAACGAGACGTCACGGAGCGCCCAGATCGCCTCCTTGGTCGACTGCCCGGGCTCTACGGCGCCCGTCGCTTGCCGCAGAGATGCCAGCCTCGTCCGGGCGATGCTCGTCAGCGCGTCGCGTAGCGTGTCGTACGGCTGCTGGTGTCCCAGCCGGTAGTGCTTGCCAAGTCCTTGCACCCGGATTGCGACCGTGCTCATCGCCTCACACCACGTCTGCGAACGTGGTCTCCATTCGCAGGAAGTACAGGAGGCCACCGACGAGCAGCGCTGTCGAAAGCCCGACGGAGACGAGGATCAAGGGTCCGACCGTAAGCTCCTGGCCGAGGAGAGCCCAGCGAAAGCCCTCGGCGACGCCTGCCATCGGATTGAGGCCGAGGACGGTCCGCCATGACTCTGGGACGAGCGTGCTCGAATAGGCGATCGGGGTGGCGAAGAACCAGAACTGCGTCAGGAACGGCAGGAGGTGCTGAACGTCGCGGTAGCGCGCGTTCAGCGCCGAGAGCCATAGGCCCGCCGCGAGCCCGGTGCCGAGGGCCGCAAGCAAGAAGAGTGGGAGGAGCGCCACGGCCGCAGAGGGGACGATCCCGTAGTAGAAGAGCAGGACGAGGAGGACGAGGAACGCGACACCGAAGTCGATCAGGCCCGCGAGCACAGATGCGACGGGGAGCAGGATCCGGGGGAAGTAGACCTTCGTGATCAGCTGCTGGTTGACGACCAGGCTGTTCCCCGACTGGTTCAGGGCGGTCGCGAAGAGCTGCCACGGCAGGAGCGCCGCGAAGACGAAGACGGCGTAGGGCACGCCCTCCGACGGCGCCTTGAGGAGACGCCCGAAGAGAATGGTGAACAGGGTCACGGTCAGAATCGGCTGGAGGATGACCCACGCCACCCCGAGCGTCGCCTGCTTGTAGCGGACCTTCACGTCGCGCCAGGCGAGGAAGTAAAGAAGCTCGCGGTAGCTCCAGAGCTCTCCGAGATGAAGGCGTGCTCGCCCTCGTGCCGGCCTGATGCGCATGAGAGGCGCGGCGTCAGGGACGTCGGCCTCCGCCGCGCCCGCGGGCCTGGCGACGCCGAGCGTGGCGAGCTCGGCTCGATCCGGCTGCTTCACGCTGATGCGCACCCCCATCTATTAAGCGTGATCCTTCGGAGGGACGCAAGCGGGTTCGGCCCAGGCTCCGCCGTGGCCCACTTGACCAAAGCGCGATCTCGGTCCAACCTGTGACGGTAGCGGCACGATTGAGTTTCGGCTGGTAACGCCGAAAGGGAGAGAAAACTGCGGCAACTGCGGCGACACGTAGCCAGCGCGGGCACGAACCCGGGCGGAAAGCGCCTCTTGATCGGCAGCCGGAGTTGCCCGCCGCGGCGGGCAACTCCGGCTGCCGATCAAGAGGCGCTTTCCGCCCGGGTTCGTGCCCGCGCTGGCTACGTGTCGCCGCAGTTGCCGCAGTTTTCTCTCCCTTTCGGCGTTACCAGCCGAAACTCAATCGTGCCGCTACCGTCACAGGTTGGACCGAGATCGCGCTTTGGTCAAGTGGGCCACGGCGGAGCCTGGGCCGAACCCGCTTGCGTCCCTCCGAAGGATCACGCTTAATAGATGGGGGTGCGCATCAGCGTGAAGCAGCCGGATCGAGCCGAGCTCGCCACGCTCGGCGTCGCCAGGCCCGCGGGCGCGGCGGAGGCCGACGTCCCTGACGCCGCGCCTCTCATGCGCATCAGGCCGGCACGAGGGCGAGCACGCCTTCATCTCGGAGAGCTCTGGAGCTACCGCGAGCTTCTTTACTTCCTCGCCTGGCGCGACGTGAAGGTCCGCTACAAGCAGGCGACGCTCGGGGTGGCGTGGGTCATCCTCCAGCCGATTCTGACCGTGACCCTGTTCACCATTCTCTTCGGGCGTCTCCTCAAGGCGCCGTCGGAGGGCGTGCCCTACGCCGTCTTCGTCTTCGCGGCGCTCCTGCCGTGGCAGCTCTTCGCGACCGCCCTGAACCAGTCGGGGAACAGCCTGGTCGTCAACCAGCAGCTGATCACGAAGGTCTACTTCCCCCGGATCCTGCTCCCCGTCGCATCTGTGCTCGCGGGCCTGATCGACTTCGGTGTCGCGTTCCTCGTCCTCCTCGTCCTGCTCTTCTACTACGGGATCGTCCCCTCTGCGGCCGTGGCGCTCCTCCCACTCTTCTTGCTTGCGGCCCTCGGCACCGGGCTCGCGGCGGGCCTATGGCTCTCGGCGCTGAACGCGCGCTACCGCGACGTTCAGCACCTCCTGCCGTTCCTGACGCAGTTCTGGTTCTTCGCCACCCCGATCGCCTATTCGAGCACGCTCGTCCCAGAGTCATGGCGGACCGTCCTCGGCCTCAATCCGATGGCAGGCGTCGCCGAGGGCTTTCGCTGGGCTCTCCTCGGCCAGGAGCTTACGGTCGGACCCTTGATCCTCGTCTCCGTCGGGCTTTCGACAGCGCTGCTCGTCGGTGGCCTCCTGTACTTCCTGCGAATGGAGACCACGTTCGCAGACGTGGTGTGAGGCGATGAGCACGGTCGCAATCCGGGTGCAAGGACTTGGCAAGCACTACCGGCTGGGACACCAGCAGCCGTACGACACGCTACGCGACGCGCTGACGAGCATCGCCCGGACGAGGCTGGCATCTCTGCGGCAAGCGACGGGCGCCGTAGAGCCCGGGCAGTCGACCAAGGAGGCGATCTGGGCGCTCCGTGACGTCTCGTTCTCCGTCGAGCAGGGAGAGGTGGTCGGCATCATCGGGCGAAACGGGGCAGGGAAGTCGACGCTTCTCAAGGTGCTGTCCCGCATTACGCTTCCGACCGAGGGCGAGGTGGACATCCGTGGGCGTGTGAAGAGCCTCCTCGAGGTGGGCACGGGCTTCCATCACGAGCTCACCGGACTCGAGAACATCTACCTCAGCGGCGCGATCCTCGGGATGCGCAAGAAGGAGATCGATCGGAAGCTCGACGAGATCGTTGCGTTCGCGGAGGTCGACCGATTCATCGATACCCCCGTCAAGCGCTATTCGAGCGGCATGCAGGTTCGCCTGGCGTTTGCCGTCGCCGCTCACCTTGAGCCGGAGGTCTTGCTCGTCGACGAAGTGCTGGCGGTGGGCGATGCCCGGTTTCAGCGCAAATGTCTCGCGAAGATGGAGGACGTCGGCCAGCACGGTCGCACCGTGCTCTTCGTCTCTCACAACACGGCCGCGATCACCCGGCTCTGCCCGCGAGCCGTTCTGCTCGATGAAGGGAGGGTCGTTCAGGACGGCCCGTCGCATGAGGTCGTTGGCGTGTATCTCCGCTCTGATCTCGGGACTCGAGCCGCACGCGAGTGGCCGGATCCGGACACCGCCCCGGGAGATGAGGTCGTCAGGCTCTGCGCCGTCCGGGTACGAGGAGCAGACGGCGAGATCAGCGACGCGCTCGACATTCGGCACCCCATTCGGATTGAGATGGAGTACGAGGTGCTGCGCCCCGGAGAGGTACTGGTGCCGAACCTTCACTTCACCAACGAGGAGGGCGTCTACGTCTTCGTCGCCGCCGACTTCCACGACCCCGAGTGGCGAGGGCGGAGGCGGCAGCCGGGCCGCTACGTCAGCACGGCGACCATTCCCCAGAACTTCCTCGCAGAGGGCGGCATCCTGGTAGGCGCTGCAATCACCTCGTTCAACCCGGATACCGTCCATCTCTACGAGCGCGAGGCCGTCGCGTTCCACGTGCTCGACAGCTTGGAGGGAGACGCGGCTCGCGGCGAGTTCGCGGGGCAGATGCCAGGAGTCGTCCGGCCGCTTCTGCCCTGGACGACGGAGCTCGTGCGTGAGGGCGGCCCCTCGTAGGACACGGTGCGGCTCGCCTACATCATCCTGGCGTACAAGCTTCCGCGGCAGGTCGTCCGCCTCGTCCGAACGCTCGCCGACGACGGCGTTATGTTCTTCGTGCACGTCGACCGGAAGGCGCCCGAGCGCGTCTACGACGAGATCGCGGCCGGGCTTCGCGACATCCCGCGGGTCGAGTGGCTGACACGCCGACGCTGCTACTGGTCGGGCTTCGGCATCGTCGCAGCCATGCTCGAGGCGATCGAGCGGATCGCCCGCCGGGGCGGCTTCGACTACGTGATGCCGCTGACCTGGGACAGCTACCCCCTCCGCTCGAACCGGGAGATCATGGAGTACCTGCGCAGCCTCGAGGGCCGCTCGTGCCTCGAGTACGAGCCGTTTCCCGCGGCCGGGCTGGCGGGCGGCGGGCTCGAGCGCATCGAGCGCTGGCACTGGCCCTGCAGAGTCTTCGGTCGCCAGCTCAGCTTTCCCAACCGCTACCTGAATCTACCGATCAAGCGCAGGTTCCCCGCGGACCTTCAACCGTTCTCGGGCTCAGGCGGCTGGTGCCTTTCGGCGGAGTGCGTGGAGTACGTCGCAGCCTGCGTCGCCGCCAATCCGCGGTCTGTGCGCTTCTTCGAGCGCGTCTACGCGCCGGACGAGAGCCTCTTCCAGACGATCGTGCTCAACTCGCCGTTCGCGGACAGGCTCGTGAACGACGACGTTCGGTATATCGATTGGAGCGGGACTCCGCCGCCGCCGAAGATCCTCACGACTGCCGACTTCGACTCGCTGATGAGCTCCGCCGACCTGTTCGCGCGGAAGTTCGACATCACGAAGGACGCGCAGATTCTCGACCTCATCGACGAGGCGATCGCCCGCCGGGAGGCCTCAGGTGATCCGCTGGAGAAACCCCTCCGGATGACAGGAGAGGCCGTACAGCTCCAGATCTCGCCGAACCGCGAAACGTAAGCCCGCCTCGAGCGCGAGCCAGTCGTGCAGTGCGGGGAGAACTCCCCGCGGCCAGTCGGGTGAGCGACGCATCGCCTCGACGTCGACGCAGCCGTCCTCGACGACGAAGAACCCGCCTACGGGCACGAAGCGCGAGAAGCCGTGGAGAGCGGCGGAGGTCGTCTCGTACGTGTGGGCCGAGTCGTCGACTACGAAGCACCTGGCGTCCGGCGGCAGGTGCGCGGCGACGAGCTCGGGGAGGGAGGGGTCGAGCACGTCGCCTGCGATCAGCGTGATCGTGTCCTCGAAGTCGGCGTCCACCGAGCGGATGCTCGCAAGGGCAAGCTCGACGTCGAGGTCGACCGAGATCACGCGCGGGCTCGCGACTCGGCGGTAGGCGGCAAGCGTCCGCAGCCGGTCGCGGAACCAGAGCGCGCTCCCCCCGAAGCTGGCGCCGAGCTCGATGACGGCATTCGGCTTCGACTGCCACAGCAGGTGCTCGTAGACGCGCAGGTCCTCGGGGAACTTTGCGATTCGAACCCCCGCATACCAGTCCTCGGTGTGCTGGTCGGCGCGCGCCAGCCAGTACGTCCGCACCGACTCGTTCAGCCCGATCCGAACGGTCGGGGGAAGCGGTTCGGCCGGCGCGGCTCCTCTGGGCGAAGGAGCGCCGCGTCCGAGCCATTCTCGCAGGGACCGCCTACCCACCATGCTCGCCCACCAGGGCAACGACGCGCTCGACCTGCTCCGTCGTGATCGTCGGGAAGAGCGGGAGCGACAGCACCTCTGCTGCGGCCCGCTCCGTCTCCCGCAGCTCGAGCGAACGGTGCGGGAGCGTCGTGTACACGGGTTGAAGGTGGACCGGGACGGGGTAGTGCACCTGCGTGGCGACCCAGTTGGTGGCCAGGAATTCCTGCAGCGCTGCTCGGCGAGGGGAGCGAACGACGAAGAGATGGAAGACGTGGCCCCGGCCGGGCGCGGTTCTGGGCGTCACCACGGCATCGCCGAGCTCCCGGCAGTACGTGTCGGCCACCTGCGCTCTGGCGGCGTTCCAGCGCTCGAGGTGCGGCAGCTTGACGCGGAGGAAGGCCGCCTGCAGCTCGTCGAGGCGGCCGTTCCAGCCGAGCGTCTCGTGGCGGTGCTTGTCCGTCCGCCCGTAGTCGCGGAGGCCTCGGAGCCGGGTCGCGAGCGCAGCGTCCTCGGTCACGACGGCGCCGCCGTCGCCAAGGGCGCCCAGGTTCTTCGACGGATAGAAGCTGAAGCAGGCGGCGTGGCCGAGGCCTCCCGCCGTACGGCCCTTGTAGGTGGCGCCGTGAGCCTGGGCGGCGTCCTCGATGATCGAGAGCCCGTGGCGCTCCGCCAGCTCGCGGAGCGGGTCCATGTCCGCGCACTGGCCATAGAGGTGAACTGGGACGATCGCCCGCGTACGCTGCGTGAGAGCGTCGACGACGCGGGCCGGGTCGAGCGTGTAAGTCTCGTCGATGTCGACGAAGACGGGCATCGCTCCGACCCAGGAGACGGCGAGCGCCGTTGCGACGAAGGTGTGCGAGGGGACGATGACCTCGTCTCCCGGTCCAAACCCGTAGGCTCGGAGCGTCAGGTGGAGCGCCTCGCTGCCCGAGCGAACCGCGACGCAGTGCGCGGCGCCACAGAGGGCCGCGAACTCGCTCTCGAACGCGTCCAGCTCCTCGCCGAGGATGAAACGCGACCTCGCGAGAACACGCTCGAAGGCCGCGGTGAGCTCGTCGGCCAGCTCCGCGTGCTGTCCGGCGAGATCGACGAAGGGCACGGCTACCGTCTGGCTTCCGGCGCTCGCGCTCATGGCGATCTCTCCTTCGCCTTGATCGACTCGAACTCGGCGTAATCGCGGATGTAGTCGAGCTCGTCGTACGGACGCGACGTCAGCACGAGGCAGATGCTCCCTGCCGAGAAGTTGACGAGCTCGCGCCAGATCAACCTCGGCACGTAGAGGCCGATGTGGCCGCGGTTCAGCTCGATGTCTCTCGCGCTGCGCCCATCCCTGAGCACGACGGTGAACGCGCCCATCACCGCGACGAACAGCTGCTCGAGCTCGCGGTGCGCGTGTCCAGCGCGCGTCGCGCCTGCGGGCACGTCGTAGAGGTAGTAGACGCGGGCGATCTCGAAGGGCACGTCCCGGCCCGACTCGACCGGGCTGATGTTCCCCTCGGGGCGGGGAATCCGCAGAAGCTCGAGGAGCCTGCAGTCGGCCACCGAAGTCACGGCTCGAGCTCCTTCGCGCGCCGGAACTCCTCGTAGACCCGGAAATAGTCCTCCTCCTCGTACGGGAGCGACGCGAGCACGAGACAGACTGCGTTCGTCGAGAAGTCCTCGAAGCTGCGCCAGATCTTGCTCGGTATGTAGAGCCCGAAGTAGGAGCGGTTGAGCAGCAGGCTCCGCGTCTTCCGGCCGTCGTCGAGGGCGACGCTGAAGCTGCCCGAGAGCGCGATCACGAACTCCTCGAGCCGCCTGTAGGCATGCCCTCCTCGCGCGGCTCCTCCCGGAACGTCGTAGATCCAGTACGTCCGGCGAAGCGGAAACGGGACGTGTGCGCCTCCTTCGATGAAGGTCAGGTTGCCTCGGAAGTCGAGGAACTTCGGAAGCTCGACCAGCCGGCAGTTCGCAATCGTGCTGCGGCTCCGGCTGTTCATCCCGAACAGTCCAGCTCGTAGAAGTCGTGCACGATCGCGCGAGCGCCGAAGCTCTCCTTGTTATCGATCAGCGGCACGTTCAGGTAGCGGCCATCATGCTCGGTCGAGATGCCCCAGTCGAAGTACAGTCGGTCAGCGTAGTAGTCGCCGATCAGGTAGTCGAGGATGAGATCGGGGGCGCCGAGGCGCTTGCCCTCCGCTCTCGAGAAGCTGTACTGGGCGTGTGCGACGAGGTCTCCTGCGTACACGAGGACGCCGCCGAGCATGACGCCGCCCTCGTAGGCGCCGAAGAGCTCGATGTTCTCGGGGAAGTGCTTCGCGAGCAAGCGCAGTTCTTTGGCCGTGTGAACCGGGGCCTGCCCGTACTTCGTCCCGAGCGTCTCCGCCACGATCTCCACGAACGTGGCGTAGTCGTCGGTCTTGCGAACCTCGAGCCCGTGGGCGCGAGCAGCTCGGATCTTGCGCCGTCTCAGCCTCCGGAACGGAATCCGGTTGGCGAGGCAGATCGCCGAGGACACGTCTCGCCTGACGAACGTCGCCCCCGAGCGGGCGAGCGCGTAGAGGTCTTCCTCAGCCGGAAGCCGGTGGTAGATGTGCGGGATCGCCTTGTAGACGAGGCGTGCCACCCCGGCCTGGACGAGGTGTTCCCGCAAGGCATCGAACAGCTCCAGCATGAGCGGCGTCTTCATCCGGTCGTCGGAGACGATCCCGCCGAACGTGAGTCCGTCGTGCGAGATGACGGAATCGTCGATGCGGTTGGCGGGGAGGAGCGCGATCGGCCGGCCGTCGTGGAAGAAGAGCAGCGAGTGATCCACGAACCGATCGGCATGGTACTCCATGTAGTCGCGGAAGAAGAGAAAGACGCCGTTCTTCGAGCGACGGACGAACTCGTCCCAGAGGGGCTTGTGCTCCGGGCGGTACCGCTCGACGCTCAGGGCGCCCGATCCGCTCATGGACGTCCCGCGGGCAGGATCCTCGTCT
>Ga0136621_1000621_pt1 | contig 14088 bp, 10 predicted proteins | sample AntDryUQ445A2306_FD_104673 | JGI IMG/M metagenome (GOLD analysis project Ga0136621, IMG submission 104673) | Polar desert sand microbial communities from Dry Valleys, Antarctica - metaG UQ445A (23.06) | ecosystem: Environmental > Terrestrial > Soil > Desert | place: Antarctica: Dry Valley...
ATGCGCCCGAGAACCGGCTTGAGCTCCCCGCAGCCGTCGAGCTCGCCGCCCTGCGCATCGTCCAGGAGGCCGTGGCGAACACCCGCAAGCACGCCCGGGCCAGCGAGTGCTGCGTCGTCCTGCAACTCGATGGCCGTGACCTGCTCGTCGAGATCAGGGACGACGGTCGCGGGTTCCGGGCGGACGTCCGGAAGGGTGTGGGTCTGCGCTCGATCGCGGAGCGGGCCGCGGAGCTCGGCGGCACCTCTGACGTCAGGTCGTCGCCGGGCGGCACGAGCGTCCTCGTCAGACTTCCCATCGCCATGGAGGCCGGAGCATGACCCGCGTCATCCTCGTGGACGATCACCCGGTCTTCCGCAACGGGCTGCGAGCGCTTCTTCAGGCATCCGGCATCGACGTCGTGGGCGAAGCGGCCACCGGCGCGGACGCGGTGGACCTCGCGGCCCAGTTGACCCCGGACGTTGTCCTCATGGATCTCGGGCTGCCCGACATGTCCGGCGTCGAGGCTGTGGCGCAGATCGTCGCCGCGCGACCGGCGACGCGCGTCCTGGTCATCTCGCTGTACCAGGATGACGGATCTGTGGAGACCGCCCTTCGGGCGGGGGCGCGCGGGTACGTGGTCAAGGACGCGCCCGCTGAGGAGGTCGTCGCCGCCGTCCAGGCCGTCGCGTCCGGATCGGCCGTCATCGGCGGGTCACTCGCCGGCCGGCTCGCCGATCTCGTGCACGGACGCGGCGGAGAGATCCCGGAGGACGACTTCCCCAGCCTGACGAGTCGCGAGCGGCAGATCCTCGCGTTGATCGCGAAGGGTCTGACGAACTCGGCCATCGCCGAGCGGCTGGGCCTGTCCGGGAAGACGGTTGCCAACTACGTGTCCGTCATCCTCGCCAAGATCGATGCGGCGGATCGCAACGAGGCGACGCGGAAGGTGACTGGCGCGCGCTGAGGTCACTTGGTTGGAGCGGCCGAGTCTAGTGTCACAAACTCAGCAACCATTCGCCGGCCGATGAGGATGTGTTAGGGGTATTGACCAACGTCGAAGACACCGGGCAGTGGTTCCCTGGCAGTGTCGAGGAGCACTGGACCTCGCCGGCACCCCACGGTGTCGGCTCGACTCGGCACGCCGTCGTGACCGCGATTGGGAGGCGCATCGAGAATGATGCGGTGGCGAGGCTCCTGATGGAATGGATGGAGTCCGCATGCCCTTGGGCAACGAGCCATAACTCGATTGATCGTCGTCGCCGACCAGAAAGATGCGGTTGGCGGGCGCAGCGAGCAGCAGGGCGAGATCGAGCTGCGACCGATCCAGGTCCTGCGCCTCGTCGACCAGGAGATGACCGCACGATGCGCGCCAGCGGGCGAGCAGGGACGGCGACCGCTCGAGCGCGTCGAGGGCCCGTCGGACGAGGTCGTCGAAGTCGAGGGCACCGCGCTCCGCGAGTGCCCGCTCGTACGCGACCCAGGCCCGTGCGAGCGGACCTGCTGCCGGATCGGCGGCGACCTCGTCGACTCGGGCGCGAAGATCCAGCTTCAGCCGCGAGAACGCAGTGTCGAGCCGGGCGATGGTGGCGGGTTCGAGCGCCGGTGCGAGCTCCGCCAGCACGGCCGCACGATCGACGAGCTCCACCCGCATGCCCGTCGAGCGCAGGATCTCCAGACCCAGCGCATGGAAGGTGCGCACGCGGACGGCCCTGGCCGGCACATCCAGCGGCGCGAGTGCCGTCGCGACCCGCTCCTGCAGCTCCTCTGCGGCCCGGCGGTTGAACGTGATGGCGGCGATGGTGTCGGGCGCGACGCCGCCGCCGATGAGCCAGGCCACGCGCGCCACGAGCGTCGTGGTCTTGCCGCTCCCGGCGGGCGCGACGCACAGGATCGGCCCCGGCGGGGCCGTTGCGGCGGCGCGCTGATCGGGTGCCAGGCGGGCGAGCCGATCGGTGACGGATGGATGGCTGGTCATCCGTCGGAGTCTGGCCATGCGCGCGTACCGGCGAGTTCACTGGGTTCCGGGCGATCTCTCCGGGTGTCGTCGGTTCATCGGCTGTTTCGCATCTGTTGACACCGCGTTATCGTGGGCAGTCCACGGGTGATGACAGACCGTGCGTTCGCGCGGTACGCGCATCGACGCCCTGTCGAGCCAGTCCGGAGGAGGTCCTCGTGACGCGTCTCGCCCCTCGACGCCTGACGTTGCTGGTCCTGCTGACGCTGCTCGCCGCAAGCGTCCCGACCGCTGGCGTCGCAGCCTCCGACAAGACTGCCGTCCGCTTCGCGACGTTCAATGCGTCGCTCAACCGGAACGCGGCCGGTCAGGCCCTGATCGATCTGTCGACGCCCGGCAACGCCCAGGCCGACGCCGTCGCCGAGATCATCCAGCGGGTCCGGCCCGAGGTGCTGCTGATCAACGAGTTCGACTACGAGCCGGGCCATGCGCTTGCCGAGGCGTTCCAGGACAACTATCTGTCCCTGTCCCACAACGGGGCCGCGCCGATCCACTACCCGTACGTGTTCGTCGCCCCTTCCAACACCGGCATCGCGTCCGGCTTCGACCTCAACAACAACGGCGCGATCGTGACGACCCCGGGCGCGCCCGGCTACGGCGACGACTCCTTCGGCTTCGGCCAGTTCCCGGGCCAGTTCGGCATGGCGGTCTTCTCGCAGCACCCGATCGACTACGCCGCCGTCCGGACGTTCCAGACCTTCCTGTGGAAGGACATGCCGGGAGCCATGCTGCCGGACGATCCGGCGACCCCGGCGCCGGCCGACTGGTACTCGCCCGCCGAGAAGGCCGTGTTCCGCCTCAGCTCGAAGAGTCACTGGGATGTGCCCATCACCGTCGGCGGCAAGACCGTCCACTTCCTGGTCAGCCATCCCACGCCGCCCGTGTTCGATGGGCCCGAAGATCGCAACGGCACCCGCAACCATGACGAGATTCGCTTCTGGGCGGACTACGTCTCGCCGGGCAGGCGCTCGGGCTACATCTACGACGACGCCGGCGTCCGGGGCGGCCTCGAGCCCGGGCAGCTCTTCGTCATCGCGGGCGACCAGAACTCCGATCCGCTCGACGGCGACAGCATCCCGGGCTCGATCCAGCAGCTGCTCGACCATCCGCTGGTGAACACGCGGACGACCCCGTCCAGCGCAGGCGGTCCCTACTGGGCGGGTGTCCAGGACGCCCTCAACGACACCCACCGCAGCGATCCGGCCCACGACACCGCGGACTTCTGCGACACGCCGGCATTCCCGCCGTGCAGCGGTCCCGGTAACCTGCGCGCAGACTACGTCCTGCCGCGCAAGAACCTGCGCATCACCGGTGCCGGGGTATTCTGGCCCACCGCGAGCGATCCGCTGGTTCGTCTGACCGGCACCGGGTTCCCGGTCCCGAGTTCGGACCACCGACTCGTGTGGGTCGACCTGCGGGTGCCGGGATGAACAGCGTCGAGGCGGCCATCGGATGGCGTGCCGGTAACCGAATGAGGAGGCCTTCGTGAACCCTGTCCGCCCCCAGCTCCCCCGCGCCCGTCTGGGTCGCGGCCTGATCGCCCTCGTGGCGGTCGCCGCGCTCGTCCTCCCGTCGGTCGCGTTCGGTGCCAAGCCGGCCGTTCCCGGGCAGACCACGGCGATCCGCATCCTAGACATCTCGGACTGGCATGCCCAGCTCGATCCGAGCTTCGGCGTTGGCGGGGCCGAGGCGCTGTCGAGCTACTTCAAGCAGGAGCGCGCCGGCAATCCCAACACGATCACGCTCACGGGCGGCGACGACTTCGGGGCCTCGCCGCCCCTGTCGGCATTCTTCAACGAGGTCCCGGCCGTCCTCGCCGAGCGGCTCATGGGCATCGACGTCGGCACCTTCGGCAACCACAACTTCGACAAGGGCGTCGACCACCTCCAGCAGATGATCGATCTCGCCGGATCGGGCAGCGCGGTGGGCGAGCCGTACGAGTACGTGTCCGCCAACCTCCAGAACCGCGACGCGGAGCTGGCTGGCGTCGAGGACTACCGGATTTTCAAGTACAACGGCGTCAAGGTCGCGGTCATCGGGATCACCAACCCGGAGGCGCCCAGCCTCGTCTTCCCCGGCAACTTCGGAACGATCGTGCCCACGGATCCCGTCGCTGCGGCGATGCGCGCCCAGGCGGCGGCGCGGGCGGAAGGCGCCAAGGTCTTCATCGCGATCACCCACCTCGGGATCGAGGGGGGCAGCGGTTCAACCGCGTTCGGCCCGCTCCTCGATTTCGCCAATGGCGTGTCTGGGTTCAGCGTCATCTTCGGCGACCACACGAACGTCAAGTACGAGGCGCAGATCAAGGGGCAGCTCGTCATCGAGAACCTGAGCAAGGGCGCGAGCTACTCGCGAACGGACCTCGTGGTCCGGCGCGGCACCGGCGCGCTGATCTCGCGGACGAACACCTTCGTGACGCCAACCGCGGCCGGGCGGACGGATCCGGCCATCGCGGCAATGCTCGAGCCGTACCGCACGGAGCTTGCGCCCATCCTCAACGTCCAGCTCGGCAGCTCGACGGTCGCCGTGCCGCGCTCGGATGCATGCGGGAACCCGGACGGCCGAACCTGCGAGTCCAAGCTCGGCAACGTCGTGACCGATGCCATGCGACTGCGCTACGGAGCGGACTTCGCGATCACGAACGCCGGCGGGCTGCGGGCGGCGCTGACATGCCCAACGCCCGACAACCCGACGGACTTCTGCCCGGCCTTCACGCCTCCGCCGTACCCGATCACTCGGGGACAGACATTCGGCGTACTGCCATTCGGCAACTTCACGGTCACCGTGGCGATGTCCGGGGCGGAGCTCAAGGCGATGCTCGAAAACGGGGTTTCGCGCGCCGGGGCGCAGGGTCGCTTCCCGCAGGTCTCGGGCCTGTGCTTCACCTACGACCCGTCCCTGCCCGCGGGCAGCCGGGTCATCGTCGCCGTTCGCCAGGCCGGCAACGGCTCGTGCACCGGCCCTGCTGTGAACCTGACCTCGTCGGCGAGCTACTTGGTCGCGATGAACGACTTCATGGCGGCCGGCGGGGACGGTTACGGGCCCTTTGCAACCAGTCGGATCAACTCCGACGGGACGACCCTCGAGCAGACGCTCGCGGACTACATCGTGGGCGCCGTTACGATCTCGCCATCGATCCAGGGCCGCATCGTGTGCACGAGCTCGGGGGCCGCAGTCTGCCCGACCGTGACCCCATGAGCGGCGCCTGACCCTTCGCGTCGTCCGTTCGAGTTCCGGAGCCCGACGGTCGTCCTTGCCCTAGCATCGGGGCGTGACGCCCCAGCTCCAGGCGACGCTTCGGAAGCTGCCCGATCGCCCCGGCGTGTACCTCATGAAGGACACCCGGGGCGAGGTGCTCTACGTCGGCAAGGCGCAGAGCCTGCGCAGCCGCGTCCGGAGCTACTGGCAGAAGCAGGCCGGCGGCAGCGGCTACGGCGACATCCACCGGATCCGCGAGGTGATCGACCGGGTCGCCGACCTCGAGTACACGATGACCGATTCGGTCTCCGAGGCGCTGCTCCTCGAGGCCAACCTCATCAAGCGCTACCGACCGCGCTTCAACATCCGGCTCAAGGACGACAAGAGCTACCCGTACATCAAGATCACGCTCGCCGACGACTTCCCGCGCATCGAGCGGACGCGCAAGCTGCTCAACGACGGGAGCCGCTACTTCGGGCCGTACGCGAGCGCGAGCAGCGTCGACGAATCCATGAACCTCGTCCGGCGGCTCTTCCCGTTCCGCACGTGCACGATCGACATTCGCGACGGCGAGCGGGCCCTTCAGCGGCCGTGCCTGCTCTTCCACATCAAGCGCTGCCAGGGGCCGTGCATCGAGGCGATCTCGAAGGACGCCTATCGGGCCGACATCAACCAGGTGGGGCTGTTCCTCGAGGGCCGACAGGAAACGCTGGTGCGTGCCCTCACAGATGAGATGCGCAGCGCGTCGGAGCGCCAGGAGTACGAGCGGGCGGGCACGCTGCGCGACAAGGTGCGCTCGATCGAGCGGACGATGGAGAGCCAGAAGATGGCCGCGTTCGCCCGTACCGAGCTCGACCTCATCGGGCTGGCCCGTGACGGCAACCAGGCCGCGGTCCAACTGTTCGTGATCCGCAATGGCAAGCTGATCGGGCGCGACGTCTTCCTGCTCGATGCGATGCGCGAGGCGCCCGACGAGGAGGTGCTCGAGGGCTTCGTCCTCCAGTACTACACCCGGGCGACCTCGGTGCCACGCGAGGTCTACGTTCCGACGGAGCTGCCCGGCCGGCCGGACATCGAGGCTTTCCTTGCCGGCCGCCGGGGGAGCGCCGTCCGGCTCCACGTCCCGCATCGGGGAGAGAAGCGCGAGCTGATGGACCTCGCCCGTCGCAACGCGACCGAGACCCTGGCGCGCGAGCAGGCGCGCTGGATGGCCGACCAGGGCAAGACGCTCGTGGCCCTCGAGCAGCTGGCCGCCGCGCTCGGCATGTCGGAGCCGCCGCTGCGCATCGAGTGCTACGACATCTCGACGTTCCAGGGCCGCGAGTCCGTCGGGAGCATGGTCGTCTTCGAGGACGGCAAGCCCCGGACCGGTGAGTACCGTCGCTTCAGGATCCGGACCGTCGAGGGGCCCAACGACTTCGCCAGCCACCAGGAGGTGCTCCGGCGGCGCTTCCGACGGGCCCGGGACGGCGAGGAGGGGACCGAGGAGGAGCGGCGCTGGCGGCTGCCCGATCTGGTCATCGTCGACGGCGGCCGGGGCCAGGTCAGCGCCGCCCTCGAGGTCCTCCGGGAGCTGGGGCTCGGCGACCTGCCGCTGGCCGGCCTCGCCAAGGAGCGCGAGGAGCTCTTCCTGCCGGGCCGCCCGGACCCGGTGATCCTGCCGGCCACCTCGTCGGCGCTCTACCTGGTCCAGCGCATCCGCGACGAGGCGCACCGGTTCGCGATCACGTATCACCGCAACCTGCGCGCGAAGTCGGCCGTCAGGAGCGCGTTCGACGAGCTGCCCGGCGTGGGCCCGAAGCGACGCCGGGCGCTGCTGCGCGTGTTCGGCTCGCTCAAGCGCGTGCGCGACGCCCCGGTGGAGCAGATCGCGGCGGTCCCCGGGATCGGGCCGTCGCTGGCGGCGCGGATCAAGGCGACGCTCGAGGCCTGAGGCGCGTGGCAGCGGCGGTACTGCCGGGACCGCATTCCTGAAATACGAGCGTGCCTGCGATCCAATTTCGCCAGCCGCACGCTTGGATCTCGTCACACCGGTCCTCGCGGTACCGCTGCGGTCCGAAGGGGCCCGGTTGCCGGTTCGGGGTATCATCCGCCCTCGATGCGCAGAACCGGTCCGATCCTCATCGTCGTCATCGGCCTGCTCGCCCTCCTCGTCGATTTCTTCCCCCGGCTGCGTGTGCCGTTCGGGGGCGACGGCGGGCCGCGGCTGGTCGAGACGAAGCTCGGCCTCGACCTCGAAGGCGGGCTGCGGGTCGAGTACCAGGCGCTTCCGGTCGGCGACCGCGCGCCCGATGCGGCGGCGCTCGGGATCATCCGCAACATCGTCGAGCGCCGCGTGAACCAGACCGGCGTGTCCGAGCCGGTCGTGACCACCCAGGGCACGGACCGGATCGTCGTGGAGCTGCCGGGCGTGGACGACCCGCAATCGGTGCGCAACCTGATCGGCCAGACCGGGCAGCTCCTCTTCGTGCCGATCCCCGATGGCGCACCCGATGCGGTCGAGGGGCAGACGATCGACTACCCGTCGCTGTTCAGCGGCGTCGAGATCGACAGCGCCACGATCGGCAGCGATACGACCGGTCGCCGCACGGTCAACTTCGTGCTCAAGTCCGAGGGCGCCCGGCTGTTCTCGGAGCACACTCGGGCGAACATCAACAAGCAGTTCGCGATCACGCTCGATGGCGTCGTCGTCTCCGCGCCCAACATCCAGGACTGGATCGACAAGGGCCAGGTCCAGATCACGGCCGGCGGCGCCGGCGGCTTCCCGATCAAGGAGGCGCAGAACCTCGTCACGGTCCTGAAGTTCGGCTCGCTGCCGTTCCCGATCCGGGAGCTCCAGAACGAGACGATCAGCGCGACCCTTGGCGAGGAGTTCCTCAACAAGAGCCTGCTGGCGGGCGCCATCGCGATTCTCCTGGTGATCACGTTCATGATCGTCCACTACCGGCTGCCGGGGCTGGTGGCTGGGTTCGCGCTGATCTACTACAGCCTGGTCGTGTACGCCCTGTTCAGGCTGATCCCGGTCACCCTGACCCTCGCCGGGATCGCAGGCTTCGTGCTCTCGGTGGGCATGGCCGTCGACGCCAACATCCTGATCTTCGAGCGCCTGAAGGAGGAGCTGCGGCTGGGCAAGTCGCTGCCCTCGGCCGTCGAGGCCGGATTCAACCGCGCCTGGAACTCGATCCTCGACTCCAACGTGTCGAGCCTGATCACGGCCACGATCCTGTTCCTGTTCGGCTCGTCCGTCATCCGCGGCTTCGCGCTGGTGCTGATCATCGGCGTGCTGGTCTCGATGTTCTCGGCAATCGTGGTCAGTCGGACGCTGCTGAGGCTCATCGTCAACCAGGACTGGGCCCGCAAGGCCCGCTACTTCGGCGTCGAGGAGGACGAGTTCGTCGCCCGGCCCTCGTCTCGATCACCACTACGGGGAGAGGCCCGCGGGCGTGTTTGACGTCGTCGGGAAGCGGAAGTGGTACTTCCTCTTCTCGCTGCTCCTCACGATCCCCGGGCTGTTCTTCATCCTCCTGACGCCGTTCACCGACGCGGGGCTCAAGTTCACGATCGACTACACCGGCGGCACGCGCTGGGTCATCCGGTTCGAGGACCCCAGCATCACGCCCCAACAGGTGCGAGCGGTCTTCGCGGCAGAGGCGCTCGAATCGACGGTCGTCCGCACGTCGACCGGATTCCTCGAGATCAAGACCGAGCCGATCGGGCTGGCCAGCGCGCCACCCGCGCCGACACCTGGACCGACGGTCACGCCCGCGCCGTCGGGGTCGGCCGCGCCGAGCGGATCGGCGTCGCCCACGGCAAGCTCCGCAGCCTCGGCAAGCCCCGCAGCGTCGGCAAGCCCCGCTGCCTCGGCGAGCCCCGCTGCCTCGGCCAGCCCAAGCGCCTCGGCCGGCCCGAGCGCCTCGGCCAGCCCGAGCGCCTCGCCGAGCGCGTCGCCCTCGGCTACACCGGCCCCGCCGGTCGGCAACACGACCATCCCCACCGACGGCGAGCTGGGGCGCGTCGCGACGATCCTGCAGGACGAGCTGGGCCCGATCGCCGAGCAGCAGTCGCTGACCACGGTGGGCCCCGTCGTCTCGAGCGATCTGATCGGCCAGGCGCTCACGCTGATCCTGTTCGGTTCGATCGGGATCATGGCCTGGATCACGTATCGCTTCCGGGACGTGAAGTTCGGCGTGACCGCCATCGTCACGCTGGTTCACGACGTCATCGTCGTCGTCGGCACGTTCGCGATCCTGGGCACGTTCTTCGGGGTCGAGGTCGACGCGCTGTTCGTGACCGCGATGCTCACCGTCATCGGCTTCAGCGTTCACGACACGATCGTGGTCTTCGACCGCATCCGGGAGAACAAGGCACGGCATGCCGGCGAGTCGTTCGCCGACATCGTCAACCACTCGATCCTGCAGACCGCGGGCCGGTCGATCACGACCAGCCTCACCGTCGGCCTGACGCTCCTGGTCCTCCTCCTCTTCGGCGGCTCGGCGACGACCTACTTCGTCCTTGCGCTGCTGCTCGGGCTGATCATCGGGACGTACTCGTCGATCTTCAACGCGGCCCAGCTGCTGGTGGAATGGCAGGAGCGCGAGGATCGCCGGCACGGCCGGCTCCCAGCGCCGCGCGTGGCCGGCCGGGCCACGCCCTGACGCGTGCCGGCGCGGCTGCAGCTACGTCCGCGATAAGCGTCCGGCAAGCGGCCGTAGGGGTCGCCGTGGCATTCTGACCTGGTGGTCGAGCCCCGTCTGCGCTGGGTCTTTCCGGCGCCCGTCACGATCGACCGATCCGTCAGTGCGGCCGGCTTGGAGCTGGGCCTCTCCGATCGCCTGATCGGCCTGCTCGCCGCGCGCGGCGTGGCGGATGCGAGCGGTCTGGCGGACTTTTTCGGCGAACCATCGGCGGGCCTCCACGATCCGCGACTGCTGCCCGACGCGGATGTCTTCGCGCGCCGCGTCGACCGGGCCCGCCGGGATGGCGAGCGGGTGATGGTCTTCGGCGACTTCGACGCCGACGGCCTCACCGGTCTGGCGATCCTCGTCCTGGTCCTGCGACGGCTCGACGTCACCGTCGAGCCGTACGTCCCCAGCCGGCTGGACGAGGGCCACGGCCTCTCGGCGGCGGCGGTCGAACGGGCGCGGACCATCGGGGCGACGGTCATCGTCACGGTCGACTGCGGCAGCACGAGCACAACCGAGATCGGGCTTGCCAACGAAGCCGGGATCGACGTGCTCGTGACCGACCACCATCGGGTGCCGCCGGTGCTTCCGCCGGCGCTCGCAGTGGTCAACCCGCACCGCGCGGACTCGATCTACCCGGATCGCCGGCTGGCCGGAAGCGGCGTCGCGTTCAAGCTCGCCCAGCTCCTCCTCGCCGGCGAGGCGGGCGGCCCCGAGGCGGCGCTGGATCTGTCGGACCTGGCGACCATCGGCTCGGTTGCCGACGTCGCGCCGATCCTGGGCGAGAACCGGGCGATCGCGCGGTTGGGTCTCGAGCGGATCCGGACCGGCCGGCGGCCGGGGATCGCGGCCCTTCTGGCCCGGGCGGGCATCGAGCCATCGAGCGCGGACCTCGAGACGATTGGGTTTGCGATCGCGCCACGGCTCAATGCTGCCGGGCGGGTGGGGGAGGCGGCGGAGGCCGCCCGGCTCCTGCTGGCGGAAGACCTCGGGGTCGCAGCGTCGCTCGCCGAGGCGCTCGAAACGGCCAACCGCACGCGACGCGATCTGACCAGAACCGCGATCGACGAGGCCAGGGCCGCCGTCGGCCCAACGCCGTCCGTCGGCGGCCCGCCCGCGACCGTGATCCGCGGCCCCTGGCCCGTCGGGATCGTCGGCCTGGTCGCCGCGCGGCTCGTCGACGAGCTTGGTCGGCCGGCTGTGGTGGGTGCGGAGATCGGCGACGTCGTTCGGGCGTCGTGCCGCAGCGACGGCACGCTTGACCTGGGAGCGACTCTCGGCGCCTGTGGGGACCTGTTCATCCGCCATGGCGGGCACGCCGGCGCCGCCGGATTCGAGCTGCGGGCGGAGCGCTGGGACGAGTTTCGCGACCGATTTCTCGAGCTGGCCGCAGTCTCGACGCCGGCTGACAGACGACCGGTCGCTCGGCTGGATCTGGCGCTCGCGGCCCCCACCGTTGGGTACGACCTCCAGCGCGAGCTGGCGCGGCTGGCACCGTGCGGTCCCGGCAACCCGGATCCGCTCGTGGCCATCCTCGGCCTGACCGTGACCCGGGTCCGCGCCGCGACAGGCGGGCACTCGCAGCTCACGCTGCGCCGCGTGCGCGACGTGCTGGATGGCATCGCCTTCGACCGGCCGGATCTCGCTGAGCAGGTGGTCGAGGGCGACCGTCTCGACGTCGTCGGGCGGCTGGTGAGCCGTCGCTTCGGCGGGTTCGAGACACTCCAGATCGAGATCCGGGACGTGGCCGTGTCGGGCTCGCACCCTGAGGCCGCCGTGATCCTGGGGATGCCCGCGGACGCCGTTCCGGTCGCGCTCGGCGGGGCCGCGTGACACGCTCGGCGGCTGGCACACGCCGCGCCGCCCGCCGCCCCTCGCCCCGTGATCCGTACGGCGTGGGACCGGTTGCGAGCTGGGCAGGCCCGGCGCTCGCCGTCATCGGGCTGCTCGTCATCGGCTGGCTGACGGTCGCACTCATGACCGGCGACTTCGGGGTCCTGGGGCCTACCGGACCCGGGCCCAACGGCCCGGTCGGCCCAGGGGGAAGAACGCCCGCGCCGTCCAACGTGGTCGTGGTCGATCCCCGCTCGAACGTTCCGGGCTCGATCGTGTACGTCAAGAGCGGCAACGTCTGGATCCAGAGCGGCAAGAACGCCCGCCAGCTCACCACCTCCGGTCGCGCCTCGATGCCGTCATGGTCGTCGGACGGTCGATCGGTCATCTACGTCGAGACGATCGAGGAGATCGGACGCTTCCCGGCGCTGGGCACGCCGCGGCGCTACGGGATGCAGGTCCCGATCCTGATGCGCGTTGCGTCCGACGGCACCGGCACCGCCGAGGAGCTCGCCAACGGCCGGGTCGCCATCGGCGAGTTCAGCTGGTTCCACTGGATCCGCCAGCCCGTGATGTCGCCGGACGGCCGCACGATCGCGCTCGTGTCGGACGGGCCGGACCCCACGCAGAGCAACGTGGTGCTCCAGCTGTTCGACGTGCTGACGGGCGAGCTCAGCCGCCCGGACGTGCCCGAGACGGCGCCCTTCGGGCACCAGGACCCCGCCTGGCGACCGGATGGCGGCCAGCTGCTCATCGTGCGCAACGGTCGCGCATCCGCGGCCCGGGGCGCACCCGTGATCCTGGCGTGGGACCCGCGAACCGGTGCCTCGACGCCCCTGACGAGCCCGGGATACCTCGCGCCCTCGTGGTCGCGCGACCAGCGCTGGGTGGCCGCAACGCGCAGCACGAGCTTCGGGACCGACGTGGCGATCCTTGATGCCTCGACCGGTGCGGAGGTCTTCCGCGTCACCGACACGGGCCGCTCGTGGTCGCCCGTCTGGTCACCGCTCGGCGATTCGATCGCCTACTTCCACGAGGAAGGTGGGATCGTCGACCTTCGGCTCGCCACGCTGACAGGACCCGCCCCGGCGTGGCAGGTAGGCGAGACGATCAACCTGACCGAGGTATCGGCGCTCGACGGCAGCTCCCGCCCGGGCTGGTTCGTGCCGTCGAGCGAGCTGGCGCCCATCCCGTCACCCGTCTCGCCGTCGGTTTCGAGCGCCACCGACTCCGCACCGCCCGGAGCGCCATGAGGCAGACGTATCTCGAGCGGCTCGCTGTCCGCTCGGCGGCCGTGGGATCCGTGCTCTGCCTGGGCATCGATCCGGACCCCGAGGCATTGCCCCGTGGTTTCAGGCCGGACGTGGCCGGGATCGAGCGGTTCGCCCGGCTGGTCCTCGATGCCGGGCTCGCCCACGCCGCCGCCGTCAAGCCCAACCTCGCCTTCTTCGAGGCGTACGGTGCCGCCGGCCTCGCTGCGCTGGAGCGGCTCCGCGCCGCGATCCCGCCGGACGTGCCGGTTGTCCTCGATGCGAAGCGCGGCGATATCGGGTCGACGTCGGCGCGCCAGGCTGCCGCGCTATTCGACGCGCTCGGCGCGGACGCCGTCACCGTCAACGGGTACGTCGGCTCGGCCGCGATCGAGCCGCTCCTCGGCCGCCTCGATCGGTTCGCCTACGTGCTGTGCCGGACCTCGAACCCGGGAGCCGAGGAGCTGCAGTCGCTCGAGGTGGCGGCGGATGAGGCGGCAGGCGCGCCCGCCGAGCCGCTGTGGGCCCGGGTCGCGCGTCGCGCGTCTGGGTGGGGACCGAATGGCACGGTGGGGCTGGTCGTTGGTGCCACCGCGCCGCGCGAGCTTGCAGCGATCCGATCGCTCGCCCCGGGGCTGGCCTTCCTCGTGCCGGGCGTCGGAGCCCAGGGCGGCTATGTCGAGGCGGTCCTGGCGGACGGACGGGCGACCGCCCCACCGGCCGGAGGGCGACCCGGCGGCGGGCTGCTGGTGAACGTCTCGCGGGGCATCGCCGGCGCCGCCGGCGATGGCGCCGGGGAGCCGGACGCACGGACGAGCGACCCGGGCGAGCGCCTCGCCGCGGCCGCCCGCGACTGGGCCGCAAAGCTCCCTGTGCTACCCTGACGCTTCGTCAGCACAGCACCCGGCGGCGGTGTCCGTCCGGGACGTCCCAGGAGCACAGCCCGACCGATGCCGGCGATTGGCCCCCCCGAGCTGATCATCATCCTGGTGATCGCGTTGCTCATCCTCGGTCCCGGCAAGCTGCCGGACGTCGGCGCGGCGCTCGGCCGCAGCATCCGCGAGTTCCGCCGGGCTTCGTCGGACATCCAGGACGCGACTCGAGTCGACGCGCCGCCCGCGGATAGGAC
>Ga0136621_1000623_pt1 | contig 14073 bp, 19 predicted proteins | sample AntDryUQ445A2306_FD_104673 | JGI IMG/M metagenome (GOLD analysis project Ga0136621, IMG submission 104673) | Polar desert sand microbial communities from Dry Valleys, Antarctica - metaG UQ445A (23.06) | ecosystem: Environmental > Terrestrial > Soil > Desert | place: Antarctica: Dry Valley...
CTGCGAGCGGGGCGGCTGGGGGCTTAAATCCCTATGCGGCAGTCGCCGCCAACATTGCCATCGGCACCGCGGCCGGGGTGGCTAGTGGGGCGGACTTCGAAGATAGCTTTTACGCGTCGGCGATTACATCTGTGGCTTCGGCAGGAACGGCAAGCATTGATAATCCGGTTCTGGGTGCAACCGTTGCGGCCGCCATCGGCGGTACGGCCTCAGAACTGCCGGGAGGTAAGTTCGTCAATGGCGCCGTGACGGGGGCGTTCCAGGATGCCTTGATCCGCGGGATAGCGGCGGCACGTAAGCAATCAGCATCCTCAACCTCCCAAACTGAAGCGCAGGCGGACTTCGCAAGTCATGAGGAGGCTAATTTTGTAGCGGTCGCGGAACAAGAGACATGGGCTCTTAGGGGTACTGTTGAGGGCTACGGTACTTCCGGAAGCTTTGTCACCGGTCCTGGCGAGGTAAGGGTGATCGCATTTGATACCGCAGCTTCGCCTCACGTACGAACATTCGCTTATGAGTTTACGGTTACACCTGCGGAGCACAACGGCATGTACTTGAGTCCCGTGTATGAAGCAATCGGGATTACAGGCGCGTACGGCGCGGTAGGTACGGAAACGATTTACCCCGGCTCCGGCATTCAGCAATCGCGCTGGACATTCAAAATTACCAATACAGCTCCAAGTGGTTGTGACAACTGTGGCCAGCCTGGATTGAAGATCTACGAGCGTTGGCTGCCATGAGTCGGATTACTGCTGCCATACTGGGGGTACTTGTAATCGGCTTATCAGGTGCCTGCGGTGATTCGACAACTCAGTTACCACTAAGAAAAGATTGCATAACGAAAATCAGTCTGGATTGGTCGTCCATAGTATCTAAATCTACTAAGGAAGAAATTATCGACAACATTGCGGATGCGACCATGTTCTCGGGGGCAAGAGGAGGACCTGATCTTCATCCCAACCTTGCTGTGCAAGGTGAAAACCGTGAACTGCTGTACATGCAGTTTCCGAAGAACTGTGAGTATCGTGTTCAAAATGCGCATGAACTATTAGGTTATGTGAAACAGGTTGTTGCGCAAAGTCCTGCATTTCACGTTTCGCGAAACACTGTAAAGCCTGGTGCCGCAACTATTGACGTGTGGGGACCTCATTGGAGAGATGAACCGGACTATGCTTGGTAAAGAAAAAACGAGGAGATCGAAATAAGGGGGTCAAAGCCATTTATAGGTCCACGAGAGCGAAAGATCAGTTTCAAATTAGGCGTCAAGAATCTCTACAACGTAACATCGAACAAGGGGAGCACATGAACAAGCAATGGCTGATGGGGATAGGACTGCTGGCGCTGTCGAACTTGAGCATCGCCGCCGGCTGGCAGGACAGTCAAACGATCACCGAGTACTTCATTGACGGCGATAACACGAGCGATCGGCTGTACGTCGCTTTCGACCAATCGCCCAACCCCGATGGCTGCCGCAGCGATGCCCGCTTCGCGCGGGTGGACAGCCAAACGCCCAAAGGCAAATACCTCTTCTCCATCATCTTGAGCGCGCATGCCAGCCAACAGACCGTCACCCCCAAACTCGAAGGCTGCGACGAACTGGAGCGACCCATCGTCACGGGCCTGCGGGTGGAGTCTGCACCCTGAAGTTGAGCAAAGCTAGGGGCGGGGCTAATGGCCCGGCCGCGACGTGCCGATGATGGGCAGTCGCCGTACCCGAATTGTATGGCGAGTGACGCTGACCATAGCGCCCTGCGCTACCAATATAGGGCCAAATAACTTTCAGAAGATTAGCAAGCTTTGCACCGCTCAAACACTCCTGTCGAATCCGAATTACGGAAGGCGCGTTGGCGTTGCTCAAGGCGAGTAGCGCATGGAAATCCGCATCCAAAGTTACGCACACGCGCTGATGCCGCTGCGCGTAGCTGAGAATATGCTGATCCGGCGCGCGGGCCATGCCGATGTCTCCGACATGAACTACATCCCAACCAGCATCCGCCAGCAAGGTGGCGGTTGATCGGGGCAGACCTTGATCGAGCAGCAGGCGAATCAAGCGACATCTAAATCGATGATCTGATCATCCAGGCTGAGTGCCGCGAACGCCAGCGCCTGACGGATATCCTCGGGCTCCAGCTCTGGGTACTCCGCGCGCAGATCATCCCAGTTGGGATAGATCGCCAACGCTTCGATTACCCGTCGAACCGTAAGACGCATGCCGCGAATGCAGGGTTGACCGGTCATGATGGCCGGGTCCGTGGTGATTCGGTCGAGCTTTGCGGTCATGCCAATGAGCCGATAAAGGATATTGAATAAAGCATACTCTTCTCTCGCATTGGGCAGCAATCACTAGGGAATTTTCAGTACACCTACGATGCCAAGAGCCGTCCGGCGAGCACCGCCACCACTATCGATGGCGTGAGTTACGAGACTTCGCAGACCTACGATGCGGCCAGCCGTGTGAATGTGATCTCCTATCCCACCGGCTTTGCGGTGCGGCAGGCTGTACGTCGCTTTCGACCAGTCGTCCAATCCCAATGGCTGTCGCAGCGACGCCCGTTACGCGCGCGTGAGCAGCGAAACGGCCAAAGGCGAATACCTCTTCTCCATAATCTTAAGCGCGCATGCGAGCCAACAGATAGTCGCCGCCAAACTCGAAGGCTGCGACGAACTGGATTGGCCGATCGTGACAGGCGTGCGGGTGGGGTCGAATTAACCTGTCAGGTAAAGCCGGTGCTCACGATAATCTACAGCTGATCAGCCGGATTCATCGGTGCGCTTCGTTGACTTCGGGGAGCTGACGAGGCGCTCGCGGTATTGCTCTTGAAGGCGAATGCAGTAGTCCACCAGGCGTGTCGGACTGTGATCGACATGCTCGGAAATGCGGCGACGGGCTTCCCTGATTTCATCGATGACCGGATCAACATCAGGCTGTGTCATCACTATCTCCTCGCAGTTCAGTGGAGTGACCAGTGTGGGTACGAACAAGGCCTCGGTAGGCCGTGTGCCGTTGCTCACCGTTGGTGCCGAGCGCTAGATAAATCGGATGTGATGATGCGGGCGCGTCCATGGTTGCGGCGTCGACGATGGTTAGCATGGTCAGGGCATTGCAATCACTTGTATTCTGGAGCCAACACCTCGGTTCTGACCTGGAGCATTTCCCTCACGAAGCCCCAACCGCATCAACGTCTGAGCGTATGCCGGCGCTGTCGGCTCGTGCATGAAATACACGTAGATCTCGCGCCATGCAGTAGCGGCGAGTCTGGCCGCCCACTGCTGCAGATCGGCTTCCGAGTAGGTCTCGAGCCGAAGGCGGACGTAGCCCCAGGGAGCCGTTTCGACGAGGGGCGGCGGTGCGTTGTCTTCGCGCTCGGAAAGGCACAGCGCCGCGTCGGCGCTCTTGAGCGCGTCGTAGACATCGTCGGCAAACCAGCTCTCGTTGCGAAACTCGAACGCGGCGCTATGGCCCTCGGGCAGCAGCCGGAGAAACTCGCTCAGGCGCGGCAGGTCCTTCCTCATGGATGGCGGCAACTGGAAGAGCACCGGGCCGCGCTTGGCGCCGAGCGCTGCAAGGGTGCGATAGAGAAAATCGACAGAATCGGTCGCCGTCTCGACTTTGAGCCGGGACAGATGAGTGATCCGGCGCGGAGCCTTGATCGCGAATCGGAAGTCCTTCGGCGTCGCTTTTGCCCAGTTCTCGAGCATGGATGCCTTGGGCATTCGGTAAAAGGTGTTGTTGATTTCGACCGTCGGCAGGCGCTCGGCGTACCACGTAAGCATCGCATCCGGCTTTATCTTCTCCGGATAAAAGTTTCCCTTCCATTCCTTGAAGGAGTAGCCGCTCGCACCTGCTGAAAGTCTTGAAGCCGTCACGTGTCTAGTTCCATCCTTGCTCATGGGGAAGTTCTGATCAGTTCGTTACTTCGGCCCCAAATCTGAGCCAAGGCAGGCTTTTCGTTGTTCATCTCATTTCTTGTCTCCTTAGCCGCCGGCGATTGCTCCTACGATGAGGAAAGGCTCCGCTCCCGTCGCGACGGCTTCGGGCAGCGGCGCATCCAGCGATTCGTGGGACAGATCTTCCTCGCAGGCGAAGAACCTGATTAACGGTCGGCGCCGTTGCGTGACATTATCGCGGATCGTCCCATGCAGCATTGGATAACGCGCCTCGAGCGCGTCGAGCACCGAGCGCTGCGTAATCGGACCTTGCACGCGGAGATCCACCTCGCGTTCAACGCGGGCCAGTGTCCGCAGGGGTGACGGGAGCACGACCCGGATCATGACAGCGTCTGAACCTCGACGGACAACACGGCCGGAAAATCTCGGACGATGGGCGCCCACCTGTCACCGGCGTCGGCCGATGCGTACACTTGTCCCCCGGTAGTTCCGAAGTACACGCCGCACGGGTCGAGTGAATCGACGGCCATTGCGTCCCGCAATACGTTGACGTAACAGTCGCGTTGCGGCAGCCCGTTCGTGAGCGACTCCCACTCGTGTCCGCCCGTGCGGCTGCGGTACACCCTCAGCTTTGCATCGGGCGGATAATGCTCGGAGTCGCTCTTGATCGGGACGACGTAGATGGTCTCCGGCTCGTGCGCGTGAACCTCGATCGGGAACCCGAAGTCGGTCGGCAAGTTCCCGCTGACCTTTTGCCACGATTTGCCGGCGTCGTCGCTGCGCATTACGTCCCAGTGCTTCTGCATGAACAGCACGTTCGGGCGCGATGGGTGCATCGCGATACGGTGGACGCAGTGGCCGACCTCGGCATCCGGGTCGGGCATGAATTCGGACTTCAGGCCGCGATTCATCGGCCGCCACGTCTTGCCCGCGTTGTCGCTTCGGAACGTGCCCGCGGCTGAGATGGCGACGAAGATCCGCTCGGGGTCGCTCGGGTCCAGCAGGATCGTGTGCAGGCACATTCCCCCTGCGCCCGGCTGCCAGAGGTGCCCTTTCGCGCCGCGCAGCTCGGGAAATTCCTGCCATCTCTGCCCGCCGTCGGTCGACCGGAACAGGGCTGCGTCTTCAACCCCGGCGTAGACCGTGTCGGGGTCGTTCAACGACGGTTCGAGATGCCAGACGCGCTTGAACTCCCAGGGGTGTGGCTTGCCGTCGTACCACTGGTGCGTGCCGGGATCGCCGTCATACACGAATTGGTTACCCACCGGCTCCCAGCTTTTGCCACCGTCGGTTGAGCGTTGGATCTGCTGCCCGAACCAGCCGGTGGATTGCGACGCATATAGCCGATTCGGGTCAGCGGGTGATCCCTTGAGATGATAGATTTCCCAGCCGCCAAAGTGCGGACCGCTGACGTCCCACCGTTCGCGCTTTCCATCCGACGTCAGCACGAACGCGCCTTTGCGTGTCCCAACCAGTACCCGGATGCTACTCATATCTCGCTCCTTATTGAGTTTGCGCCGGTCTTCGCCCAAACCTCTTTCATACATGAAATGCGTGTCGGTCTGAACCGGAAACGACATGAACCGTCCATAATTTCCCTCCCTAGTTTTCGATGCATGACGGTGAGCGTGCCAGCGCCGGGCGTGTCTTTTTACCCCTGATTTATCCTGCTTGGCTCCATGTACATAATCTCCCAGATATGACCGTCCAGGTCCTGAAATCCATGCGCATACATAAAACCGTGATCTTGTGGTTCATTGTAAGTTGATCCGCCGGCGGCGACTGCTTTACGAACCATTTCATCGACTGATTCTCTGCTCTCAGAAGATAAACACACGAGCACTTCCGTACTTTTCGTTGCATCGCAAAGTTCTTTGGGAGTGAAAGTTTTGAACTTGTCTTCAGTCAAAAGCATTACGAATATGTCGTCGGCCACAATCATGCAAGTTGCAGTCTCGTCAGTAAATTGGGGATTGAACGTGAAGCCGAGTTCAGTAAAGAACTCTATAGACTTATTGAGATCCTTAACTGGTAAGTTCACGAAAATTCTAGTAGCCATATCTTGTCCTTTCAAAATTTCATTGCACGTCGATGGGTTCAGTGACTTTTTTCGGCCAGTGTAAGCCGAGGTGCGGCCGCGACTACTGTTTCTCAGCCATCTGCGCGCGCAGCCGCTCCTCTTGCTCCCTGAGCTCGGGCGTGAACTCGGCACCGAAGTCCTCGGCCTCGAACACCTGACGGATCTCGATCTCGGACTCCTCGTTGTGCGGGTTGGGGCAGCGCCTGACCCATTCGATCGCCTCGCCCAATGACTTCACCTGGATCAGCCAAAAGCCGGCGATCAGCTCCTTCGTCTCGATGAAGGGCCCGTCGACTACGGTGCGCTTTTTTCCGGAGAACCTGACTCTCGCGCCCTTCGAGCTCGGGTGCAGCCCCTCGCCCGCGAGCAGCACGCCGGCTTTCACCAGTTCCTCGTTATACTTGCCCATTTCGGTCAGCAGTTCTTCGCTCGGCATCACGCCGGCTTCCGAGTCTTTACTGGCCTTGACGATCAGCATGAATTTCATGGTCGTATTTCCTTCAAGGTTTCGGGTCTGGAGCGCAACCTGCGCCGCCTTGCTGAAAAAATTCCTGCGCCGCCTGTTGTATCTCTTCCGGCGTCATATCGCGAAGGTGCGTGGCGATTGACCAGTAATGACCAAACGGGTCTTCCAGGTTGCCGTAACGGTCGCCCCAGAACGTGTCTTCCAACGGCATCTTAATTTTCGCCCCCGCGCCGACAGCGCGCTCGAAGGCCGCGTCGGCATCCTCAACGTAGAGATGAATGGTGACCGATGAACCCTTGAGTGACTTCGGTCCGAATGAACCCCATTCGGGCATTTCGTCGACCAGCATGACGGCCGAATCACCGATGCGGATGCAGGCATGCATGAGGCGACCATCGGGGCCGGGCATGCGCATCTGCTCTTCGGCGCCGAACGCTTTTTTGTAGAACTCGATCGCGTCGGCGGCGCCGGCGCAAACCAGGTGCGGCGTCACCGTGCGCATCCCATCTGGAACTGGCTTTACTTGCGGCTTGCTCATTTTCGTATCTCCTTTTGAGTGGTGTGAGATCCGGGCTTCCGAGCGGGTTCGCTCGGGTCGGCCTGGATTCTGCTTAGTAGTCGATCGGGGGCAATTGGAATCGACAACCCAATCGCGTTTCTGATTTGTGAAGTTGAACGTCGTCCATCGCTATTTCTCAGGGAACATCGCGAAGTACGGTTGCGCTTCCATAACCACTTGCGCGAAGGACGGGCGTTTCATCAGGCGACCCAGGTAAGCCGCCGTGTGCTTGTGGGTGTCGTCGAAGGGCGTTATCAGATTTGCGTAGAAGAGCGCAGGTGCTGCGACGCAGTCGGCCATGCTGAAGGCATCGCCCATGGCCCAGGTCTTCACTTCCATCTCCTGCTCGATCATGCCGTAGGCAATTTGCAACTGTGTCTTCGCTTCCGCCACACCGTGTGGATCATTTTTATCCGCGGGACGCAGCCGGTCGGTAACGACCTTCTGCATGGGTGTGTCCACGTACAGGTCGTAGAAGCGATCCCACTGGCGGGTCCGCAACGTAAGTTCCGTATCCACCGGCACGAGCCGAGTCTTACCCGGATAGTACAAGTCCAGATACTCGATGATGATGCTCGACTCGGGAATCGTCCGGGCTTTTGCCTCGTCACGCAGCACGGGAAACTTGCCGATCGGCCAGAGTTTCTCGAAATCCGCACGGGCGGTCTCATCGGCGAGATCGACGATGTGCGGCTCGAACGGCGTGTCGTTTTCGTAGAGCGCGATGAGCACTTTCTGACAGAACGACGCGAGCGGATGGAAATACAGCTTGAGCGACATGTTATGGACTCACATTCGATTCCGTGGCCTGGTGGATTCACGGCTTGCGTCGCTTAATCCACCGAAACTACTATTGAACCACTTCACCATGTACGCAAGATTGCAGGGTGGATAAAGCACCGCGTATCCACCGAGCTGAGCCCGCGCGCTACACCAAAAGGCAAACGCTTCGGTCAGACCGGCCTACGGCTTGAGATCGAACAACGCCTTGCCGCTTTCCATGTCGAACGGCGCCGACCAGTGTTCATGCACGACCGCCCACTTGCCGTTTATCTTGCGATAACCGGCGGTCATGCGCATCCACGAAGCTTTTTCTTCGCCGTTCGCGTCTGTTCCACCGCACCAGTTGAGGCAGTGCGCAAAGGCCACGTCCTCGCCTGCCGCAATTTGCAGATCGTGCATCTCGAAAATCCCCGGGCCGGGACACATGGCAAGACATGCTTCCCAGTGCTTCTGGTATGCTTCGCGGCCCTTGAATTGCAGCTTCGCGATCGCGTCGAACGCGAGGATATCCGGCGCGTAATCGGACACGATACCGGCGATGTCCTGCGCATGGACGGCTTTAAGCCAGCTGTCTATCAGCGCGCGGATTTCGGTTTCGGACGTCGGGGTTGCGGTAGGCGTTGCAGTGCTCATGTCGTTGCTCCTTTGTTGAGAAAATCGTGTCAATAGAATCGCCGCGTGGCGGCTTTAATTTACGATGGGGAACGGTTCGCGCCACGCTTCGAGTTCGTTGATCCGCACGTGCCAGCGCTGAATTTCGGTGAATTTATCGAGTGGCAGGTGCGATTGATCGGCGTAAGGCAACAGCGATGCGACGGCGAAATCGGCAACCGTCAACCCCGTTCCCACGAGATACTTGCGGCCTTGCAGATGATCGTTTAACACGGCGGCGTACTGCTTGAACGCCGCGGTGGCCTCCTCGACCGCCGCGGGGTCGGGGTCGCCCCCGCCGATCCAGCGCTTGACGACGTGCTCAAAGAACAGCGTGCCTGCCGTGCGCGAGAAGTGGGCAATGTCCCAGCTGAGCCAGCGCACGATGTCGATCTGGCGCTCATCGTTCGGCCACAGGTCCGATTCGGCCCTGCGCGCGAGGTAGCACATGATCGCGCATGATTCCCACAGCCTCAATGCGCCATCCTCCAGCGCGGGCACGTTGCCATTCGGGTTGATCGCGAGATACGCCGGCGCCTGGTGTTCACCTTTGCGAAGGTCAACGCGGACGTACTCAACCGGCGATTGCAGGTATTTTGCGACGGCGCAGGGTTTGCGCGGATTGGGTGTTTCGGCGTAGTAAAGTTTCACGGTGAATCCTGGCCTCACCGCGCCTGCGCAACGCGGTTGCTGCCGGCCAACTGGCGTATCGGCCGCACCTCGATGCTACCCACTCTCGCTGGCGGGATTTTCGCGGCTATCTGAATGGCCTCGTTCAGATCCCTGGCATCGATCAGATAAAACCCCGCCAGTTGCTCTTTAGTCTCGGCGAAAGGCCCGTCGGTGATGGACACCTTGCCGTTTCGAACACGCACGGTGGTCGCGGTCCGCACGGATTCCAGCGCTTCGCCAGCGACCATGTGTCCGCTATCCTGCAAGCTGCCGGCATAGGCCAGACATTCTGCATCTTTGGGGCTCTCGGGCAGCGAATGCAGATTCGATTCGTCGCTGTAAACCAGGCAAAGGTAATTCATTGTTTCCTCCAGATGGTGGTGAAACTTGTGGTTACTGGGTAGTCGTTCGGTGAAGCCCCAAATCGACAACGCGCCCATCGCGGGCGAAACATCCGCGAGATCGGCGTGCACCGGACGGGCGAATATCGCCGCGAAAGCTGGCAGCGCCATATTTACGGTTTACACCAGATAGTCGTTTGGCGAAGTCGTAGATCGACATTCGCGCTGCTTTGCGGAAGGCATGGAGGCGCATTGCGCTAACGGTATGTCTCTTTATGAAACCGCGATCGGGTACCAGTGCCTACGGACCGCGATATCCCCTTGGTCTGATGCGAGGTCGCTAATACAGGGGTAGCAAAGAGCTATTTGAAGCCGTGCAGTGCTGGAGGTCGCGCTTGCTGTTCTCGACAACGCCTTTTTCAAGCTGGCGCTGATCCTATGTTTCTGGAGGCGCATTCTCGGCGAAGGGCGCCAGGTGGTCGACCATTGCTTTCTGGAATGCGGGCCGCGCCTCGCAGCGTTGTCGGTAGGCCTCGAGCACCGGCATTTGCGCGACCAGGTCGGTGTGGCGCAGGATGCGCAACACCGTCGTCATGAGCAGATCCGCCGCAGTGAAGCGATTCTCAAGATAGTCTCGCCCATCCAGCCAGCCGGACAGGTTCGCCAGCCGCCCCTTCACCGCCTCGACCGCTGCCGGTCGGCGCAGCTTCGCCCATTCCTCATCGGCGTGGAACAGGTCGATCTCCGCGAGGTTCTGGATCGGTGGCTCCACCGTGTTTAGGGCCGCGAACATCCAGGTCTTCGAGCGCGCCGAGCGTCAGGATCGGGCGGCATCAGCGCGTCGGACCGCTCGGCGATATACAACACGATGGCGCCGGACTCGAACAACGTCAGCCCGTCCTCCTCGTAGGCACGCACCTGCCCGAAAGGCTGAAGGGCACGATAGCTCTCGGAAGTCTGATCCTCCGGGCCCGATCAGCCGCGCCTGATAGCCGAGGCCCGCCTCTTCAAGCGCCCAGCGCACGCGAAAATCACGCACCAGCCCCTCGGCAAAAGGTGGTACCCAGCGAAATGCGCTAATCCTGATCATAGCCAGCTCCTTGTCCTATTCATGAATTCATGCCGTGGCCGCGCGGTTGACCGGGTCAACAGCTTCGGCTAATACGATCTGGTTGTCGTCGGGGTCACGGACGATGGCTGTTTTTACGAAGTCACCGCTACTCGTCGGCCCGATTGCGATGTCCTGGTTGCGCAATTCGGCCAGCCGGTTTTCAAGGTTGTCTTCGACCAATGTCACAGAAGAAAACCCGGCGCGGCTTTGGTCCTCAAATACCTGTATCCAGCCGCCGCCGCTGAATTCCCATTCGGCGAGTCCGGGCATTGGCTGGGCGTCGGGGGATCGGCCGAGAATTTCCTCGTACCAGCGAATTGCGGTATCCAAGTTTTTCACCGCAAGACCGGCGAGTGCATTATTGATGGTCATCGCTTTCTCCGTAAGTTTTTGCGTGGGTTGCTCGTTCGGCCTTCTATCCATACGCGGGGAGGTTGATTCTCTTATTCGGTATGCGGTGCATGCCAATTGCGCGGAATGTGCTGGAGCATACTCACACGGTTGCCCTCGGAATCGGTGAATGAGGCGTATTGCCCCACGCCGGGTATCTCCATTGGCTCGCCAAGCAGCTTACCGCCCGCATCCGTTACCTTCTTTACTGATTCTTTGATATCGTCCACCGCGATAACGATGGATGGATATTGCATCGGCCAATCGGGCTTTCTCTGGAAAAAGCCGCCGTTAATCGCACCGGGCTTCCTGGGGCCGTTCTCGTCAGTTTCGGTGGTGGTTGCAAGCACATAACTTCCCATGTCCTCGCCAAGCATCTGCGTCCGCCAGCCGAATGCCGACGCATACAACTTCGCCATTCTGTTGCAATCGTCATATGGCATTTCAAAAGTGAACAACGCTATTCATTGGTTCTTCCTCGATGTTGATTGAAGTGTGACTAACCTATATGCTGGATTCGTTTATCGCTGCGCTGATCTGACCTGCGCGATGTGCGGCATCGCAATCAGGGGAATCGGGTATCTTCAAGCGCCTGATAGGCCACCTAGAGAAATTGCTGGTTAATTTCGAAGTCGTCGGGGCCGGTGGCCAATCGCTGCATCAGCAGAATCGCCACCAGACCCGAATTCGGGTCGGCTGTGAAAGTCGTGCCGTAGCCGCCCGCCCAGCCATAGCGTCTCGGGGTGGAAGAAATATCATCCGGTTCCGTGGTCACCGACAGGCCGAAGCCCCAGCCCTGCTTGTCCCAAAAGCCGCTTTTATGGTGTTTCTCAGACGTCAGGTTTCTCCCATCAGGTAATCAATCAGTGTCGAGCAGGATGTCGAAGCCGCCATAGATCATGCGCATGCCGTCGAAAGGCATTGGATTATTTTCGGGGGATAGCCTTGGATCGCTCATCACCTTTTTCATGCCGGCGTCGCGGGTTTTCTTGTCGGGCCATTCTATCCAGGAAAAAATGACGGTTTCGTCATCCTTCGCCTTTACCGCCATGTAGAAATCGGTCGTTTCGCCCTTGGGCACATCGTCACCCCAGCATTCGACGCATCGGATCGCGCCATACTCGCGGAATACCGCAAGGGCGTCCTCGGCATGTTTCCTGTATTTTTCCTTGTTGGCGGTGGGTACCGCAGCGACAAATCCATCGATATAGCTCATTGTGCTTCTCCTGTTTTGGGGTTGGTTGATAATTTAGTCGGCTTGAGTTCTCGAAGAACGCCCTGGAGGCGTCGAGGTCTTTAACTGGGAGGTTTACGAAGATTTTGGTGGTCATGGGTGTTTCCTTCTGGTAGGGGATGCGGCGTCATGTATTTTCAGTGGCCGTTGTGTGATCGAGAGCGACCACGCCGAGCTGTTACCGGTCATGCCGCGCCCTCATATTCGAGCTTCGGATACCAGTCGCTTCCGCGCCCATCGGGTGTCGTGTCGAGGATGATCCAGAGCGGATTCATGTCGGGGGCATTGTGCGGATCCTGGCCGGGATCGGCGATCTCCGGCCCACCCTCGCTGCTCCAGAAATGCCGGATGGCGCCGTCCTTGCGGGTGAAGACGGTGTAAGCGGGCATGTCGGCATCCCTGTCGCCGACATAGTCGCGGGTGAAGTCGCCGCTCGGGTCCGAATAGAGCTTGAGGTTTTTCCAGCCGCGCTGCTGGGCGTACTTCTCGATACGCTCGATCGGCGAGCGGGCGACCATTGCGAAGGCGACACGCTGCTCGATATTGGGCGCTTCACCATCCCAGGAGCTCATCTGCGCCGTGCACATCGGGCAACCCTGTTCGCGCTGCGGGCCGTACATGAAGCTGTAGACGACGAGCGTGTCGTGATCGCCGAACAGATCGTCGAGGCCGACCTCGCCATTCACACTCTCGAAGCGATAATCCTCGGTGATTTCGCCGCCCGGTGGCAGCGACCGGCGCTGCTCGGCGACGCGCGCGATATGGCGGCGCAGTTCGATTTCCTCGGCGAGCAGCGCGTCGCGCGCTTGCCGATACTCGTCGCTTTCGTTCGGAAAGCGGGTGTCATTCTTTCTCGCCAACTCGACTGCCGGCTTGAATGTTTTCTGGGTTGTCATAGTCATTCTCCGTTGCGCTTACGGTTTGAGGTCGATGGCGGCCTTGAGGCTCCCGTCCATGGAAAAGGGCGTCGGTTCATGCTCTTGGACGATGCGCCACGTTCTCCTTTACATGTTATGGATACTATCGAACCCTGGACGCATCGTCATACTCGTCATGACGGCGCACCCAATCCATGATTTCTTTCTCGTTGCGACCTTTCGGCGTGATGTCGAGATAGATGAAGGCGCCGATCACCTCCTCGTTGCCGCGCGCATAGCTGGAATAGGTGTGGAAGACGCCGCCTTTATCGTCCTTGTAAAAGACGCTGAGGCCGGGGAGTTCGTCGAAGCCTTCGACCATGCCGTAGTTGTAATGGACGTTGCCCTCGGCGAGTTCTTCTTTCGTGAACGACACATGAAAGTCGTAGTTGAAGTCGCTGCCGTAGGACGACACCCACTTCGCCTGCCAGCCCATGCGCTTCTTGTAGGCTTCGAGCTTGTCAAGCGGCGCCCGTGAAACCCGGACATAGGCGACGTCGTGATTTTCGAGATGAACGAGCGCACCCTCGGCATGGTCGGCCTCCAGCGAGCAGCTCGGGCAACCCTCCTCCCACTCGGGAGCGAACATGAAGTGATGGGTAATGAGCTGGCTTCGTCCGTCGAATAGATCGGCGAGTACCTGTTTGCCGTCCGGCGTATCGAAAACATAGTCCTTCTCGACCTTCACCCAAGGCAGCGCGCGCCGCTCGGCGCTTACGAGATCGCGCATGCGCGTTAGGGCCTTTTCGTTCTTGAGATGCGCCTTGCGCGCCGCGAGCCACTCGTCTCGCGATACGACACTAGGATTCTCTATGGCGTGCTTGCTCATGATGATTTCTCCTTTGATTTGGGCTGTGAAGGGCTGTTCTTCGAGCCGGTTCTTGCGCGCAGCTTGGACGCTACGAGCGTGGCCAGGCCGCCCGTGCCGGTTGTGCCGGCGATCGCCCAGGCTGTCGTTGCAATACATGCAGGACACATTGC
>Ga0136621_1000624_pt1 | contig 14071 bp, 20 predicted proteins | sample AntDryUQ445A2306_FD_104673 | JGI IMG/M metagenome (GOLD analysis project Ga0136621, IMG submission 104673) | Polar desert sand microbial communities from Dry Valleys, Antarctica - metaG UQ445A (23.06) | ecosystem: Environmental > Terrestrial > Soil > Desert | place: Antarctica: Dry Valley...
AATGACGCCTTCATCATCGTCGACGAGGCCCAGAACACCACCCCCGAGCAGATGAAGATGGTGCTCACCCGCCTGGGCTTCGGCTCGAAGATGGTGGTCACCGGCGACATCACCCAGGTCGATCTGCCCAAGGGACAGGGGTCGGGACTGGTGGCCGTGAGCGAGATCCTGGCCGACGTGGAGGGGATCGAGTTCGTGCGCTTCGGGGGTGAGGACGTGGTGCGGCACAAGCTCGTGCAGCGGATCGTGGCCGCCTACAGCGCCCATGCCGAGAAGCAGGCGCCCGAGCTGCGCTCGGCCGGGCGACCGAAGAACTGATCGAGATCGACGTCATCGGCGCGGACCCGGGCTTCGTGCGTCCCGCCGCCGAGACCGCACTGGCTGCGGCCGGTGTGGGGGAGGGACACATGGCGGTGGCCTTCGTGGAGGCCGATGAGATCCAGCGCCTGAACCACGAGCACCGCAGCCTGGACCGGCCGACCGACGTCCTCTCCTTCCCGGTGGACGAGGCCCGTCCCACCGCCGGACCGCGTGAGCTGGGTGACGTTGTGATCTGCCCCGAGCACACCGAGGATCTGACCGAGGCCGTGGTGCACGGGGTGCTGCACCTGTGCGGCCACGACCACGAGGCCGACGACGGCGAGATGCTGGCGCTGCAGGACCGTGTGATGGAGCAGTTGCGGCGATGAGCACGCGCTCGGGGTTCGTGGCCCTCGCGGGGCGGCCCAACGCCGGCAAGTCCACGCTCGTGAACCGGATCGTGGGGGACAAGGTGGCGATCGTCTCCGACAAGCCCCAGACCACCCGGCGCGAGGTGCGCGGAATCGCAACCGGGCCCGACTGGCAGCTGGTGCTCGTGGACCTCCCCGGCGTGCAGCGCCCCCGCGACACGATGACCGAGCGGATGCAGCGCAGCGTGGAGCGCTCCCTGGGCGACGCCGACGCCGTGCTGTTCGTGCTCAACGGCGAGCAGCACGTGGGCCCGGGCGATCGCTACATCGCCCGCGCCATCCGCAACTCGGGCGTGCCCACGGTCACGGCCGTGAACAAGATGGACCAGCTCGACCGCGGGCGCGCGGCGAGAGCGCTGTCGGCGGTGCCCGACCTCCTGGTGCCGGGCGAGGTCTTCCCGGTGAGCGCGCTGAAGGGCCACGGCGTGGGACCGCTGGTGGAGCACCTGGCAGCGCTGCTGCCCGAGGGGCCCTTCCTCTATCCGCCGGAGGATCGCTCGGACATGGCCGAGCACGTGCGCCTGGCCGAGCTGATTCGCGAGCAGGTGCTGCGCCGCACGCGTGAGGAGCTGCCCCACGCGGTGGAGGTGGAGATCGCCGAGCGCTTCGAGCGCGATGACGGCCTGCTGGTCCTGCAGGCCTCTTTGTGGGCAGAGGGCGAGTCCCAGAAGGCGATCCTGATCGGGGCGGGCGGACGAATGATCAAGGCCATCGGCACAGCGGCCCGCCGCGAGGTGGAGGCCGACCTGGGCCGCCGCGTGCACCTCAGCCTGCGCGTGCGGGTGCGCAAGGGCTGGCGCCGCGACGAGGGACTGCTGGATCGCTTGGGAATCGAGTAGGGGCGAATCCTCCGCCCGCGCCGCTTTACGGGGCATGGAAGCCTCACAAAGCCCGGTTAGACTGCAACGTATGACCAAGGTCAAGATGGGTCCCAAGGGCCAGGTGGTGATTCCAAAGGCCGTCCGGGAAAAGCTTGACATGCGTCCTGGCGACGAGGTGGTCGTGGACGCTGTGGATGGGGAGGCACGTGTCAGGCGCAACCTCGGCGCGAGTGGGCTCCTCGGCTTGCTCGCGGACGGCGCGGGAACGGCGGATATCGAGGCCGAGCACCGCGAGGAGATAGAGCGTGATGAGCGCAGACAGGCCGCGCTCGACGAGGGCAGGATGTGGTGATGGTGCTGGACGCCTGGGCGGTCCTCGCTCTTCTGCGGGGCGAACCCGCTGGCGCGCGTGTAGAGCAGGCGGTCGCCACCGGCCGCGGAGTCGCCTCGTGGGTCAACCTCGGCGAGGTCTTCTACAAGGAGGTACGGAAGGTTGGCGAGATGCGGGCAAGGGGGGCGCTCTCTCAAGTCCTCGCGAATATCCGAAGCGAGGAGCCGGATCGGGACCTCGTGCTGGCAGCGGCGAGCATCAAGGTGGCGGGTGGGCTCTCCTACGCCGACTGCTTCGCGCTGGCCACGGCCGCCCGTCACCGCGCGCCGTTGCTTACCGGAGATCCCGAAATCATCGCCAACGCGGGCGATGTCGAGGTCGTGGACCTCCGGTCGGCCGCCTGACGCACGAATGGCGGGATCCGGTCGGATGCGGCTGAGGTCTGTAGCACTGGTGCTACAGTAGGCCCATGGCTAGGAGGGTCAGCCAGCGGGAGCTTCGGAACGAGAGCGGCGAGATAATGCGCGCGCTCGATCGAGGAGAGGAGTTCGTGGTCACCAGGAATGGAGTCGAGGTAGGTGAGTTGCGGCCCGTCCAATCCCGCCGCTTCGTGCCGGTCGAGGTAGCGAAAGCCGCCTTCAGGGGCGCCCCCCACGTCGACCTGAACCGGCTGCGATACGACCTCGATTCGGTCCTCGATCAGGATCCGACGCCGCGTGGCTGATCGCCACTACGCGCGCGCTCTCATAGACACTTCCGTGGTGGTCGATCTCGACCAGATCGACGCCGGTCGTCTGCCGGACGCGTTGGCTATCTCCGCTTTGAGCCTGGCCGAGCTCGCGGCCGGCCCGCATGCGGCCACGGATGCGATCGAACGGGCACGGCGCCAGGAGACTCTGCAGCGGGTCGAGGCTACGTTCGACCTGCTGCCCTTCGATGCCGACGCCGCGCGCGCCTTCGGCAGGGTGTACCCGGCCGTAGCCGCGGTTGGACGCAAGGCCAGGGGGCGCAGGGCGGTGGATCTGATGATCGCTGCTACCGCGCTGGCCGCGGAGCTGCCGCTGTACACGTGCAACCCGGCTGACTTCGAGGGCTTGCATGGCCTCATTGACGTTGAGGCGGTCGGTCAGACCTGAGCGAGCGAGACGCCGCCGCTGCGAGAATCGCCGGTGTGGACGCAGAGATTCGCTTCGACGAGCACGGCCTCGTGCCCTGCGTGATGCAGGACGCCCGCACGGGCGAGGTGCTCACGCTCGCCTACATGAACGAGGAGGCCCTCGCTCGCACGCGTGAGAGCGGCGAGGTGCACTTCTGGAGCCGGTCGCGCGGCGAGCTGTGGCGCAAGGGGGAGACCTCGGGCAACTCGATGCGACTCACCGCGCTGCGCTACGACTGCGACGAGGATGCACTGCTGGCGCTGGTGGAGCCTTCCGGGCCCGCCTGCCACACCGGGGAGCGCACCTGCTTCTACCGCGGCGACATGGGCCTTCAGGTGGGGGAGGCGCTGCCGGCCCTGGCGCGCACGATCGCGGAGCGGCGCGTTGCGGGCGACCCGGCGAGCAGCTACACCGCCGAGCTTCTGGCCGATCCGCCCCGGATCGGCGAGAAGGTGCGCGAGGAGGCGGAGGAGGTCACGCGAGCGGCGGCGGGGGAGAGCGACGAGCGTGTGGCCGAGGAGGCCGCCGACGTCCTCTACCACCTGGCCGTGCTGCTGGCCGCGCGGGGCCTGACGCTGGCCGATCCCGCAGCGGTGCTGAACAAAAGACGCGCCTGAAGTGCTACCTTTGTGTACATGAGCGACGAGGTCGGTATACGCGAGCTGCGCCAGGACCTGAGTCGCTACCTGCGCCGCGTCCGCGAGGGCGAGCGCCTGGTGGTCACCGACCGCAACCGGCCCGTTGCCCTCCTCACGCCGCTGCCGGAGAACGAAGACCCCTGGGAGCGCCTGATCGCCGAAGGCAAGATCAAGCCGGCCACCAGGGATCCCAGGGATCTTCCGCCGCCGATCAAGCTCGACGGGGATCCGTACGCGGGATCCAAGGCGCTCGAGGAGACCCGGCGCGAATCCTGGGAGGACGAACCTGACGGATGAGCTGGTGGACGGCCGCGTTTATCTCGACGCGTCCGCCGCCCTGAAGCTCGTGTTGGCCGAGCCCGAGAGCGACTCGCTCAGCGACTTCCTTCGCCCCGTGGCTTCCAGGGCTTCCTCCGAGGTGCTTGAGGCCGAGCTGAGTCGCGCGCTTCGCCGCCGCGCGGTAATGGACGGCCTTCCCGAGGAGCTCCTGTTGGATGCGGCAGTCGGCATGCTTGAGCGGATGGACCTAGTGACTTTGGACCGGCAGATCCTCGGCGTCGCCGGGCGCCTCGACCCGGTGGGGCTTCGAACCCTGGATGCTCTCCATGTCGCGAGCGCGCTGAAAGTCGATCCCCTGAGCTTTTTCGTGAGCTACGACAAGCGCCAGCTCGAGGCCGCCCGCAGCGCGGGACTCCAGACGGCAAGCCCGGGGGCTGTCTGATGGCCGTCGCCGCTGAGGGCCTGCACGTGACCCCGTCGCTGGAGCGCACGCGCGAGCTGGCCCGCGAGTACACGCTCGTCCCGCTGCGTCACACCTTCATCGACGACTGTGAGACGCCGGTGTCGGCCTACCTCAAGCTGCGCGGCGACGGCCCGTCGTTCCTGCTGGAGTCGGCCGACCAGGGCCAGCGCTTCGGGCGCTGGTCGTTCCTGGGCTTTCGCCCGCGCACCGTGCTGCGCCTGGACGACGGCGTCTTCACCGCCAACGGAGAGGAGCGCGCCTACGAGGACCCCTACTCGGCCGTGTCCGAGGAGCTTGACCGCTACCGGATAGCGCCGCTTGACGGCCTGCCGCCGTTCGCCGGCGGCGCCGTGGGTCTGTTCGGCTATGACCTCGTGCGCCACGCCGAGCCCACCGTGGGCACGGCCAACCCCGACGAGCTGGGCACGCCCGACATGGCCCTGATGGTGTCCGATGTCCTGGTGGCCTTCGACCACCTGCGCCACGAGGTCACGATCCTGGCCAACGTGTTCGCGGGGGACGACCTCGACCACGCCCACGCCGACGCCGTGGCCACGATCGCCGATGTGCGCGAGCGGCTGGCCGCGCCGGTGCCGCGGGCGCGGGCAGGCGCGCGCGAGATGCCTGCCTTCGAGAGCAACATGGGCGCGGACGGCTACGCCGACGCTGTGCAGCGCTGCAAGTCCTACATCCGCGCCGGCGACGTCTACCAGGTGGTGCCCAGCCAGCGCTGGAGTGCCGACGCTCCGGTCGAGGCCTTCTCGATCTACCGCGGGCTGCGGGCGATCAACCCGTCGCCGTACATGTACTTCCTCGACTTCGAGGACTTCGAGATCGCCGGCGCCTCGCCCGAGTCGCTGGTGAAGGTGACCGGCCGCCGCGCCGAGCAGCGCCCGATCGCGGGCACCCGTCCGCGGGCGGACACCGCCGAGCAGGACATCCGCCGCGCGGAGGAGCTGCTGGCCGACGAGAAGGAGCGCGCCGAGCACGTGATGCTGGTGGACCTGGCGCGCAACGACCTCGGCCGCGTGTGCGAGTACGGCAGCGTGAAGGTGGACGAGCTGATGGCCGTGGAGACCTACTCGCACGTGCTGCACATCGTCTCCTCGGTGTCGGGCACGCTGCGCGATGGGGTGAGCGCCATGGACGCGCTGGAGGCGTCGCTGCCGGCGGGGACGCTGTCGGGCGCACCCAAGATCCGCGCGATGCAGATCATCGACGAGCTGGAGCCGGTGAAGCGCGGGCCCTACGGCGGCGCGGTTGGCTACCTCTCCTACACCGGTGAGTTGGACACGTGCATCTACATCCGCTCGGCGGTGGTAAAGGACGGCCGCGTGCACGCGCAGGCGGGTGGGGGCATCGTGGCCGACTCCGACGCCGCCTACGAGCAGCGCGAGACCGAGGCCAAGGCGGGGGCGGTGTTCGGCGCGATCGAGCTGGCGTGTGAGCAGGTGGACTGGCCGTGAGGAGCGCAGACCGGGCGTCGGCCGGTCGAGCACCGGAGCGACGCTCTCCGTGAGCACGCTCGTGATCGACAACTACGACTCGTTCACCTTCAACCTCGTGCAGTACCTGGGCGAGCTGGGCGCCGAGCCCGACGTGGTGCGAAACGACACCGAGACCGTGGACGAGCTGCTCGCCCGGGCGCCCGCGCGGGTGGTGGTCTCCCCGGGACCGTGCACACCCGCGCAGGCGGGGGTCTCCACCGAGGCGATCCGGCGCTTCGCCGAGGGTGGCACCCCGGTGCTGGGCGTATGCCTGGGCCACCAGGCGATGGCAGAGGCCTTCGGCGGCCGCGTGGTGCGCGGCGAGCCGGTGCACGGCAAGACGGCCGACGTGGAGCACGACTCGCGCACGATCTTCCAGGGCCTGCCCGCGCCGCTCACGGTGGGGCGCTACCACTCGCTGGTGGTCGACCCCGATCTGCCACCCGAGCTGGAGCGTTCCGCGTCCTATGGGGACACGGTGATGGCCATCCGCCACCGCGAGCTGCCGGCGGAGGGGGTGCAGTTCCATCCCGAGTCGGTTCTCACCGAGGCGGGTATGGGCATACTGCGCAACTTCTTGAAGCGCTCTTGATGCCGCCCAATCCGATGCTCACCGAGACCATCGACCGGCTATGCCGGAGCGAGGCCCTCACCGCCGAGGAGACCAGTGCCTGCCTGCACGAGGTGATGGAGGGGCGCGCCTCGGAGGCGCAGACCGCCGGGCTACTGATCGCTTTTCGAACCAAGGGCGAGACGGTCGAGGAGATCGCCGGCATGGCGCAGGCGATGCGCGAGCTGTCGGTGCGCGTGGAGCCTCAGGGCAACGGTCTCGTGGATACCGCGGGCACCGGGGGCGGGCGGCCCACGTTCAACGTGTCGACCACGGCGGCGTTCGTGGCCGCCGGCGCCGGCTGCCGGGTGGCCAAGCATGGGAACCGGTCGGCCACGGGACGGTCGGGATCGGCCGACGTGCTCGAGGCGCTCGGCGCCCGGATCGACCTCGGTCCCGAGGCCGTGGCGGAGTGCATCGACGAGGTGGGGTTCGGTTTCATGTTCGCCCCGGCGCATCATCCGGCGATGAAGCACGTGGCAGGGGTGCGCAAGGAGCTGGCGGTGCGAACGATCTTCAACTTCCTCGGACCCCTCACCAACCCCGCGGGCGCGCGGCGCCAGCTGATCGGCGTGTCCGAGCCGCGATTCCTGGACATCGTGGCGGGCGCGCTGCGCGAGCTGGGCTGCGACCACGCGCTGGTGGTGTCCTCCGACGACGGCCTGGACGAGATGAGCGTGTCGGGCGTCACGCGGATGGTGGAGCTGCGCGACGGTGCCATCGCCGCCCGCGAGCTCACGCCCGAGTCGGCGGGGCTGCAGCGCACGCCCGCCGACGCCCAGGCGGCGGGCACGCCCGAGCGCAACGCGGGTATCGCCCGGCAGGTTCTGGCCGGCGATCCCGGGCCCGAGCGCGACCTGTGCGTGCTGAACGCGGCGGCGGCGATCTACGTGGGCGGGGCAGCCGATTCGATTGAACTGGGCGCGCGACGCGCCGAGGAGACGATCGACTCCGGCGCCGCCGCCGAGAAGCTCGAGCGCTTCGTGGCTCGAACCAAGGAGCTGGCGGCATGAACCCGCGCCTGGAGGGCATCGTGGCCGCCACCCGCGACGGCGTGAGGCGCCGCCGGCAGAAGCTGCCGCTGGCCGAGCTCCAGAGCGCCACCGAGCGCGCCCCCGTGGAGGGCCGCCCGTTTGCCGAGGCGCTGTCGCGGCCGGGCACGTCGCTGATTGCCGAGCACAAGCGCCGTTCCCCGTCGGCGGGGGCGATCCGCGACGGCTCCTCCTGCGCCGAGATCGTGGCCGCGTATGACCGCGGCGGCGCGGCCGCGCTGTCGATCCTCACCGAGGAGATGCACTTCGGCGGCTCGCTCAACGACCTGCGCGAGGCGCGCGCGGTCACCGAGCTGCCCATCCTGCGCAAGGACTTCACGGTGGACCCCTACATGCTCTTCGAGGCGAAGGCCGCGGGGGCCGACGCCGTGCTCCTTGTGGTGGGCTCGCTGCGCGGCGGTGAGCTGATGGACCTCTACGCCGGGGCGCGGGAGCTGGACCTCGACGCCGTCGTGGAGATCTCCCGCGATGACGAGCTGGAGGTGGCGCTGGAGCTCGACGCCGACGTGATCGGCATCAACAACCGCGACCTCGAGGACTTCACGGTGGACATCACGCGCACATTCGACCTGCTTGCCGATGTGCCGGCCGGCAAGACCGTGGTTTCGGAGTCCGGGATCGTCTACCGGGAGCAGATCGAGGAGCTCGAGCGCGTGGGAGTGGACGCCGTGCTGGTGGGCGAGACGCTGATGCGGGCGGAGGAACCCGAGGCGGCGGTGCGGGCGCTCATCGGCGGCAAGGACGCCAAGGGCGCCTAACGCGGGCCTGCCGCGAGCAGCTCAGCCCGGCTGATCGCCAGAGCCTCGAGTTCGGCGACGGCGCGATCGGTCTGGGTCTCGGCGGCTATCGCCTCGGCCATCGTGCGGGCAGCGTCTCGGTATCGGGCGTTGTCGAGAACATCTCGTGTCGCTGCTGCAATCGACTTGGCGGAGGCCGACGGCTTCAGCCGGACGCCACCGCCGGTGAGGATCACCCGCGCGGCGGTGTCGTCCTGGTCGCGGCCCATGGGAAGGCAGACCATCGGAACGCCCGCGGCAAGGGCCTTGATCGCCGTGCCGTGCCCGGCGTGTGTGATCACCACGGAGGCGTGCGGAAGGACGGCGCCGTGGGGGGCCGACGGGACCACCACCACGTTCTCCGGCGGAGCGACCTCCCCGGCATCCACCGCGGGGCCAACCGTGATGAGGCCGCGCATCGGAAGCCGTCCCAGGGCATCGGCCACGCGGCGCACCGTCGGGAGCTGGTCCTGTAGGTCGAGCTGAGGCCCACGAGCACCAGGGGCCGGGGGTCGCCCGCCGGCCACGGTGAGTTCCACGGCTCCGCCCAGGAAGGGTCATCGAGGCGGGGTCCCACGTAGCGGGCGTTGGCCGGCGCCGCGCAGGAGGGGTAGTCGAAGGCGGCACTAGTCAGGACGAGCAGGCGGTCCGCTCGGTGGAACTGGTCGTACACGGACACGAGCCGGTTAAGGCCAAGCTCGACCCGGGCGGCGTTGAGCTCGGGCAGCCCACGGCCCCAGAGCCTCTGGTTCGCGAACCCCAGCGCACCGTCGCGCGCACGGCCGAGCGGCCCGCGGGCCGGCTTGAGGCCCATGCCGAACGGTGGAACCCCGCGCCGGGGCAGCGGCAGGACGTTGGGAACGCACAGCGCAAGTGGAACCGTGCGCGCCTCGGCCGCGACGCCGACGCCGGCGAGTAGATGATCTGTCACCACGGCATCCGCGGGCTGCTTTGCCAGCTCCGCGAGAGTGTCGCTCGCGAAGAGACCCGCGGGACCAAAGATGAGCCGATCGCGGAGGCGGGCGAACGCGCCCAATGGCGTCTTGGCCTCCCAGTCGCGGACCACCTCGGTGCCCGGGTCCTCTCGGCTCGTGCGGTGGGGCGCCATGGTCCATGGGCGGAACTGGGCGCCCGTGGCTGCGACCTCGTCCGCGAGCACCGGGTCGCCCAGGACGCGAACTTCATGTCCACGGGCGGTAAGGGCTCCAGCCACGCTGAGCAGTGGGGGCACGGCGCCACCGCCATCCCATGTGGCGAACAGGAAGCGGTGTCCGTCGGTCATGGCGTTCTCCTCTGTTGGGATTGGTCGAGACCGGTCACGAGGCCGCGCATCACCGCGATGGTGGCGGCCCGCCCCAGACCCAGATCGCGGCGCAGCAGCTTCCACACGTAGACGTCCAGGGCGGCGACGTGCGCCGCGAGCACCCGTCTGCGTTCGGCTCCGGCGGGGAACTCCGCAAGCGTCGCGGCGAAGATCCGCTCGACCCAGGCTCGGTGGGATTGCCGGCCGCGGGCGAGCACGGGCTTCATCGCAGGGATGCGGTCCTCAAAGGCGAGAGCCCGAATGGCGGCGTCGCCCGTGGCCTCGTAGTGCTCCACGAGGATCGACAATGCGCCGTCGAGGTCCCCGGGCGTGGCAGCGCCGCGTTCCGCCTCGACGCGTTCGTGTAGAGCCTCCACGCCGGCGGAGAACAGCTCCTCCTTCGTGCCGAAATGGTTGACGACGGTCTGGAGCGCCACCTCCGCCCCAGCGGCTACGTCACGAAGCGTGACCTCGTCGTACCAGCCCGCCAGGAACGACTCGATGGCGGCATCCAAGATCCTGGCGCGGGTGCCCTCGGCGGCCGTGGCGCGCGCCTGCATGCGGTAGGGGCGGCGCTCAGTCTTCATTGGTACAGCATTACACTGAATAAATGTTGCGTCAACCGACCCGCTTCGCCCTCAAGCCTGGAAGGATGGCGCCGTGGGAACGGGGTAGGTGACAGACGTGTCGACGTCGATGATCGTGGGACTCGCCTGCGCCTTGTTGTCGGCGTTCGGCACCAACCTGGCCTTTCTCTACAAGCACCGCGGCGCCGTCGCGGCGCCCGACGTGGACATGCGCCACCCGCTGCGCAGCGCCGCCGACCTGTTCCGCTCGAAGTGGTGGACGGTGGGCTGGATCATCGCGGCGTTCGCCTTCCTGGCGCACGTGGGGGCGCTCGCCTTACTGCCGCTGTCCACCGCCCAGGCCGTGCTGTCGGGTGGCTTCGTGTTGCTCGCCGTGCTGGCCGAGCGCTTCTTCGGCTTCCAGCTCGGCCGCCGGCAGTGGATCGGGATCGTCCTGGTGGCCGTCTCGCTCGCCCTGATCGGGCTGACGGGCGAGGAGTCCGGCGGGGACACGTCCAACTACTCCCTCTCGGCGATGATCCTGTTCGAGGGCGCCGGGATCGCTCTGGGGATCCTGCTGATCTTCTCCCACCGCATCGAGCGCGTGAGGGCGCAGCACGGGGTGATGCTGGGCGCCGCGGCGGGGCTGGGCTTCGGGCTCGCCGACGTGGCCATAAAGGCGCTGAGCGACGATCTCGAGCGCGGGCTCGTGGGACTGGTGAGCCCCTGGACCGTGCTCATCCTGGTGGCAGCGGTGGGCTCGTTCTTCGCGTCCGCCCGCAGCTTGCAGGTGGGTGACGGCGTGGCCGTGATCGCGGTCACCTCCGTCGCCGCGAACATGTCGTCGATCGCGGCGGGGATGGTCGTGTTCGGCGACCCGTTGGGCGACGACTCGCTCGTGGTCGCGGCGCGGCTCACGGCGTTCGTGCTCGTGCTCGTGGCGGCGGCCCTGATGCCCGCTCCGGTCAGGGCGGGGGAGGCGCTGAGCTCGCCGAGCCCGGCCTGACGCCTAGACCGAGGCGGCCTCGCCCGGGATCCGGCTGCGCACCAGATCGGCGATCTCGGCCGCATGCCGGGGGGAGATCCCGCTGATCACGACCGTGCCGCCGGTGGTCGTCAGCGCCAGGCGCGCGCCGAACCACTTCCCCCTCACGGCCACCTTGGACAGCCCGTCGTACGGGAAGGCCAGCGTGCGCCGCAGCGCGATGAACAGCAGCCTGCGGTCGGTGGCCACCAGCACGCCCTCGTGGCCGGCGCTGATTCCCGGCGCCATGTCGATCACGTCCTCGCCGTCCTCGACCAGCTCGCCGAGCCTGTGCATGTGGGCACGGGTCTCCTCGATCGCGCGGCGGTCGGCGTGCCCCTGGTCGATCTCTCCCTCCGCATGCTCGGCGATCGCTAGATCCGCGCCGCGGATCACCTCAGCGATGCGCCCGGCGGCTTCGATCTCCTCCGCCACACGGCGCAGCTTGTGCTGGTCGCGGTGCGGGAAGGAGATCTCCCGGCGCCACCCGGGCGCCTCGATGCTCAGCACCCCGGCCTCCGCATGCGCCCGCACCTCGGTCGTGAGCTCATGGTTTCCGTCGGCGGTGCTGATGCGGTCGGCGTAGAGGATCACCTCGTGGCCGTAGCACGCAAGCGGCTCCGCGGACCTGGCAGATCGCAGCTGGCGCCCCGCCAGCTCGACGGCGCGATCGTGCACCTTCTCCGCGTGCCGGAGCGCAGCCTGCGCGGCGGCGATCTCATCGTGCTCCTCGCGCAGGAGCTCGCGAAGCGGGCGAGCAGCAAGCTCGATGGCATCGCGCCTGCTCTCCGATGGTGCCATGCGTCGACAGTAGGTCACGTCGGCCATCGCGGCAAGCCGAGAGTGCCGGGGGGGCGAATCTCAGCGTTGGGAACGCTTTCCTCCCCTATGGGGGCGAAAACCGTTCCGAACTCCTCGAAGGAACTGTGGGCGCTGGTCCGGCGCCAGCACGGCGCCGTCTCCGTGCCGCAACTCCTTGCAGCGGGACTCAGCGAGAAGGCGGTCACGCACCGCGTTGCGGTGGGGCGCCTGCACCGGTGGCACTCGGGGGTGTACTCGGTTGGCCGGCGAGAGCTTCCGCGGGTGGGCGAGCTGATGGCGGCGGTACTCGCCGGCGGCGAAGGCGCAGTGCTCAGCCACGAGTCCGCGGCGGAGCTGTGGGGAATCGCGTCCCGCCGAAGCCGGATCGAAATCACCGTGCCGCGGGCTCGCAACCCAAGGGTGCGTGGTGTAACCGTTCATCGTCGACCGATCCCCGAAGCGAACCTCACCCTTCACCGAGCTGTTCCAATCACCACCCCCGCCTGCACGCTCGTGGACGTCGCCCACCGGCTGCCCGCAGACAAGACAGAACGGGCGGTCAACGAAGCCGACAGGCTCGACCTGATCGATCCCGAGGCCCTCCGGACGGAGCTGGAGGACATGCCCGGAAGGCGCGGCGTTCCCGCTCTTCGCACGCTCCTCGATCGCCGAACCTTCACCCTCACCCGGTCCGAGCTCGAGAGGCGCTTCACGCTGATTGCCCGAGCCGCGGGCCTGCCGCTACCGCAAACCGGCGTGTGGCTCAACGGGTACGAGGTCGACTTCTACTGGCCCGAGCTCGGTCTCGTCGTGGAGACCGACGGCCTTCGTTATCACCGCACAGCGGCTCAGCAAACCCGCGCCCTCGTGCGCGACCAGGCTCATTTCGACTCCGGTCTCACACCCCTCAGGTTCAGCCACGCGCAGGTGGAGTACGAGCCCGAGATCGTGCAGCGGTCCTTGATGAGGATGGTTCGGCGCCTCAGCACCGAGTGAGGTGCCTGGCACATCCACAACATGGGTATGGCAGGGGCCACCCGTCCCCTACCATCGTCTCGATGGCCACCGCGCCCGAACTCGACCCACCCGCGGTAGCGGAGCTGGCCGAGCGTCTCCGCGAGAACATCGCGCGGGCCGTGAAGGCGCCAGAGCGCGTGATGCGCGACGTGATCGTGGCGCTGCTCGCCGAGGGGCACGTGCTGATCGAGGACTACCCGGGGGTGGGCAAGACCGCGCTCGCCCGCGCGCTCTCGCGCTCGATCGACGCCGAGTTCGCACGCGTGCAGTGCACGGCCGACCTCCTGCCCGCCGACGTGGTGGGCACCAACGTCTTCAACCAGCGCGAGGGGCGGTTTGAGTTCCGACCCGGTCCCGTGTTCGCGAACGTGGTGCTCGTCGATGAGATCAACCGCGCCTCGCCCAAGACCCAGTCGGGGCTGCTCGAGTGCATGCAGGAGCGCCACGTGACCGTGGACAAGTACACGCACGACCTCGCCGCCCCGTTCGTGGTCCTCGCCACCCAGAACCCGATCGAGTACGAGGGCACCTACCCGCTCCCAGAGGCGCAGCTCGACCGCTTCATGGTGCGCGTCTCGCTGGGTTACCCGTCGATCGAGGACGAGAAGGACATGCTCTCCGACCACGCCGGGCACGACCGCGTGCTGGACCTCGAGCCGGTCACCGGCGTGGGGGAGGTCCTGGCCGCCCAGGCCGGCGTGGCCAAGGTGCACGGCAGCGATGCCCTGCGCCGCTACATCGTCTCCATCCTCGAGGCAACGAGGGAGGACCCCCGAGTGGAGCTGGGCGCCAGCCCCCGCGCCGGGCTGATGCTCTTCCGTGCCGCCAAGGTGCTCGCCGTGCTCGACGGGCGGGATCACGCGCTGCCCGATGACGTGCAGGCGCTCGCCCCGGCCGTGCTGCCCCATCGTCTCCTGCTCGCGCCCGAGGCCGCCGGGGACGACCGCGCGGCGGTGGTTCGCGACGCGCTCGACAAGGTGCCCGCGCTATGAGCGCGGGCCGGCACAGCCCGGTC
>Ga0136621_1000625_pt1 | contig 14071 bp, 10 predicted proteins | sample AntDryUQ445A2306_FD_104673 | JGI IMG/M metagenome (GOLD analysis project Ga0136621, IMG submission 104673) | Polar desert sand microbial communities from Dry Valleys, Antarctica - metaG UQ445A (23.06) | ecosystem: Environmental > Terrestrial > Soil > Desert | place: Antarctica: Dry Valley...
AGCTCGGTCCGGCGGTCGCCAGGCGGTCGCGCACAACGAGCACCTACTGTTGTCGCAACAAGCCGGTGTTGCGCCCACCGATTGAATCCGCCCGGTGTCGGAGCTGTGGGGAGGGACCCGAATGCTGATCCGTGTGCTGTCGGTGCCGTTCGGTCACGTGTACGTCGACCACCTGTCCCACCCGGACGTCGACGGCGTCGTGCGACTGCCGGACCCGGAGGTCCCCGGTCGCGCCGACGCAGCCCAGTGGTGGCCGCCGCCGAGCCTCGAGGCCGATTGGGTGCGCGAGCACGCCGATGAGTTCGACGTCTGCCACGTGCACTTCGGCTTCGACGCCAGGACCGGCGAGCAACTCCAGGACTGGCTGGACGCCCTGCGGTCCTGCGGCAAGCCGCTCGTCTACACGGTCCACGACCTGCGCAACCCGCACCATGCCGACTCGGCGGCGCACGACGCGCACCTCGACGTCCTGGTGCCTTCGGCCGACGCGTTGCTGACGCTCACGCCCGGCGCCGCCGCCGTCGTTCGGGACCGGTGGGGTCGCGACGCGACGGTGCTCCCGCACCCGCACATCGTGGACGAGCCCATGCTCTCGCGGGCACGCCCGCCGCACGACGGGTACGTCGTGGGTGTCCACCTGAAGAGCCTGCGCGCCAGCATGGACCCGATGCCGGTCATCGACGTGCTGGCCAAGATGGGGTCGGCGTTCCCGGACCTGCAGCTTCGGGTCGACGCGCACACCGACGTGATGACACCGGGCTACGACCGCCACGACCCCGACGTCGCGTTCCGCCTGCGATCCCTCCACGACGCCGGCCTGCTCGACCTGCACGTGCACGACTTCTTCAGCGACAAAGAGCTGTGGACATACTTCCAGGGACTGGACCTCTCGGTGCTGCCCTACCGCTTCGGGACGCACTCGGGGTGGCTGGAGGCCTGCTACGACTTGGGGACAGCGGTGCTGGCCAGCGATTGCGGCTTCTACGCCGAGCAGCGACCCTGTCTGCTCTACCGCCTCGGACCGGACGGACTCGACGCCGCCAGCCTCGAGGCCGCGGTCCGCACGGCGTACGACGAGCGGCCGGCGTGGCGGGCCGAGCCTGAGCAGCGTCGCGAGGAACGGCTCGCCGTGGCCCGGACCCACCGGGCGATCTACAGTCGGGTGCTGGGCCGGTGACAGCACCCCTGCACGTCGTGGAGGTCGCCGACTCGCGCTTCCCAATCGCCGAGCCGTTCGCCGGAGGGATGCAGTCCCTCACTTGGCACCTGATCACGGGGCTTCGCCGCCGCCAGGTCGAGATCAGCGTGTTCGCGGGGGCCGGGTCCGATCCCCGTCTCGGGGCCCGTGTCCTCGAGTGCCCTCCGGTCGAGCTCAGCGAGACGGCACGGCAGGACGTGTCCATGCTGCCCGAGGAATGGGTGCACCAGCACCACTCCTACCTGAGGATGATGCTCGAGCTGGCCCGGCGCGACGACCTCGATGTCGTGCACAACAACAGCCTGCACCACCTCCCGGTGGCCATGGCCGAGTTGCTGCCCGTTCCAGTGGTGACCACCCTGCACACACCTCCGACGCCATGGCTGGAACCCGTGGTGCGGTTCGCGGACCCGTCCGCCACCCGTTTCGTCGCGGTCAGTCGCCACACGGCCGAGCAGTGGTCCCAGGTGACCGACGCCGTCGTCATCCCCAACGGCGTTGACGCCGACCTGTGGCCGGCCGGCCCAGGTGGCAGCGACCTGGCCTGGTGCGGCCGGCTGGCGCCCGAGAAGGCGCCACACCTGGCCATCGACATCGCCCGTGGTGCCGGCCGACGTCTTCGGCTGGCCGGCCCGATCACCGATCCGGCGTATTGGCGCGAGGAGGTGTTGCCGCGCCTGGGGGACGGCGTCGACTACGTCGGCCACCTCGACCAGCGAGACCTCGCCGCCCTGCTGGGTGCCAGCGCCCTGGCCCTGGTCACCCCGACGTGGGACGAGCCCTACGGGCTGGTCGCGGCGGAGGCACTGGCGTGCGGCACCCCCGTCCTGGCGTTCGCACGCGGTGGTGTGCCCGAGGTGGTCGACGCGTCTTGCGCGCGCCTGGTCGAGGGGGCTGACGTCCAGGTGGCCGTCGAGCTGGTCGACGAGGTCTCGCGCCTAGCCCGGTCGGCCGCTCGGGAGCGCGCGGTCCGGGACTGCTCCGTGGAGCGCATGGTCGACAGCTACCTCGCGGTCTTCGACGGTCTACGCGTGGCGGCGGCGTGATCGGCTACTACGTACATCACCAGGGCGCCGGGCACCTGCGCCGGCTCGGTGCCGTCCAGTCGCGCCTGCGCTCACCCCTCACCGTGCTGAGCTCGCTGCCCCGACCGGAGGACCACGCGGGTGAGTGGCTGGAACTCGCTCGCGACGACCTGGACCCGGCTCCTGCCGACGTCGACGCGCACGCGACCCTGCACTGGGTGCCTCGACACGACCGCGGGCTGGCCGAACGCGCCGCCTCTCTCACCGCGTGGCTGGCCCGCGAGCGGCCCTCGGTGGTCGTGGTGGAGGTGTCGGTCGAGGTGGCCGTCCTGGTCCGGCTCGCTGGCGTCCCGGTCGTCGTGGTGGCCATGCCGGGCGAGCGCTCCGACCGTGCCCACGTGCTTGGCTACGACCTGGCCGACGTGCTTGTAACCCACTGGCCGGGGCACGGCCGCTCGCCCTGGCTGCAGCGGTGGCTGGACAAGACGTGGCACGTTGGTGCCTTCTCGCGGTACGACGGGCGGCCGCGACCGCCGCGGCCGGCCTTCTCCGCTCGCGGGTTGCTGCTCTGGGGCGACGGCGGCGCCGCGCCGACGGCCGACCGGTTCGCCGAGCTGCGGCGCGCCACCCCCGGCTGGTCGTGGCAGCTGGCCTGCCAGGGGCATCGGCTCGGCGCCGACCAGTTGTGGTCGGCACTGACGACGTCCGACGTGGTGGTCACCCATGGCGGGCAGAACGCGGTGGCCGAGGTGGCGGCCGCACGGGTGCCGGCGGTCGTGGTCGCCGACCCGCGCCCGTTCGACGAGCAGGCTGACACCGTCCGGACCCTCCACCGGATCGGGACGGCCGTCGGGCTGGACCGGTGGCCCGACGCCTCACGCTGGCCGGCGCTCCTAGAACGTGCCCTGCGGCTCGGCGGCGACGGCTGGCGCACCTGGGCGCCCGGCGACGGGGCGCACCGGATGGCCGCCCTGCTCGACGAGTACGACGACCTATACGTCTCCGGCCCGCCCTCGACGATCGGGCTGGACGCATGAGCGACCGCCCGAATGGCGCGACTCGGATCGTCGTGGTCACCGTGGTCCGGGGCCGGCACGACCACCTCCGCGCCCAACACCGCTCCCTGGCTGCCGGCCGACGCCCGCCCGATCACGTCGTCGTCGTGGCGATGGCCGACCCCGAAGTGGCAGGCATCGTCGCCTCGGGTCCGCTCGCGGACCGGACCAGCGTCCTACCCGTCGAGGCCGGGCCGCGGCTCCCGCTGGCCCGGGCTCGCAACACCGGCGCCGGGGCAGCGCTGTCCGCAGATCCCACGGCGCTGCTGATCTTCCTCGACGTCGATTGCTTGGTCGGTCCGGGCCTGGTTGAGGGCTACTTCGACGCGTGGCAGCGGACCCGCGTCGGACGGAATCTGTTCGCAGGGACGGTCGGCTACCTTCCCCCGCCTGACGGACCGACGTACGACGAGCGGCAGATCGCGGGCACGCCACCGCACCCCGCCCGGCCGGTACCGGCCCCCCGTGAGGTCCTGGCGGCGCCCGACCTGCGCCTGTTCTGGTCGCTGTCGTTCGCCCTCGACGGACCGACGTGGCGCGCGGTCGGCGGCTTCGACGAGGCGTACGACGGCTACGGCGCCGAGGACACTGACTTCGGCCAACGCGCCCAGGGGGCCGGTGCCCGAATGTGGTGGGTGGGCGACGCGCACGCCTTCCACCAGTGGCACCCCGTGTCCCGGCCGCCCGTCGAGCACCTGGCCGACATCGTGCGCAACGCGAACCGGTTCCACGACCGTTGGGGCTGGTTCCCCATGGAGGGCTGGCTGGACGACTTCGCGCGGGCGGGTCTCGTCGACTGGGAGCCGGCGCGTGGACGTCTCGCCCTGACCGAGCGGGCTGTCCCGGGACCCGCGGGATGACGCAGTTCGACTTCGCGTTCGTGCCGTCGTACCGGCTCGGAATCATCCTGCGGTCACTGCCCGTCGTCTCGGGCTCGTCGAGGCTTGCCTCGATCACGTCGAGGATCGCGCGTAACCGGTCGTCTACCATCACAGGTCCATCATGGGCGCCCGGGACCCACCAGCACCTGATCGCTTTTGCTCACTTCGGCTCGTGCTTCTCCCGCAGTCTCAGTGGAAGTCGCGCGAGGTGGTGCGCGCGGTGATCGGCAGGCGCTCGAGCTTGTCGGCCACCACGTTGATCACCGTGCCGCGCCGCTCCAGAATGCCGCGCACGACCAGGGCGCTGGAGTCCCGCGCCACCCGGCGGTAACGGCCCCACAACCCCACCGAGCAGATGACGTTGACCATGCCGGTCTCGTCCTCGATGTTGAGGAAGGTCACCCCCGCCGCGGTTGCCGGCCGCTGGCGGTGCGTCACCACCCCCGCGACCCGGACCCGCGCACCGGACTCGGTGGTCTGCAAGGTCTCCACCGTCAGCACACCGCCGGCGTCCAGCCTCAGGCGTACGTGCTCGACGGGGTGCGACTCCGGCGAGATGCCGGTCGCCCACAGGTCGGCCATCGTCTCCTCGGCCGCGCCCATGCCCGGCAGCATCGGCGGCTGCGCTTGCACCGCCCCGCCGTGCAGGTGCTCGGGGCGCTCCTGCGCTGCGTGCCCGGCCACCCATAAGGCCTGGCGCCGCGACATCGCGAAACACTCGAAGGCGCCGGCGGTTGCCAGCGCCTCGGTCTGCGTGGTGCTGAGGCCCACCCGCCGGGTCAGGTCGTACATGCTCGAGTACGCCCCGCCGCGCTCGCGCTCGGTGACGATCCGCTCGGAGAGGTCGACACCGATCGACGTCACCCCGGACAGTCCGAGGCGTACGCCGAAGCCGCCGTCACGCCGGTGGCCGGCGAGCTCGAACGGCGCATCGGGGTCGAACGGCCCGATCGCTGGTTGCGCAGCCGCCAGACACGTATCGTCACCACCTGGGCCGCCACCGGGCAGTGGCTCGAGGTCGGCATGCGCGCCGGAGCGAATGATGTCGGGCCGGAGCACCCGCACCCCATGGCGCCGGGCATCGGCGACCAGTGTCTGCGGCGAGTAGAACCCCATCGGCTGCGAGCGCAGCAGCGCCGCCAGGAACGCGCCCGGGTAGTGCAGCTTGAGCCACGAGCTCGCGTACACCAGCAGGCCGAAGCTGATCGAGTGGCTCTCGGCGAACCCGAAGTGCGCGAACGCCTCGATCTTGGCGTAGATGTCATCGGCCAGGTCGCCGGTGATGCCGTTGTCGGCCATGCCGGTGTACAAGGTGTCGCGCAGCTTGCCGATCTTCTCCAGCCCCCGCTTGGACCCCATCGCCCGGCGCAGCAGGTCGGCGTCGTCACCTGTGCAGCCGCCGACAGCCATCGCGATCTGCATCAGCTGCTCCTGGAACAACGGCACCCCCAAGGTGCGCTCGAGCACGGGCTCCAGCTTGGGGTGGAGGTACGTGACCGGCTCCTCGCCCGCGCGGCGCCGGATGTAGGGATGCACCGCGTCACCCTGGATGGGGCCGGGGCGGATCAGCGCGATCTCGGTCACCAGGTCGTAGAACCGCCGTGGCCGCAGGCGTGGCAGCGTGCCCATCTGCGCCCGGCTCTCCACCTGGAAGACGCCGACTGAGTCGGCCCGGCACAGCATGTCGTAGACGCCGGGCTCCTCCTTGGGGATCGTCTGCAGCGTCCACGCCTCGCCGGTGTGCTCGGCCACGATGTCGAGGGTGTGCTGCATGGCGCCGAGCATCCCGAGACCGAGCAGGTCGAACTTGACCAGGCCCATCCAGGCGCAGTCGTCCTTGTCCCACTGCACGACGGTGCGCTCGGCCATGCGGGCGTTCTCGATCGGTACCACCTCGCCGACGGGCCGGTCGGTGAGCACCATGCCGCCGGAGTGGATGCCGAGGTGGCGCGGGAACGTCAGCAGCTCCTCGGCGAGCTCGACCACCGGGCCGGGGATGTCGTGGTCGAAGGCGGTGGCCAGCGTGCCCCATGCGTCGACCTGCTTGGACCACGCGTCCTGCTGCCCGGGACTGTGCCCAAGCGCCTTGGCCATGTCGCGTACGCCCGACTTGGGGCGGTAGGAGATGACGTTGGCGACCTGTGCGGCGTTGTGACGACCGTAGGTGTCGTAGACCCACTGGATCACCTCTTCGCGGCGTTCGGAGTCGAAGTCGACGTCGATGTCGGGCTCCTCGTCGCGGGTCGCGGACAAGAACCGCTCGAACGGCAGGTTGAAGGCGATCGAGTCGACGGCGGTGATGCCGAGGGCGTAGCAGACCGCGGAGTTGGCGGCCGAGCCGCGGCCCTGGCACAAGATCCCGCGGCTGCGGGCGAACTCGACGATGTCGTGCACGATCAGGAAGTAGCCCGGGAAGTCCTTGTCCTCGATCGCGGCGAGCTCACGTTCGAGCCGCTCGTGGACCTCGGGCCGGTCTCCGGGGTAGTACGTGCCGGTGCCCTGGCGTACCAGGGCGCGCAGGTGCTCCATCGGGGTACGCCCGTCGGGGACGTTCTGGGGGAGGCGGGGCTTGGCCGTGGCCAGGCTGAACGCGCAGGCGTCGGCGATCTGGATCGAGCGCGCCACCGCGCCGGGGTAGCGGGCGAAGCGTACGGCCTGCTCGGCGCCCGAGCGCAGGTGCGCGTTGCCCGATGCGGGCAGCCAACCGTCCATCTCGTCCAGGCTGCGCCGGGCGCGTACGGCGGCGAGCGCGGCCGCCATGCGCTTGTCGCGGGGAGCGGCGAAGTGCACGTTGTTGGTCGCGACAACGGACAGGCCAGCGGTCTTGGCGAGCGCGGCGAGGGCGTCGTTGTGGGTGCTGTCGAGCGGGCCGCCATGGTCGGTCAGCTCGACGGTGACGTGGTCGCGGCCGAACAACGCCACGAGCCGGTCGAGCTCGCGCCCGGCGGCGCCTGTGCCCTCGATGGTCAGCGCTTGTCGTACGGCACCCTTGCGGCACCCGGTGAGGACGTGCCAGTGACCGCCCGCGCGGGCGGCGAGGTCGTCGAGGTCGTAGCGGGGGCGGCCTTTCTCACCACCGGCGAGCTGCGCCGCGGTGATCGCCCCCGACAACCGGTGGTAGCCCTCCTCCCCGACGGCGAGCAGCAGCAGATGGGCGCCTTCGGGGTCGGCGACGCCGTTCTGGGGGGCGCTCAGGGCGAGGGACAGCTCGGCGCCGAAGACCGTCGTCAGGTGGTGCTCCTCGGCGGCCTCGGCCATGCGCACGATGCCGTAGAAGCCGTCGTGGTCGGTCAGCGCGAGGGCGTGCAGGCCAAGGCGTACCGCCTCCTCGACGAGCGACGCAGGTCCGCTGGCACCGTCGAGGAAGCTGAAGTTGGAGTGGCAGTGCAGCTCGGCGTACGGCACCGCCTCGGCGGGCCGCTCGGGCTTGTGCGCGGGCGTGTAGGGGTCGCGCTTGCGGGACCACGCCGGGCCGTCGCCACCGTCGGGAGCATCTGGCGGCGTCAGGATCTGCTTGGGCCGGTCCGACAGCCGGCGCTCCAGCTCAGACCACGGCATCGCCGGGTTGTTGAACCCCATCTACCCCACGCCACCATTCACGTACGGCGGTCAGTCATAGCGGGCCTCGGTCCACCAGGTGCCGTTCTCGACCGCGAGCAGCCAGGCGCTCCCGTCGACGCCGACCATCTGGAAGCGGGCATAGCGCCGCGACTGCTCGGGATCCCACCAGCGTTCGTCGACCGGCCACGGACCGGCCCATGCCTGCACCGGCTGTAGCTCATCCCCTCCGGTCGGGCAGAACCTGGCCGGCTCGGTGGTGAGCACGCCACGACCTGTCACCCCCACCGGTTGGCCACCGACCCCGACCACGACGGCCGGACGAGGGTCGGCGTACACGGTCGACGGCGCCGGGGCCGGCAGGCTCCCGGGCCAGGGCAGCTCCGGAGCCTTGGCCGGCACCAGCTGGTCGCCCCACGGCACGGCGGTCTGACGCTCGGCCGTCCCCCGGCCACCTCCGAGGACGGCAGAGATCACACCCTCGTGGCCGACCATGCCCTGCACCCGTGACAGCGCCCGGTGGATGCGTTCGTCCGGCGCCCCACCCCACAACCCGTCGGCGTGATTGCCGAGCAGGTCGACCTCCTCAGGTACGAGCCGGACCTGGCTCACCGGCGCCGAGGCACCCGACGCAGGACCAGGGCTCCCCTGCAGCTGCCACCGGATCCGGTCGATCAGGTCGTGCGGGTCGAACCAGCGGGGGTGCAGCCACGTGCGTCCGCTCTCGCACCCGTCGTCGGTGCGTACCTCGATGCGTACGGCCGTGCACACCAACCCCTCGTGCGCCAGCGCGGAGACGAACGCCTCGGCGGTGCTTCGCATGCTGAAGGCGATCGGATCGACCTGTTCCAGCGGCGGTTCGAAGTCGGCGTGGCGTACGAGCTCAGGCGGCGCCCGCCGGGCGACCACGGCGCGTTCGTCTCGACCGGTCGCCATGCGGTGGGCCCACGCTCCCTCGTCGCCGAAGCGGGTGACGACGTCGCGGGCCGCAAGGGCGGCGAGGGCACCGAGGGTGCGCAGACCCAGCCGGAGCAGCAGGCTGACCAGCTCGGGGCGGTCCAGCACGCCGATGGGGATGTCGTGCAGGAATGCCGCCGACCCGTCCTTGTCGATGACGAAGCTGTCCTGCTGCTCGGCCCGGCGGGCAGCCTGCTCGGCGGCGAACGGGCCGTCGGCGACCCCGATCCGGCAGTCGTCGACGCCCAGGGCGACGAGCCGCTCGGCGAGTACTGCGGCCGCCTGGCGCTCGCCTCCGTAGAAGCGGCTGGGTCCCTTGGCACGGACCGCGCACGTACCGGGCCGGATCAGCTGGACTCCGGGGGACAGCACCTCGACCGCTTCCAGGACCGGTTCGAACGCTCGAGCGTCGAGGGTCTCGTCGTAGTCGAAGACACAGAGCTCGGGGCACCGGGCCTGTGCATCGCGCATGCGCATGCCGCGGCACACCCCCTCGGCACGCGCCGAGGCCGAGCAGGCGAAGACCTTGCTCTTGGCGAACACCGCGACCGGCGCGGTGGGCGGCATGCCCTCGAGGTGGATGACGGCGCGAACCGGCCAGTCCGGGCACCAGATGACCATCGTGCGGGTCAACATCAGCTGGCCTTGCTCCTGTGCAGCTCGCCGCCACCATGGTGCTGCCTGCCGCCGTACCGCCCGCTGTCGTCGGCGCCGACCGCTCGCACGCGCTGGTCGGGGCCGGGCAACCACAGCTGGACGCGGCGGCCGCCCCCGGCGCGGCTGGACGCGGTCACGGTGACCCGTCGGGCGAGGAGATGACCGTGGCCGGCGCCGAGACCGAGCCAGTCGCTGTCGGTGACGGCCAGCTGTGCCTCCGAGCGCGGCCACTCCCCCAGGCACACCAGCGTCGCACCACGCTGGCGCAACCGGGCACCAAGTCGTGCGGCGTCGGCGCCCGCCACCGGTAACGGCGGCCGTACCACGATCACGGCGAGGACATCGATCAAGGCAGCCAGCACCGCAGTCCACTGATCACCGAGATCGGGTACGAGGATGGTGCGGGAGAGGTCGACGCCAGTGGCGGCAGCAGCCTCGGCGCCGAAGGTCGGCACCCCCGCGACCCCACACCACGCGCCGGCCGCCGAGGGGCCTGCCAGCAACGCCATCGCCAGGTGGGTGGACCCGCTGACGGAGTAGGCCGCCCCCGTACGCAGGGCACCGCCGGGCAGGCAGCCGGCGAACGCGGGCAGCGTCTCCAGCGTGGTACTGGCCAGGCCGACACCCTCGGCCTGGCGGATCCGGCCCTGGAGGTCCTGTGCCTGCCGCACCAGGCTTGCGGTCGGGGTCATCCCTTATGATCGAACACATGTTCGATGTCGTCAACCGGAGACACGAGGCGCTACGCACCACCGCCCCACCAGCCCCATTCCCCCGCTGAGACTTACCCACATCCGTTCACAAGGCGGCGTGTCGCGCTCATTTCGTAAGGCTCACCGTGATCGACGTAAGTGCCACGGGAGAGTGGGAACCGGTGGCTCCACCGGCGCGGGTGACCTAGTCTGGACTCATCATGTGGAGCTGACGACGCCCAGGACCTGCCGAGGTACGCCGCCCGGCCGGTTGCTGTTTCCGCTTGGAGCTCTGCGCATGTCTGTTCGCCCACTCACCGCCCACGCCCTGACCAAGGCGTACGGCCACGACGTCGTCCTCGACGGCACCGACCTGCTGGTCTCCCCCGGCCAGCGGGTCGGAATCGTCGGCGAGAACGGCGTCGGCAAATCCACCCTGCTGCGACTGCTCGCCGGTGTCGAGACCCCGGACCACGGAACGGTGGCGCGACCACAGGACCTCGCGTACCTGCCGCAGGAATCGTCCTTCTCCGCAACCGATACGGTCGCAGACGTCCTGACCGATGCGCTCGCGCCGCTGCACCACGCGGTACGTGAGGTGGAGCGGCTGGGCAGCGCCATGGCCACGGCGCCCGAGGACCGCCGACTCACCGGGCTTCTTGCCGACGCGTTGGAGTGGGCACAGAGTCACGACGCCTGGGACGCCGACCGCCGGGCAGCCATCGCCGCCCAACGCCTCGGCGTCGCAGACCTCGCCGGCGAACGCCAGGTCGCCACCTTGTCGGGCGGGCAGCGTACCCGCCTGGCCATAGCCGCGATCCTCACACGCCGGCCTGAATGCGTCCTGCTCGACGAACCCACCAACCACCTCGACGACGCCGCGATGGACCTGCTGGAGACCTTCCTGCTCGCCCTGCCCGGTGTTGTCGTTGCCGCCAGCCACGACCGGGCCTTCCTGGATGCGGTGTGCACCCACGTCGTCGACCTCGATCCGGCGATGGGCGCGCACCGGAGCACGCCGCCTGGACCGACACGGTACGGCGGCGGGTTCAGCGACTACCTGGCCGACAAGGCCGACGCCCGACGCCGGTGGGAGGAGACCTACACCGCGCAGCAGGCGCGGATCGGCACGTTGCGGGCCGCCACCACCATCACCACCAGCGCGGTCGCGCACAACCGCCCGCCGCGCGACAACGACAAGTTCATCTACGGCTTCAAGGGCGCCAATGTCGAGCGGACCGTGGCGCGTCGGGTCCACGACGCCGAGCGCCGGCTCGCGGTCGCCGAGCGGGAGCAGGTACGCAGGCCGCGCGCCCCACTGCGGCTCCGGGCCCTGTTGACGGGACGTACCGGAGGAGGCGCACTCGCGGTGTCGATCCGGGCATTGTGCGTGCCCGGCCGCGTCCGCCTCGCCGAGCTCGACCTGCCGACCGGTGGACGCCTGCTGGTCACCGGCGGCAACGGTTCGGGCAAGTCGAGCCTGCTGGCGCTGCTGGACGGACGGCTGCGCGCAGGGTCCGGCTCGGTGCACGTCACGGCGCGACGCGTCGCCACCCTCGTGCAAGACGTGACATTCGCCGTACCGACGCGGTCGGCACGCGAGACATTCGCCGTCGCACTGGGGTACGCCGAGGCCGAGCGGCACCCGCTGAGCGACCTGGGCCTGATGCACGGGCGGGACCTGGACCGTGCAGTCGGCGATCTGAGCGTCGGCCAGCGACGCCGCGTGGCGCTGGCGATCGCGGTGGCGCAGGCGCCCGACCTCCTGCTTCTCGATGAGCCGACGAACCACATCTCGCTCGCGCTGGCCACCGAGCTGGAGGAGGCGATCCTCGCGCCGGCCGGCAGCACCGGACCGGCGTCACACAGTGGCACGGTCGTCGTGGCGACTCACGACCGTTGGCTACGGCGACGCTGGTCTGGCCAACAACTCCGACTGACGGCCTCCCCGCTCTGAGATTGACGACTTGACGACGACACGCCGGTGTCGGCCCCAACGTCAATCTCAACCGGGGGGAAGCCGAACTAGCCCTTGCGCTTGATGATCGCCTCGGTGGCCTGCGGGAGCACCGTCTTGAGGTTGCCGACGACGCCGAAGTCGACCAGCTCGAAGATCGGCGCCTCCTCGTCCTTGTTGACGGCGACGATCGTCTTGGAGGTCTGCATGCCGGCGCGGTGCTGGATCGCGCCGGAGATGCCGGTGGCGACGTACAGCTGCGGCGAGACCGTCTTGCCGGTCTGACCCACCTGGAACGCGTGGGGGTACCAGCCGGAGTCCACCGCGGCGCGCGAGGCACCGACCGCAGCGCCGAGTGAGTCGGCGAAGGCCTCGACCTCGGAGAAGTCACCACCGGTGCCACGACCACCGGAGACCACGATTGGGGCCTCGGTCAGCTCGGGGCGACCGGACTTGCCGCGCGGCTTGGTCTCGGTGATCCTGGCGCCCTTGGCGTTGTCGGAGACTTGTACCGAGATGGTTTCAACCGTACCGGCCGCCGGATGCTCCTGAGGCGTCGTCGAGTTGGGCTTGATCGTCACGATGGGGGTGCCCTTGGTGACCCGGGACGTGACGGTGAAGTTGCCGGCGAAGACCGACTGAGTCATCTGGACGCCTCCGTCTACGGCTTCGACGTCTACCGCGTCGGTGATGATCCCGGAGTCGCACTTGATGGCCAGGCGGCCTCCGATCTCCTTGCCCTCGGCAGAGGATGCCAGCAGCACAGCGGCCGGTGACGTGTCGGCGACCAGCTGCGCCAGCGCCTCGGCTTTTGGCGCCACGAGGTACTCGGTGAGCTCGGGAGCGTCCAGGACGTAGATCTTCTCCGCGCCGTGCGATGCCAACGCCCCGTGGGCGTCGGCACCGGCACCGGCACCGATCAACACCGCCGACGGCTCACCGAGGCGGCGCGCAAGAGTCAAGAGCTCGAGGGTCGGCTTGGAGACAGCACCCTCGACGTGATCGACGAGGACCAATACTTCGGCCATGTCCCGTTCCCTTCTGTCAGACGAACTTGTTGGACGCGAGGAACTCGACGAGCTTGGTGCCGCCGTCGCCTTCGTCGGTGACGATCTCACCAGCGGTACGTGGGGGCCGGGCGACGTACGCCGTCACCTTCGTCCAGGCCGAGTCGAGGCCGACCTGAGCGGGATCGACGCCGAGCTCGGTGAGCGACCAGGTCTCGACCGGCTTCTTCTTTGCCGCCATGATCCCCTTGAACGAGGGGTAGCGCGGCTCGTTGGACTGGTCGGTCACGCTCAGCACCAACGGGGTGCTCGCCTCGATCGTCTCGGTGGCGACATCGCCGTCGCGGCGAATGCGTACGGTCTCGCCGTCGACCACGATTTCCGAGGCGAAGGTCACCTGCGCGATCCCTAGGCGCTCCGCCAGCATGGCCGGGATCACGCTCATGCCGCCGTCGGTCGAGGCCATGCCGGTGATGATCAGGTCGTGGTCGAGCTTCTTGATCGCCTCGGCCAGCACCAGCGACGTGGCGGCCGCGTCCGAGCCGTGGATCGCGTCGTCCAGCACGTGCACACCCTTGTGTGCACCCATCTGTAGCGACTTGCGCACCGCGGCCGCGGCTTGTGCGGGGCCCATCGTCAGCACCGTCACCTCGCCGCCGCCCGACTCGGTGATCGTCAGCGCCTCCTCGATCGCGTACTCGTCGAGCTCGGACAACAGCCCGTCGACGCCGACCCGGTCCACGGTGTTGTCAGTGGAGTCAAAGGTGCGGTCCGCCGTGGCATCGGGAACGTACTTCACACAGACGACGATATTCATGGCCCCTGGGGCCCTCCTGCGCTTGAGGGGTAACGCGTCGCCGGGGCGCCGCGGGCAACCGCGCGGCTGCTCGTACCAGGAACAGCCTGTCACGCGCGGTGGTCATGTGCGCGGGCGGTTCTGACCACCCCAGGTTACCTGCCGGTAATCACAGCAGCGAGCGGTGCCGGCATGGGATGGGTCACACCGCGGTGCTGCGGCGCAACGGGCAGGACCTGCGGATCGGGGGGCAAGAACCTGCGGATCGAGGGGCCAAAAGCTGCGGAT
>Ga0136621_1000627_pt1 | contig 14066 bp, 11 predicted proteins | sample AntDryUQ445A2306_FD_104673 | JGI IMG/M metagenome (GOLD analysis project Ga0136621, IMG submission 104673) | Polar desert sand microbial communities from Dry Valleys, Antarctica - metaG UQ445A (23.06) | ecosystem: Environmental > Terrestrial > Soil > Desert | place: Antarctica: Dry Valley...
GTCTTGACGGGCAAACCCCGGATACCGTCTACTTTAGTTCGCCACCAGCAAAGCTGGCGGCTTAACCCGCGGAGCTCACTTAAGAAACCCGATATCCTGTCCAACTGCGTGGGGCCACCTCTCGCTTAGCGGGGCATAATGCATATTTTTGCGATATTAAATTCCACACCTCCCACGAACTGGCCGTCGCGGTCGCGTATATGACAACATCGAGACCAATCGATCAGCTATGAGCGTATTGCAAAAAATCAGCGCGGCGATCACGACGGCCACGGGCGCCGAGTTTCATGCTGTCGCACAACGCCGCGCCGGTGGCGGCTGCATCAGTGACGCATATGCTATCGAAGATGACACTAGCCGCTATTTCGTGAAATTAGATGACGCTGAGGGACTGCCGACGTTCGAAGCCGAAGCCGCCGGCCTGCGCGAACTGGCCGCGGCGGGCGCGCTGCGCGTACCGCGTCCTGTGTGCCTTGGAAATGCGGAAACGCAGAGCTACATCGTGATCGAGTTTATCGATCTACAGGGGCGCGGCGACATGGCCGCGTTTGGGCGGCAGTTGGCGCGCCTGCATCAGACGCAGGCGCCGCGGTTCGGCTGGCGTATGACCAACGCGCTTGGCGCCACACCACAGATCAACGACTACACGGACGACTGGTGCGAATTCTGGCGCGAGCGCCGTCTGGGTTATCAACTGACGCTCGCGGCTCAGGCGGGCTACGGCGGCGCGTTGCAGGACAAGGGCGAGCGCCTGTTGACGTGTTTCCACGATTTGTTTACGGATTATCGACCCCGGCCCGCGTTGTTGCACGGCGATCTGTGGGCTGGGAACTTCGGTTTCGATGAGCATGGCGAGGCCGTAATTTTCGATCCCGCGGTTTATTATGGCGACCGGGAAGCGGACCTGGCGATGACCGAGATGTTCGGCGGCTATAACGACGCGTTTTACGCAGCTTACCGCGAGGTCTCGCCGCTCGCGCCGGGTTACCCCGTGCGCAAGGTCTTATACAATCTCTATCATGTGCTGAATCATCTCAATCTCTTCGGCGGCGGGTATGCACGCCAGACCGAGCACATGCTGGACGTGCTCTTAAACGAACTCGGCGCATCCGCGCAAACCTGATGGCCGAAGCTGTTCAATGAGCTTGTTGCGAGCGGCGATCGGTTCGCGGTTCAGCGGCTGGCGCCCGCTTCGCGCGCACGCCGCAGGCTGATCGCAGCGTTACGCGCGACCTGCGCCTGATCCCAGTCTTTGGCCGTCTCCGGCCAGCCTTGCGCATGCCGCATCACGATAGCGGCAAGCGCCTGAATATGCTCCGGCGTGTCGTTCAGCGCCGGAATATAATTGAACCGCTCGCCGCCCGCCTCGATAAACACCTGCCGACTCTCGCCGGCGATCTCGTCCAAGGTCTCCAGGCAATCCGCCGAAAAACCAGGGCAGCAGATATCGACAGCCTTGACGCCTTGTCGACCCAGTTCGCCGAGCACGTCATCGGTATAAGGTGTGAGCCACTCTTCGCGCCCAAAGCGTGACTGAAAGCAGACCTGCCAGGCATCTTTATCCAGCTTAAGCGACTGCGCGACCAGCCGTGCGGTCTTGTGGCATTCGCAATGATAGGGGTCGCCATTAAGCAGATAACGCCTGGGAATGCCGTGAAACGAGAACAGGAGTCGGTCGCCGCGCCCGTGGGCCTGCCAGTGCGCCTGAATGCGCGCGGTGAGCGCTTCGATAAAATGGCTGTCGTCCGCGTAATGATTGATGAACCGACACTCGGGCAACCAGCGCCAGGTCTTCAGCACATCGGCAACAGCATCAAACGTGGAGCCCGTGGTCGTCGCCGAATATTGCGGATAAAGCGGTAGTACCATCAGCCTACGAACGCCCTTGTCGCGTAGTTCCGCGAGCCCTGCCGCGACCGAGGGGTTGCCGTAACGCATCGCCAGCGCTACCTCGACCGGGCCATTGAATCGCGCGATCAGTTCCGCGCGCAACGCCTCTTTCTGCTGGTTTGATATCACCAGCAGCGGCGAACCCTGCGCCGTCCACACCCGTTGATAAAGTTTCGCGCTGCGCGCCGGGCGGATATTGAGAATGATGCCGTTCAATACCAGCCACCAGAGCGGGCGCGGCCACTCGATCACGCGCGGATCGGACAGGAATTCCTTCAGATAGCGACGCAATGCTTTGGGGGTTGGCGCGTCGGGGGTGCCCAGATTGACCAGCAGCACGCCGGCTCCAGCTTGGGCGTCGTGCCGATAGTCAGGGTCGCCAACGTAAGCGGTCATACGAACAAACTCAGGCTGTGGGAAAGCGTCATGTGGATCAATGCGGAGTCAATGCTGCGAACGGCTCGGATAGTGCCGCGCCCGTGTCCGGCGCAAGGACAGACGAGGGTGGATGCGCCGCGCCCGCGCTATACCAGACGTTGCGCGTCGTCGATCTTGCTCAGCCGCTCGTGCAGCGGACTCGAACGGGGAAAATGCGCCAGTAGAAATTCCATCTGATCGGCCAGCACCCGGCGCCCCTGCAAGTAAATGTACTCGGCGTGAGTGGGCGTGAATGGAATCGCCAGCAGTTGCAGCCCCGCCTGTTCCGGCGTGCGGCCGGCCTTGTGATTGTTGCAGCGCTTGCACGCGGTGACGACGTTCTTCCACGCATCCGCACCCCCACGGCTCATGGGGCGTACATGGTCTCTGGACAGATCTCTGTGACTGAAATGAATACCGCAATATAGACACAGGCTGGCGTCACGCTTGAACAGCGCATGGTTGTTGAGCGGCGGCACGTAGGCGCTGAACAACGACCTGTTGCTGCCGTGCGTAGCAATGATGGAGTTGACCTCAATGACGCTGCGCAGACCGGTGCACGCATTGATGCCGCCGTGCACGATATATATAGCGCTGCCGCAGGCGTAAGCGACCTGCTCGGCGTGATAAAGCCTTACCGCATCCTGATAATTGATCCACTCCAGGGGCATGCCCGCGATATCGGTACGCAGCACCTGTTGATTAAGATCGTACAAAATCTTCTCCAGCGCCGGAATCTCTAGCAATCTATATTCAAACTTGCGGCGATGCAACTTGAGCGCTGTTGCATCCGCCGCCTTGACAAAGGGTAAGCCGGCCTGTAGATCCCTACGGAGACGCGGGTTTGTGGCTGGTGGTATGTATACCCGCAAGAGCACGACGTGCGGGCTAATATCGCGGGGCTGATTTTTTGCCCTTGATTTACTTTTAGCGCCCGCAGACGTGCGCAGGCGCTCTACATAGGAGGCTGACAATGGCAGTAAAAGCAGGCGTGCCGCGGGAAACTCAGCGCGGCGAGCGGCGGGTCGCACTCGTTCCCGGCGCCGCAGAACGTCTGGCCAAGCTCGGCGTGCAGGTGCTGCTGCAAAAAGGCGCGGGCGAGGCGGCGCAGATTCCCGACCGCGACTACGGCGACGCCGTTACCCTCGTCGACGATGCGCGCGCGCTGTACCAGCAGGCGGATATGATTTTGAAGGTGCAGCCGCCGACGATCGAGGAGATCGATCAAATGCGCGATGGCGCGGTGGTGATCGGCTACATGTCGCCCCATCTGGAACCCGACCGTATCGCGAAATTACGCGACCGGAACATCACCGCATTTTCCATGGAAATGATTCCACGTATTTCGCGCGCACAGTCCATGGATGCCCTGTCTTCGCAGGCGGCCGTGGCGGGCTACAAGGCGGCCATCATGGGCGCCGATCTTTCCAACCGATTCTTTCCCATGCTCACCACCGCCGCCGGCACGATACGGCCGGCGAAGGTATTGGTGATCGGCGCAGGTGTGGCGGGCCTGCAAGCGATCGCTACGGCGCGCAGGTTAGGCGCGCAGGTCGAGGCTTATGACGTGCGCTCAGCAACCAAGGAGCAAGTGCAGTCGCTGGGCGCGAAGTTCCTGGAAACCAAAGTGGCCGCCGAAGGGGAGGGAGGCTACGCCCGCGAGCTGAACGAAGAAGAGCAGCAGCAACAGCAGGAAATGCTGGCCGAGCACATCGCCAAGTCCCAGGTCGTCATCACCACGGCGGCGATTCCCGGCAAGACATCGCCCAGGATAATCCCTAAGGACATGGTCGAAGGCATGCAGCCGGGCGCTGTGATTATCGATCTGGCAGCCGAGGGCGGCGGCAACTGCGAACTGAGCAAACCCGGCGAAACCGTCAATCACAATGGCGTGATCATCCATGCCCCGCTCAACGTCCCAAGCCAGGTGCCTTTTCACGCGAGCGAAATGTACGCCAAGAACCTGCTGAGCTTCTTGCAGCCGATGATCGCGGACGGCGAGTGGAAACCGGACTGGGACGACGAGGTGATCGCCAAGAGCGTGCTTACCCATGCGGGCGCCATCCGGCATGAGCCCACCCGCGTATATGTCGAAGACAAACAACAGTGACCGAGGCACCCTGATGATCGAAGGAATTATCGCGCTTTATATCTTTATGCTGGCCGCATTTGTCGGCTACGAGGTCATCTCCAAAGTGCCGGTAATCCTGCACACGCCGCTGATGTCCGGTTCCAACTTCGTGCACGGCATTGTATTGATCGGCGCGATGGTGGCGCTGGGCCACGCCGAGACATGGATGGAGCAACTGATCGGATTCATCGCCGTGGTGCTGGGCGCGGGCAACGTGGTGGGCGGTTATGTGGTCACCGAACGCATGCTGGAGATGTTCAAGGAGAGCAAGCGGGAGGATAAAAAATGAACACAATGTTAATAGTGGTCCAGCTTGCGTATTTCATCGCCGCGGTACTGTTTATCTTGGGTTTAAAACGCATGTCCTCCCCGCGCACCGCCAGGGTCGGCATCATGTGGGCTGGCGGAGGTATGGCGCTCGCGGTGCTGGCGACGTTTTTCCAGCCAGGGCTTGGCAATTACGCGTTGATGATATTCGCCATCGCCGTGGCTGGTGCTGCGGCCTGGTGGTGGGCCAAGCACGTCCAGATGACGGACATGCCGCAGATGATCGCGATCTACAACGGCATGGGCGGTGGCTCGGCGGCCGCGATCGCCGCGGTGGAACTGGTGCGGGACGAGCCGCTGGAGCTTAGGTTGATGAGCCTGGCGGTTTTAGGCGCATTGATCGGCGGCATTGCCTTTTCCGGCTCCGCGATCGCATTCGCCAAGCTGCAGGGCCTGATGGACAAGACCATCTATTTCCCGAACCAGCAACTGATCAACTCCGCCGTGTTCATCGGCGCCGTGTTGCTCGGCATTGCCCTGGTCACCAGCGGTGCGCCCGGCTGGATAATCTTTCTGTTCTTTGCCCTGACGCTGGCTTTTGGCGTGCTCATGACCTTGCCTATCGGCGGCGCCGACATGCCGGTGGTGATCTCGCTCTACAACGCGCTGACCGGTCTGGCGGTGGGCATAGAGGGCTACGTGCTGGGCAATCCGGCCATGATGATCGCGGGTATCGTCGTGGGCGCCGCCGGCTTCCTGCTTACCCAGCTCATGGCCAAGGCCATGAACCGTTCGCTCGCCAAGGTCTTGTTCAGTCAGTTCGGGGCCAAGCCAAAAGGCAAGGAAGAAGAGATCGAGGGCGATCTCAAACCCATCGAGGCCAACGACGCCGCCTCATTAATGGCGTACGCGGAAAAGGTCATCGTCGTGCCCGGCTATGGCATGGCCGTGGCGCAGGCGCAGCACAAGATCTGGGAGTTCTGCGAGTTGTTGCAGGAGCGCGGTGTGGACGTAAAGTTCGCGATTCACCCCGTCGCCGGCCGCATGCCGGGGCACATGAACGTGCTGCTGGCCGAGGCCGGCGTGCCTTACGACATGATTTACGATCTGGATGAGATCAACGAGGAATTTCCCACCGCCGACGTCGCACTGGTGATAGGCGCCAATGATGTCGTAAATCCCATCGCGCGTACGGATCCAGACAGTCCCATCTACGGCATGCCGATCCTCGACGCCGACAAGGCGGAAAACGTCATTGTCATCAAACGCGGCAAGGGCGCCGGGTTTTCGGGCGTGGAAAATCATCTGTTCTACGCCGAAAACACCCGCATGCTGTACGGCGACGGCCAGAAGATGGGGTCCGCGTTGATCGCGGGCGCCAAGGCCATGTAAATTAAAATTCCGCACGCGACCGCGCCGGGCCTGCCCTAGCCTGAAAGCGCTGCCGTAACGCCGAACGGCGGCGGCTCACTGCATCAATCGCTTTACCGCGCTCGAATCGCGCGCAAAGATAAGCTCCGCCCTCCGGAACGCCACCAACAGCGATTTTTTATGCACAGCCCCGATCATAATGTGACTTCTGTAAACACACGCGTATCCCGATATTTCATGTTGCAGCGCAGCTTATTAAGTATTTGTATTGTATATATTTATTTTTGGTTAAAATTTGCGCAAACAAACGAAACGTGCTTCACGGTGCCGTAATTCGCCTGTTTACTACAATTCATGCACAGAGTTATCCACAAAAGTTGTGGATAACCGCAAATCACGATGAATTCCACAGGGTTACCCGCCGTTACAAGAAAGCATGACACTAAGTCTGTGTAAGCTGCATCGCTCATAGAAGTCGATCCTAAAACTTGATAAAACTTGGCTGAAATATCTGTCCTTAACGTGGCTGTACCGACGCCAGTCGCGGACACCTTTGACTATTTGCCACCGACGGGGCTGATAGCCTCCGCCCGACTTGCGGGCAGCCGCGCGAAGGTCAATTTTGGCGGTCGGATACTGGTCGGCGTGATCGTCGGGCACAGTCGTGACACGAAAATTCCGAGCGATCGCCTGCGACCGATTCTTCGGCTGCTGGATGCCGAACCGATCCTTAAGCCGCAGGATTTGCGGCTATTGCGCTGGGCCGCCCGCTACTATCATCATCCGCTGGGCGAGGTGATCGCCGCCGCGCTGTCCAGACGTCTGCGCGAGGGTCTCTCGGCCGCGGTACCCGAGGCGCCCGTGTGGCAACTGTCGCGCGACGGCCTCGATTTCGAGTCCTTGAAGGAAACACTGCAACGCGCGCACCGGCAGGCGGCGCTGGCCGAATTGCTCAAGGCGCACCCCTGCGGCCTCGACGGAGCAGAGATAAAAGCGCAACTCCCCAACTGGCGGCAACCGCTGAAACAACTGATCCGCAAGGGACTGGTTGAAAAAATTGCGCGCCAGACTCCGGCACATCGCACCGTCACATCGGCGCCACCATTGAACGGGGAGCAGGTCGCGGCAGTGGACGTCATCGCGGGCGGACTGAGACGGTACAGCCCGGTTCTGCTGGAAGGCGTGACCGGCAGCGGCAAGACCGAAGTCTATCTAGCGCTCATACAAAAAGTCGTAGCGGCAGGTCGGCAGGCGCTGGTGATCGTGCCCGAAATCGCGTTGACGCCACAACTGGTGACGCGTTTTCGCGCGCGCCTGGCGGCACCACTGGCGGTGCTGCATTCCGGGCTGCCCGATGCGGAGCGGCATCGCGCCTGGGCGCGGGCGCGCAGCGGTGATGTATCAATCATCATCGGTACCCGGTCTGCCGTGTTCACGCCGCTTGCATCGCCCGGGATTATCATCGTCGATGAGGAACACGACGCCTCGCTCAAGCAGCAGGAAGGGTTTCGCTATCATGCGCGCGACCTGGCGGTCTATCGCGCCAGCATCGACGACATTCCGGTGGTGCTCGGATCGGCGACACCGTCGCTGGAAACGCTGCACAACGCGCAGCGTGGCCGGTATGGTCATGTGCTTTTGAGTCAGCGCGCGCGGCGGGCCAGTCTGCCCGCACTGGAGATCGTGGATGTGCGCCGGGTAAGGCTGGAAGACGGCCTTTCACCGCACGTGCTCAAGCGCATCGGCGAGTGCCTGGAAGCAGGCGACCAGGTGCTGGTGTTCCTCAACCGCCGGGGTTTCGCGCCGGTGTTGATGTGCCACGACTGCGGCTGGGCCGCCGCCTGCCAGCGCTGCGACGCCAAATTGACCCTGCACGCCGGCCGGGCGCGATTATGCTGCCATCATTGCGGCGCCGAGCACCGGATCGATGATTGTTGTCCCGGCTGTGGCAGCGGTCACTTGCTGCATCTGGGCGCAGGCACCGAGCGGATCGAACACGCGCTCAGCCGCGTGTTTCCCAATACCAACCTGGTACGCGTCGATCGCGATACCACCCGACGCCGCGGAGAGCTTCAAAACAAGCTGGCGGGGATCGAGCAGGGCAGACATCAGTTACTCATCGGCACGCAGATGCTGTCCAAGGGGCACGATTTTCCCAACCTTACCCTGGCCGTGATCCTCAATGTCGATCAGCATCTGAACAGCAGCGATTTTCACGCTACGGAGCGCGCCGCGCAGTCAATCGTGCAGGTATCGGGACGCGCCGGCCGGGGCGCGCGTCCCGGCACGGTGATCATACAAACCCATCAGCCGGACAATCCGTTATTGCAAAGCCTGGTGAATGGCGGATATCCCGCGTTCACCGGGGCGGCATTGCGCGAACGCCGCGCCGCCGGGCTGCCGCCATATCGCCACCTGGCGCTGATCCGCGCAGAGGGCGCCGCCAGCGCTGCCCCGCTGGGATTTCTGCGGTGCGTGCGCGATAGCCTAGAATCCGGCATTGAAACGGATATCGACCTGCTGGGCCCCGCGCCGGCGCCCATGGAGCGTCGCGCGGGGCGTCATCGTGCGCATCTGTTAATAGTTGCCCGCCACCGCGCTAGGCTCCAGGCGCTGCTGCACGACCTCAGAGGGAAAATGCGCGACTTTCCCGGTGCGCGCAACGTGCGCTGGACGATCGATGTGGACCCCGTCGATCTGCTGTAACCACTGCCATGCGTTACCGGCCGACCTTCTCGTGGATGGCAACGCCCGTTACAATTCCGCTTTTGCCACTCACCGCACACCTTTTGAAAAACACACTGGAAAAAATACTTCGCGAGGCCGTGGAGTCGTTGCAGGCTGACAAGCTTTTGCCGCCCGAATTGCCGGAAGAAGCTACCGTCACGCGCACCAGGGACAAGCAGCACGGTGACTTCACCTCCAATATCGCGATGACCGCCGCCAAAGCCGCCGGACTGCCGCCGCGCGAGCTTGCCCAGCGCATTCGCGAACGGCTGGGCGTTCATGGCGGAATTGAAAAGACACAGATCGCGGGCCCGGGTTTTATCAATTTTTTTTTGCAGCCCGCGGCCAATCATGCGGTGGTCGCCAGTATCCTGGAGGCGGGTGATCGTTATGGACGCGGCCAGTTCGGCGCCGGCCGCAAGGTGCAGATCGAGTTCGTGTCCGCCAATCCCACTGGCCCGCTGCACGTCGGCCACGGTCGCGGCGCCGCATATGGCGCGGCGGTCGCCAATCTGCTGGCGGCGGCCGGTTTCGACGTGCAGCGGGAATACTACGTCAACGACGCCGGACGCCAGATGGACATCCTGTGCGTCAGCGTGTGGCTGCGGTATCTGGAGCTGTGCGGCGAACGTCTGGTATTCCCGACCAATGCCTATCGAGGCGCGTACGTGCGTGACATCGCCGCGGCGGTGCGCGAATCGTTTGGTGACTGTTACCGACGGCGGGCACACGACGTATTTTACGAACTCCCGCCCGACGCGCCTTCAGGCGGCGACAAGGAAATCTATATCGACGCGCTGGTCACGCGTGGGAAGGGGCTGCTTGGCGACAAGGACTACAACGTTATCTTTGCCGCGGGGCTGGAATCCATCCTGGCGGACATTCGCGATGACCTGGCGGGGTTCGGGGTCGTTTACGATAATTGGTACTCTGAACGCGGGCTGGCGGAGCACGGCGCGATTAACCGTGTCGTGCAAAAACTTCGCGAGACCGGCCATACGTTCGAGCAGGATGGCGCGCTATGGTTTCGCGCCAGCCGCTTCGGCGATACGAAAGACCGCGTACTGGTACGGGAAAATGGCCAGAACACCTATTTCGCCGCCGATATCGCCTACCATCAGGACAAGCTGGAGCGCGGATTCACGCAGATCATTGATGTCTGGGGCGCCGACCATCACGGCTACGCGCCTCGCGTCAAGGCCGCGCTGACGGCGCTAGGGTACGAGCCTTCCCGGCTGGACGTATTGCTGGTGCAATTTGCCAACCTTTACCGCGGCGGGCGCAAGGTGCAGATGTCCACCCGTTCCGGCGAGTTCGTCACCTTGCGCGAGCTGCGCGACGAGGTTGGCCGTGACGCCGCGCGGTTTTTCTACGTGATGCGCAAGTCCGACCAGCATCTGGATTTCGACCTGGATCTGGCGCGTTCGCAATCGCTGGACAACCCGGTTTTCTATATACAATACGCGCACGCGCGCATCTGTAGCGTGGTGCGGCAACTGGATGAGAAACAACTCACCTACGACCAGACTGACGGGCTTGCGAACCTCGACCGCTTGGTCGAGCCGCGTGAACTTGGTCTGCTGGACCGGCTCGCGCGATATCCTGAAACAGTGGAAGCCGGCGCCACCCTGCGTGAGCCGCATCAACTGGTGCATTACCTGCGCGCGCTCGCCAACGATTTTCACACCTATTACAACGCGCACCAGTTTCTAGTGGATGACGCGGCGCTGCGCAATGCACGGCTAAACCTGATACTCGCCACGCGGCAGGTCATCGTCAGCGGACTCGAATTGCTGGGCGTGGCGGCGCCCGAGAAGATGTAACCCATCTAACGAACCGGAGTCAGACGCTGTACATGACACGAGACTATAAACACGCCGCACAGCGCGATCAGGACACACCAATGCCGGGCTGGATATGGCTGCTGACCGGTCTGGCCATGGGTCTGGCGGTAGCGCTTGTGGTTTATCTAAACCAGCCGCGTCTGTCGCCGGGGATGTCGCAAACTACACCCGCCGGGTCGCCGCCGCCATCCGCCGCAGCTACTACAAAAAAGGCGCCGGCCGAGCGGCGATTCGATTTTTATACCCTGCTGCCGGAACTGGAAGTCGTGGTGCCTGAAACGCGAGATCGCAGGTCGCCTCCAGTCGAAAACAGCGCCGCATCCGCGCCGGTTGCCACGGCCACGGGTCCGTACGTGTTGCAGGCAGGATCTTTCAGGCACGCGCAGGAGGCGGACAGCCTCAAGGCGAACCTTGCGTTGCTTGGCGTGCAAGCCGACATACAGACCGTCACCGTGGATGACAGTATCTGGCATCGCGTGCGAATCGGGCCTTACGCAGACTTCGCCGAACTGAGCAGAGTACGTGATCAGCTTGAACGCAATCAGATCGATGCCGTAGTACTTCAGGAGCGGCAATAAGTTTACCGTGGCATCGCCGCGGCGCGGCGTCATTCCTCCGCCCAGCGCGGAATCGAACGCCAGGCATCGCGCAGCGCCGCCTCGCAACGCCGATAGTCGGGGAGTTGTCGTTCAACCAGCGCCCAGTAACGCGCCGAATGATTCAGATGCCGGGTGTGACACAGCTCGTGAACGAACAGATATTCGACCTCCGGGCGGGTCAAAAACAGCAACTTGCAGTTAAGGCTGATCACCCCGCGCGCCGTGCAACTACCCCAGCGGGTGCGCTGGTCGCGGATAACGGTTCTCTGGTAGGGGAGTCCAAGCGCCAGACTCGTTTGCCGCAACCACGGTGGCAACGCCTGCTGCGCCTTTGCTCGCAGCCAGGTCCGCAAACTGCGCGCGCAGCCGTCGAGGTCGCCGACCGGGCCTGCAATTTTGAGCGTGTTACCTTGCTCGACGTACACGACGCGGGCGCCGGCGGTGGGCTTGTAAATGACCGTGTAAGTCTCATTCAGCGCCGGCAGACGCACGCGCTCAGGCTGCCGTTCGAAATACTCGTCTGGCAGACTCCGCAGCTGTTCGCGCTGACGGGCGCGAGCACGCCGCAACCATGTCTGTCTGGCCGCGACCACAGCGCGAATCTTGCGCGAGTCGTACCCTTTCGGCACGACCACGTCGAGTTCGCCGAGGTGGGAAAGCTTTAAATGAACGTGTTTGGCGCGGGGATGTTCAATTACCCGATAGGGCTTTGAATCGTCGATGACGTCACCTGTTGGAAGGGGTTTAACGCGCCGCGGTAGGCGCACGATACTAGCAGCATGAAGAAAACTCAGGCAACGATTCAGCCGTCCCGAAAATGGCCCGGCATGCTGGACACGCCGCGAGCTATGGAAGAAGCCTTGCAAGCGTGCATGCTCGCCGATCGGCCGGCAATCGAAGCGCTTCTGCGCAAACTTAAAGCCGCGCCGCCCGCGGCGCAGCCACCGCTCAAGGCGCGGCTACAGGATTCAATCGATTCCTCCGCGGCCTGTTTTGCGCATCGTCGCGAGGCGGCGCCGACGCCAACTTTCGCCGTGGAACTGCCAATTGTCCAGGAGAAAGCCAGGATCGCGGAGGCGATCCGGCAACATCAAACCGTAATCGTATGCGGCGAAACGGGCTCCGGCAAATCCACGCAGTTGCCCAAGATCTGCCTGGAGCTGGGCCGGGGCGTGGCGGGTCTCATCGGTCACACCCAGCCAAGACGCATCGCCGCGCGCAGTGTCGGCGCGCGTATCGCGGACGAGCTTGGTTCCAGCATTGGTGACGCCGTAGGCTACAAGGTGCGATTCAGCGACCAGGTCGGCGCGCGGGCCTATATCAAATTGATGACCGACGGCATTCTGCTGGCGGAAATGCGCACGGATACCTGGTTGCGGCAATACGACACGCTGATCATCGACGAGGCGCACGAGCGCAGCCTCAACATTGATTTTCTGCTGGGATGCCTCAAGCGGATGCTGCCGCGGCGACCGGAGTTGCGCCTGATCATCGCCTCGGCCACCATCGAACCGCAACGGTTCGCCGAGTATTTCAGCGGCGCGCCCATCGTTGAAGTATCCGGGCGCAATTATCCCGTGGAAGTCCGCTATCGTCCGCCGGCGCCGGCCAAAGAGACTCAAAATGACGCGGATGCCAACGCCATGCGCGAGGCGGTGGACGAGTTGCTGCGAATCGGTCCCGGCGACGTGCTGGTGTTTCTGCCCGGTGAGCGCGAAATCCGCGAGAACGCGGAGCTGTTGCGCAAACATCGTCCCGACATCGAAATCCTGCCGCTTTACGCGCGACTCTCGCCCGCGGAGCAGGATCGCGTGTTCAAATCGCAGCGCGGACGTCGGGTCGTACTGGCCACGAACGTGGCGGAGACCTCGCTGACAGTACCCGGCATCCATTATGTAATCGACAGTGGGCTGGCGCGCATCAGCCGCTACAGCGCGCGCCGCAAGGTGCAGCGTCTGGTCACCGAGTCCGTGTCGCAGGCGTCCGCCAGGCAGCGGCTCGGCCGCTGCGGCCGTATTGCCGACGGCGTATGTATTCGTCTGTATGCGCAGGAAGATCTGGAAGCGCGCCCGGCGTTTACCGATCCCGAGGTCAAGCGCACCAGTCTGGCGTCCGTCATTCTGCAGATGGCGCATCTGGACCTGGGCGCGGCGGAATCGTTCCCGTTTCTGGACCCGCCCGACAGTCGCCTGATCAACGATGGCTACAACCTGCTGGAAATGCTGGGCGCCATTAACGCCCGCCGTGAATTGACGAAAACGGGTAAGCAGCTTGCGCGACTGCCGGTAGACCCCCGGCTGGCGCGCGTTATTGTAGCCGCGCGGCAGGAGCGCTGCCTGGACGAAGCGTTGATCATCACCAGCCTGCTCGCGTCTCAGGATCCGCGGCTGCGCCCGGCCGACAATCCTCAGGCGGCCGATGAAAAACACCTCCAGTTCCTGGACCCGCGCTCGGATTTTCTGGCGCTCGTAAAGCTTTGGCGCTTCATGCACGTGGAACCTACCTCCACTTCCAGGCTGCGCAAGCGGTGCGAGCAGAATTCTATCTTTTACGTGAGGCTGCGCGAATGGCAGGACCTCCATCGCCAACTTGGCTCGGCAACCGAAAGCGTGGCGCCGCGCGCCCAGGATGGCAAGGCCGTCTCCCCGAGCATCGCGCCGGCGCCAGCCCATGAACCCGACTATGCCGCCATCCACAAGGCACTACTCGCGGAGTTTGTAGATCAAATCGGTTACCGGGACGAAAAGAACAGTTTCCTCGGCGCGCGCAACCTCAGGTTTGCGATTTTCCCGGGCTCTGGATTGCATAAGAAGCCGCCGA
>Ga0136621_1000628_pt1 | contig 14062 bp, 13 predicted proteins | sample AntDryUQ445A2306_FD_104673 | JGI IMG/M metagenome (GOLD analysis project Ga0136621, IMG submission 104673) | Polar desert sand microbial communities from Dry Valleys, Antarctica - metaG UQ445A (23.06) | ecosystem: Environmental > Terrestrial > Soil > Desert | place: Antarctica: Dry Valley...
AATCTCGTACGTGAGCGTGAACGGCGGCTTCCTCGTGAACGTGACACGCGAGACGAGCTTTGGCCGCGGCGTGAAATCCGGAGCGAGGGCGAATGGGGGCGCGAAGACCTTTTCGAAGATCCATAAGAACGTCGGGCTCACGCACGAGTCAACAAGCGGGTTCAGGCAGCGGGGCTCCAAGATCGGCCCGAAGACGACGGTGCCGCCCTTGGGTGGCGTCTGCGCGCCCGAGCCGCCCGCTCCTGAAACGGCGAGGAGCGAGACGACGATCGCCGCTGTCGCGGCCGCGGAGCGGCCGCCTTTCGGGATCTTCGCGCGACCGGAATCTGCGCGAGCGCCGCTCAGCAACCGTCGAACCAGTATGAGCTGGAAGCCGCCAAGTAGTCCACCGGTCACTTGTAACAGTCGTGACAGCAATCGTCCATCCCACCGCGCGGGCCAGACGGCGATCGGCGCTGCTCGACCGAGCGTGCTACTCCTGCGCGCGCCGGCGTGCCATGAGCTCGCGAGAAGGTCGGGTGCGAACTCGCGTGTAGCGCACTCGGGGCAGTAAGGGAGAAGCTCGCCGCAACCGTCCGACCAGTAGCCCCAGCGCTCGGCGATGGCCGTGAACTCATCGACCTCTCGTCGGCACTCCGAGCAATGGATCAGAACATCGCCGGGAAGTCGCTGGGACATGGGCGCATCCTAGAGAGGGCCACCCTCACGCTCAACTAGCCGCTCCCGGGGTCGCGGGTGGGCAGTCATTTGAGAAAAGAACCGGGTTGTGAAGGGCGAGTCCTAGGTGTGCAGGCCGGACGACCTCGAAGCGTGGCAACGTTTTGGCAACAACTGTTGACGCATAGAGACGAGTTACATGCGTCGTCTTCCGGCCGAAGTGACGCTTTCATGCGGTTCCAACGCCTCTAGACGAGCAGCGACCAGCGACGAGCAGGGTTGTGGTCCCGGTGGTCGCGGGTTCGAGTCCCGTCCGCCACCCCTGTCTTGTTGGCGCAGATCGAAATCCGCGAACGCGGATTTCGATCGCGCGAAGATCCCTAAAGGCGTCCGCTTCGCGGCCGCGGAGGGTTGGCAGATCGCGCGAAGATCCGTAAAGGCGTCCGCTTCGCGGCCTCGGAGGGTTGGCAGGTCGCGGGGAAATCGCTGAAGCGTCCTCTTCGCGGCCGCGCCGCCCTTTGCTTCACAATGGCGCTCGTGTCATTCGGTCGCGCCCTGCAAGTCACGCGCATCCTCGCGCTCGTCCTGGCGGGGATCTACGCGCTCGCCGCGCTCGGCGGGCTCCTCGCCGACTTCGACACCACGCGTGACACCGTGCTCTGGGTCGGATTCCTTGGTGTGGGCGCCGTGCTGATTCTCCTCGGCCCCTACTTCGCCGGAGTCTCTCCTTGGCTTTCCGCCGGTCTCGTCTCGATCGGCGCCGCAGCCGGCGGCCTGCCGCTGTTCTGGACGATCGTCGTTCCTCTCGCCGCCGCAGTCCTGATCGCAATGAGCTTCGCGGTGGCTCGGCGTCCGTCGCCGTCAGCGTAGCGAGAAGAGTGCGCCACACGCGTCACGGCTGGTGGCTCGAGGAGGCCGGCGAGGTCGTGCCGACCCGGCCGCTGGAAGGGAACGCGAGCGCGGACGTGGTCGTCGTTGGCGGTGGCTACCTCGGGCTCTGGACCACGTGGCAGCTGCTCGAGCTCGAGCCGAGCCTCGACGTGCTCGTCCTCGAGGCAGAGGTCTGCGGCCACGGTCCGAGCGGCCGGAACGGAGGGTTCTGCGAGACGCTTTGGCCTGACGCGGCAATCCTCCGCGCACGTGCCGGCCGTAACGCAGCCCTCGCCGTGTGCCGCGCCTCCGAGGATGCGGTGCGAGGGATCGGAGCCTGGTGCGAGGCTCAGGGCGTAGACGCCTGGTACCGCGCCGCGCCCATGCTCCGCGTAGCGACGACGGAGTCACAGGTCGACTCCTGGAAGGAGATCGTCGCTGCCGCCGGCGACCTCGGCGCGCCCGACGAAGTGACCGCTGTGAGCCCCGACGAGGTTCGCTCGCGCTGCAACTCGCCGCTCTTTCTCGGAGGAGCGCGCTACAAGCTGAACGCGACCGTGCACCCTGCCCGCCTCGTGCTCGGCTTGCGGGCGAGACTGCTCGAGCGAGGGGTGCGCATCCACGAGCGGACACAAGTGACAACGCTGCACCGCAAGGGTGGGGTAGACACACGAACCGGCCATGTTCGCGCAGGCGCAGCCGTGCTCGCGGTCAACTCGCGCGCTTCAGCTTTCCCCGGCTACCGCCTCTCGCTCGCTGCAGCCTCGAGCCACATCGTGCTCACCGAGCCCGTCCCGGAGGTCCTCGAGGACCTCGGCTGGACGGAAGGGGAGGCGATCGTCGACAGCCGGACGCTTGTCCACTACATGCGCACGACGCGGGACGGCCGGATCGCCTTCGGCTGGGGCGGCGGCACCATGGGATTCGACGGAAGAGTTGCCAGACGGCAGGAGGTCGATGCGAATGTCATCGCCCGAACCCGCCACGCGCTCGTTCGTTTCTTCCCGCAGCTCCGCGGCCGCCGTGTGACGCACGCCTGGGGTGGACCGATCGACGTCTCCCCCACGCATCTCCCCATCTTCGGAAGTCGCCGCCGCGTTCACCACGGCTTCGGCTTCACGGGAAACGGCGTCGGCCCGTCGTACCTCGGCGGCGAGATCCTGGCGCGCCTCGCGCTCGACCGCCGTGACGAGCGAACGTCGCTCGCGATTGTCGAGCCGAGCCGCAAGCTCTTCCCGCCCGAGCCCTTCCGCTACGTGGGCGGATCGGTGATCAGGCGGGCGCTGCTCGCGAAAGACGCGGCCGAGGACGAGGGCCGCGAGCCGGGCGCGGCGACCGCGTTCGTCGCCGCGCTCCCTCGCCGCCTAGGACTGCGTCTGCCCCGCTAGCTCGTAGCGCAGGAAGAGGTGCGAGCCCTGCGCGCGGGCGCTGAGCAGCCGTCCGCTTACGGCCGCGTGGGGTAGAAGCGGCGCGTCTTCGATCAGTTGCAGCCGGTCGTCAGGGTCGCCGCGACCTGCGAGTAACGGCGAAACGGTGAGGAAGAGCTCGTCCACGAGCCCGGCTTCGACGAGCGATCCGAACACGGTCGGGCCGCCTTCGGTGAGAACCTGCGAGTGGCCTCGTTCGCGCAGCCAGGCGACCGCTGCTCGCGGATCGAGATCCTCGCCGATGGAGACCACCGTGGACGCCGGCGGCAGCTTTGCACCGAGCACGGCCTGGCCCCACCGCGTGGTCAAAACGAGCGCGCCCTTCTCGAACACGGGATGGTCGACGTCGATCGAGCCGCTCCGCGTCAGGATCGCGACCTCGGGTTCGGGCGGAAGCGAGAGCCGCCGCCGGAGCTCGGCAAGCGCGTCTCGCGCCGCCGGATATGGCCCGTCCGGAGCCCAGAGCCCCTTCGGCGACCCGTGCAGCGTTCCCGACCCGACCACGATGACGCCCGCGAACGCGCGCAGCAGCCCCATCAAGAAGCGGTCGGCCTCGCTTCCGGCGGCGATGATCTTGTTCGACTCCGGTACTGACGAGATCGCGACTACGCCGTCGAGCGTCGACACGAAATTCGCGTAGAGCCGCGGAGTTGCGAAGCCGAGCGAGCCGCCGTACACCCGGGCGAGCTCGTCGGGCAGGTCGAAGGACGGCAGTCCCTCGTCTTCGAAGAGCAGATCGAGCGGCTCCAGCACTACTTTCGAGCGAGCTCGAGGAACTCGCGTCGCAGATCCGCGTTCTCCTCGTACGTCCCCCGCCAGAAGGTGGTCACCGTGCGCGAGTGCTCCTCGCGCACCCCGCGCATCTGCGTGCACAGGTGCTCGGCCTCGAGATAGACCGCGACGCCGTGCGGCTCCATCAGGTCGAAGAGCGCGTCCGCGATCGAGCGTCCCATCCACTCCTGCACCGTGAAACGACGCGCGAAGAGCCGGACGAGCCGTGTGAGCTTGGAGAGGCCGATGATCCGCTCGTTCGGGATGTAGCCGAGATACGCGGAGCCGTGAAACGGAAGCGCGTGGTGCTCACAGAGCGCGTAGAAGGAGATGCCGCCCTCGACGACTTGGTTGTACTCGCTCTCGGCGCTCTCGTTGGGGAAGGCGGTCAGGAGCTTCTCGTCGCCCTCGTAGCCCGAGGTCGCGTCGAACATCGCCTTCAGGAAGCGGTTCGGCGTCTCGCGCGTGCCCGGCGTGTCGAGATCCATCCCGAACGCGCCGAAGATCTCGCTGACGTACGTCTCGAAGCGCTCCCAGTCCGCCGCGTCGATGTGACGGGGTGCGACCTGCTCCCACTCCGTCGTCTCCTCGGGATCGGTTGCCTGCCTGAGCGGGCCCGGGATCAGCCCGCCCCGTATGTCGATGACCTCTCCGTCTCCGTCGTTCGGCATGTCCTCTCCTGTTCGGCTCGCGGGTGCTCACGTCTTCGTGCTGCTGTCGACGCAGTCTTACCGGTAGACAATGACCTATAGCCGAATGGAGGCACGCCCGGATTGGCCTCGCGGACGGAGGCCGAGCCTCCGTCCGCACTTCCGAGGTAGCGCGGACCGGATCCGTGTGTCGCGGATGCGTGTGCGGGGTATGCGATCTGTGTCGAAGTTCTCGACGCCCTACAGCGAAGGAGGCAACAATGGGAACCAAGGTCCGTGAGGCAATGACGGCGCGTCCGCGCTGCGTGACGCCCGAGACCACGCTGAAGCAGGTCGCCGAAGTCATGGAGTCAGAGGACATCGGGGCGGTTCCAGTAGTCGACGGCGAGCAGCTGTCCGGGATGATCACGGACCGCGACATCGTGATCCGTGCTGTCGCCAAGGGAAAGAACCCGGACGGAATGCCCGTCAGAGAGATCTTCTCGCGCGAGGTCGTGACCGTCGGGCCGGACGACGATCTCTCGGATGCCCTCCAGCTCATGGCCAGCCATCAGGTAAGGCGCTTGCCGGTCGTAGACGCGGAGAACAGACTCGTCGGAATCGTGTCGCAGGCCGACGTCGCACTCGAAGCCAAGGAGAAGCAAGTCGGAGAGATGGTCGAGCAGATCTCGCGCGCTCCCGAGGGGCCGCGCCAGGTCTAGCGCTCCGAACGCATTCGGGCTGTGAGCGCCCGGAGGCAGGAAACACATGGCAGGACGCACGCCAGCAGGGGCCGGCCGGGTCCCTGCTGGCGTGCGTAGCTCAGACCCGCTCAGCCAGCTCGACGAAGCGGCAGACCGCGTTCACCAGCCGCATCTGCTCGACCGACTTGCAGTCGGCGTCGAGGAGGCGCGGGGCGCACACCAGCACGACGCGGCACTGGGCGCGCGAGGTCGCGACGTTGACGCGGTGGCGGTCGAAGGCGAAGCCGATGCCGCGCGGGGCGTCCTCGGCGGTCGAGCTCGCCATCGAGACGAAGACGACCGGCGCCTCCTGCCCCTGGAACTTGTCCACCGTCCCCACGCGGACTCCCGCGGGCAGGCGCTGGCGCAGGCGGCGCACCTGGGCGTTGTAGGGGGCGACGACGAGGACGTCGTCCGGCCGGATCGGTCGCGCCACCCCACTCTCGTCCGTGAACGACGTCCCGAGAAGCGCGCGGATCGCCGCCGCGACCGCGTCCGCCTCCTCCCGGGAAGACTGGCTGCGTCCCGCGTGCTGGATCTCCTCCACGAAGAGGCCGTCGCCTGCGGCGAGCGTCCGACGCGCGCTCACCGCAGCCGGAAGCAGCCGCCCCTCGTAGTACGCCTCGGACGTGAACGCGCAGATCTCGGGCCGCAGGCGCCACGTCTGCTCGAGGAAGATGCCTCGCTCGGGCGGCACCGTCTCGTCCTCGCCCAGCAGATCGACCTGGCCGGCCTCGTCGATGAACAGCGTGTGCAGGTGTCCCACGAAGTCCTCGCGCGCGAAAAGCCAAGCCGTACCGGCCACGAGCTGGAGTCCGTCATCGAGGAGGTCAGCCCAGCGGTCGCGCCAGTCGACGAACGACCCCTCATAGCGGGACTCCTCGTTCCCGCTTGTCGACTTCTTCCGGCCCTTGAACGCGAAGCCTTGCTCACGGGCCTCGCGCTCGATCTCCTGCAGGAGCTTGTTGATCGCCTTGTGGCTGAGCGAAGTGACCCCGACCCGCTTCCCCGCTCGCATCAAGGCCACCGCCATCTTCGCGCCCTGCCAGGTCTTGCCCGAGCCGGGCGGACCCTGGACGAAGAGGTAGCTGTCCCCGAGCGTGGCGACGGCTTCGACGGGTGGCAGATCGAGTCGCACCCGCGGCAGTCGCCGCTCGAGCACCGCCACGACTCGGGCCGCCACTTCGACGCGCAGGCGCTCATAGTCAGCATGGTGGGCGATCTGCGGAAGAGCGGGCTCGACGAGGAGGCGGATCTGCTCGACGAGGCCGCGCCGAAGCTCGCGCCGGACGCGTACGGCCCGACGGTGCGCAAGAACCTGAACTACGACTCGTGGCAGACACGACGCAACTGCCGGGCATAGGTTCGAATCGCTACCGGCTCTCGATTGCGCATGGACGTTTTCAGCTGAGACGTCGCAGCTCGAGTCTCAGCTCTCGCTCGACCCGGCCCAGAGGTTGATGCCGGCGTCGGTCGCGTGGCGGTCGATCTCGCCCAGCTCGTCTTCGCCGAAGTCGAGGCGGTCGAGTGCCGCGACGTTGTCCTCGAGCTGCGCGACGCTCGACGCTCCGATGAGCGTCGAGGTGATGCGCGCATCGCGCAGCGTCCAGGCGAGCGCCATCTGCGCCAGGGTCTGCTTGCGTCCCGCGGCGATCTCGTTCAGCGCGCGGATCTGCGCCAGAGCCTCCTCGGAAATGAGGTCCGGCGAGAGCGAGCTCGCCCGGCTGGCACGTGAGCCTGCGGGAATCCCGTCTAAATACTTCTCCGTGAGCATTCCTTGCGCGAGCGGCGAGAAGACGATGCAGCCCACGCCGAGATCGCCGACGGCGTCGAGGAGATCCGGCTCGATCCAGCGATTCAGCATCGAGTAGGAGGGCTGGTGAATGAGCAGGGGAGTCCCGAGCTCGCGGAGGATCGCGGCTGCCTCGCGTGTCTGGTCCGCCGAGTAGGACGAGATTCCCGCGTACAGCGCCTTCCCGGCGCGGACCGCGGAGTCAAGGGCGCCCATCGTCTCCTCGAGCGGCGTCTCCGGATCGAAGCGATGCGAGTAGAAGATGTCGACGTAGTCGAGGCCCATGCGCGCAAGGCTCTGGTCGAGGCTCGCGAGCAGGTACTTGCGAGAGCCCCACTCGCCGTACGGGCCCGGCCACATGTCGTAGCCGGCCTTCGTGGAGATGACGAGCTCGTCACGGTAGGGACGAAGATCCTCGCGGAGCAAGCGCCCGAACGTCTCCTCCCCGGATCCGTACGGCGGCCCGTAGTTGTTCGCCAGGTCGAAGTGCGTGATCCCGAGATCGAACGCGCGGCGGACGATCGCGCGGTTCCTCTCCAGCGGGTCGTCGGCGCCGAAGTTCCACCAGAAGCCGAGCGAGATGGCCGGCAGCAGGAGCCCACTGCGCCCGCTGCGGCGGTAGAGCATCCGGTCGTAGCGGTCCTCGGCGGGGACGTACGTCACGCGTCGAGGATAGTCAGGGGTGAAGCTCGACGAAACTGGAGTCGTGAACCGAACCCGCTCTCGGTCCGCCCTCGGTCGAGGCTCCTCGGCTCTCGTAAAGCTGGCTCTCGAGGGTTTGCTAGCTACAGCGCGCCACTCGGTGCCCGCAGGATTTCGGCGACCGCGGCCTCAGCGTCGCCTTCCAGCCACCGGGCGACGTATTGATCCGGACGCACGAGCACGTCGCGCCGGTGAAGCCGCGCCACCGCGAAGCCGTGCACGAGAGGGCGGGCCGGAATCTCCCGGGGTAGCGGACGCCCAGTGACGCCATCACTGTCGCCGTAGACCGCCGGCTCCGCGAGCCGGCCACTGTTTACATGGCGCCGCAGAAGCGCGCTGCGGAGACTTCCGCGAAGGATCGCCCGGCGAGCCAGACGGTGGAGCGGCGTGGGCGGCGCCATGAATCGCATCGTCGCGGCAGTCGCCCGCAGGTTCTCGAGCGCGGCGGTCCTGCGCTCGAGCTCGTATCCGTCGAGGAGCCGATCTCCAGCGACGCCGGCTCGCACGAGCGCGAGCCGCCACGCGAGGTTGACGGCATCCTCGACCCCGCTGTTCAGGCCGCGAGCGCCGAACGGCGAGAAGATATGGGCCGCGTCGCCTGCGAGGAAGACGCGGTCGGCGCGCCAGCGATCGGCCACCCGCTGGTGAAAGCGATACGCGGTGAGCCAGGCGAGCTCGTAGTCCCCGTGCCCGACGACGCTCCGGATCCGCTCGTCGAGCCGCCCGCTTCGCCGCTCCTCCTCGGCGTCCGTGTCCCCCGGCACCTGCCAGTCGATCCGCCATTCGTCGTCGGGCTGCGGGTGGACGAGCATCGTGCGGCCCGGGTTCTGGGGCGGATCGAAGAAGAAGCGGCGCTCGTCGCGGGGGAACGGCATCGACGCCCGGACGTCGGCGATCAGGAAGCGGTCGGGATGGCTACGGCCCGGAAACTCGACTCCGAGCAGGTCGCGGAGTGTCGAGCGCGCCCCGTCACAGCCGACGGCGTGGGAGCCGCGTACCTCGCGAGCGGTGTCGAGGACGACCGTCACGCCCTCCGCGTCCTGGTGGAGGTCCTGCACGCGCGCGTCCCAGCAGAGCTCGACGTTCGACGCGCCGCCCACCGCGTCCAACAGCGCCGCCTCCGTATAGGTCTGCTGCAGGTTGACGAAGCGCGGCAGCTCTCCCTCGCGCTCGCGCGGGAACTCGACGCAGAAGAGCTCGGTATCGCGGAAGTACGTGCGGGCGCGGGAGAGCACCACGCCCTTGTCGAGCATCGGCGCACCGCAGCCGAGCCGCACGAAGGTCGCGAGCGCGTGGCGCGCGAGAACGATCGCCCGCGACCCCTCCCGGGTCGGCTCCGGCTTCGCGTCGAGGACGATGGTCTGCACGTCGAAGCGCGCGAGCTCGAGAGCGAGCGTGAGCCCGATCGGCCCGGCTCCGACGATCAGGACTGGAGGGCCGCCCACACCTCTTGGTCCTTTTCCGCCGTCCACACCTGCGGCTCGAGCCCCGAGGCCTCGTCGTAGCAACGCGCGACGTTGAAGGGGAAGCAGTGCTCAAAGATCCACCAGTCGCCGAAACGCGGTTCGAGCGCCGCGCGCGCCTCCTCTCCCGCCTCGCGCAATGACGCGCCCCGCGCGTGCGCGCCGCGCACGGTCGTCAAGATCGTCCGCAGGTAGTCGCGCGTCTCCGCGATGCCCCGACCGACCTCGTCTCCGCGGAGCGCGGCTCCTCGTCCGGGCACGAGCACCTCGGCCCCGAGGGACTCGATGAGGTCGAGCGTTCCAGCTTGCCACTCGGTCACGAGCGCATCGCCAATGTACGGTGCGGCCCGCGCCTCCACGAGGTCCCCCGCGAAGAGCACCCTCTCCCGGGGCAACCAGACCGCGACGTCCCCCTGCGTATGGCCACCTCCGAGCCAGAGGAGCTGCACGTCGCGCTCTCCGAGCGTCAGCCTCAACGTGTCCGCGAAGGAGACGTCCGGATAGGTCAGTCCGGGAATCGAGTCGGCGTCGCGGAAGAGCCGCGGGAAGCGGCGGTACTCCGACTCCCAGTCCTGCGCGCCCCGCTCGTGGATCCACGCGTGCGTTCCGGAATGAGCGACGACGTGGCGGGCGGCGAATGCCGATGCGCCGAGCACGCGGACCGCGTGGTAGTGGGTGAGCACGAGCCACTCGACCGGTTTGTCCGTGACCTCGCGAAGTGCCTCCAGCCACTCGCCCGCGGCAGTCGGCGTCGCGCGGGCATCGACGCAGAGGACGGACTCGGGACCGACCACGGCGCCGACGTTCGGGTCGCCCTGTGCCGTGAACGCGTACACGCCGGGCGCAAGCTCCTCGAGCGTCGAGCGCTGCTCGGTGGTGTCGCCGGTGGAGGCAAAGGGCTTGCTCATCGTTCTCGGAGAGCGCCGAGCGGCGCGCCAGGCGGTTAGCGTATCGGCGATGAGCGTTCGCCTCGACCTGGCGACGCACGAGCAGACGCTGCCGACGATGCTCGAGCGCGCGGCGGCGCTGCACGGCGACCGCCCGCTCCTCCGCTTCGGAGATGCCGTCTGGAGCTATGGCGAAGTGCGGGACGACGCGGCAACCCTCGCAGGCGCGCTCGCCGAGGCCGGGATCGCGCTCGGTGACCGGGTCGTCGTCATGAGCGAGAATCGCCCGGAGGTCCTGCGCCTGTGGCTCGCGTGCGCGTGGCTCGGCGCCGTACTTGTGCCCGTCTCGACCGCCCTGCGAGGCGAGGGCCTCGAGCATGTCCTCGCGAGCGCCCGGCCGAGGGCCGTCGCGCTCGAGTCGGCGCTCCGGGATCGTGTCTCCGAGGCGGGCATCGAGGCGACGTGGGTGCTCGACGAGAGCGGCCTCCCGGCCGGGGCGGCCCCGGTGAGGCCGCAGCCGGTCGGCCCCGGGCACCCGTGCGCGATCCTCTACACGTCCGGGACGACCGGACCGTCGAAGGGGGTGCTCTGCCCGCACGCACAGTGGTACTGGTGGGCCGTCAAGACCGGTGAGGTGCTGTCGATCGAGCGCGAGTCCGTCCTGTACACGAACCTGCCCCTCTTCCACACGAACGCCCTCAACGCGTTCTGCCAAGCGGTCGTCGCGGGCGCGACGTACGTGCTCGGCCCGCGCTTCTCCGCGTCGGCCTTCTGGCAGCGGCTGGAGCAATCCAGAGCGACGGTGACGTACCTGCTCGGCGCGATGGTCTCGATCCTGCTGCGCACGCCGGAGGGCGAGCACGACCGCGCTCACCACGGGCGCGTCGCGCTGGCGCCGGCGACCCCGGCCGACCTGCACGAGCCCTTCCGGGAGCGGTTCGGGATGCGACTGATCGACGCGTGGGGCTCGACGGAAACGAACATCGTGATCTCGAACACGCTCACGGATCTGCGGCCCGGCACGCTGGGTCGCGTCCTGGACGGCTTCGAGGCGCGCGTCGCGGACGCGAACGACGCCGAGCTGCCGGACGGAGTGCCCGGCGAGCTCCTCGTGCGCCACCGCGACCCGTGGGCGTTCGCCTCCGGCTACGACGGGCTCCCCGAGGAGACGGCGGCGGCGTGGCGGAACCTCTGGTTTCACACAGGCGATCGCGTCGTCCGCGACCCGGACGGCAGCTTCCGCTTCGTCGATCGGCTCAAGGACGTGATCCGCAGGCGCGGCGAGAACATCTCGTCGCACGAGGTCGAGCAGGCGCTGCTCGCGCACGCGGACATCGCGGGAGCCGCGGCCGTTCCGGTGCCGTCCGAGCTCGGCGAGGACGAGGTGCTCGCCTGCGTCGTCGCCCGCGACGGCGCGGAGCTGGATCCGCTCGACCTCATCCGCTTCTGTGAGGCGCGCCTGCCGTACTTCGCCGTCCCCCGCTACGTCGATGTTCTGCCCGAGCTGCCCCTCACGGCCAGCGGGAAGGTCGAGAAGTACCGCCTGCGCGAGCGGGGAGTGACCGCGTCGACGTGGGACCGCGAGCGGCGGGCTACACCCTTCGTCGTTAGGAGCGAGGCTTTAGAGTCGCGGGGGTGGCGGAGCCGACGACGCCAGCCCTGACGATCGAGTCCGTCTCCCGGAGCTTCGGAGCCGTACACGCCGTGGAGGACCTCTCGTTCTCGCTCCCTGCGGGCGGGCTCACGTGCCTGATCGGGCCCAACGGCGCCGGCAAGTCGACTCTCGTGCACTGCATCGCCGGATTCCTCGAGCCGGACGAAGGTCACATCCGACTCGGCGAGCGCGACGTCACGCGCTGGTCCGCCCACCGGCGCGCCCTGGCCGGTCTGGGAATCGTCTTCCAGGTCATGCGCGCGCCGCAGCTCGACGTGCTCGAGAGCACGATGATCGGCTGCCACGCGTGGACGCGGGCCGGCTTCCTCGAGGGGGTCGTGCGACCTCCGTGGCAGTGGCGGGAGGAGCGCCGGATTCGCGAGGAGGCGCTGCGCGCGCTCGAGCTCGTGGGGCTCGAGCGGCGCGCGCGAGATCCCGCGGATGCACTCCCGCTCGGGCATCTGCGACTCCTCTCGATCGCGCGGGTCCTCGCGCAGCGACCGCAGGTGCTGCTCCTCGACGAGCCCGTCGCAGGTCTCCGAGCCGCGGAGAAGCGGCAGCTCATGCACGTCTTCCATGACCTCCGGCAGGCGGGGTTGACGATGCTCCTGATCGAGCACGACATGCAGTTCGTCGGCTCGGTCGCGGACCGGGTGATCGTTCTCGACCGCGGGAAGCTGATCGCGGATGGCACACCCGCCGAGGTGCGAGAGGACGAACGCGTGATCGGCGCCTACCTCGGGACGGCCGCCGCGCTGTGAGCACCCCGCCTCTCCTGGAGATCGAGGGCCTCGTCGTCAAGTACGGGCCGGCGGTCGCGCTGGACGGCGTCTCGCTCTCCCTCGAGGCCGGCGAGCGCGTCGCCCTGATCGGCCCCAACGGCGCCGGGAAGACCTCTCTCCTCAACGGGGTGTGCGGGCTCCTGGAGCCGGCCGCCGGGCGCGTGCGGCTGGACGGTCGCGATCTGACAGGTCGGGGTCCCGGCGAGATCGTGCGCGCGGGGTTGACGCAGGTGCCCGAGGGCCGACAGGTATTCCCGACGCTCCCGGTCGAGGCGAACCTCCTCCTGGGCGCGTACGGACGCGAGTTCCGCCACGAGCTCGTCAGCGCGACGCTCCGCTACCTTCGTCGGCGCGGCGAGATCGCGGCTCGGCTGGAGCGCGTCTACTCGCTCATGCCGAAGCTCCGCGAGCTTCGTGAGCGGCCGGCCGGCCGGACCTCGGGCGGCGAGCAACAGATGGTCGCCATCGGGCGAGCGCTCATGGCGGAGCCCCGCCTGTTGGCGATCGACGAGCTCTCGCTCGGCCTCGCGCCGCTCGTCGTCCAGGACCTTTCGGCGTTCCTGCTCCGGCTGAACGAGGAGGAGGGTGTCGCGCTGCTCCTCGTGGAGCAGAACGCCGTGCTCGCGCTCGAGCTCTGCTCGCGCGCGTACGTGCTCGAGGCGGGGCGCCTCGTGCTCGCCGGCCCGAGTCACGAGCTCGAGCAGAACGAGACCGTGCGGAGCGCCTATCTGGGCGGAGGCCTGGACGTGGCCGACGCGGAGCCCGGCACGCAGACGGAGCCTGGCCCGTGAGGGAGTTCCTCCAGCTCGTCGTCGTCGGCATCTCGACCGGCTCGGCGTACGCCCTCGTCGGCATCGGGATGGTGCTCGTCTTCCGGACGACCGGGATCGTCAACTTCGCGCAGGGCTCCTTCGCGGTCCTCGGCGGGCTCTTCATGGTCGAGCTCGTCGACGAGCTGCACGGGCTGCTCGCCGGACTCGTCGCGGTCCTGGCCGTCGGGTTCGTCGGGTCGCTCGTCGGGTTCGTCGCGGTCGGCTTCCGGCATCGAACGACGCCCCTCGCGAGCCTCATCATCACGCTCGGCATCGCGCTCCTGATCGCGTCCCTGAACCTGCTCGCCTTCGGCGACCGGCCGCACACGTACCCGACCATCTTCGAGCGCGCGTGGGACATCGGCGGGGTGCTCGTCCAGCCGCAGTACGTCCTGGTCGCCGGCGTGACCCTCCTCGCTGCGCTCCTGCTCACGCTCGGCCTGCAGCGGACGATCGCCGGCCAGGCGCTCGTCGCGTGTGCCGACTCGCGCCGGGCGGCGGAGCTCGTGGGGATCGACGTGCGGGCGGTCGCGGCGATCGCGTTCGCCGTCTCGGCAGGGCTGTCGGCGCTGGGCTGGGTGCTCCTGACCCCCGTTGACCCCGTCAACTACGACTCGGACGTCCGGATCGCGATCAACGGCTTCGCGGCCGCCGCGTTCGGCGGGCTCGCCAGCATCCGCCTCGCCTACGTCGGGGGGCTCGTCCTCGGCGTCGCCCAGCAGCTCGTCGTCGGCTACGCCGACGAGATCCCCGGCCTCGGACAGCAGGCGCGGCAGTACGAGCTCGCCGCCGCCCTGGTGATCATGCTCGTCCTGATCGGCTGGCGCGCCCGGCACGAGGTGCACGAGTGAGCCGCGGCGGTCGGCTGCCGGG
>Ga0136621_1000629_pt1 | contig 14051 bp, 15 predicted proteins | sample AntDryUQ445A2306_FD_104673 | JGI IMG/M metagenome (GOLD analysis project Ga0136621, IMG submission 104673) | Polar desert sand microbial communities from Dry Valleys, Antarctica - metaG UQ445A (23.06) | ecosystem: Environmental > Terrestrial > Soil > Desert | place: Antarctica: Dry Valley...
GTGGCCATGGCGGTCGGCGCTGCCTATTCCGGTTTTGCCGGCGTGCTGAAGGTCACCCGCGGGATCAACGAGGTGATCTCGACGATCATGCTCAACGCAATTGCCATTTCGGGAATCGTTGCCTACTTGGTGAGAGAGTGGCAGGCGGGCGGCGCGATACTCTCAGGATCGGCGTCGAGGGTCGGCACCACCCCTATCCCTGAGTCGGGCTTGATCCCTGATCTCAATTCAGTGGTTGAGTTCTTTACCCGTGAGGTCGGTCAGGGAAAGGAGTTGACCGGGATGCTGGTCATCGCCATCTTGGTCGGCCTGGGCTATCACATCCTCGTCAACCGAACCCGGTTCGGATTCGATCTGCGCGCTAGCGGCATCAATCCTTTTGCGGCCCAAGTGGGTGGAGTCCCAGCCAAGCGGATGGTGGTGAGCGCCATGGTCCTCTCCGGTGCCGTCGCCGGTCTGGTGGGGATGGCCGAGATCAATCAGGTTGGCTTCTTTCCGGCTAACCCAATCCGCGGTTTGGGTTTCACCGGGATTGCCGTGGCGCTGCTCGGCCGGAACCACCCCGCCGGGATCATCCTGGCGGCGCTCATCTTTGCCTTTCTCGATATCTCCTCGGGGGTTTTGCAATTCACCGGCGCCGCCTCCCGGGAGATTGTGGTGATCATGCAAGGGGTCATCATTCTGGCGGCGGTGGTCGCCTACGAGGTTGCCCGTCGAGCTCGTGAGCGGCAAGAGGCCCGGTCGGCCGCCGAGGCCCTGGGAGATATCAAGCCGTTGGAAGCGGCGTGAACATGGCGAAGATTCCCGCCTGGCTGCGATGGTCGCTCTATGCCGCGGTGGGCGTGCTGGTGCTAACCACCGTCCAGGGCTTCGACGACACCGACAGCCTCACCGCAGCCGGTTCATCCCAGTCGATGCTCCGTTGGGCGGTTCCCATTCTTCTCGCCGGCTTGGGTGGCCTTTTCGCCGAGAGGGCAGGGGTGGTCAACATTGGCCTCGAAGGAATGATGATCTTGGGGACGTGGTTTGGGGCTTGGGGAGCAGTTGTCTACGGCCCCTGGTGGGGCATCGTGCTAGCGGTGCTGGCCGGGGGGATGGGGGGTCTACTCCACGCGATTGCGACAGTTACGTTCGGCGTCGATCACATCATCTCCGGGGTGGCAATCAACATTCTCGCCCCCGGGATCACCCGCTTTCTCTCTTCTGAGATCCTTACCACACTCGAGGGCGGCTCGATCACTCAATCCCCTCGGGTCCCCGGGGTTGGCACCTTCACCGTGCCGATCTTCGGGGGTGGCAACATCGGCACCTGGCAGTCGCCGGACTTCTTCGGCTGGATTGCCGCTCGCGAATGGTTTCTTGTTTCTGACATAGCCAGCCTGGCCAAAGGCCTGATGACCCGAATCTCTTGGGTGTCGCTGATTGCCCTCCTGCTGGTGCCTTTCGTGGCTTGGTTGCTCTGGCGTACTCGTTTTGGGTTGCGGCTCAGGATCTGTGGCGAGAGGCCGCAAGCCGGAGAAGCGCAGGGGATCAACGTTTACCGCTACAAATACATCGGGGTAGTGATCAGCGGTGCCTTGTCGGGCTTAGCGGGGGCTTTCATCGTCAGTCCCGAGCTATCGGGCATCTACCTCGAAGGTCAAACCACGGGTCGAGGTTTTATCGGACTGGCGGCATTGATCTTTGGCAACTGGCGGCCATTGGGAGTGCTGGGAGGAGCGCTCTTGTTTGGTTATCCATTCGGAATTGGCCTCCGCGACCTTGACGGAAGCGCCTCGCATTCGTTGATCCTGGTCAACGCGATCGGGCTAGGAGCGGTGGCTATCTGGGCCGCCACTCGCCGTAAAAGAGGGGACGCGGCGCTTGCGCTTGCGCTGGGACTGGTAGCGGCCGGGTGGTATCTGCTGTCGGACACCCTTCCCGACGTTTGGATCAACATCCTTCCCTTCGTCATCGTTCTGATCGTGCTGATCTTCTTCGCGCAGAGGCTACGAATGCCTGCGGCTGACGGTCTTCGCTACCGGAGGGGCGAGCATTGACGCAGGTCGGCGAGATTGGATTGGGAGACTTCGATCCCTACTCCCCGGACTTTCTCGACAACCCGTATCCCACCTACGTCCGCTTGCGAAAAGAGTCGCCGGTTTTTTTCGATCCCGAATGGGACCTGACGTTTTTTGCGCGCCATGCTGACGTCGCCGGAATCCTCAAAGACCGCCGGTTTGGTCGGGACATTCGGGGAGTGTCGGGTGAGATCGACGCTCGTCGTTACGCCCGCAACTATCCGGCACACCTTCCAACCTGGAACCGTTTTATCAGAGGATCGTTCATCGATCTCGAACCTCCGCGCCACACCAGGCTGAGGCGGTTGGTGCAATCGGCATTCACCAGGCGTTCGACCGAAACGTATCGGGCTCGCCTTGAGACAACCGCCGCGCGAGCGATCGAAAAAGCAGTCGACGTCGGAACAATGGAGGCGATTTCGGAGTATGCGACCCCGATTCCGCTGGTGATGATCGCCGATCTCCTGGGAATACCGGAAGAGCAACAACCGCAGTTGGTGTCGTGGTCCCACGACATCGTTCGCGTATTCGACCAGGGCTGCACCGAGGAGGAGGGAAAACGGGCTGAGGCGGCCGTGATTGCTTTCGTCGCGTACATTCGACAGGTTCTTGAAGAGCGGAGATCGACCCCCGGCTCCGATCTCGTTTCGGCTCTCATTGCTGCCGATCACGAAGGCGATCACCTCGATGAAGACGAGCTGATTGCGACCTGCATTCTGACTCTCAATGCCGGACACGAGGCAACCGTGCACGCCATTGGCAATGGACTGCTCGCCCTCGCCTCCTATCCCGACGAATACGCGCGCCTGCAAAACGACCCCGCTGGCCTGGCCGGTCGTGCTACGGATGAGCTGCTGAGATTCGACTCGCCCCTGCAAATGTTCGAACGCTGGGTTCTCGAGGACCTCACCTGGTCGGGAACTCCCCTGCGCCATGGCACCAAGGTTGGCTTGTTGTTCGGCGCGGCCAACCATGACGAATCGGTGATTGCCAACCCCGAAGGACTTGACCTGCAGCGAAGTGTCAACCCTCATGTCTCATTCGGAGGCGGGGTCCACTATTGCGTTGGAGCCCCGCTGGCCAAGGTTGAGCTAGAGGTCGCCTTCTCGTCCTTTGCCTCGAGGGTCGGCAATTTTGAAGTGACTGAGAGGCCAGACCGGGTCCGATCCCTGGTTTTCCGCGGGCTGCGTTCGCTGCCCCTGTCGGTCAGCTCCCGGTAGTACTCGTTGTGTCTACGTTGCTTGTGTTCGTGGTGGCCTCGGCTCGACGTCCGATGATCGTGATCTGCTCGATGGCGAGCTCGTCGAACGGTTCGGTGCCTTCGACCACCTCGGCTTGGTAGACGCTCTGGACGTTGATGATGATGAAATTGGCGCTGAGCGTGGCGAAGTCAAAACCTTGTTCGCCGGGAGTGTCCTGGAGGTTCTGCGGCACCACAAACGGGTTGCCCTCGGCTTCGATCGTGATGCCCTTAGCGCGATAGTTGCGACGGAAGCGAGTCTCGTCTTCGAGGTTGGTCCACAGGATGCGCGTTATCTCGATCGGCTGGGCGAATGTCAGGCGGATCGCGACAGTCTTCTCACCATCGGGTAGTTCGTTGAAGTTGAGCTGAAACGATCCGTCGTTGCCGTCGATGACGTTCGAGCAAGAGAACTCACCCCCAAGGCCCTCGGGGTCGCATTGGGCTGTCAGGATCTCCACTGGCTCAGGATCGACCACTTCCTCAACCGGCACCGTGGTGCTGCCGCCCGCCTGCGGCGTGGTAGTGGTCGATCCCGGATCCTCTCCCCCGAAGATGTTGATCAGAAAGGCGACCAGGGCCACCACTCCAATCAGAACCATCAGCATCAACAGGGCGCGCACTGGCGCGGTGCTTCCCACCCCCGGACGCGGCGCTGTCGGAAGGGGTCCTTGACGAAGACGGGCACCGCACTCTTCGCAATGCCGGTTGTTGGTTGGGTTGGACGCACCACACGACGGGCAGATGATGGGTTCCTCCTCAACGCCGCGCGGGGCGGGTGGGGGACCATCCTCGAGATCGAACTCCTCGAGTTCTTCGTCGGGCTGTTCCTTCCCGGCGACCGTGTCTACCCAGCTACCGCAGGTGGGGCAGAACTCCTCGTCGACAACGGTGGCACCACAATTGTCACAAACGTAACGAGCCATTTCGGGCCGGTATTGTGCCACGGTGTTGCTCGTTGCGGAGATCCGGCAAGCTGAGCAATGGAATCCCCTCTCGGTGCTGGCCGCGCTCGTGCTCCTAGCCGGGATCTCCTATCTCCTCTGGCGAGCCGCTCGGCGGCCGTAGGCACTCCCCCTCCGAGGGAGAAATGTCACAGGTGGTCCGTACCTTTATTGCGTGGCGTTTTGTTGTGATAGTTGTGGGCGGGAGTCCCGCAAATGGATGGGCTTCTGTCCGGACTGTGGATCGAAGGAGCCGCTGACCGAGCGAGTTTCGAGAGCAACTGCGAGCCCGGCCCAGACCGACACCCTCGAAGCGATCCTGGCCGACGATCCGCCGAGACAACCAATCGGGATGGGCGAGTTTGATCGGGTGCTAGGCGGAGGGTTGGTGCCGGGGTCGGTGGTGTTGGTTGGGGGCGAGCCAGGCGTCGGCAAGTCGACGCTCCTTCTGCAAGCGGCCGCTTGCCGGGTGCAGGAAGGTGGAAGTGCGGTGATTGTCACCGCCGAAGAATCGGCTCGTCAGGTCGGGATGCGAGCCCGGCGTTTGGGAGTCGACCAACTGGCGGGAGAAAGGCTCCACCTAATTGCCGATCCCGATGTCGAGCGAGTCATCGCCGCTGCCAACCAGCTCAGGCCAGATCTGGTGGTGATCGATTCGATCCAAACCGTTTCCAGTCCCGGGGTGGACGGCGCCCCCGGCGGCGTGACTCAGGTGCGCGAGAGCGGTGCTCGCCTGCTGCGATTCGCCAAGGAAAGCGGGATCGCGGTGGTGATGGTTGGCCACGTGACCAAGGACGGCGGACTGGCCGGCCCCAAGCTGCTCGAGCACATGGTCGATGTAGTCCTCAGCCTCGAAGGTGATCCCGATCACGGGCTGCGCGTGTTGCGGGCGCAAAAGAATCGGTTTGGGGCGACCCATGTTGCCGGCATGTTCGAGATGGGCAACGAGGGAATGACCGAGATCCTCGATCCGAGCAAGTCGTTTTTGGCGGACTGGCGGGGGGACGTGCCGGGCACAGTTGTCTTTCCCGCCGTCGAGGGTCGTCGGTCGATCACGGTCGAGGTCCAGGCGCTGGTCGTGGCCAACAAGTCGACCCCTCCGCGACGGTCGGTGCGTGGGCTGCAATCCAATCGAGTTCATCAGCTCCTGGCCGCGCTACAGCGGCATGCCGTACTCGATTTGGCCCCGCTCGACATTTATGTGAACGTCGTCGGCGGGTGGCAGATTGCCGAGCCTGCTTGCGACCTCCCAGTCGCGTTGGCAGTCGTTTCGAGCCTCCACAACGTGCCGCTCGGAGCCACGGCGGCTTGGGGTGAAGTCGGTCTCGGCGGCGAAGTCCGTTCCGTGAGCTTTCACGCCCGACGGGAAGATGAGGCCCGCCGGATCGGGGTCGAGCGAGTGGTCGCCAGCCCGCCTGACCGGCATTTCGATCTCCGTTCTGCCCTCCTGGCGGTGAAGCTTTGGTGATACCCTGCCTGGAGTGGCAGTCGGCGATCCGATTCTGGATGAGGTCCTGGCCCAACTGGTTCCTGGAACTGCTCTGCGAGAAGCAATTGATCGCATCATCGAGCAAGGTGACGGTGCCTTGATGGTCCTCGGTCATGATGAGGGGGTCGAATCAGTGTGCTCGGGCGGGTTCTGGCTGGGTGGGGTCGGCTTCAGTCCGCCTCGTCTCGCCGAGCTCGCGAAGATGGACGGCGGCATCGTCCTTGACGACGAGTGCCGCCGGATTATGGCGGCCAATATTCACTTTCTGCCTAACCCGGCTCTGCCGACCGAGGAGACCGGCTCCCGGCACCGCACGGCCGAACGCCTCGCGCTACACACCGGCAAACCGGTCGTGGCAGTTTCAGAAGCGAGGAGCGTGGCAACGCTTTTCCTAGGCGGGAAAAAGGCGGAAGTAGCGCGGTCGTCGACAATCGAAGCTCGCAACAGCCAGGACATGGCCACTCTGGAACGACTCCGTCATCGGGTCGAACAGGCGATTGAGGCGCTCAAGGAACTTGGCAGCTGGGAGAGCCGGCCCTAGACGACCGGTACAATCCCGACCCGTTTATGGCAACCAAGAAGTCTCCGGCCAAGAAGACCGCGGCCAAGAAGTCCCTCGGCGCCAAGAAGTCTGCTCCCAAAAAGGCTGCTGCTAAGGCGGCGGTGCCGACGAAGAAGGCCGTGGCGAAGAAGGCTCCAGCTCCCAAGAAGGTGGCCTCGGTCAAAAAGGCTGCTCCAGTCAAGAAGGCCGCACCGAAGAAGGCAGCCGCGGTCAAGAAAACATTGGCCACGAAAGCCCCGGTCAAAAAGGCGGTGGCGGTCAAGGAAGCTCCGACTCCAAAGCCGCCACCTGAGAAGAAGGCCCCAGAACCGAAGGCTCCTCCGAAGAAGGCCACCTCCAAATATTCCGTGGGAGACAAGGTTGTTCATCCCCAGCACGGCGCCGCCACCATCCAACGCAAGGTCAAGCAGTCATTCGGTGGTGTGACCCAGGACTACTACGTGCTCGATATCTCCACCGAGTCGCTGACCGTGATGATCCCCGTCGACCGAGTCGACTCGGTCGTGCGGTCGGTGATTTCCAAAACCGCTTCGAAGAATGTCCTCGGCTCGCTAAAGGGCGAGCCACAAGAAGCCGGCGCCAACTGGAGCCGTTGGTACAAGGTGCTCACCGAGAAGATGTTCTCGGGCGACATCTTCCAAGTCGCCGAGGTGGTGCGCGATTTGTCTTTTTCTCAGCAGACCAAAGGCATCTCCCCGGCGCTTAAGAGAATGCTCTCGAAGGCGCGCATGACGCTGATCTCCGAGCTCGCCTTCTCGCTCGAAACCGACGAAGAAGATGCCACCGTCCGCCTCGATCGTGCCCTCCCCAAGATCGAGAACCCGCTCGCTCCCGTTGTCTGAGCGAATTGTCTGACTTTCGCGTCGGTTTTGGCTTCGACGCCCATCGCTACTCCGCTACTCCTCCTTTGGTCCTCGCCGGCATCGTCGTTGACGAAAGTCGGGGGGTAGAAGCCACCTCGGATGGCGACTTGGTCGCCCACGCCGTCGCCGACGGCATCCTCGGAGCTTGCGGTCTCGGCGATCTCGGCGACCATTTTCCATCCACTGATCCCCGTTTTGAAGGCGCCAGCAGCATGCGCTTGCTGCGAACCGTGTTCCGCCTTGCGCGCGCCTCTCGTTGGTGGATCAACAACGTCGATGTGACCGTGATTGCCGAGGATCTGCGGATCGCCCCTTTCCGAAAGGAGATGACAGCGGCGCTGGCGGAATTGCTCGATTGCGAACAGGTATCAGTCAAGGCCACCACCACCGATGGAATGGGGTTCATCGGGAAGGGGGAAGGCATCGCGGTGGCGGCAGTGGTCACCGTTACCATTTGACCGCTTGCAGGTCTATTCCACGCTTCACCGGCAGCTAGTGCCGCTCGTCCCGGCCCAGCCGGGAGAGATCGGGATGTATGTCTGCGGGGCCACGGTCCAGTCGGAGCCGCATATCGGGCACGGCCGCTACGCGGTCGCCTTCGACCTGATCCGTCGCTATCTCGTTTGGCGGGGAAATCGAGTGACCTACGTTCGCAACATCACCGACATCGACGACAAGATCATCGTGGCCGCGGCCGAGGCTGGCGAGAAGGTCGACGAGAGAGCCCAGAGAATGGAATCGGTCTTCGCCAAGACCTATGAGTCGCTTTCGGTGCTGCCGCCCGACATCGAGCCCAAAGCCACCGAGCACATTCCACAGATGCTGACGTTGATCGAGCGGCTGATCGAGCGGGGCCTGGCCTATCCCGCCCCAAACGGCGACGTTTACTTCGCGGTCCGCGCCTTTGAGATGTACGGCAGGCTGTCGCGGCAGCGGCCCGACGAATTGATGGCCGGGGCGCGCATCGAGGTCACCGAGGCCAAGAACGATCCTCTCGACTTCGCTCTGTGGAAAGCGGCCAAACCGAGTGAGCCCTCCTGGGATTCGCCGTGGGGGCCGGGGCGGCCGGGATGGCACATCGAATGCTCGGCGATGGCGGCGCACTATCTGGGCGCCGATTTCGCGATCCACGGCGGCGGGAACGACCTGGTTTTCCCTCATCATGAAAACGAAATCGCCCAATCCGAGGGCGCCAGTGGGGAGACGTTCTCGCGCTACTGGCTGCACAACGGCATGGTCAATCTCGGCGGGGAGAAAATGGCGAAGTCGACTGGCAAGCTGGTCGGCTTGTCCGCGGCCATTGCCGAATACGGGGGAGCGACGTTGCGGCTCTTCTATCTGCGGGCCCATTACCGCTCGCCGCTCGAGTATTCAAAAGAGTTGATCGAGGCGGCTGCGGCCAGCGTCGACCGGATCCGGCGTTTCGCGCTGCGAGCACCACGACCCGAAGGAGTGGAGCCGGATCAGGCGATCGTCGATCACTTCATCGTGGCAATGGACAACGATTTCGCGACTCCCGAGGCATTGGCCCTGATCTTCGATGGAATGACGGAGGTCAATCGCGAGCTCGACAACGGCGAGTCAGCGGACAGCAAAATCGCCGCGATCCATCAGCTTTTCGACGTGCTGGGAATAAGGCCCGACACCATTACGGGCGACGTTTCGCAGGTGCGAAACCTGGTCGATGAGCTGGGCCTGGCCCAGGGTCCGTTGGAGGACATGATGGAGGCACTGCTGGAGGACCGGACTATGGCACGTGTCGAACGCGACTTTGCCCGCTCTGACATGATCCGTGACCGACTCGCGGAGAGTGGGATCGTGGTTGAGGACACTGCCGATGGCACCCGCTGGTTTTGGCGATAGGGTCGAGGGCTTCCACGCCGTGGCGGCGGCGGCCGCGGCCGGGCGGGTCGAGGAGCTGTGGATCGAGAGGCATCGTCGTCACCGCTCCGAGTACAGAGCGCTAGATGATGTTGTCCGCCAGTCCGGCGGTCGGGTGCACGAGGTCGAGGATCTTGTAGCCCAGGCCGAAACCTCTGCCCCGCAAGGAGTGATCGCTCGGTGCCGGCCGCTGGCCGATGCCACTCTCGAAGACTTGGCCACCCGGGTCACCCCTGCCGCGGTAGTTGTCCTCGACCACATCGTCGATCCCCACAACTTGGGAGCGATCGCCCGGTCAGTGGCCGGCGCCGGCCTCGGCGGTCTCGTGGTGGCCGGTCGGAGGGCGGCGCCGCTTTCTGCCACTGCGTTCAAGGCGGCTGCGGGAGCGTTTGAACGCGTCGGTGTGGCGCGGGTCAACTCGATCGCCGACGCCCTCGCCCGGTTTCGAAAACTTGGCTTGTGGGGGATCGGCTTGGAGGCGAATGCCCCCGCCCAGCTCTGGGACCAACCTCTCTTGACCGAGCCGTTGGCACTTGTGGTTGGCGAGGAGGGGAGCGGTCTGAGCCGGCTCGTCCGTGACCGGCTCGACCTGTTGGTGAGCATCCCGCTGGCGGCGGAGTCCGAGAGCCTCAACGCCTCCGTAGCCACCGCCCTGGCCGCCTTCGAAATCGCCCGCCTCAGAAGGTAGAACCATCGTTTTTATCCAAATCGGCACCTGCAAGGTGCCGATTTGGTAGCGAAAACGGAACCGGGCCGAGGCATACCTAAAATTTTGAGCTCGCGCTGGCGTAGCTCAGTTGGCAGAGCACCCGCCTTGTAAGCGGGAGCGCGTGGGTTCGATTCCCTCCGCCAGCTCAAATAACCTAGGTAATCGAGGGTGGGCGATACGCTTCCAGCGCAATGTTGGATGATTTTTCGCGTTCCGCGCTCGACTTTGAGCGGACCTGGTGGCTCTTGCCGGGACATAAGCACGCCAACATCGCCGACCAGCTCGGCTGCACGTCCGCCGAATATTACGAGACGCTCGCCGCGCTGGCCGACGATCCGGCAGCGAAAGAATACGACCCGCTAACCGTTGCCAGATTGCGGCGTATCAAGAATCACCCCGCCGGCACCGCTATCGCCCCCTGAGCCTCCGATGACTGGCCGGCACGTCGCCCCCAAATCCCGAGCCCGCGACCTCTTAATTTTCGTCGGCGGCATCATCGTCGTGGGCGCGGTTGTGTTCGGTTTGCTTTGGTTGTCCGGTTCGTGGAGAGCGGGTCGCGCGGCAGAAGCGACAACGACGTCGGTGGCCGCGGTCGCGGTTACAACCACCACAACAACTCCGACGACGACGACGGTGGCACCGACGACCACCGCCGCTCCGACCACGACGGTTGCTCCGACTTCAACCACGATCGCCCTCCGGCCCACGGACGAGGTTCGGGTGCTCGTGCTTAATGCCGTCGGCGTGGCCGGTCTCGCAGCTGAGGTCACCGAACGCCTCGAGAGCCTCGGCTATCAAACGCTGACACCGGCCAACTACCAGCCGACACTTGAACAGTCCCGGGTTTGGTATCACGCCGGCTTTGCCCCGGAGGCATTTGAGCTGGCCGGGGCGGTGGCGCCCGACGCGTTGATCGAGGAGAACGCCGACCTGACGCCGGAGGCTGACATCGTGGTGGTGCTGGGCGCCTCATACGAGGGCTAAGTGACCTCGAGTTGGGAACACCCGACCAGCGCCTGGCCGCTGGGAGCCTGGATCATGGTGGGGATCCTCTCGATCGTGACCGGGCTCGCGGTATCGGCCCGGGTGCTCTCGCCAGGCCTACTCCTCGACGCCATCGCACTTTGGCCGGGTCTGGTTCCCGCGCTGGCGGGGCTCGTCATAGTGACACTCAGGAAAGGCTGGCGCCGGCGCATCGGGGCGATCCCCCCGCTCCTGATCGTCACCTGGATTGCCCTGGCGGGGGCGGCCCACCTCGGTGGCTGGGCGCCATTGCCCTCCTCGTCAGGTGAGCTCATCGGTCCCGAGACCTCGCCCGGGCTGGCCACGATGACCATTGCTGCTGACGGCCGCCTGTTGGTGGGGCCGACCTCCGGCAGCCAGGTCTACGACGTTCGCTACATCCGGCTTGGCGGAACGGTGGGAGTGCCGAACGCGGTCGAAACAACCACCGCGAACACTCTTCACATCGCCGTGAGCGATGGCGGTTCGGCGCCATGGTTCCAATACGCTGGTTGGCGGCTGGGCCTCGATCAGTCGACCGAGTGGAACCTGAGCTTGGCGGGCGATGTCGCCGGCGACCTCTCTCAAGTCGCTGTCGGCTCGCTCACCCTCGGGGGAAGCGGGACTCTCACGTTGGGGGTGGTCAGCAAGGCCACCCCGGTAAGCGTGATGGGTGACTTCGTCGTCGATCTCCCGAGCGGGGTCGCGGCCACCGCCTCCGGCGATGTAGAGGTTCCTCCTTCGTGGACGGAGGACTCCTCGCCGACCGCGGGGGAGGGTTGGGTTTTCTCGGTCGCTGACGGCGCGTCCCTTCGGATTAACCAGCCCTAAGTACAATCGGCGGCGGCTAGAAATTGATGGCCGGAAAAGGACCCATGGTCGGGGAAACCTCGCAGCGGAAAGTCCAGCGATTCGCCGCCCTCGTATGGAGCATCATCGGTGTGGCCATCATCGGCTGGCTGCTGATTCGCATCGCCAGCAGTGTCCAGATCATTTGGCTCCCGTTGGCCTTTGCCGCCGGTTTGGTCTTTCTGCTCAACCCAATCGTCAACTATCTCGAGGCGCGACGGGTCCCGCGAGTGGTGGCTGTCTTCCTTTCCTTTCTGTTCTTCGTCACGGTGGTAGTCGCTGGCTTCTCGTTGCTGGTTCCTGCCATCAGCGAGCAAAGCGCGGCGTTTGCCTCATCGTTGCCCGAGACTTACGACGCCCTCCTCGGATGGGTTGAGGACATTGGCCAGCGTTTCAATCTTGACATCGGGGTGCCGCTGACCGAGGCGGGGATCAGGGACTGGCTATCAGACCCGGCCAACCAGGAGACCATCCAACAAGTCATCGGCAATTTCGGGACTCTCGGCGGTCGGTTGATCCTTGGGGTGGCGGAAGGAGTGGCGGTGGTCGTACTCGCCCCGCTTATGGCGCTTTACATGCTTTTGGATCTCAAGCGAACCAAGGAAAAGGCGGTTGAGCTGACCCCTCCCCGACATCGGGAGGAGGCGGTGTTTGTTGCCAGCCAGGTGGCGACGGCCATGGGCAGCTTTGTGCGCGGCCAACTGCTCGTGGCGATCATCGTCGGGGTGGCCTCGTCGATCGGTCTCTGGATACTCGATATCCCCTTTTGGCTGATCATTGGGATCCTCTCCGGGATCCTCAATTTGATCCCCTTCGCCGGCCCGATCGTCGGTGGCGCGTTGGCCGCGCTGGTCGCCCTGCTCGACGGATCGGTAGCCAAGGCGGTGCTAGCGATTTTGATTTTCACGGCCATCCAACAGACCGACAACCATGTCATCACCCCACTCGTCCAGCGCACCCGAGTGCAACTTTCGCCTCTTGTCATCGTTTTGGCTTTGATTGTCGGCGGCTCGCTGGCCGGCCTCCTCGGTGTGCTGGTGGCGGTACCGCTGACGGCCGCGGTCCGCATCATCGCCGGCCACTTGTGGCGGACGAGGATCCTCGGCCAGTCCTGGGCGGAGGCGTCCTCGGGGATGATCGAACGGACCCCGCCCCCAGAACGTCTCGCCGGGCTCAGACGCCGCAACGTCGCCGGCCAGCAGAAGCTGTTCGACACCGCCGAACGCCCCCTCGACGACGCCCCGACCTAGCTTTCGAGTTCGCCGAGGTAGGCCTGGCGCATCTGGGGGTTGGCGAGCAGGCCCTGGGAGGTGTCGTTCAAAACGATGCGGCCGGTTTGGAGGACGTAACCCCGATCGGCGATCGACAAGGCCATGTTTGCGTTCTGCTCGACCATGAAGACAGTGGTGCCGGCCTCGTTGATTTGGTCGATGATCTCGAAGTTCTGCGCGACGAGCAGCGGCGCCAGACCCATCGACGGCTCGTCCATCAAAAGCACCTTGGGGTGGGCCATCAGCGCTCGACCCATGGCGACCATCTGCTGCTCACCACCCGACAGGGTTCCCGCCCGCTGGGTGAGCCGCTCCTTGACGCGAGGGAACATCTCGAAGATCCGGTCGTAGTCGGCCCCGTGATTCTCGCGATGACGAAGGTAAGCCCCGATCTCGAGGTTCTCGCGGACGGTCATCCGCTTGAACAGGCGTCGATTCTCGGGAACCATCGTCAGACCGTGTCCAACCCGACGGGCGGTGGTCCAGTCATTGACGTTCTCGCCCTCCAAAAACACCGCGCCTGATGAGGGTTTCACGTAGCCGAGCATGGTCTTCAAGGTGGTGGTCTTACCGGAGGCGTTGCCGCCGAGGAGGCACACCATCTCCCCCGGATAGATGTCGATATCGACATCTTTCAAGATGTGCGCCGGGCCGTAATGGGTGTTGACCCCCCTCAGGGAGAGGATCGGCGTCCCTCGCGAGCCGTCGTTCATCGGCGTTCGCTCGGTCGTCCCAGGTAGGCCTCGATCACGGCTTCGTTGGTCGAGACCTCGTCGTAGGTGCCCTCGGTCAGTTTCTCACCATGGTCGAGGACGATCACCCGGTCGGAGACATTCCTCACGACCTGCATGTCGTGTTCGATGATGACGATCGTGTACCCCTTCTCATCACGGAGACGCCCGATCAGCTCGGTGAGCTCGATTGTCTCCCGCGGATTCATCCCAGCGGTCGGTTCGTCGAGCAATAGGAGTCGCGGTTCGGTGGCCATTGCCCGGGCGATCTCGAGCCGGCGGCGATTTGCGTAAGAAAGCACAAAGGCGAGTTGGTCGTGCCGATAACCGGCGAGCCTGGTCCCAAAGAAAGAGAGGACTTCCTCGGCCCTCGCCTCGATCCTCGCCTCCTCGGAGCGTTGCGATTTGGTTTTGAAGATCGCCCCGATCAGCCCGGCCTTTCCGCGGCAA
>Ga0136621_1000631_pt1 | contig 14026 bp, 8 predicted proteins | sample AntDryUQ445A2306_FD_104673 | JGI IMG/M metagenome (GOLD analysis project Ga0136621, IMG submission 104673) | Polar desert sand microbial communities from Dry Valleys, Antarctica - metaG UQ445A (23.06) | ecosystem: Environmental > Terrestrial > Soil > Desert | place: Antarctica: Dry Valley...
AAAAATAGAAATAGCAACAGCTTATGTATTATAATGAGAATACCATAGTTTATTACAATAACGAATTTGTGAAGGCCACTGAAATGAAAGGAAACATGTTTAGTCAATCGCTTCATTACGGTTATGCGGCATTTGAAGGGATCAGGGCATATAATACTGCAAAAGGCACACGAATATTTAAAGCTGCTGAACACTTTGAAAGAATGAAATATTCCTGTGGGGCCGTGGGTATTCCTTACCCTTTCAACAATGAAGAACTGATACATATCACCTATGATGTGTTAGCAAAAAATAGTTTGACCGATGCATATATACGTCCCTTAGTCACCTGCGGGCCTAACATGGCTTTAACTAAAGGCAATGAAGCCCATTTACTAATAGCAGCCTGGGAATGGCATGCATACTTAGGTGATAATTTGCTGCGGGTAATGACATCGTCTATCAGGCGCCCGAACGCAGCCGCATTTAAATTAGATGCGAAGATTTCAGGTCATTATGTAAACTCTATCATGGCTTGCCAGGAAGCAAAAGATAATGGTTATGATGAAGCATTGTTGCTGGATACAAAAGGTTATGTGGCAGAAGGACCGGGTGCGAATTTCTTTTTTGAAAAAGATGGGGTATTGTACACGCCTCAAAAAGGAAATATACTTCCAGGCATTACACGGGCAACTGTTATTGAGCTATGCCACGAAGCAGGAATTGAAGTAATAGAAAAACAAATAACAATAGAAGAAGCACATGAAGCTGACAGTGCATTTTATTGTGGCACCGCTGCTGAAGTGATCGGCTTTAAATCTTTGGATGATGTGGTTTTTAAATTGGAATGGAAAGATTCATTGGGAGCCATTCTTCAAAAGGCATATAAGAATAGAGTATTAGAAATTGAATCAATACCAACATTGCTAACAGCATAATGAATAAGTACAGTAAGACGATAACACAGGATGAAACGCAACCCGCAGCGCAGGCCATGCTATATGGCATCGGGCTAACGGAGCATGATCTTACAAAAGCACAAGTAGGAATTGTGAGTATGGGATACGATGGTAACACGTGTAACATGCACCTAAATGATCTTGCAAAGATTGTAAAGCAAGGTGTGTGGGACCAGGATTTGGTAGGACTGATCTTTAATACGATCGGTGTGAGCGATGGAATAAGTAATGGTACAGAAGGCATGCGTTATTCATTGGTTAGCCGCGATATTATTGCTGATTCTATTGAAGCAGTTTGCGGCGCACAATACTATGATTCGTTAATTGCATTGCCGGGTTGTGATAAAAATATGCCTGGCTCTCTTATAGCGATGGGCCGTTTAAACAGGCCGGCTATCATGGTGTATGGAGGTACAATTGCGCCAGGTCATTTTAATGGCGAGGATCTCAATATTGTCTCAGCATTTGAAGCCTTGGGACGAAGGCTTTCGGGCAAATTGAACGATGCTGATTTTAAAGGAATAGTGCAGAATGCTTGTCCCGGGGCAGGTGCATGTGGGGGTATGTACACTGCGAATACTATGGCCTGTGCAATAGAGGCATTGGGTATGAGCTTGCCCTATTCATCTTCTAATCCTGCATTGAGTAATGAGAAAAGAGCAGAATGCTTAGCTGCTGGAAAAGCAATCCGGTTGCTGATGGAGAAAGATATTAAGCCATCAGATATTATGACACGCAAAGCATTTGAAAATGCGATCACAGTTATAATGGTATTGGGTGGAAGCACGAATGCGGTGCTTCATTTGATAGCGATGGCAAAGAGTGTTGATGTGCCACTGACACAAGACGATTTTCAAAGTATCAGTGACAGGGTTCCTATGCTCGCTGACTTTAAACCAAGTGGAAAATATTTGATGCAGGATCTTCACCAGCATGGTGGTTTACCTGCAGTGATGAAATATTTATTAAAGAAAGGATTGCTTCATGGTGAGTGCTTAACTGTTACAGGAAAAACCGTAGCGGAAAATTTAGCTGAAGTTCCTGATCTTGATTTTGAAAAACAAAAAATCATATTGCCTTTAGAGTCTCCTATTAAAGCGACAGGTCATTTACAAATATTATATGGGAACCTCGCTGAAGGTGGAAGTGTTGCAAAAATCACAGGAAAAGAAGGTGAACAGTTTGAAGGACCGGCAAGAGTGTTTGATGGAGAATTTGAACTAATAGCAGGAATAAACTCAGGAAAAATAAAAGCAGGTGATGTAGTAGTGATCCGGCACGTAGGTCCAAAAGGTGCACCCGGCATGCCTGAAATGTTGAAACCAACATCAGCATTGATTGGCGCAGGATTAGGCAATTCAATTGCGCTTATTACAGATGGAAGATTTAGCGGTGGTACACATGGTTTTGTTGTTGGCCATATAACCCCCGAAGCATTTGAAGGCGGATTGATAGCGCTGGTAGAAGATGATGATATCATTGAACTAAGTGTTGCAACAAAAACGATGACGTTAAAAGTAGATGAAGCAACCATATCAGCAAGAAAAGCACAATGGAAACAACCTGAATTAAAAGTAAAAAAAGGTTTGTTATATAAATATGCAAAGCAGGTTAAGAGTGCAGCAGAAGGATGTGTGACAGATGAGGACTGAACTTGATTTGAAAGGCTTGAAAACCTCCCTCTTCGAGAGGAGAGGGAACGAGGGTGAGGCGGAATTAGGGAAGCGAAGAGTTTATGCAATAGAAAGAATAAATTAACTGTGAGAGGCTAAAAAACATTGGTATGATAAATTCAATTCTTGACGTAGAAGAGCAAATCGTTGTAAAGGCAAAGCCTGCAACGCCACCATCAACTGTGGAGGGAAAGATTAGTGGCTCCCAGTCTGTAATGGAAGCTTTCATAGCTGAAGACGTCACTACTATATTTGGTTATCCCGGTGGCGCCATCATGCCTATATATGATGCATTGTACGATTATACTGATCAATTAAAACATATTCTTGTTCGGCATGAACAAGGCGCCATTCACGCCGCACAGGGTTATGCAAGATCATCAGGCAAAGTAGGTGTTGTGTTTGCTACCAGCGGACCTGGCGCTACTAACCTTGTTACTGGTTTGGCTGACGCAATGATAGATAGCACTCCTGTCATTTGCATAACAGGCCAGGTGTATGCACACCTTTTGGGTACCGATGCTTTCCAGGAAGTTGATGTGTTGAACATCACCACACCCATTACAAAATGGAATTACCAGGTAACAGATGCTAAAGAAATCCCTTCGGTTTTAGCCAAAGCATTTCATATAGCGCAAACGGGAAGACCAGGACCAGTATTAATAGATATAACAAAAAATGCACAGTTAGATAAGTTCAATTATGAAGGTTATCAACGCTGCGAACATATTCGCAGCTATCGGCCCAAACCTTTGATACGAAAGGAATACATTGAACAGGCTGCACAACTGATTAATGAAGCGAAGCAGCCATTTGCCATCTTTGGCCAGGGAATTATACTTGGCAAAGCGGAAAAAGAATTTAAAGCTTTCATTGAAAAAGCAGGCATTCCTGCTGCATGTACGATACTTGGATTAAGTGCATTGCCAACAGATCATCCGTTAAACATGGGCATGTTAGGTATGCATGGCAACTATGGACCTAACGTGCTAACTAATGAATGTGATGTATTGATCGCTATTGGTATGCGCTTCGATGATCGTGTAACAGGTCGCTTAGATAAATATGCTAAGCAGGCAAAAATTATTCATCTTGATATTGATCCTTCAGAAATAGATAAGAATGTAAAAGCAACTATTGGCGTATGGGGCGATTGCAAAGAAACATTGCCGTTGCTTACTTCGCTTGTTAAACAAAAAGTTTACCCACAATGGGTCGATCGTTTTTACAGTTATAGAAAGATTGAACAAGATACAGTGATCACTAAGGAATTAAATCCTACTGGTGAAAAGCTAACAATGGGTGAAGTGATCCATCAGTTGAACCTGCTTACAAATGGCGGTGCCATTATTGTTACCGATGTTGGACAGCACCAGATGGTTACATGTCGTTATGCAAAGTTCAATCAAAGCAAAAGCAATATAACTTCCGGAGGAGCAGGTACAATGGGGTTTGCCTTACCTGCAGCAATAGGCGCAAAGTTTGGAGCTGCTGATAGAACTGTAGTGGCCATTATTGGTGATGGTGGAATACAGATGACGATACAGGAATTGGGCACCATCATGCAAACAGAAGTGAATGTCAAGATCATCATTCTTAATAATCAATTTCTTGGAATGGTGCGCCAATGGCAGCAACTATTTCACGACAAGCGTTATTCGTTTGTTGACATTGCAAGTCCAGATTATGTAATGGTGGCCAGAGGTTACAGCATAAGCGGCAACAAAGTTTCTGAAAGAAAAGACCTTCAACAGGCATTACAAACAATGCTGGAGCATAATGGTTCTTATTTGCTTGAAGTAATGGTAGGTAAAGAAGACAACGTGTTTCCCATGGTGCCGCAGGGATGTAGTGTGAGTGAGATAAGATTGAGTTGAATAAAGATTGAAGCGATACAGTTAAAGAGTGCGTCAAGAATAATGAATAAATAACTTATGCTGGCTACAAAAAACTGCTCTGCAAGATTAACGAGTTAATAAATTTGAAATGAGTACACTAATCAGAAATAATGCTGCCAATACCAAAGCACCAGTTACGGGTAAGCAGGAGTTTACGATAACAATTTATACCGAAAACCAGATTGGTTTATTGGTTCGCATTGCGATTATTTTCTCAAGGAGAAAGATCAGCATTGAAAGTATTAATAGCTCGCCATCCGAAATTGACAGCATAGCCCGCTTTACTTTGGTGATACATGAAACGGAAGATGTAATGAAGAAAGTGGCGCGTCAGATTGAGAAGCAGGTGGAAGTTTTAAAAGTGTATTACAACACAAACGATGAAATAGTGTGGCAGGAAATGGCGCTTTATAAAGTAAGCACCGATGAGATAGCGGAGAAGGTACAAGTAGAAAGACTGCTTCGCGAATATGGTGCAAGGGCTGTTGTGATAAGAAAGGATTATACGGTATTTGAAGCAAGCGGACATCGTGAAGAAACTGACAAATTGGTTAAGGTGTTAAGTGAATTTGGACTGATTGAATTTGTGAGAAGTGCAAGGGTTGCCATCATCAAAGCGAGCCATGGTTTCCATGAAAAACTGAGAGAATTTGAGGCTGCTGAACCTGGAGAAAAGACTACAGAGAATGAATATCTGAATAAGAATGAAGAAGTGTTTAGTATGTAGCACCGTGATTTGAAGCATTGAAAAGATTGCAGGAATATTTATAGTATGAAGATGGAGAGATGATGTGGAAGAACGAAGGTTTATCAATGAAATGCAGCTATAAAAAACAAATGCTGGTAACATAAAAAAAATAGATTTTCAACATAAAACGTAGGACGTAAAACTTAAAACTAAAAAAATGGCAAAACTAAATTTTGGAGGCATGGAAGAAAACGTGGTGACACGTGAAGAATTTCCTTTGGAAAAAGCACAACAGGTTTTGAAAAACGAAATAGTAGCTGTTGTTGGTTATGGCGTTCAGGGTCCGGGGCAAGCGCTTAACCAAAAAGAGAATGGCGTAAACGTGATTGTTGGTCAACGTAAGAATTCTAAATCCTGGGATAAAGCAGTCGCTGATGGATTTGTTCCCGGAGTATCGTTGTTTGAAATTGAAGAAGCATTGGAACGTGGTACTATCATTTGTTATTTGTTGAGTGATGCTGCACAAATTGCTTTGTGGCCAACAGTAAAAAAACATTTAACACCGGGCAAAGCCTTGTACTTCTCACATGGCTTTGGCATTACCTATAATGATCAAACAGGAATTATTCCGCCGGCAGATGTTGATGTATTCCTGGTTGCTCCAAAGGGTTCAGGCACATCTTTGCGTCGCATGTTCTTACAAGGCCGTGGCTTAAATAGCAGCTATGCCATCTTCCAGGATGCAACAGGAAAAGCATTTGAAAGAGTGGTTGCATTAGGCATTGCAATTGGCAGTGGTTATTTATTTGAAACTGATTTTAGAAAAGAAGTATATAGTGATCTGACTGGTGAGCGGGGTACATTGATGGGCGCCATTCAGGGAATTTTTGCTGCGCAATATGAAGTGTTGCGTTCAAAAGGCCATACGCCTTCTGAAGCATTCAACGAAACAGTAGAAGAACTTACACAATCGTTGATGCCACTGGTTGCAGAAAATGGAATGGATTGGATGTATGCAAACTGTTCTACTACTGCGCAACGCGGCGCATTGGATTGGTGGAAGAAATTCCGGGATGCTACTTTACCTGTGTTCACAGAATTATATGAAAGCGTGGCAGCAGGGAAAGAAGCTGCAAGATCCATTGAAAGCAACAGCAAAGCTGATTACAGGGCAAAGTTGGAAGAAGAGTTGAAAGATCTTCGCGATAGTGAATTATGGCAGGCAGGTAAAACTGTAAGAAGCTTAAGGCCGGAAAACCAACCTGCAGCTTCTCAAAAAAGAGCAATAGCAAAACCAACAACTGAAAAACTTAAATTTTCGTCACCCTTATATCATGACTAAACCTGTTGTATCTATTGAGTTGAATTACTCCGCTGCAACGGAGCGATTGAAGAATGTGGTACATAAATCATCACTGGCACTTCATCCCCACTTGTCAACAAAATACAATTGCAATATTTACCTGAAGCGGGAAGACCTGCAGCTTGTTCGTTCATACAAAATCCGTGGAGCTTACAACATGCTTAGCAGTTTATCAGCTGACCAATTACAAAATGGGGCAGTGTGTGCAAGTGCTGGTAATCATGCCCAGGGTTTTGCGTTATCGTGTAAAAAACTGAATGTAAAGGGGGTAGTGTTCATGCCTGCAATTACGCCGCATCAAAAAATCCAGCAAACTAAAATGTTTGGTGAGGATAAGATAGAGATTATACTTACCGGTGATACTTATGATGATTGTGCCGTTACCGCGAAAAAATATACTGAAAAAAATGGAATGACTTTCATTCCGGCATTTGATGATGAAAAAATAATTGAAGGGCAGGCTACAGTTGGTGTTGAGATATATGAAGAGTTAAATGTTATTGATTATATTTTTATTCCTGTTGGTGGTGGTGGATTAGCAGCCGGGGTAGGTTCATATTTTAAAACCTTCTCCCCTTCTACAAAAATAATTGGTGTGGAACCTGAAGGTGCGCCCTCTATGACAGCCGCGTTAGAGGCGGGACATCCTATAACGCTTGATAATATAGACCGCTTTGTAGATGGGGCCGCAGTGAAAAGTGTTGGTGATTTGACATTTTCAATTTGTAAAGATGTATTGACTGAAATGCATCTTGTTTCTGAAGGAAAGATTTGTTCTACGATTCTGCAACTATACAACGAAGATGCTATAGTAGTAGAACCTGCTGGTGCATTAACTATTGCAGTGCTTGATGATTATGCAGAAGAGATAAAAGGTAAAAATGTTGTCTGCATTGTCAGCGGCAGCAACAACGATATAGACCGCATGCAGGAGATAAAAGAAAGAGCACTTCAGTATGAGGGGCTAAAACATTATTTTCTCATTCGCTTTGCGCAACGGCCCGGAGCCTTAAAGGAATTTGTAAATCATGTATTAGGACCGAACGATGACATCACACGTTTTGAATACATGCAGAAGCATAACAAAGAAGCCGGACCGGCCCTGGTAGGTATTGAGCTTGCTGGTAAGCAGGATTATAAAGCGCTATTGCAAAACATGGATAAGTATAACATCAATTATACTGAATTAAACAAAAACAATAACCTGTTTGAATACCTGGTGTGAAACGTCAATTAATAAAAGATTGAAATGAAAGAAAACATAGGTGATTATTTATTGAAAGTAAAGTGTGTCACTATAAAAAAGAATTTACGGCCACCATCTCTCTGCGAAAAGAGAGAAAACCTGCCGATAATTTCGGGGAAAGTGATGTTGACTGAATAAAACATAATAGATGTTTTTCACAGGAGTGAAAAAAAAATCCAACTTACCATTTGAAATATTTTAATAACGATTGTAAGCCGAAGCCTTAACAAATAAATCAAAAACATGGATAGCTCCGGTCTTTACTCTCCATCATTTGAACATGACTCATGCGGGATAGGCTTTGTTGCTAATATCAAAAGCAATAAAAGTCATCAAATCGTGTCGGATGCGCTTACCATACTTGAGAATATGGAGCACCGCGGTGCCTGTGGTTGCGAAAACAATACAGGCGATGGGGCAGGTATTACTATTCAAATGCCGCATGAATTCTTTTTTGATGAATGCATCAACCAGGGCATCCATCTTCCTACATTTGGTAAGTACGGTACCGGTGTTATCTTTTTTCCTAAGGATGTTCCTTTAAGAGAAGAGTGTCGTGCTATTTTCAATCGTACTGCGGAGAAACTGGGATTGGAAGTTTTGCATTATCGTAAAGTGCCTGTTAATTCTACAGGTATAGGCGCTTCAGCACTATCAGTTGAGCCGGAAATTGAACAGGTATTTATTGGTTGTCCTGATCATATTTCTCGCAAACAAGATTTTGAAAGAAAGCTTTTTGTTTTAAGAAATCATGCAAGCCATACGATCAATAATTCAGTAAAAAAAGACGAGATCGGCTTTTATATCGCATCACTTTCTTACAACATCATTATTTATAAAGGGCAGTTGACAAGTATGCAATTACGCTACTATTATCCTGACCTTAATGATAAAAGAGTTGTCTCGGCATTTGGTTTAGTGCATTCAAGATTTGCTACCAATACTTTTCCATCATGGAAGCTGGCACAGCCTTTTCGCTACATCGCTCATAATGGCGAGATCAATACTTTGCAGGGAAATATAAACTGGCTTCGTACCAGTGAGAAGGGCTTTACTTCTCCATTTTTTAGTCGTGAAGAAATGGATATGTTGTTGCCTGTAGTTACTTCAGAACAATCAGATTCAGCATGCCTTGATAACATGATAGAATTGCTGACATTAACCGGGAGATCTCTACCACATGTGATGATGATGCTAATACCAGAAGCATGGGATGGAAATGACATGATGGACCCTGTGAAAAAGGCCTTTTATGAATTTCATGCATGTTTCCAGGAGCCATGGGATGGACCAGCATCTATTTCATTCACTGATGGTAATATCGTTGGCGCAACTCTTGATAGAAATGGCTTACGGCCTTCACGTTACTGTGTCACCACTGATGATCGCGTAATTCTTGCTTCTGAAACAGGTGTGTTGCCTGTTGATCCATCTATGATAAAAGAGAAAGGAAGATTACAGCCAGGTAAAATGTTTGTTGTTGACCTGGAGCAGGGTAAGATCATTAGCGATGAAGAATTAAAGCAAACAATTTGTTCTCAAAAACCCTACAACGAATGGCTGAATAAATATAAGATCAGGCTGGAGGAATTGCCTGAACCACGTGTCATGTTCACACACCTTGAACATGATTCAATTGTAAAATACCAGAAAGCTTTTGGTTATTCTTTAGAAGACATTCAAAAAATCATTGCTCCTATGGCGCTTGATGGAAAAGAACCGGTAGGTTCAATGGGCACTGATGTGCCATTAGCCATTCTGAGCGATCAACCCCAACACCTCAGCAGTTATTTTAAACAACTATTTGCACAGGTTACTAATCCTCCTATTGATCCGATACGTGAAAGATTAGTGATGTCGCTCTCCACCTTTGCAGGAAGCAATGGCAATCTTTTAGCCCAAGAGCCTTTAGCATGTCATACGGTTGCATTGAAACATCCCGTATTAAGTAATCGTGAGTTAGAAAAGATCAGGAGCATTGATACAGGCATCTTCCAGGCAAAAACATTACAAACATATTTTGTAGCAGATGGTAAGCCAGGCTCTTTACAACGGGGGTTGGATCGCTTATCTCGTTATGCTGTTGATGCGGTAGAAGATGGATTTGAAGTATTGATACTCTCAGACAGGGCGATTGATTCTGAGCATGCACCAATTCCTTCCTTATTAGCTACTGCCACTATACATCATCATTTGATACGCAAAGGGTATCGTGGTAAAGTGGGATTGATTGTAGAGGCCGGCGATGTTTGGGAAGTTCATCATTTTGCCTGCCTCATTGGTTTTGGTGCCACAGCTATCAATCCTTATCTCGTTCTGTCCACTATTCGTGATCTTAAATTGAGCGACAAATTAGAAACTGACCTGGATGAAAAACAATTGAAGAAAAATTACATCAAAGCTACTAATGATGGGTTGCTGAAGGTATTTTCAAAGATGGGTATTTCCACTTTGCAATCTTACCAGGGCGCACAAATTTTCGAGATTATTGGCATTAATAAATCCGTTGTTGATAAATATTTCACCGGAGCCACATCACGTATAGAGGGAATGGGGCTTGATGAAATTGCCAAAGAAGCGCTGACGAAACAGTATAAAGCATTTTCAAAAAAATCATTGCCATTCGAACGATTGCCAGAAGGTGGATTGTATGAGTGGAGAAAGAAAGGAGAGTTTCATTTGTTCAATCCACAAACCATTCACCTGCTGCAGTATTCAACACGGATGAATGATTACAACATTTTTAAAAAATATTCAAAGCTGGTAAATGACCAGGGAGAAAAAGCATGCACCATAAGAAGCTTATTCCGCTTTAAACCTAATCGTCCTTCAATACCAATTAATGAAGTAGAACCTGCAGCAAACATCTGGAAACGTTTTGCCACAGGTGCTATGAGCTTCGGCTCTATTTCCCATGAAGCACATGCTACACTTGCCATAGCGATGAATCGCTTAGGTGGCAAAAGCAATACAGGTGAAGGTGGCGAAGATGAAATGCGGTACGAACCATTAGCGAATGGTGATTCAATGCGATCAGCAATTAAGCAGGTTGCCTCTGCACGCTTTGGAGTTACAAGTTATTATCTCGCAATGGCAGACGAGCTGCAAATAAAAATGGCACAGGGTGCAAAGCCAGGCGAAGGGGGACAGCTACCGGGATATAAAGTGGATGATTGGATCGGAAGAGTCAGGCATGCAACACCTGGTGTTGGGTTGATCTCTCCTCCCCCGCATCACGATATTTATTCGATAGAAGATCTTGCTCAGTTAATTTTTGATCTTAAGAATGCAAACCGCGAAGCACGAATTAACGTAAAGCTTGTATCAAAAGCCGGGGTGGGGACGATTGCTGCGGGTGTAGTGAAAGCAAAAGCTGATGTGGTACTCATTGCAGGCCATGATGGAGGAACGGGAGCATCGCCAATCAGCTCTATAAAACATGCAGGCTTACCATGGGAACTGGGTCTTGCAGAAACACACCAAACATTAGTAAAGAACAGGCTGCGCAGCCGGGTTATTGTGCAAACAGATGGACAGTTGAAAACGGGAAAAGACATTGCTATTGCAACATTACTTGGTGCAGAAGAATGGGGTATTGCAACTGCTGCATTGGTTGTTGAAGGATGTATTATGATGCGAAAGTGTCATATGAACACATGCCCTGTAGGTATAGCAACACAGGATAAAGAACTGCGCAAACTGTACAACGGTGATGCAGATCATGTTGTCAACTTCTTCAAATTTGTTACCGAAGAATTAAGAGAGATCATGGCTGAACTTGGTTTTAGAACTGTTGAAGAAATGGTTGGACAGGTTGATTGTCTTGAAGCAAGACCTGATGTTAATCATTGGAAATACAGCAAGCTTGATCTTTCTGCAATCTTATACAAACAACCTGCTGAATTATTAACCGGTTTGTATAAACAGGAAGAACAGGATCATGGACTGGCTGCATTATTAGATTGGAAATTATTAGAAGCAGCACAACCAGCACTGCTAAACCAGCAAAAAGTGCATACTTCATTTGAAATAAAAAACACTGATCGCACAGCAGGAACAATTTTATCGAATGAAATATCGAAACAATACAAATCAGCAGGCCTGCCTGATGACACCATACATTTTAAATTCACCGGAACTGCGGGACAAAGCTTTGCCGCATTCAATACCAACGGTGTAACGATGGAACTTGAAGGTGATGCTAATGATTATTTTGGCAAAGGACTTTCAGGAGCGAAGTTGATCGCGTATCCTTCAGCAAATGCAGGCTTCATTCCCGAAGAAAATATTATTATCGGTAACGTGGCTTTTTATGGTGCTACATCAGGCACTGCTTACATCCGTGGCAAAGCGGGAGAACGTTTTGCTATCCGCAATTCCGGTGTTCATGCAGTAGTAGAAGGCGTTGGTGATCATGGCTGTGAGTACATGACCGGCGGACGCATAGTAGTGCTGGGTGATACGGGCAGAAACTTTGCTGCAGGTATGAGCGGCGGCATCGCCTATGTGTATGATGTGAAGGGAAGTTTTATCACGGTTTGCAACACAGAGATGGTTGACCTGCATGAAGTTTCAGAACTGGATTATACCGAGCTTAGGCAGATGATTGAAAATCATTTTCAGTATACGCAAAGCAGCGTGGCAAAATTTATTATAGATGATTTTGATAACCAGTTAAGAAATTTTATCAAAGTGTTTCCGATAGATTATAAGCGGGTGCTGGCTACAAAACAAGTTGCTGCCGTTGAGAGTATCAATGCTAATGATGCGATTGATGATAATGAGAGGGCAGCATAACAATACACGTCATCGTTGTTATCGTCATTGCCAAGCGTTGCGAGGTACGAAGCAAAGCAATCCCCGGCACTTTCATAGGCTGCTTATACTCATGGGATGCTTCGTTTCTTGTAATGACGCTTCGTTACTCGCAATAATGCAAATGAGAAAAAGTTCAGAAGTGCGAAACGAAGCTGCTGTAAAAAAACAATTGCTGGATACAAAACAAAAATAACTCATGGCAAAACCTACAGGCTTTTTAGAATTTACAAGAGAGCTTCCTGCAATGCGCCCTGTTGAAGAACGTGTGCATGATTTCAAAGAATTTGTACACGCATATGAATCTGAAAAGCTGAACCACCAGGCTGCACGTTGCATGGATTGCGCTATACCTTTTTGTCATCACGGTTGTCCTTTAGGAAATATAATTCCTGAATTTAATGATGCAGTGTACCGGCAAAATTGGAAAGAGGCTTACGAAATACTTTCCTCAACTAATAATTTTCCTGAATTTACCGGGCGTGTTTGTCCTGCGCCCTGTGAAAGCTCATGCGTATTAGGCATAAACCAACCACCGGTTGCAATAGAAGAAATTGAAAAACATATAATAGAAGTTGCTTTTGAAAAAGGTTTGGTTCAGCCTCATAAATCAATTTCACGAACAGGAAAGAATGTAGCAGTTATAGGCTCTGGCCCTGCGGGACTTGCAGCAGCAGCACAATTAAATTATGCCGGACATACGGTTACAATTTTTGAACGAGATGATGAGCCGGGTGGTTTATTACGTTATGGCATTCCTGATTTTAAATTAGAGAAATGGATTATTGAAAGACGTATTGATTTGATGAAAGAAGAAGGTATCCTGTTTCAATGCAACGCGGAAGTTGGGGTGAATGTTTCATTCAATGACCTGCTTAGAAAGTTTGATGCGATTGTGCTGGCAGGCGGTGCAACTATCCCAAGAGACCTGAATATTACAGGAAGGCAATTGGATGGAATTTCTTTTGCAATGGATTTTTTGAAACAACAAAACAAACTGGTAAGTAATAAAGATGCCATTAACAATTTAACTGCTGAAGGCAAACATGTAGTTGTGATAGGTGGCGGCGATACCGGCAGCGATTGCGTGGGCACATCTAACAGGCAAGGCGCTTTATCAGTTACACAAATAGAATTATTACCACAACCACCGGCCGCACGTACCGCCTACATGCCATGGCCAACTTTCCCTTTGGTGTTCAAAACGACTTCGTCGCATGAAGAAGGTGCAGATAGAAAATGGGCTCTTACCACTAAAGAATTTATAGCCGACGAAAATGGCAAACTGCAAGCATTAAAGATTGTTGACCTGGAATGGAAGCTTACACCTGATGGCAAGGCTGCACAGTTTATAGAAATAGCCGGAAGTGAAAGAACAATCCCTTGTCAGCTTGCTTTATTAGCC
>Ga0136621_1000632_pt1 | contig 14005 bp, 15 predicted proteins | sample AntDryUQ445A2306_FD_104673 | JGI IMG/M metagenome (GOLD analysis project Ga0136621, IMG submission 104673) | Polar desert sand microbial communities from Dry Valleys, Antarctica - metaG UQ445A (23.06) | ecosystem: Environmental > Terrestrial > Soil > Desert | place: Antarctica: Dry Valley...
AGCTCGGCCTCGTCTTCGGCGAGCCGCACCCGGACCCCGTTGCCCCGGGCCCGCTTGAATCGAACCACTGCTAATCGCTCTTCGAGATGGTGGCCCACAAACCGTAGGCGTGGAGCCGGTAACAGTCCATCTCGGCCTTCTCCCGGGCGCCGCTCGACACCACCGCACGGCCTCGATGGTGCACATCGAGCATCAGCTTGGTGGCCTTGGCCTCCGAGTAGCCGAAGAGCTTTTTGAACACCCAGGTCACATAGGACATGAGATTGACCGGATCGTTCCACACGATCACGAGCCACGCTTTGTCCAGCCGGTCACCGATGCGGGTCTCTTCGGTGCGCTCTGGGGCTTCGGTGGGCGACGCCATGGGTACATGCTGACACGAGGGCGCCCCACGGCCCTCAGGATTCAATATACTTACCGGTAAGTAAGTTAATCGGTTCACACAAAGTCCAGAAACTTGCCTCACCGGCGTAACGCGACACCTGCTCCTTGAGTCTGTACAGGGAACGGCTGCTTTCAGGGGGCTCGTTCTATGCAAGAGGGGAGGTTCGCGTCGGCAATGGAGGTGAGCGTCATTACGGTTGACCTACTTGCCGACGCAACCGACGAGGTATTGGCCGCCCTCGTCACCGAGGATTTCGACGCGTTCGCGGAGTTGTACGGGCGCTATCTCTGTCCCGTCTACCGCTTCGTCCGTTCGCAGACTCCCGATGACAGCACCGCAGAGGACATCACCGCCCATGTCTTCTTCAAGGCGATCTCATCTGCAGGGACATTCCGGGCCGACGGCACCTACAAATCGTGGATCTTTCGAATTGCCCATAACGAGATCTACTCCTGGCGCAGCGGGAATGCGCGCTCGGTCGTCGCCCTCGAGGAGCTGCCCGAGAGCGTCGACCCCACCCCTTCGCCCGTTGCTCAGGCGATCACACAGGAGGACAGGGGAATGGTCTGGCGCAAGGTGGCCGAGCTGCCCCCCGCGCAGCGAGAGGTAGTTGCCCTGAGATATCTGCAGGATCTCGACGTGGAGGAGATCTCCGGCATTACGGGAAGGAGCCGGGGAGCGGTGCGCATCCTGTTGCACAGAGCCCGCCTCAAGCTTCGGAACAGCATGGAAGGAGACGTGGGATAGATGGAGGTATACGAGACAAGGGTGCAAGAGGCCTTGGCCCGGCCGGTCCCCCGGCCGGCGTTCTTCGACGAGCTGCTCGTGGCGCTCCGCGAGATGTGGGAAACCCCCTTGCTCCCCGAAGCGCGTGACGAGCGAGCGCACAGCGGGCTCCTCGTGGCCGGCTCGGTCGCCGCCGCGGCCGCCGGTGTGGGCGCAGCCGGCGCGTGGTACGGATTCAGGAAGCGGCATCGGCGCGGGAGCGTCGCATGAAGGCGGGGTTGTGGCCCGGGCAGGGAATCCCGGCGCGCACCGTTCTGGAGGGCCTCCCCGCCGGCCACAGTCTGATCCGGGGGGCGAGGGAGATCCTCGGCTATGACCTGAGACGCCGGGTCGAGATCGCCGGGCGGCGCAAAGGCGCCCTGCTCCCGACTGCCCTGGCACAGCCCGCAATCTTCATCGCCGGGCTCATCTCCTGGGATGAACGCCCCGCGGGCAACGACTGCGCTTTCCTGGCCGGTCACAGTGTGGGCGAATACACGGCGCTTGTGGCAGGGGGAGCTTTGACCCTCGAGGACGCGTTGCGGATCGTCAAGGTGAGGGCAGACGCCATGGAGGCGGCGAGCAAATCGGCCGGCACCGGCATGGCCGCCGTGCTCGGGCTCGGCCTCGAGAGGGTGTCCGACATCGCCGACCGGGCGGGGGTGTCGGTGGCCAATGACAACGCCCCCGGCCAGGTGGTGATCGCCGGCGGTGAAGCCGCCCTGACCGAGGCGGCAACCCTGGTTCGCGCCGCCCGTGGGCGCTCGATATTGCTCGAGACCGCCGGCGCCTTCCATACCGAGGTCATGGCCTCGGCCGAGGCGCCCCTGAGGGCCGCGCTGGCGGACGCCCATATCCAGCCACCGGCCATCCCGGTGGTTTGGAACCTGACGGCCCGTCCCTATGCCGACGTCGAGGCGATCCGGGATCTGCTCGGGCGCCAACTGACCGCCCGGGTGCGCTTCCGGGAGTCGCTCGAGTGGATGTGGGCAGAGGGAGTGCGCGAGTTCGAGGACTTCGGACCGGGGCAGGTTGCGGCCGGAATGGCCGCCCGTACGTTCAAACAGCTAGAGAGCTCGGAGGTTGCTGTAAATGCTTGATTCCGCCATCGCCGCACACGAAACCGTGTTCGCCGTACCCGAAACCACAACCATGCTGGAGAGGGTCGTCGTGGCACCCTGCGCAGGACGTTTCGCGCCGTTGTCTCCCGAGGACTTTTCGAGCGAGGGCGAGTGGGTCGAGCCCGGCCAGGCACTCGCCGAGATCGTCAAAGGCGGCAAACGCGAGCCCGTTCGGTCGCCTTTCCGTGGATGGGTTATGGGGATGTTGGCTCTCCCGGGCCAGCCGGTTCACCAAGGAGAAGCCCTTTTCTGGGTTTCGGGCCGGTGACGGGCGCCGCCATCACCGGATCGGGGATGGCGCTCCCGCCCTCGGAGCTCTCCAACGCCGACCTTGCGGTGCGCCTGGGGGTCGACGAGGCTGGCATCTTCACCCGCACCGGTATTCGCACCCGGCGCGTGGCCGGTGAAGGGGAAACCACCGCTTCTCTCGGGACCGAGGCCGCTCAGGGGGCGCTGACGGCATCGGGCGTCCCGGCCGAGGACCTGGATATGGTCATCGTCGCCACATCCACCCCGGACTACCAGATGCCGTCTGCGGCATCGCTCGTCCAGACCCGGCTGAACGCGGCAAGGGCCGGCGCCTACGACATCAACGCGGCCTGCTCCGGGTTTCTCTACGCGCTGGCGCAGGGGAGCGCTCTGGTCGAGGCGGGGATGGCCGAGCGCGTGCTGGTGGTCGGCGCCGACACATTGACGCGGGTTACCGACGCCACCGACCCGAAGACAAGCATCATCTTCGGCGACGGCGCCGGCGCGGTTGTGGTCGAGAGGGTCGACGAACCCAGCAGACTGGGGCCCTTCAAGCTGCTGTCCGACGGCTCGCTGGCGCCGCTTCTCTACATACCGCCCGAAGAGGGAGTAATGAGGATGCGGGGCCGGGAGGTCTACCGCCATGCCGTCGAGGGGATGGCGCAGGCCGTCTGCGACATCCTCGAGATCGCCGGCTACACCATCGAAGATGTCGACGCACTCGTTGCGCATCAGGCGAATGCCCGCATTCTCGAGGCCGTGGCGACGCGGTTGGGACTGAAAGAGGAGCGGGTGCTGACCAATATCGAGCGCGTGGGCAACACCTCTGCCGCCTCGATCCCGATCGAGCTTGCGCTTGCCTCCGAAGAGGGTCTTCTCGCCGATGACGATGTCGTAATCGTGACGGCTTTCGGGGCCGGATTCGCATGGGGTGCGGGGGTGGTCAGGTGGGGATCCGGTCACCCGGTCGCCCAGGCAGTCTCCGGTGCCGGAACCGATGTCTGATCCGGTCGCCCTCGTCACGGGAGGTTCCCGAGGCATCGGCCGGGCCATCGCGGTCGCCCTCGCCGGGGGCGGGCGCAGTGTGGCGATCAACTATCGCTCGGGCGCCGACGGAGCCAAGGAGACGCTGCGGCTCGTCCAGGCCGCGGGCGGCGAAGGGGTATGTGTGCAGGGTGACGTGGGAGACTCTGGGGACGTCGACCGCTGCTTCAAGGAGGTCGAGGACTCACTCGGACGGGTGGGGGTGCTCGTGAACAACGCCGGCGTCAGAAGGGACGGGCTCGCGTTGAGCATGTCCGACGATGCCTGGGAGAAGGTTGTTCGTACGAACCTGTTCGGCACGTTCGCCTGCTGCAGGCGAGCGCTCAGGCCGATGGTCAGGGCACGCTGGGGGCGGATCGTCAACATCACCTCGATCACCGGGCTTCGGGGCAGTCCCGGCCAGGCCAATTATTCGGCTGCGAAGGCTGGTGTGATCGGGTTGACCAGAACCCTGGCGCGTGAGGTCGCCGGAAAGGGAATAACGGTTAATGCGGTTGCGCCGGGTCTGATCGAGTCGGATCTGACTTCCGATCTCCCGGCCGAGCGCTTCGAGGCTCTGGTGTCCGAGACGCCCCTGAAGAGGGCCGGGGTGCCCGAGGATGTCGCCGGCTTGGTGGCCTATCTCTGCTCGGACGGGGCCAACTATGTAACGGGAAGCACATTTGTCGCCGATGGAGGACTTACGGCGTAGACGAGGCAGCACAACAGATCGGTGCGGAGGCTGTAGGTCCACAGCTCCAATCTGAAAACGAGAGGAGAAAGAGCATGGCCAACAGAGACGACATATTCGGTGCACTGAAAGAGGGGCTGCTCGAGCGTGGCATCGAGGAGGGCAAGATCACCTACGAGGCCGACCTCGTACGCGATCTCGGCCTCGACTCCCTCGACACGGTCGAGGTGACCATGGGCCTCGAAGAGCGCTTCGGTGTCGAGATCCCGGACACCGAGCTCGAGGACGTGGCGACCGTGTCCGATGCAGTCGGGCTGGTCGAAAAGAAGATGGCGGTTGGTGCATGACAGATGTTGTAGTGACCGGCCTCGGGGTCGTGACCCCCATCGGCACCGGGACCGAGACTTTCTGGGAGGGTCTCATGGCCCGCCGCTCGGGCGTCAGGCTCATACAGAGTTTCGACACCGAGGGGCTGGTCGTGCGCATAGGCGCGGAAGTCATCGACTTCGACCCGGTCGACCACATGCCGGCGCGCGACGTTGGGCGGTCGGACCGCTACACGCAGATGGCGATTGCCGCCTCCGACTTTGCCTGGGCCGACTCACACAGCGAAGGGGCGCACGACCCGGAACGCTGTGGGGTGATCATCGGTTCGGGCATCGGAGGACTGGCGACTATCGAAAAAGAGCACGGTGCCTTCATGAAGGGTGGGCCCAGGCGGGTCAGCCCGTTGACCGTGCCAAAGATGATGGCCAACGCCGCGTCCGGGGCGGTCGCCATGAAGTTCGGGGTCTTCGGCCCGAACTACTCGCCGGTGTCGGCCTGCGCGACGGCCGGGCACGCGATCGGCGAGGCCTACCGCGCCATCAAGTACGGATCGGCCGACGTCATGCTCGCGGGCGGAAGCGAGGCCGCGCTTACCCCCTTTGCCCTTGCGGCGTTCACCCGGATGCAAGCGTTGTCGAAGCGCAACGACGAGCCCGATCGAGCCAGTCGTCCCTTCGACGCCGATCGCGAGGGCTTTGTTTTCGGTGAGGGCGCCGGTGTCCTGGTGCTCGAAAGCCGCGCCTCGGCCGAGCGCAGGGGAACCGAGGTCATGGCCGAGCTGGTCGGCTACGGCGCCTCGGCGGACGCCTATCACGTCACCCAACCCGACCCCAAAGGCCTGGGCGCCGAGCGCGCCATGCGGGCTGCGCTGGCCGACGCGGGGGCCACGCCCGAGGAGGTCGCCTACATCAACGCCCATGGGACCGGCACGCCCTTCAACGACCGGATCGAGACGTTGGCGATCAAGAACGCGTTCGGGACCGAAGCCAAGCGCATACCCATATCTTCGACGAAGTCGCAGACGGGCCATCTTCTGGGAGCCGCCGGGGCGATCGAGGCTGCGGCGGTCGTGCTGGCGCTGCAGAAGGGGATCGTTCCCGGGACGAACAACCTCGACAAACCGGATCCCGAGTGCGACCTCGACTATGTGCCCGAGGGGCCGCGGGAGGTCAAGCCCGGCCTGGCTCTGAGCAACAGCTTCGGCTTCGGCGGACAGAACTCGTGTCTGGCCTTCAGGCCGGCGTAGCGTGCTGGGCGTCGATGTCGTCGATGTCGCGCGCCTGAGCTCCAGCCTCGAGCGCTTTCCGGTGCTCGAGGAGCGGTTGTTCAGCGAGCAGGAGCGGACTTACTGCCGCTCGTTCCCGGAGCCGGCGGCGCATTTCGCCGGGACCCTCGCGGCGAAGGAGGCTGTAATCAAGGCGTTGGGCCTTGGGCCGCTGGTGGCCTGGGCGCGCCGTATCGAGGTGAGCCGCAACGAGCACGGCGCGCCCAGTGTGGAGGTTCAAGGGGGCGAAGCGGCGCGCCGGGTCGAGATCTCCATCTCCCACGATGGTCCTGTGGCGGTGGCGGTGGCCCTCGAGCTCGGGGGCTCCTGCTAGCGGTCCATGGCCGCGTGCACCGGATGCCCCCCGAACTCGTTGCGGAGTGCGGCCAGCAGCTTGTTCGAGAACGACTCGTCCTGGCGGGAGGAGAAGCGCCTGAAGAGCGACAGGGCAATGGTCGGAGCCGGCACCGCGTTCTCGAGGGCGGTCTCTATCGTCCAGCGTCCCTCGCCGGAGTCCTCGACGTAGTCGTCCAGGCTGGAGAGGTCAGGATCCTTGGTGAGAGCGGAGGCGGCAAGGTCGAGCAGCCACGACTGCACGACGCTGCCGTGACGCCACACCTCGGCGATCTGACCCAGGTCGAGTTCGAAATGAGCGCTCGAGCGCAGCAGCTCGAAGCCCTCGCCGTAGGCTTGCATCATTGCGTACTCGATGCCGTTGTGCATCATCTTGACGAAGTGGCCCGCTCCGGGGGGGCCGACGTGCGCGTAGCCGTTGTCGGGCGCGAGCGTGGCGAAGATGGGCTCGAGGCGCTTGAAGGTGTCCTCTTCGGCCCCCACCATGATGCAGTAACCGTTCTTGAGACCCCAGATCCCGCCTGAGGTCCCGGCGTCTGCAAAGCCAACGTCCTTTGCCGCGAGGTTGGCGGAGTGCTCCATGCTCTGGGTGTAGCGGGAGTTGCCTCCGTCGATCAGAGCATCACCCGGCTCGAGAAGCGGCGCCAGCGTGTCTATCGTCTCTGTCGTGATGGTCCCCGCCGGAACCATTACCCACACCGCCCTCGGCGCACGGAGCTTGCCGGCGAGGTCGGCCAGCGAGTCTGCTCCGGTCGCGCCCTCTGCGACGGACTTCTCGACCGCTTCGGGGTTCACGTCGTAGACCACAACATCGTGATCGCCGCCGAGCAGGCGTGTAGTCATGTTGGCGCCCATCCGGCCCAGCCCCACCATCCCGATCTGCAAGGTGACCTCCTCGTGGTCGTGTGACCTATTGCACAGTGACGGCCAGGCTAGTGCCTCGGCACGCCGGGACGCTCTCGCTGCAGGTGCTACGTGATGCCCTGCACCTCGGTTGAGGTTCGCAGGGCGCTCTGCCGTTCAAGCTCGGCGTTGAGCTCACCTCCGATGAGGATCGCAAGCGCGCTCAGGTAGAGCCACAAGATCAACACGACGACTCCACCAAGCTCTCCGTAGGTCTTGGCGTAGTTGCCCAGGCCTCCGACATATACCGACAGTCCGATGGCGGCTGCCAGCCAGATGAAGGCGCCCACGAGGCCCCCGGGGCTCACCCATTTCCAGTAGGGCGCGTCACGCATGGGGCCGATGGCGTAGAAGATGGAAAACATCAAGATCAACGCGATCACGGTCACAGACCAACCCAAGACGTTGAAGAAGGTCGAATCCCCGAAGGAAAAGAACGGCGTTGGGACGGCCCCCAGCACGCCGGTGACGATGATCAGGGCGAAGGCAACCAGCCTCTTCATCACGAACTTTCTGTCTTCAGGTATGTCGTAGGCGATGTTCATCCCGGATTGCATCGCAACCATGCCGGAGGAAGCACTCCACAACGCCACCCCGATTCCAAAGACAGCGGCGACCAAGGACGCCCCTTCCGGAGCGTTCTGCGCATCGTTGAGCGCGGTCGTAAGGATGGTGCCGGCACTTCCGGGAAGCGTCGATGAGATCGACGACGTGACTTCGTCGAGGAAGGCGTCGCTCACATCGACCAGGCCCAGGATGCCCACCGCGGCGATCAAACCCGGGAAGATCGCCAGGAAGAAGTAATAGGCCATTCCCGCGGCGACAAGCGTCACGCGATCACCTTTGATCTCTTTGACGGTGCGCACGATCGTTTCCCGCCAATCGAGTGCAGGGAGCTCCAGCGGCGAGTCGGGCCCCGGCGCCCCTCGTTGTTGCGACGGGATGGGACCGTCCGGCAGATCGTCGACGGTCGGCTCCCGGCCCGAAGATGCGTCCGCCGTCTCCGTCGAGGGGTGCTCTGCGACCTCCCCGGTTGAGGTGGCCGGCCCTCTCGACCGCAGTGACGAGGAGAGCGCCCTGGCGACGATTAGCCTGGCTACCAGTCTTCCAAAGATGATCATGATCCTCCGAACGACGTTGCCCCGAGCCTACGGCCACGATTCTGTTGCCCCCGAGCCTATGGCCTCGATTCTCGATTCTCGATTCTAAGGCGAGGGGTCCCGCCCGTGGGTTGCATTGGGGGCCTCTTCCAGCTTGATCCCGGCCTCGTCGGCCAGGTTGCGCGCCGCTTCGGCCTCTCTCCTCGCCCGGCTAGCTCTCTCGTCGGCGCCGGCCAGCTCCGCTCGAGCGCGGTCCGCCTCTGCTTCCGATCGGCGGGCGGCCTCCTCGAGTTGCACCGCGGAATGCTCGGCGGCCGCCGCCTCCTGTCGCAGCATCTCGAGCTCTTTGTCGATTTCGTTCGGCGCGGCCGGTCCCTCGTCTGTCGACGGCAACAGACCGAAGGCGGAGTCGAGGCTGGGAGAACCGAGCTCACTCATCAGACGTCCCTGCAGCAGCAGCTCGCGATCCGGCTCGTCGCCGCCTGCGTAGAGTGTCTGTGACACCTTCTGCAAGGTTGTCTGAGACGACGCCGAACCGCCTTCTGCAAGTAGGTTCCCGGCGGCATCCACAAGCTCGGTAACGAGTCGCCTTCTCGTCTCAGCCACCGAACGTACGTCCTCAGCGCTCCCGGCGGTCCCGACGCCGCCGTAGGTGTCGACAAGCAGTTGAACCGTTTCCTTGTGGCGACGCGACAACTGATTCAATGTCCACGCAACGACGCTGGGTTTGCGGAGGGACTTTATGGCGCGTGCTTCAGCCTTGTCTCCACCGGCAGCGACGCGGGCGGCGAGGTCATTGCGGGACGAGGTGAACTCGGCGAGTGGCAATCCGAACAGATCATCGGCGTTGTCGACCATTCCCCGACCTTACGGCCAAGGCGCAAGCCATGGCGCCTCCCGTTCACCGGGAGACCGGGCGAAGGAGGCTGCAGGTTATGGATGCGCCATCACACACCCGAGAACAGCAGGCCGGCTTTCTGAAGCAGAGCGTCGAGATCGTCCTTCCGCCGGCCCATCAGTGCGCCGGGGAGCGGCGGAAGTGGTGGAGGGTCGGGCGAAGGCTCTCCCGTGAGCTCCGAGCGACGACTGCTGTAGAACACGTTGCAGGTGGACTGGTGCAGCTCGCCGTAGAGAACGGCAGCTTTACGGGCGGAGATTTCGTCACCCGTGAGGCGCCATAACTCGTAGTGGAGAGCGGCTTGCTCGTGAGCTTGGCCCCATTGCGCCAGCATGGACCTGAGTCTCTCGGCCGCCGCTCTGGTTGTGATGCGTCCGAGGGCCACGTCGAGCCGAACCACCAGCACCTCTGCTCCAAAGAGAACCTCGTTGTCCTCTACTCGAGTGGCAATATCGAGCGCTTCCACCGCAAGGGGCTGCGATTCAAGATGACGACTCTGGGAGCTGAGCAGCTCGGCATAGTGTAGAAGGCAGAAGCACAAGAAATGAGGAGACGCCAGCTCGCGCCCGAAGAGCGTCGCTATGCCGAAGAGCGTTTCCGCTTCCTGGAACCGAGCCTGATCACTCATCAGAAGCGCAAGCTCCGACAAACCGTTGACGACCCCCGGCCTGTCTCCCATCTCGACTGCGGACTCGGCAGAGTAAAGAAGACAATCGAGTGCGCGCTCGTAGTCGCCCTGATTACGATAGAGGATACCTGCGTTGCCTGTGCCCATACTGAGCAGGAGCCGGTAGCCCGTTCGGTTCGCGACCTCCAGGGCCTGATGCAGGTAGCCGAGTGCCCGCTCCGTTTTTCCGAGCTCGGCATACAGTCCTGCGATGTCGTTGCACGCGTGAACTATTCCCCGGTCGTAGCCCGTGTCCGTGGCAGTATCCAGCGCTTCGTGCAGACACTTCAAGCCGGAGTCATGCTCACCACGATGCCAGTGCGCCCGGCCCATGTTTTCGAGGGCGTCGCTCGTGGCTCGCTTGTCGCCGAGACGATGGGCGATATCAAGGTGGCGCCGTGCGTGATCGAGCGCACCCCCGTAGTCTGCGAGGTGGAAATAGGTGTGACTCATGTACTCGAGGGTCCGGGCCTCACCCTCGTTCGCGCCGGCGTCCGCGAACCCCCTCCCAGCTTGTTCGAGAAGCTCCAGCGCGTCCCCGTATGTGGCCGTGAACGTCAGTAGATATCCAAGGGCGCACTGTGCTTCAGCCAGTCCGATGGCGTCTTCTTTTTCACGGGCGAGATCCAGAGCGTCTCTGAATGATTGGGCGGCCGCATCCCATCTGCCGACCAGTTGATATACTTGGCCCAGGCTTCTCAGGACTTCTGATCGCTCGGAGTCATCTACCAACGGGAGAAGGCGCCGATACCAATCGAGAGCAACCTCGTTGTTGAAGATTGCTCTTGCCCGGTCGGCGGCGGAGCGATAGTAATGGCGTTGCTTGAGTGTGTTGCCGGTATGTGAAAAGTGGTGGGCGAGGATGTCTAGATAGCCCTCCAAGTCGGATGAGTACGCTTGCTCGATGAAACCGGCTATCAGCTCGTGAAGGCTCTCCCTGAGGGCGAAGGTGAGGCTGTTGTAGGTGACCTCGTGGCCTATTGCGTGCCTGAACATGTACTCCATCTCGGGTTCCCTCGTCCTCAGACTCGTCATACTGGCGCGCGCGAGCTCTTCGAGTTGCCTTGCCACTACGCTCGAGGGCCCTGCGGCGGGGTAGCTGCTCCATATCCAGTGTGACCTGAATATTCGCCCGATCACACTTGCAACCTTCAACGTCGTTCTATGACCTTCTGAAAGTTGATCTATGCGCGCCATGATCAACGCATGCAAACTTGCCGGAAGTTCGGGGGTGCGATCCGGTTGGCCGCTGTCGGGGCCTTCGGCGTGGATGAAGTTCAACAACTCCTCGATGTAGAAGGGATTGCCCTGGGCTTGTTGGGTCACTCGCTCGGTCATCTCCGGAAGGGGGTCGTGCCCGGCCCCGAATAGCTCGTCGAGTTTCGCATCCACAAGAGCTCGCACGTCGTTGGACTCAAGCTCCGTCAGCGTTATTTGGCTAAGGTGCGGCCACTCCCAGAGACCGGTCAATGGGTCCTTGTCCTGTGAAGGCCACCGGTAGAGAACGATCATGGCTACAGAGAGGTCAACGATGTTCCGCCCCAGGAAGGCCAGGAGCTCCTGCGAGACGGGGTCGATCCAGTGACAGTCCTCGAGCACTACCAGCAGAGGTCTGGTGGCCGCACCGTGGCGAAGTATCTCGAGCAACAGATTCTTGAGGGCATCAGAACGCAGCTCGGCATCCATCGACCGGGTCGTCTCGTTGTCCTGGATAGGGATGTCGAGAACGGCGCGAAGCAGAGGCAGCCTGGGAAGGAGGAGGGGATCTATCTCCGCAAGCCGCTTCTGCATGCCGTCGAGCTGCTCCTGTAGTGGTGCGCTTTCGTCGACTCGGAGGAGGTTGCGCCACACGGTCCGCCATACGAGGTAGCCGCTTTTGGTTCCGTAGGACTGGCAGGCCCCCTCGAGAATTTCGGCGCCGAGCAGGCGGGACGCTTCTGCTACCTCTGCACATAGCCTCGTTTTCCCTATCCCCGCCTCTCCTGCCAAGGCGATGATCTGACCTTCACCCTGCAGGGCTCGCTCGGCCTTGCCCGAGGCGAGGATCAGCTGGTCTCGCCGGCCGACAAACGGAAGGACGGTTTGCGCCGACTGTGAGGAGGGGCGCCCCCCAGGACTTCGGAGCCGGTAGATGCTTACCGGCTCCGCTTTCCCCTTCACCTGCACCAGGCCTTTGGGCTCGAGATCGAACGCGCCGCGTGAGAGCCTCTCGGTTGCCGGCCCCACGACGATCTCGCCGGGGCCGGCAAGTTGCATCAGCCGTGCAGACAGGTTTACCGAGTCTCCGATGACTGCATATTCCTGCCGTGTGCTCGACCCGAGCGGTCCACAGAACACATAACCCGAGTTGATCCCGCAGCGGATTGGTCCTTGTCCCAATCTCCTCAGTTCCAGCGCGCACAGGAGTGATCTCTCCACATCGTCTTCGTGTGTGACCGGCGCGCCGAAGAGGACGAGGAATTTGCTCCCTTTATCGCCCATATCGGTTTGGGCAAAGTGACCGTCGTAGCCATCCACCACGTGAATGACCGAGCAAAGGTAATCCTGCAGAATCGAAGCGGAAGTCGAGTCGTTGTCGTAATCGGGGCCGTCGAAGGAGACGAACATGATGGTTACATGCCTGTGTTCTGCAAGGAAGCCCATTCGACCGGCCCGGAGCAGCTCGGCGGTGGCAGGATGGACGAAACCCGTGGGCACGGAGGGGCCCTGAATCGATGTGGATTGGCGCCCGATCCGCCGGGCGCGCTTCAGAGGCCGCCCTATGGAGGCGAATGCGCCCCGCGTCTCGAGCACTCTGACAGGGCCAGCAGCCCTGAGGGCGCTGACGTGGGCCCACAGTTCGCCGGGGGCGGCATGGTGTTCCGCCGCGGCAGCATTGTCCAGAGCTCGTCCCGCCGCCACATAGTCGAGGCGCACGCGGGAGTCTCCGACTACCGTCGAGAGCACCCGACCGGCAGCAAGACCGACCTTGATCGAGAGGCTGAAGAACCCCGCGTGCGTGGGAATGGCCCTGTAGCCGCTCATTGCGTCGAACATGTCGTAGGCGCACTGAATCGCACGGCGAACAACGGCCCCCTTCGTTGGCCCGGTGCAGGGAAAGAGAACGGTCAGGGAATCGCCACCGAACTTGGCGATGTCGCCGCCGAAGGAGCGTATGAGGTCGACCATCGGTCCGAAATAGCCGTTCAGGATGGCGCTCAACTCCTCGGTGCCGACGGTTCCGTACTTCCCGAGCTGCTCGCTCATAGGGGTGAAGCCGGATATGTCCACGAAGAGGACCGCGGCCTCGAACCGTCGCTCCCAACCCACCGGTGAGGTGGTTAGGTCTCCGAGGTGGCGGATGTGGTCGGGCACGAACGACGCCCAGGGTGCCGGAGCTTCCTCCGGCCCGACATGGGTTCCTCTGTCCTGCGTCGTCATGGTTGGTGCCGTCCCCCCGTGCGTCCGCTCTCGCCCCGAGAGGCGCGGGTGGGCTCATGCTAGTTTAGGTGCCAGAAGTGCAGACGCCGGAAGCGGTGTACGGACAGGAGACCGTATGAGAAGGATACGAGTCACAGGCATGGTGCTCGCCGGGACCCTGTTGGTGACTGCCGGCATGTCCGGGAGCGCGCTGGCGCGCTGGCGCACTGCGAATGACACCGCCATCAACGTCAAGAGGGTTTGCAAGGACGGCGCAAGGATCAAGGTGGCGGATTACATCTATCAAGCCGGAGAGCTCGACACCGTCCCCAGGGACGCAGATTTCTCCTACCACCTAGTGGTTACGAATCCGCCATTTATTCCCGATCCGCTCGAGGACCCGGTGCCTCAGGCGCCTCCTGCCCGGAAGGTGTTCGAGGGCGACAAGAAACTTGTCTTCGATCCGCTCGGCATCAGGTTCAGCCCCGATCAACCGGTCACTCGCTATGCCTACAGCAAGGCATTCAGGCTTAATTGGTCGCGCAGGCTCACGCCGGGGACGAGGGTCGGGTTCGACCTCTTTCCCGAGACCTCGGATGACGTCATCAACAAGTCCAAGGTGCGAAACTGCCGGCTTGGCTGATCGCATTCACCGGCATTCAACCGTCGCCCGGCCTTCGGGCGGAGCCTCTCAGTCCGGGGGAGGAGTCAGGAGTTTTTCCAGGCGAGCCTCCTGACGCGCGCTGGTCATGCCCACCACCCTGATCGCGAGTAGCGCGGCAAGGGCGCTCAAACCACCGGCGAAGGTGGCGATCAGCAGATTCGCCTCCGCTTGTTGAGCCCTTCCCGAGACGATGCC